>Ga0302320_10004094_pt1 | contig 33246 bp, 32 predicted proteins | sample Bog_T0_3_FD_202130 | JGI IMG/M metagenome (GOLD analysis project Ga0302320, IMG submission 202130) | Peat permafrost microbial communities from Stordalen Mire near Abisko, Sweden - Bog_T0_3 | ecosystem: Environmental > Terrestrial > Soil > Wetlands > Peat | place: Sweden: Abisko, Stordalen Mire... | reverse complement strand
TCATATCGTAAGCTCAATACAGAAGAGGACCGCCCATGACCATCCCCGCTATCATCCCCGACCTCAAGAAGACCCCGCTCAACGCCACCCATCGCGCCCTCAAGGCCAAGATGGTCGACTTCGGCGGCTGGGACATGCCCGTCGAATACCCCTGCCCCGGCGGAGGCCTGATTGCCGAGCACCTCGCCGTCCGCAACGCTGTCGGCCTTTTCGACGTCTCCCACATGGGCGAGATCCAGTTTCGCGGCCCCGGTTCGCTTGCCGCCGTGCAACACATCACCATGAATGACGTCTCGCGCCTGAAAGACGGCCAGGCGCATTATTCCGCGCTGCTCACGCCCCAGGGTACCTTCGTCGACGACATCCTCGTCCATCGCCTCAGCCCCAACGATTATCTGCTGGTCGTCAACGCCGGCACCAAGGACAAGGACTACGCCTGGATTCGCCAGCAGGTCGGCGCCTTCCCCTCCATCCATATCTCGGATTATTCGTCCTACTATTCGCAGCTCGCCCTGCAAGGCCCCAAGGCGCTGGCCACCCTTGAAAAACTCACCAAAACCGACCTCGCCGCCATCAAGAACTACTGGTTCACCCATGGAACCGTCGCCGGCGTTCCCAACGTGATGATCGCCCGCACCGGCTACTCCGGCGAAGATGGCTTCGAAGTCTATCTCCCCGCCGACGAGGGCACCACGGTCAAAGTGTGGAATGAGCTGCTCTCGGCCGGCGAAGAATTCGGCATTCGCCCCTGTGGCCTGGGCGCGCGCAACACGCTTCGCATGGAGGCGGGCATGAGCCTTTACGGCCACGAAATCTCCGACACCATTAACGTCTTCGAAGCCGGCCTCGATCGCTGGCTCAAGCTAGACAAAGGGGAATTCATCGGCAAAAAGTCACTGCTGGAAATCCAATTGAGCGGCGGCCCCACCCGCAAGCTCATCGGCCTGGAGATGGTCGAACGCGGCATCGCCCGCGACGGGTACTTCGTACTCTCCTTGAACGGCGAGCGCATCGGCGAAGTCACCAGCGGCTCGCACTCCCCGTTCCTCAAGACCAACATCGCCTTCGCATTAGTTCCCACCGCCGCATCCCAATCCGGCGAAGATGTCCTGGTCCAGATCCGCCCCAACCAGACCGCCCGCGCCAAACCGGTCCCGATCCCCTTCTACAAGCGCCCCAAGCCCTAGACCGTCACACCTTTCTCTAATCCCTGCTCCCTAATCCCCGCTTTTCGGGAATCCTTCGCGTTTCGCCCGAATCGAACAGTGGCGCCTGATACTTACCGCGGAGACCTTTCATGACCCAATCCGTAGAAGAATTCAACAAAGTAAAGCATGCCCCGCGCGTCGACGGCGTCTTGCCCTTCTTCCACACCCGCTGGAGCCCGCGCTCGTTTTCCGATCGGGAAGTCGACCCGGCCGACCTGGTCAGAGTCTTCGAAGCCGCGCGCTGGGCTGCTTCCTCGTATAACGAGCAGCCATGGCGCTTCCTCGTCGGCATACGCGGCTCCGAGGCTTGCAAGAAAATCTTCGACTCCCTGATGCCCGTCAACCAGACGTGGGCTGCCAAGGCTCCTGTTCTAATCCTCGGTGTCGCCAAAACCAAATTCAGCCACAACGACAGCCCCAACCGGGTGGCCCTCTACGATCTCGGCGCCGCTGCATCCTACCTCACCCTGGAGGCCGCTGCACTGGGTCTCTCCACCCACCAGATGGGCGGTTTCGACCCGGAAACAGCCCGCAAGGCCTTCGGAGTTCCCGAAGACTACATATTCGGCGCGGTGATAGCCCTCGGCTATCAAGGCGAGCCCCACTCCCTGCCCAACGAACAATTCCGCACGCAGGAAGTTGCTCCGCGCAACCGCAAATCGCTCAAGCATTTCGTCTTTTCCGCCTGGGACACGCCCGCAGATATCGGCTGAGCTCCCGGGTCAACGCGCAGCGCACTCCTGCAGCCTCCTTTAAACTGGAAGCTGAAGGAGATGCCCTTTGCCCCCCAGCAATGTTCCGCGCAATGCTGCCCGCAGAACCCCGCGCAGCAACGCACGCGGTTCCCACCGAAATCGATCCCGACGTAAGCCCCTCGGCTGGAAGCCGCGCCTGGCCATCGTCTCCACCATCTCCGTCTGTGTTCTTCTCGGCTGGGCATTCATCGTCCGCAGCCTCGCCCCCGCCTCCAACACCTCCCTCACGCACTTTGACGCCATCATCGTCCTCGGAAGCCCGGCGGACAGCGACGGCAATCCCACGCCCATCCAACTGGCACGCGTCACGGAGGCCGTCCACGAGTACGAGCGCGGCATGGCTCCACGCCTGATTCTCACCGGGGGAGCCACTCGCAGAAATTTGGTGGAGGCCCGCGTCATGGCGCGCACGGCCGAAGCCCAGGGCATCCCCGAGTCCGCCATTTTCGAGGAACCGCAGGCCAGGGACACCATCCAAAATGCCTGTTACTCCGTCCGCATCATGGAGGCTCATGGATGGCACTCGGCAGAGATTGTCTCCGCCGCCTATCAGCTTCCCAGGGCCGGCCTCATCTTCAAATCCCTGTCGTTGCAGTGGACCACGCACGCCGCTCCGCCGCTCTCATCGAAATCTGCCGCTTACGAGTATGCCTACGCCGCCGTCGAAGTCCTCAAGACCGCACGCTATTTGATCTGGGCGCGCTGGACAGAGCACTGCGAGCCGTAGCTGAATTCGGGCCTCCACTCGAGAACCAGGCCCGAATCGCCCCTCTCGCGTTGTCCCCTCTCGGCGCGGTCCTGTAAGCTGGTGTTGATGCGTTTCCGAGTAAGTTTCATCGCTTCTTTCATCGCCGTCGCCGTTCTGGCTCTCGCAGCCGGAGTCCAGGCACAGGACCAGAACACCACCGCCCAACCCGTTGCCAACGGCACCTACGTCGTCGTCGATCCCCTGGCCGGTGTGCGCTATGACAACCGCTACGATCTATCGCTCGGCTTTGCCTATGACCACATGAAAGCCGGTCCCACCCTCCTGCAAGGCTCCAACCTGGGCGGAGTGGACATCAACGGTTCCTACTGGCTCGCCAAGCGCTGGGGTCTTGAAGGCTCAGGGCGAGCCTATATAGGCACCAGCGGCGCAGGCGTCAATAGCCTCGGCATCCAGGGGCCGGTCGTCTCCCAGTACTTCTTTGTCGCCGGCCCGGAGTGGCTCGGCCCCCACAACAAGCACGGCGCGCTCATTGCCCACGCCCTGTTCGGCGGAGTGTACGGAAGATTCCAGCAGGACCTCCTCGGCTACCCGCCTTCAGTCGTCGATTTCTATGACGATCAGCTTGCCCCCGCCGCCATCATCGGCGGCCACATGGACCTGAACCGGTCGGCGCATTGGGTATTTCGCATCACCCCGGACGCGGTCATGACGCACTACAGCATCAACTACCCCCCAAAGACCAGCCAGTTCGACGTCAACTTCGCCATCTCCGTCGGCGTCGAATATAAGTTCAAAAAGAAGCGATAACCCGCCCCGAAACTTTCCTCACAGTAAACCGCCATTCGAAACCGTGGATGGCCTGCCTCGTCTCATCGCGGTTCTCCAACTTCAGCACGAACAGCGCGTTTCTCGCAGCATAACCATCTGCAGGCCGAATTCATCGAATGAAATAGTCAGGGCCTAACTTCCACTGTGTGTGGTATTCTCCACCGTTCGGCGACCCTGTGGAAAATCGTCACCGGAAAAGATACTGTACCAAATAGCGGAATCCGGAAAGCGGCACCCGGTTCTACTTAAGTGCCTCTCCGGCAACGCAAGAAAAAGGGGTAAGTTCGAACCTACATGAGAGACACGCTAGCATGAGAGACACGCTTGGAGTACTGCTTGCCGGGGGACAAGGAGAACGCCTCTTCCCACTTACCCGCGATCGCGCCAAACCCGCCGTCCCCTTCGGCGGACACTACCGGATCATCGACATCACCCTCTCCAACTGCATCAACTCCGGCCTGCGCAAGGTCTACATCCTCACCCAGTACAAGGCACTCTCGTTGAACCGCCACATCCGCGAAGGCTGGACCGGCATCGTCGCCACCGAACTCGGCGAATTCTTCGAGATTCTGCCGCCCATGCAGCGCACCGGCTCGGCCTGGTACATGGGCACCGCCGACGCCGTTTACCAGAACATCTACTCGATAGGCAGCGAGCAGCCCAAGCAGATGATCATCCTGTCCGGAGATCATATTTACAAAATGGACTATAGCCGCATGCTGGCTTACCACAAGGAGACCAAGGCGGAGATTACGCTGGCCACTCTGCCCATCTCTCCCGAGGAGGTGAAGCAGTACGGCGTCGTCGAAGTGGGCAAGACCGGCGAGGTGCTCGGCTTCCAGGAGAAAGTAGCCACCACCACCTTCCGCTCACCCTTCAACCCCAACACGGTCGACGCCTCCATGGGCATTTACATTTTCAACACCGAGGTGCTGCTCAAGGCCCTCATCGCCGATGCCGAGGACCCCAACTCCAAGCACGATTTCGGGCACAACATTCTGCCCAACCTGCTGGGAACAAAAAAGATGATGGCCTACAGCTTCGTGGACGAAAACAAGCAGCAGGCCCTCTACTGGCGCGACGTGGGCACCCTCGACGCCTACTACGACGCCAACATGGACCTCTGCTCCGTATCCCCAACCTTCAACCTCTACGACAAGAGCTGGCCCATGCGCACCCGCGTCCGCCAGTACCCGCCCGCCAAGTTTGTCTTCGGCGAGCCCGGCCGCACCGGCGCTGCGGTGAACTCAGTCATCACCGCCGGCGTCATCATCTCCGGCGCGTCTGTGTCGAACTCCGTGCTTTCGCAGGACGTCCGCGTCAACTCCTACTCCGACGTCGACGCCAGCATTATTTTTTCCCACGTCAACATCGGCCGCCACTGCCGCATCCGACGCGCCATCATCGACCGCGACGTGCACATCCCCGAAGGCACCGTGATTGGCTACGACCCGGTGGAAGACAAGCGCCGCTACTTCGTCACGCCCTCCGGCCTGACGATTGTGACTCGCGATGCATCTCTCTTCGAGAACCCCGTTGACCCTGAGTTCTTGCAGCGGTACTAAAATCCGGCTGTCGTCAATTCTGAAGTCTCGGTGCCCCAGGTCTCGCTTCTGATACCTGGGCGTGATTCCTGCGCGACGGCGTGTTTAGCAAGTGGGAACTATATCCCTTTCCCCCCATGTGGGGGGAAAGGGATCGTTATCGCAAGTGGTAACTTCCGGGTTGGCGACCAACCTGACACAGCGCATTCCTAGATCTCAAAATCGACACCTAGGACACCTGCTCCTTAGGAGCCTTCCGGCTTGATCTTGGCGCCGGGTAGCCGTTTGGTAAGAAATGCGATTTGCCCCGTGTGGTGGGACTCGTGTTCGCAGACATGGAACCATTTCCAATAGATGTTTATCTTGTCGCTGCTGCCAAATTGCTCCGTATCGGTCGATAGGAGCCAGTTGTCATCTCGCTTGCGGAATTCGGCGAGAGAATGTTCACGGGTCTCGTGCAGGACATTGAGGTAATAGTCGAGGTCGTGGCCATGGATGGTCTTGCGGCCTGCATCCCCCAGGTTCATCGCGGGATCCCATTTGCTTTTCAGGTCATCGGACCAACTGTCCCACTTCTTGTTTTCGAAGGTATTCATCCCGTAGTACGTCTCGGTAGCAGCAAGGTGAAGCAAGAGCGCGCCAATGGTATTGGCATTGGCATCGAAAAGATGATCCAGGTCCGCCATGGTCAGACCTTTGACCGAACTCGTGACGGCGGATTGAATGTAAGTGAGCATCGAAACCAGTGTGCCGATTTGTGGAGTATACCCAGGCTTGGGACCGATGATGAAGAGTCCAGAGTCCCTTTCCGGCTTGGTCTCAGCAGTTTGCGCCACGAGGTTGAAGCTGAACAAACCTGCGGTGAGTGCTGCTCCAGTGAGAAAGCATCGACGATTCGGCAAAGAACTCTGCTGATCCATACCTGTCCTCCTGGCATGCTGGAATCTAGTGGAAGCATATACCCAAAATGAAGTGATCCTCACAGATTGTGAGCTTTAACGGCCATTTGTAGTCACAACTCGGTGTCAGTCCAGTGAGACACAATGTAACATCAACCGTCGTCGGCCTGACAATAGCGACTCCTTGCGGAATCGTTGGATTTCGTTTCTTGAGAAATGTATTTCGCAGGACGGCGCGTCGGTCGGCGGCGCGCTAGCTCATCGTTGTGCTCGCGGATGCCACGAAACAGTTCGGTCCGGGCGTATCACCGGCAATCCGGACATTATGGTTTCAAAGGTCTTCCGCCGCGGGGGATGAAACCTGGCCGGGTACCTCAGGTCCCGGTTCTGAGACCTGGAACGATATGAAAATTCGCGTACAGGACCCCTCACGCCCTCCCCATCACAATCGTGTGCGGGCTCATCGGGATTGGATGGCCGATCATGCCGCTGAATCCGGCCTCGCTGTACATCGCCGTCAACTCGCTCAGCGTATACGCATCGCCGTCCGCTGTCGAAGTCAGCATGGTCAGGCTGAATGCCGCCGGCATCGGCGGAGAGACGCGGTCCTCATTGGGCACAAACTCGAGCGTAGCCGCCTTCCCGCCCGGCTTCAATGCCGCGTGCACCTTCTTCAGCAGTCCAACGCAAGTCGCCTTGTCGAAGTGATGCAGGAAGTTGGTCAGCAGAACCGCATCGTACGGGCCGCCGAAATCCACCTCGAAAGCGCTTCCCGGCAGCATCCCATAGCGGTCCTCGACCCCGGCCTTGCGCGCGTTCTCCAGCGCCACGCGCAGCACCGGCGCCCAATCGAGGCCCGTCACGTGCGCCTCCGCATGCTGCTTGGCGATCTCGATGCCGAAGAGGCCATGCCCCGCGGCAATGTCCAGCACCCGCATCGGGCCTTCATGGCCTTTGAGCACTACCGCACCTAGCGGCGCAGCCATGGGCCCCATCATCGGAGCCATCTTCTCGGCAAACAGCACCCACACCGGATTCTCCGGCTCGACCGTCCCATCGCCCGGCAGGCTGGTGCGGCCGGCGCGCACAACTTCAGCCAGGTTGTCATAAGACGAGCGGATCTCCGGGGCGCTCAGGAATTCGGCGATGGACGCCAGGCAGGCAGGGGAGCGCGGATCGAGAAACGCCGCACTCGTTGGCGTATGCCGGTAGTGGCCATCTTCTTTATCGAGCACTCCATTGATCACCAGAAAATCGCACAGGATGCGCGTGCCGCGTTCCGATGCCGAACAGTGGCGCGCGATGGAAGCCACATCCCCCGGCCCCTCGCCCACCGCCCGGAATACGTCAAGTTCGATTGCCGCCTTGAGAGCCGCAGTGCGCTGATGCGCCTGCACCATGTCGAAAACCAGTCCCGGATTCAACGGGGCTTCCGCGTGTTTGCCGTTTTGCATAGTCTTGCCTTCACTTTCCTTTGGGTGGGAAGTCATTGTCAGGGGGAATTCGATTCTGTAGGGGAAATGATCCAGTGATCTTTTTGCCAGTTTTCGGAGGCTATCATGCCGGCCCTCTTGGTGTAATCTCCCGGAGAGAGAAGCGAAAATAGCCCAGGATGGAATCCTGGGTCAGTGGCCAAAGATAGATCCGCGTCCCGTCGGGACGCCGCGAAGGTCACCCGGTAACCTTCCGCCGCCTCGCGCATCTCACAGTGGGGTCGAAAAATGAGCACCGGAATCCTCAACAACCAGCCTGAACCGGAACCGCGCCGCCCACGCGATATTGCCCGCCGCGCCTTCATCCTCTCCGCCGCCGGAGCCGTCAGCGCCGTGGCGTTCTGGGGACTGCGGCGCAGCACCATCGCCGCCGCCAAGCCGCTCGCCCCCAATGAAGGCCCGGCCAACGTCACCGTCGTCCAATACTCCGTCGACGGCAAGAAGATAGGCATGGTGACCGTGCCACGCGTCATCAAGACCGACGACGATTGGCGCCGCCAGCTCGACCAGACTTCCTATTGGGTCACGCGCCACGCCGACACCGAGCGGGCCTTCACCGGAGCTTATTGGAATCTCGAAGAGCGGGGCATCTTCCGCTGCATCGGCTGCGACCTGGCCCTGTTCGACTCCAAAACCAAGTTCGACTCCGGCACCGGCTGGCCCAGCTTCTATCAGCCCATCGCCGAAGAGAACATCGTCAAAACCGTTGACGGCAGCCTGATGGAAGTCCGCACCGCCGTCTCCTGCCGCCTGTGCGATGCCCATCTGGGCCACGTCTTCGACGACGGCCCCGCGCCCACCGGCCTGCGCTACTGCATGAACTCGGCTTCGCTGCGGTTTGTGAAACTGGGCTAGGCGCAGCCTTCACTTCCCCTTGTAATCCTTAAACAGCTCCGGAAACTCCGCCTTCAGCGCTTCGATCTTGGGCCGGTCACACACCAGGATGTAGGGATTGTCAGGATTGTGCAGCGCATAATCCTGGTGGTAGCTCTCGGCGTCGTAGAAGCCCTTCAGCGGCGTCACCTGGGTCACAATCGGCTTCGCGAACACATGCGCCGCATCGAGCTGCGCAATGTAATCCTGGCTGATCTTGCGCTGCTCGTCGCTGGCATAGAAAATCGCCGACCGGTACGAAGTTCCCTCGTCCGGTCCCTGCCGGTTCAACTGCGTCGGATCGTGCGCCACAGAGAAAAACACCCGCAGCAACTGCCCATAAGTGATCTTCGAAGGATCGTAAACTACCTTGACCGACTCCGCGTGCCCCGTCGTCTCGGTCGTTACCTGGTCATACGTAGCCGTGCTGGCCGAGCCGCCGGCGTACCCGGCCGTCGTGTCGAGCACGCCCTTTACCCGCTCAAACACGCCTTGCGTCCCCCAGAAGCATCCGCCCGCAAACACCGCCGTTTCCTTCCCCGGCGACTGCGCCTGTGCCTCATCCTGGTTTGCAGGGGGAACTGGGGTTTTCGTAGCCGCACGGCACCCGGCGCACAAAGCCGCAACAATCAACAGCGACGCAAGCGCGCCGCGAAGGGAAGTCAATTTGAACATGAACATCTCCAGGGCCGAAGACCGTCCAGCCTGCACACCGTCTGATGCTTCGGCGCGCGAAAGGTTACCGTCAGCCGGAGACGGCCTCGGCCTGGACGGGGGCAAGGTGCGTGGCGCCTGCCACGGCAGCGATCATGCAGTCGCTGCCCATCACGGAGTTAAGCAGCATGTGATAAAGGCCGCGCGCGCACCACTCCTGCTGATAGGCCTTGCGGATGACGGCGGCGCGGCGCTTGTCAAAGGCCGCGAGAAGCTGGTCCGCCTGCTCGGCCTGCTTGGGGAAGGCTTGCATGAACCACTCGCGCTTTGCGGCCGCGGTGGCGTAAACAAACACGTGGAAGCAGCCGGGTTGGTTGGCCAGCGCGCAGGCGGCTCCGCGGCCGACGATCACGCAGCTGCCTTCCTTGGCCGCCTTCAGAATCTCCTTCTGAATGAGCCCCAACATGCGTTCGGAGTCGAAGACCTGGTCGTCGGACAGCCCGGCCATGGAGTAGCCCGAGTCGTGCCAGAAGACCTTGCCATAGCGGTAATACCAGGGGTCCAGGCGCTCGTCGTACTTCTTGGCCAATTCGGGGGAAACGCCGGCGGCGCGGGCGGCGGCGCAGGGCAGGTCCGCGTCCAGCAGGCGCCAGCCGAGGTGGGTTGCAAGGTCGTGGGCGAACTCGCCGCCTCGCGAGCCATATTCGCGTTCAACAGTGATGACACGGACAGGTGCACAGACCATGGGGAAACAATCTCCAACGACTGGAGGATACAACGAAAATGGGCTGGAACGGAATAGGGCCTGCATAAAGATGGAACGGGCACGGTTAGGGATTAGGGGTTAGGGTAGCCAGTCGAGGTCGAGGTAACCTGGCACTTAAGCCGGAAGGACGAATAGAAGCGTGAACAGAACAGGCGCGGAAGCGATTGCTCCGGCGCCTGTTTTGTTCTCCGAGATGTCTGGGCCGAAGTGGTCTATTGCGTCACGGGCTGCGGGGGGAGGGGCTTGGGGGTCTTAAGATGTGGCGCTTTGGGGGCTTCAGAAGCGCTGTGCTCGTCGCCAACAACGGGAGGCGGCGGAGTGGACGGGAAGGCTGAGCCTTTCTTGACGCGGATGTCGCCGTTGTCGGTGGTGAGTACGATCCGGTTGCCTCCGGAGCCGATCTGGAAGGTGGCCGACTTGTTTTCGCTGTCTTCCAGAGAGGGCATGTTGTAGTCGGAGACGATGTCGCCGTTGTGGGTGCGAGCGTTCACGGTGGCTGAAGCGTTGGGCGGCAGTGTCAGCTCGACATCGCCCTTGCTGTCCTTGGCCTCGACGCCGTAGTTGCCCGCCGGCTCGATGGAGATGCGCCCGTCACGGTCTTCGGCGTAGGAATCTCCGTAGATCTGGCTCAGGTCAAGGTCCTTGGAGTGGGTGGTTACGCGGACAGGTCCTTTGGCTTCTGTAATGCGGAGGTCGTCGGAATTGAGGGTCAGGTCGCCGGGCAATGCGCCCACCTGCAAGTCGGTGACGCTGGTATGCAGGTGGATGGGCCCGCCGCTGTTTTCAATGTGGACGTCGCCGAGGATCTCGCCGTTCTGGGTGATCTTGCCCTTGATCTCGGAGAGAGTCAGGTCGTTGATGTCGCCGTCGGAGGTCAGGTCGCCGTCTACCTGGTGGGCGGAGAAGTCGTGGTGCCCGCTGGGGAAGTGGACCTGGACCGACCCGGCAATGGAGCTCAGATGCACGTCGCCGTGGGAGGCGGTGAGGTTGATTCCTGCGCCCAGTCCGGCTGCGGTGATATCGCCATGGCCGGCATCGACGCTGACTTTGGCCGACTTGGGCACAGTGATGGTCAGGTTGAGGCGTCCGCTGTTGTTGCTCTCCGACTTGACGACGACAGCATTGCCGCTGACGGTAAGATGAGCAGCTTCCGAGTCCCAGATCTTCTTGGCGTCGGAGTCGGAGTTGGCGTAGGCCACTTCGTGGGACTGCACTTCCACGTTGGGTCCGTCGCCCGCGGTGATGCTGACGTCGCCGCGGGGGTTCTGAATCTGGATTGATCCGTTTGCGGGGATGGCAGCGTTGAGCACCTGCTGATCGAAGTCGCGCTCAGGGCGGCCGAAGGCATTGAAGAAGTCGTCGCTCTGGTCGCCGAAGTTGGCGCGGAACGGACCCCACCAGTTGTCCCAGCCGGCTGCGCCGAGGCCGATGATGGCCAGCAGGACGAGGATGCCGACAAAGCTTCCGCCACGGCGAACGGGCACCTTGAGCGTCGCGTCAATGGCCCACTCGGCAAGCAGGGCCAGGCCCGCGCCGATGAGCAGCAGCGGCCACCAGTGAGCGTACCAGGTCCAGAATCCTTCGGCGGCGATGTGGCCGGTGACGATCAGAAAGGCGACGATGCCGATGCCGATGAGGATGAGGGGGCCGACGATGGAAGGCGAGCGCGGGACATAGACGCCGCCATAGTAGCCGGCCTTGGCGGCATACCGCTGCGCCTTCATGGCGTCGCGCTGGGCGCGCCAGGCAGCCTTTTGCTGCTCGCGGTAGACGCGCCACTGGGTCTTGGGATCGTACGTTCCGTAGGGCGGCTGACCGCCGCCTGGGGGCATGTTGGGAGGAGTGCTCATGATTGCCCTCCATGGGGGCCGTTGCCGAAGTCATTGGAATGCGCGGGAACGATGGCTGTGGATTCAGCCGCAGGCTGCAGACCGCCAGGTGCTCCCGAATATGGTGCTCCGGTATAAGCCGCGCCGGGATACTGCGGCGGCGCGACGGGTCCGGCCGTAGCCAGCGCAGCGCGTTCCGCGAGTGCGATGACGCCGGCGAGGATCAGATAGAAGGGCCAGCTTCTGCTCCAGCCGAGAATGTCGGTCTGGGCCAGCAAGGCATTAATGCCGACAAGCAACAAGAAAGCCGGGGCACGCAGGCGGCGAATCAGGATATAGCGGTTCATTTAGGACCTCCTTGCGACTCCCCGAGACGGCGGATCACGAGCCAGACACCCAGGCCGATGAGGAAAACCGGCCAGGTAAATTCGATGAGGCGGCCATGGAAGATGTCCAGCTGGCCGAGCAGGAACAACGTACCAAGCGCAATGAGGACCACAGCTCCGACAGGCGCTCCTCGCTGCCAGAAGGCCGGTCCGCCACCGTAAGCGGATGGATCGGGCGGAATGGGCGGCTGCGGCGGGACGCCGGGGTCCATCGGACCCGGTGCGGGCGGCGCGTACGGATTTTGCCACTCGCCCTGATAGGGGGGCTGGTTGGGAGCGCCGGTGTAGGGCGGTTGCCAGGCGGCCGCAGCGGGAGGCTGAGTTGCTCCGGCGGTCCAGGGGTTCGGATTGGGCTGGGCGGGGCCTGATTGAGGTCCGGGCTGGGTACCGGGTTGACCGACAGCGGGCTGCCCCGGATACTGCGGGTGCTTGCCGAGATTGAGCCAGTTGCCGACATCGTTCAGCCCCAGCGGATCGGGAACAGGCAAACCGTCGCGCAGCGCCTTTGCAGTGTGGAATGCCTCGAACGACTGGTAGAGGATCCAGGCGGGAATGAAGATGCCGAAGATGCCCGAGACATGGGCCAGGCTCACCAGCACGGCGAAGATCACCACGTGGATCAGTCCCTTGAAAAACTGGCCGTTGTACATGGCGCCCACGCCGGGAATGAGGCCGAGCACGGCGGCGGCGGCGGGGTTCGGCGCACCGGTCGAGATGGGAACGAACGGTTGCTGATAGGTTTGCCATGCGGTGGAGCAGGGCTCGCACATCACCTGTCCCCCGGGGGCATTGCGCACGCATGTGGTGCACACGGCTTTGCCGCAGTTCTGGCAGAAGGCGGTTGCGGGTATACCCGTGTGGTTTACGCAGTCCATGTTGTGCTCCTTTCCCGAACTTCCAAATCGGAGCCGCCGGATTGCGCGGGCCCTTCCTGCCTTGTAAAAGAGGTGCCAGGCAGAACAGGAAATGTGAGGGATGATTCCAGTAGTTCAGTGTTATCGGTGATCGCTGGACTCACCGACTGCTGGGGAGGGTCCACGCGGGAGCCTCCGTCCTTGCGCGAGGGATTCTGTTTTGACTCGCCCGGCGCTTGCTGCTTTGGCGCTTGCTGGTTGCTGTCTTCTGTTGTCCGGCGCAGTTCACGCATTCTCGACTCGACTTCGTAGACGAAGCGAAGGTGATCGTAGTAACGGATGATGGGCGTTGAAGCCATCATCACGCGGCGCTCCACAAACGAGCGCACCACCGTGGGTCGCAGATCGCTGATGCGCAGACTGCTGAGCTTGACGTCGGTCAAATTGAGCGTCAGAGCGATAGAAAAGAAAGCCATCGCGGCGGTCATCAGTAGCCTGGGTTCGGCAAAGCGGCGAACCTGTCCCATGAAGCCCGGACGCTGCCAGGGCTGGGGCATGGGCATCACGTTGCTGCTGCCGGGGACCAGGCCGTATCCGGCTACCTGTCCGGGGCCGGTCTGGGCCAGAATCCTGTCTAAAAGGCCTTCCGGGACTTCCGGCTCGGGCGAAAGAAATTCCAGCCACTCACGGCCGCGGCGGGATTCCTCAAACAGCGCCGTGCAGGCCGCGCAGGTGGCCATGTGAGCGGTGAAGGTGGCCTCGTCTTCGGGCCTGAGAAGCCCGTCGAGCGCATCGGCCAAAAGGGTTTCCCACTGGCCGCAGGCGGGGGAGCTCGGGATGTGCGTGCGCTCTGCCATTACATTACCTCCCGTTTACTACGTTCCAGCAGGCGCGCCAGTTCCGCGCGGCCTCTGCTGATGCGGGATTTCACAGTACCTTCGGGTATGCCCAAAACCTGGGCGATCTCTTTGTAGTCAAGGTCTTGCAGGTCACGAAGTATGACGGCTTCGCGCAGCTCGACGGACACACGCGCCAGGGCGTTCTGCACCATTTTTGCCAGTTCCTTTTGGGCTGCCGATTCATGGGGCGAAGGGCTCTTGGAGGTAAGGCGGTCGATCGGCCTCAATTCCTCAGTGGACTCCCAGCCTTCGTCGAGCGAGCCCGTTGCGCGCAGGTTCTTGGTGCGGCGGAAGTTATCCACCAGCAAGTTGCGGGTCATGGTGGTGATCCAAACTTGCAGGCTGCCGCGGGTCAGGTCAAAGCTGGCCAGATTGGAATAGATCTTGAGAAAGACGTCCTGGGTGAGGTCTTCTGCGTCAGCAGGGTTGCCGGTGAATCTGTAGCAGAGGCCGTAGACGCGGCGGTGGTGGATGCGAACCAACTGGGCCCATGCGCCGGAATCTCCGTTCATGCACAGGCGCACGACCTGAGACCAGTCGACTTCCAGCGGATTCACCTCCACGCGCGCCATGCGGGCGTCTGGGGCTACCATCTTGCCTCCCTGCACGTGACCGGTGGCGGGTGTCCGGGAAACGCCAATCACCGGCGCCTCCATAGTACGCCGGGAGGGCCGTGGGGGCGACGCCAGCCCTATACCGTTCCAGCTTAATGTGGCCGCGCATTGCATAAGTTGCTAATACGTGGGTTTTGTGAGGTTAGTTCCCGAACGCTTTAACCCATTAGCTGGGGCTCCTAGGCTACCCACTGTCCACTATCCAATGCCCACTGAAATCCGCCGCACCCGCGCGCCGATTCGCGTAAACACCTCCCACGGAATCGTCTCCGTGGCATCGGCATGCTCAATCGCGGAGATCGCCGCGGTTCCCTGAGTACCGAGGATCACCACCTCGTCTCTGGGCGCAACGCCATCAATCTCCGTAACGTCAATGACTGCCTGGTCCATGCTGATACGGCCCACAAGTGGTGCCCGCTCCCCGCGCACCAGCAGGCTCAAGCGGTTTCCCAGTCGGCGGTCGAGTCCATCCGCATAACCCACCGCCAGCAGCGCCAGGCGCATCGGCTCCGTAGCCACGAATGTTCCGTTGTACCCGACAACAGCATCTGCCGGGATCGTCCTGACACTCACGACGCGGGTCTTCCAGCTAAGAACCGGTTTCAGATTTTCCCGCGCCGCAGCCGCAGCGGCGGGTTCATCGGGCTCGAATTGCGGCGTCACACCATAGAGCGCCAACCCTGGGCGGAGCATTGCTTTCATTCCCCAGCGCCGGGCCAAGGCCGAGATCCCGCCTGTTTCTCCATTCAGGAGAGCTGCCGAAGCGCCCACGCTCAGCCATTCGGCCCCGGTAGCTGAACCGGCGAGGCCCTCGGCTGCGATCTGCTCAAGCGCCCCATCCAGACTCGCAATTTGTGCCTCGGTCACGCGCCCGTCTGTCTCATCCGCTGCAAACAGATGGGTCAGCACGCCTTCCAGGCGGAGCGCCGATCCTGATCCAAATCGCGCCAGAATTGGTTCGAGCTCGCTCGCTCCCACCCCCTGCCGGCTCATTCCGGTGTCGATTTCCAAGTGAACTGGCAGCGAGCTTACACCGGACGCCCGAGCCGCGCTTTCCACCTCGTCCAAATGCCACGGCTCCCAAATGACGGGTGTCAGCCGGAGCTCCACCACTTCCGCACCCTGCCCAGGGAAGCAACCGCTCATCACCAGAATCCGAGCGTCGGGGCACAAACTTCGCGCCGCGGCGCCCTCTTCGACCGAAGTTACTCCCAGCCACAGCGCGCCGGCCCGAACCGCAGCCGGTGCACAAAGGGCCAGCGAATGGCCGTACGCATCGCTCTTGACCACCGCAAGCAACTCAGCATCGCCTGCCGCCAGGCTCTTCAAATATCGATAGTTGTCTTCGAAGGCGCGGGCATTGATCTCAGCCCAGCAGGGACGCATTGGCATTCGGATGTCCAAGAATCAGTCTAGCGCGGCGGCCCGTCTCCCGACCTGAGAAGCGCATACGCCACAACCGTCTCTCCGGCCGCCTGAACCTGTTCGAGCACTTCCGCCTCCAGCTCATGCGGAACTGCCATCTCGCAAGCCTGCACCTGTTCCTGGCTTGCCCCGTGAAAGCAAAGCTCGCAATGGCCCAGAGCGTCCCCATCGCCCATGCGCACAGGCGGCCCGAACACACGGCAGGTCATGGGCCGCCACGCATACACATCGCACTTTCCCGTCGCGGGATCGAGCGCCGGGCACGCCGCCTCGTTTGCAAACCCTTCGAACCGCCCCCGTTCGGCGTCTGTCTCGCCCAGTCTGCCTGTCGCCTGGTCGCCCGGGAACTCCGCCCTTTGCGCCTCAATCCACAATCGCGCCCGCCGCTCGATCTCCGCCGCGAGCGCCGGCTCCGAGCCGCGAAGTGCCTCCATCCCTGCCCGCAACCGCTCCGCATCCAGCACGTTGATCGCAAAGGCCCCGAAGCAGCATTGCGTGCAACCAACCCGGCACACCAGCCAATCGCCGGCTCGCCGCGCAGCGTCCTGCAGCGCCGCATCGACAATCTGCACCAGTCCTGAATCCTTCGCCGGCAGCACCATGCCGCCAAGCATACCTCAACTTCTGCCTGCTGGCCCCTCGGTGATCAATTCCTCCTATCTCTACCGCGCGCCCTCATGCTATAAGGACTTCGAGGGCCATGTGATCTGCCTCGAGCACACCCCGGCCGCCCCGCTCAATGCCTGCATCCGCAGTCTCTGGTATGCGAAGGTTCAGAATGCGACCCACGCTCGGGAACGCATTCTACCCACGGGACGCGTGCAGGTGATCCTCAACCTCGATCGCGACTTCCTGCTCGATTGCCCCGAAGGCCAATCCCCGCATCGGATGCCGCCTTCCCTCATCGTCGGCGCCCGCTCGACCTTCGAGATCGTCGACACCTCCGACATGGCTGACCTGATTGGCATCGTCTTCCATCCCGGCGGCTTCGCCCCGTTCGCGGGCGATTCCGTCGATCTGTTCAGCAACCGAAGTGTGGGTCTTGAAGACGTCTGGGGTGGCACGGCTCAATCCCTCCGCGACCGCCTGCGCGAGTTCTCCACGCCCATCGCCCGGCTCCGCTGCCTGGAAGAATTCCTCCTCCAGCGCTTCGCCGGCCACCTCTCCCGGCACCCTATCGTCGATTTCGCGCTCGATAGCTTCCAACGCGCACCCGGCCTCGCCACCGTACGCGAGGTGGCCCGCAGCACAGGATGGAGCGAGCGCCGCTTCTCCCAGGTGTTCCGCGAACAGGTGGGCTTCTCACCCAAAGCGTGGACGCGCATTCTGCGCTTTCAGCGCACCGTGCAGCAGCTGCACGCTGGACTGGACGTGCCCTGGTCGGAGATGGCGCTCGATTGCGGCTATTATGACCAATCCCACTTTGCCAATGAGTTCCGCGCCTTCTCAGGCATCGACGCTACGACTTATTCGGCTCGCCGCACATTGTGGGCCAATCACGTCGCAGCGAGCTAGATTCATCCACTTCCGATTTTTCCAAGATGTTCCTCGCAGCCACGGAGCATCATCATCCTGTAGCTTTTTCCGCTGCAAAGGAGTTCCTGATGTCTACCCACACCAAATCCGCCGTCATCCCCGCCCTGCGCTACCGCAATGCCCCCGCCGCCATCGACTGGCTCTGCCAGGTGCTCGGCTTCGAGCGCCACGCCGTCCACGAAGGCCCCGGCGGAACCATCGGCCACGCCGAGCTCACCCTCAACGGCGGCATGATCATGCTCGGCTCCGCCAAAGACGACGAGTTCGGCCGCAGATTCAAGTCCCCCGACGAACTGGACGGCATGGAAACTCTCAGCGCATACATCGTGGTCGCCGACGCAGACGCCGTCCATGTCAGGGCCGTCGCCGCCGGCGCTCCTATCATCCGCCCGCTCCAGGATACGCCGTATGGCAGCCGCGAATTCGCCCTCCGCGACCCCGAAGGGCATTCGTGGAGCGTGGGCACGTACGACCCCTGGGCCGAGCACGCATAGACGGCTCGCTTCAGGCTCGATGCGTAGCCGGTTGTCCATGCAACTCTCCGTGTTCAAGTCTGCCCGCTCGTGGGATACACTCATCCCGTATCCCCGGAGGCCTCGTTCGATGTCCATTCATTTCACTTCTTCGCTGCTGCTTTCTCTTCTCGTTGCATCGACCCAAGCCCAGACAGCCCGCCTTCTGGTGGCGGAAAAAGGCCAGCAGAGCGTGGCCATCGTCGATCCTGCGGCCGGGAAGGTGCTTGCGTCCGTCGCTGAAGGCGGGATTACCGGTCACGAGGTGATTGCTTCGCCCGACGGACGCACGGCCTACGTGCCCATCTACGGCAACTCCGGCGTGGGCAGGCCCGGCACCGACGGCAGCACTCTTGTTGTGATCGATATTGCGTCGCAGAAGGTCGTCAACACGTTCACTTTTTCGCACGGTGTGCGGCCGCATTGCCCGCTCTTCGGTCCCAAAGACGGCCTCCTTTATGTGACCACCGAGCTCGACGAGTCCATTACCCAGATCGATCCAAAGACGTTGAAGGTCGTTGGCACAATTCCGACCGGGCAGCCGCAGAGCCACATGCTCGCGCTTTCGCACGATGGGCGGCGCGGCTATACGGCGAACGTTGGCCCCGGCACCGTCTCCGTGCTCGACATTCCCGGACGCAAGGTCCTCAAGATCATTCCCATATCCGCAAACACGCAGCGCATCGCCATCTCACCGGACGACCACTGGGTGTTCACCGCCGACCAGACCAAACCGCAACTGGCTGCGATCGACACCACGGCCGACTCGGTGGCCAAATGGATTCCGCTCGAAGGCATCGCCTATGGAACGGCGCCCACTCCCGACGGGAACTTTTTGCTGGTCACGCTTCCCGACCAGAACAAGATTGCCGTGGTCGATCTGAAGACGATGCTGGTGGTGCGGTCGGTTGCTGTGGGCGTCTATCCGCAGGAGATTGTGGTTCGGCCAGACGGCAAGACGGCCTACGTCTCGTGCGAAACGAGCAACCAGGTTGCCGAAATCAACCTGAAGACCTGGACGCTGACGCGGCTGATCGCGACGGGCAAGGCGACGGACGGGCTGGCGTGGGCGCGCGGACAGTGATCGTTGGCGTCAAGCAGTTGGCTGCTAAGGAAGAACGGATTGCGCGTCGCCTATTAACCAATCTCGCGGTCCCAGTTCTCCAGCACCCGCTTGAACATGCTCATGAACTTGCCCCCATCGGCGCCGTCGATCAACCGATGGTCAAACCCCAGGCAGTAGCTCTGCATGGCGCGGATAGCGATGGCGTCGCTGCCTTCCGCGTCGGTGATCACCACCGGCTCCTTCTTCAGCCCCCCAATGGCCAGAATCGCCGATTCCGGCTGGTTGATGATGGGGGTGCCGAACTCGCCGCCGAAGACGCCGGAGTTGGTCAGTGTAAACGTCGATCCGGTCGCTTCCTCCGGCTTCAGCTTCTTGGCGCGCGCACGCTCGGCAAGGTCGGCCATGGCGCGCGCCAGGTCGACGAAGCTCAGTTTCTCCGCCTGCCTTACGACTGGAACTATCAATCCCCATTCGAGGGCCACGGCAAGTCCCAAGTGGATACTGGCGTGATAGTGAATCGACCCATCTTTAAGGGAGGCGTTCACAATCGGATGGCGGCGAAGCGCCTCGATGGCTGCAACGGCGATGAATGGCATGAAGGTCAGCTTGACGCCGTGCTTTTGCTCGAAGCGGCTGCGTTCGCGCTCGCGCAGGCGGACAATCCGCGTCATATCCACCTTGTAAACGGAGTAGACATGCGGGGCGATGCGCTTGCTTTCCACCATCCGCTCGGCAATGATGGCGCGCATCCGGCTCAAGGTCGCCACGGTCCCCGGCAGGGGCGAGGCCATCGTTGGAATTGCAGACACGGGCGCCGATGTCTTTACCGCCGGCGTTGCGGGGCTGGGTGGTGCGGCAGCGATGCCTGGGCCGCGCTCGTTGAGGTACTTGAGCGCATCTTCTTTGGTGATACGCCCGGCCGAACCTGTTCCAGGAATCCGCAGCAGATCCAGCTTGTTCTCCTTCGCGATCCGCCGCACCAGCGGTGAGGAGCGCACCTTTGTGCCGTTACTTTCGGGATCAGCAGCCTCGATGGATGCAGTCGCGTCAGTCATGACCGGCGGCGTCGAGGCCGCTTGTTCTTCAACCGCTGCAGGGACTTCGGCATCAACGGCGGCTGCCGTGCTTCGAATACCGCCGATGATGGCAACAACGGTATTTACCTCGACCGTCGCCCCTTCCCGAATCTTGATCTCGGTCAGCACGCCCGCGATCGGGGAAGGAATCTCTGCATCTACCTTGTCGGTTGAGATCTCGAACAGCGGCTCGTCCTTGTCGACCGCGTCGCCAACTTTCTTCAGCCATTTGGTAATGGTGCCTTCAAAAATGGACTCGCCCATCTGCGGCATTACGACCTCGGCGCCGCCGGAAACGGGGCGGACCGGAGCACTCGATGAAGGCGTAGCCACAGGCATTGCGGACCCGTCCGCAGCCTCATGGACCCGCGCTTCCAGTGCCTCTGCCGGAGTCCCTGATCCCTGATCCCTGTTCCCTGTTCCCTGCTCCGTAACCACTGCTACGACGGTATTGACCTCGACCGTAGCTCCCTCTTCGATCTTGATTTCGCTCAGGATGCCCGCAACGGGCGACGGAATCTCCGCGTCCACCTTGTCGGTAGAAATCTCAAACAGCGGCTCGTCTTTTTCGACCGTATCCCCGGCCTTTTTCAGCCATTTGGTGATGGTGCCCTCAAAGATCGACTCGCCCATCTGGGGCATGACTACGTCGGTTGGCATGAATCCCTCTCTGCGGCCTCGGGGACAAAATCTGCACACCCGGTTCCTGCCGGATTATAAATTGCAGCACTGGAATCAGGCCTGAACCGGGCGCTCTGGAATGCCCCGCAGGCGCTCCACTTCCGCCGGAACGCGCAGGGGCGTGTCTTCGGCGGGAAACCGGGAACCTGCTTCTGCTGCCCAAGCCCGGAGCGAGTCCAGGCTTTCAACTGCAAGCACCTGCTCGTCGAAGACCATGCCAAATTGCCGTGCCGCCTGGTGCGCGACTTTCTCAAGGGAGGGCACAGGGTGCGCGGGCTCTCCGTTAATCGGCGCGAGTTCCTGTTCCAGGCTGGTGACGCCATGGTCGGCGATCCCGCATGGCACAATCAGAGCAAAGTTCCGCAAATCCGTGGTTACATTGAATGCGAATCCGTGTGACGTGATGCCCTTGGCGACATGAATGCCAATTGCGCCAATCTTTCTTTCCGCCCCAACCGGCTGCCCACCCGTTCCCAGTCCCTGCTGGCTGATCCCTGACCCCTGCTCCCTGTTGCCTGTACTTCCGCACCACACTCCGGTGAGTCCGGCAACGCGCCCCGCCTGAACGCCAAACCCGCCGCAAACTCTGATCAGCGCCTCCTCCATGCCGCGGACGAAGTCCACAGGACCCATTCGTCCGCCGTTGGGAGTGGTGAGGGTGCGCAGATCGAAGATGGGATAACCGACCAACTGCCCCGGCCCGTGATAGGTCACATCGCCGCCGCGGTTGATCTCGTGCAACGTCACGCCGCGCTCGGCCAGCATTTCGTTGCTGGCGAGGACATTGGCGCGGTTGGCATTGCGGCCCAGCGTCAGCACCGGCGAATGCTCGAGGAGGAGCAGCACATTTTTCAGATTCCCTGCGGCCACTAGTGCGGCAATCTCCGCCTGCAGCTGCAGCCCCTCGTCGAAGCCCACTCGCCCGAGATAGAGGTACTGAATCATCGCTGTTTCAATTGTAGCCAGCCGGTCTTCAGCCAGGCGGCTGCGCCATCGGTCACGCCGGGTAGCGCGGCTCAAAGATGGGAGCGAACGCCGCGCGGTGCTGCCAGAAGACCAGCAACCAGAGCAGTGTCAAAACCACACCGGCCTGAAAACCGTCAGGCAAGATCAGAATGTGAAACATCAGAATGTTCACCAGTACCGGGCCCAGGAGCACTAATCCCAGTGCCACAAACCGGTTCACGAGAAAGAGTATCCCCGAAGCCACCATCAAGGCCCCAATAACGTACGTGTAGTGGGCGGCCACCAGTAAACCAATAAATGTCGCCGCCGGCCCACTAGGCAATTGTCCCTTCAAAAAGTTGAAGAACAGATTCGAGCCAAAGAACAGAAATGCCGCGCCCAGCAAATAGCGTGCAATTGCACCAACAATCTTCATCAGGACTCTCCTTGGGTTTGAGGATATTTCCTTGAACAAGCGCCATCTTACGTACGCGGCCCTGGGGGAGCTGGACAATCGCCCTATCTTAGCAGCAGATGGCCACGACTCGCCTCTCGATTCAAGCCATTCTTCGCAAACGCTCTGAGCCGGTGTGCCGTCTTCTTTGGTAAAGTGTCTCTACACGGAGTGCCGCTGAACGTCCTTGCTTAATTCGTCCTCTCACACATTGCCTCGCGGGCCGCGGTTGGTTGAGGTGTGTCTGTTCGCATCTACCAAGAGAGGATGAACTCCATGCTTCTTCAGGATCTGGGCTGGTCCAGTTACTTTGCGAGCCAGCTTTCCACTGGGCTCGCCGGCATCCCGGGTCGCGTGGCTTCCGCCAACCACGGCCGGTTTCTGGTTTGGACTCAGACGGCCGACGAGGGCACGGGCGAAGTCGATGCTAGTGTTACCGGGACGCTGCGCAAATCCGGAGCCCTTTGGCCAGCCGTGGGTGACTGGGTAGTCCTGCGGCCGGACGCTCCGGTTATCGACCGCGTGCTCAACCGCCAAACCAAGCTTTCCCGCAAGCAGCCGGAGCGCGAGGTGCGCGAGCAGGTGCTGGCGGCGAACATCGATGTCCTCTTCATTGTCAGCGGACTTGACCGCGACTACAACCCACGCCGCATCGAGCGCTTTCTTGTGATGGCCAATGAGAGCGGCGCACGGCCGGTGGTGTTGCTGAACAAGGCTGATCTTGCAGCTACCTTAAACCTGGACCTGGCGGAGATTGTTGCCGGCGTTCAGCAGATGAGCGCGGGGATTACGGTGCTTCCAATCAGCGCGCGTACTGATAACAACCTGGACGCCCTTCCTGCGCAGCTTGGTCCGGGCCAGACCGCCGCACTGATTGGATCTTCAGGTGTGGGCAAATCCACGATCCTCAACCGGCTACTTGGGGACGAGCGCCAGCGCACGACCGAAGTTCGCGCCTCCGACAGCCGCGGCCGCCACACCACAACCTCCCGCCAGCTTTTCCGCATGCCCGGTGGCTGGCTGCTCATGGATCTGCCCGGCCTGCGCGAGGTCCAGCTCTGGGCGAACACCGATCCAACTTCAGCTAGCACTTCAGGCGGCGAAAATCTGGAAGCCAGCTTCGACGACATTCAGGCATTGGCCCAGAACTGCCGTTTCCGCGACTGCACCCACACCGCCGAACCCGGCTGCGCCGTAACCTCCGCCGCCCTTGACCCCGCCCGCTTGGCCAACTACCAGAAGATGCAGAAAGAGCTGGCGCACCTGGAGCGGAAGACCAACCCTCGCTTGGCGAAAGAGACTCGAGCAAAGTGGAATGCGATCGAGAAGTCGGTGCGGAGCCACCCCAAACGGGACCAGTCGTGATCGATCCAAAGCATTCCCGGTCTCTCACCGCCCACGCAGCAGGGTGCCCCATCCTTTTCGCGCTGTTTGCGAAAAGGGTGGGAAATCACTAACCCAAATTGCGGTTAAACTGGAATCAAGGAAGAAGTTGAATTGAATGCGCCCATCCGAGGTTCTGCCAAAGCATCGCGACACCATCCGCCAGCTCGTTCTTCAAGCTGGTATGGCCAACCCGCGCGTCTTCGGGTCGGTACTGCACGGCGACGATGAGGACGGCAGCGACCTCGACCTGCTGGTCGATCCCGCGCCGCGCGCGAGCTTGCTGGATATGGCAGGCCTCCAGATCCGGTTGGAAAAGGCGCTCGGGGTCAAGGTCGATGTCCGCACGCCGGGCGAACTTCATCCCCGCTTCCGCGAAAAAGTCCTCGCCGAGGCCTCATCCCTGTGAACAAGCACGAATTCCGCGCCAATGACTACATGTTGCATATGCTGGAGGCAGCGGATCGGATCCTTGGGTACACCGCCGGCGTGAACGAGGAGAACTTTTACTCCAATCAAATGTTGCAGGACGCAGTTGTCCGCAACATTGAGATCATCGGCGAGGCCGCCAACAACCTGCTTGAAGTCGGTCCAGAATTCGCCGCAAAGTATCCCTCCATCCCCTTCGCCCAAATCTATGGAATGAGAAATCGTGTCTCGCACGGCTACTTCGCTGTCAGCACGGCCATGATCTGGGACTCCGTGCAGGTTGACTTGCCCGAATTGCGTCTGCTGATTCTGAGAGTGCTCGAAGACTTGCAAACCTCGGATTCGCGCTAAACTATCTACAGGCAGGAGGACCGGGCGGTCGCTGCCGGCTTCTTTGCGCGAGCGAGGTTTGCCGGGGGAGGAAAGTCCGAACTCCGCAGGGCAGTGTGCCGGATAACGTCCGGGACGTGGGCCTCAAAACCCATGGACGGCCAGTGCCACAGAAAAGATACCGCCTCGGCTACCCCTCTTTCGGGAGGACGACCCTGAGTCAGCTTGCTGATTCAGTGCCGGGGTAAGGGTGAAATGGTGCGGTAAGAGCGCACCGCCCGTCCTGTAAAGGGCGGGGCAGGGTAAACCCCACACGGAGCAAGACCAAATAGGGAGGGAAGCGCCCGCCAAGAGCCAAGCGGCGCTGCGCATCTGCCCGATGCGTCCAGGCGGCTCGAGCTTTTGCCGAAACCTCCGGGTAGGTCGCTGATGAGTGTCCGCGGCAACGCGGCGCCTAGAGGAATGACCGCACACGACAGAATTCGGCTTACAGGTCCTTTTGCCGAAATCTCGGGTCCCCAACGATTTATCGTTGGGGCGATCACTGACAGCCTTGGCCGGGAAGCAAACCCGGCCGGGCTGACCACTTTATAAATGGAGATTCGGATGCCGGAAATTACGCGCCGAAGCCTGATGCGCAACAGTGGATTGGCAGCGTCGGCCTCGCTGATGCTCGGAGGGCTGACGAGTGCATCCGCGGAAGAGGGCGCTCAAGGGAATGTCTTCCACGTATTTGCCTTTCAGTGGAAGCCGGCTGCCACCGATGCGGACAAAGCTAGAGCGCTCAAAGACATATCCGCCTTTCAAGGACAGATACCAGGGCTTCTTGAAACGCACGTCGGCGCCAACATCTCTCCGCGTGGCAAGGGCTACACTTTCGGAGGAATCATGCGCTTCAAAGACCAGGCCGCGCTGGACGCATACGTTCAGCATCCCGCGCACCAGGCACTTCTGGCATGGCTGGTGCCGCTGATCGACGCAATCGAACTGGACCTGCGCGCTTGAGGACGCTCTCTCCTGCAATAGAGCGGCACTCGCTGGCCCGTTATTAAGCTTTGTCGGGGCGAAAAAGCTAATAACAGGCCCTACGATAGAGACATGCTTCGCGTAAAGCTGCTTCATCCGGACGCACGGGTTCCCGTTGTCGCTCACCCTGGCGAAGACCTCGGTTACGATCTATTCGCCCTCGAATCCGTCCTGCTCAGCCCGCACGAGACGGTTCGCGTCCGCACCGGGACCGCGGTCGAGGCCCGGCATCCGGAGAGCGGGGCTCCGCTCGGCCTGTTGGTTCGCGACCGGTCCTCGATGGCGGCGAGGGGCATTGCCACCACGGCGGGCGTCATCGATGCCGGTTATCGCGGCGAGGTTCTCATTCTCATGACTAACCTGGGCGAAGCGGCCATCGAGCTCAATGCGGGCGAAAAGATCGCCCAGATGATCCCCGTGCCGGTGCTTACCGGCCGCGTCGAGACGGTCGATTCCCTGGAGGACTCAGCCCGAGCGGAGAAAGGCTTCGGGAGTTCAGGAACGTAGGTCAGGTCGGAGAATCGGCAAAATGGCGATCCAGTAAGCACGTTTCGGAACAGACGAGCCGCCTAACGCGTATTCAAATCAAGGACAATCCAACTCGCATCAGGGGCCGGGCCGGCCAGTTGCCCTTCTCATGCAATTTTCGAACGCGGCCAGAACGGCCTTTGGCTCGTCAATAAGATGTAGGACATCCGGCAAGCGCAATCATGTCAGATTGCATAGACTAGGAAAACCGGCTAGAACCTCCGAGAGTCCTGGAAACGGATCCTGGATACCTGGGCGCCTCTTTTCTTGCTGCCTCTTTCGCAACAGGGTGAGAGGCGAAGAACCAATCCGGCACAGGGGAAATCCAGCACAGGGGAAATTCAGCCCAGGCAAGGAAAGCGGAACCATGCAATTCACCGAGGCGTTCAAACTAGCGCTGCAATCTCTGTGGGGCAACAAGCTCCGTTCCATCCTCACGCTCATTGGCGTGGTGATGGGGGTGGCATCGGTCATCATGGTCATCACTCTGGTGAATGGCGCAAATACCTACGTGAGCACCAAGCTGCTCAGCCACGGCGCGGATGTGTTTTCCATCAACCGCAATGGCCCCATCTTCTCCGCACAGGATTATTTCCGCTTTCAAAAACGCAAGATCTTGCGCATCGAGGACTATCAGGCCGTACAGGACGGTTGCAACGAGTGCACCGAAGTGGGCGTGCGGCTCGATCAGAACGTCAGCGTCGTCGCGAACAGCCACTCCAGCACGGATACCGACATGCGCGGCATTACCTGGACCATGGTCTCGCTGGATAACCTCGATATCGATCTGGGCCGCGGATTTACCCCCGCGGACGACTCGAACGCGACGCACAGCGCGATTGTGGGCTACGACATTGTAGACAATCTGCTGGGAGATGGAGACCCGATCGGCAAGGAAATCCGTGTCGGCGGCATCCCTTTCACCGTGGTAGGGGTGGGCGCCCGCCAGGGCAAGATGCTCGGCCAGTCGCAGGACAACTGGGTCGCCGTGCCCATCTCCACCTACCAGCAGACTTACGGCTACAACGATTCGGTGATTATCTTCGCGCGCGCCGGCGGCACGCCGGAATCGATGGAGCGGGCCAAGGACGAGGTCCGGGTGATGATGCGCGCCCGGCGTCACGACGCTGTCGGCGCGGAGGACGACTTCGAGATCCAGACCAACGACACGTTTCTCGACATCTGGAAGCAGATCTCGGCCATCTTCTTCGACGTGGTCATTGGCATCGCGTCCATTTCGCTGGTGGTGGGCGGCATCGTCATCATGAACATCATGCTGGTGAGCGTGACGGAACGGACGCGCGAAATCGGCGTGCGCAAGGCGCTGGGCGCCAGGCAGCGCGACGTGCTGCTGCAATTTCTCATTGAGAGCGGAACCATGGCGCTGGTTGGGGGATTCATCGGCGTCATGTGCGGCGTGATTGTCGCGAAACTGATCACGCTCATTATCGGCTTCCCGACAAGCGTGCAGTTATGGAGCGTGCTGCTGGGCTTATTCATGGCCACGGCCACAGGCATTTTCTTCGGCGTCTATCCGGCCAGTAAGGCGGCAAAGCTGGATCCGGTGGTGGCGTTGAGGGCAGAGCTGTGAAGAGCAGATGACAGGTTACAGATGACAGATGACAGTTTCCCTCTCTAGCCGGTCGCATCGTGAGGCGGCACTATGATTCATTCCTTCCGGGATTTACAAATTTGGCAAAAGTCGATGCAACTCGCTGTCGCCGTCTACCGGACAACTCGAGACTTTCCCCGCGAAGAGCTCTATGGCTTGACAAGTCAGATCAGGCGCGCAGCAATTTCTGTACCAAGCAATATTGCGGAGGGCCAAGGTAGGCTGAAGCTGGGTGAATTCAGGCAATTCCTGGGAATCGCACGCGGCTCGAATTGCGAATTGTAAACAGAGTTGGAACTCGCGATCGTACTTGGTATTGGAAATCCTGAAATGCTCCGCGAAACGGAAGGATTATCACAGGAAGTTGGAAAGATGATCTACGCGTTCTTGGAGTCCCTCAAAGATTGACCTGCAGCGACCATAGTCGCCGGTAGCCTGCAGGCCTTAACTGTCATCTGTAATCTGTAACCTGTAATCTGTACTTCGGAGCTTCCATGTCCCAAGGTCAAACCCGCGAATCGATCAAAATGGCGCTGGACACGCTGCGCACAAACAAGCTCCGCTCGGGGCTGACAGTGCTCGGCATTGTCATTGGCGTTACCACCGTGATCGTGATTTCTTCGGTGATCAACGGGCTCAACAACCGGGTCTACGAGTTCGCCGACTCGCTGGGATCGAATGTCTTCTGGGTCTTTCATATGCCGGTCATCGGCGTGCGGCCCACCACCGAGCAACTCACGCGCAAGAAGCTCACCATGGACGACATGTACGCTCTGCGCACGCTGCCCCATGTGGTGGCCACTGACGCGCAGCGCCGCTACGAAAAGGCGTTCGGCGTTGGCGACGTGAGCGCCAAGTACCAGGGGCACAAGGTTGCAGGCGCCGTTTTGACGGGCAATTTGCCGGAGATGATGGAAGTAACGAATTTGACGCTGCAGGAAGGCCGAATATTTACCGATCAGGAAGACCAGACGCATGCGCCCGTCTGCGTCCTGGGCCATGACACCGCGGAAGAGCTGTTCGTAAACGGCGAGGACCCCATTGGCAAGGAAATTACCGTCGCCAACGGCTTGTATACCGTGATCGGCGTGTTCGACCTTCGCAAGCAGGCCTTCGGGAGCGGCAAGAATCCTGAAGACAACGAAATCATCTTTCCCATGGGAACCTTTCACAGCCTGCACCCGGAAGTGCTCGACGTCTGGATCAGCGTGAAGTACGATGACCCCAAGAATAAGGCCCTCGTAGAGGACGAGATCCGCGAAATGCTGCGCATTCGCCGCCATGTGAAGGTCGAGGCGCCCGATAACTTCGAGATCTTTGGCCCGGACTCAATCACCAAACTGTGGGGCAACATCACGGGCGGCCTGGTCGCGTTCATGATCGCCGTCTCCAGCGTCGGGCTGATGGTGGGCGGCGTGGGAGTGATGAATATCATGCTTGTCTCGGTCACCGAGCGAACCCGCGAAATCGGAGTGCGCAAAGCCATTGGCGCCACCAAGCGCACCATCCTTACGCAGTTCACTACCGAGGCCATCACGCTGTGCGCGGTCGGCGGCATCTTCGGGATCGCCGTGGGGGCTGTGTTGACATGGATCGTCTACTACCTGCCAATAGGCCTTCCCGCAACGCTGTCCTCTCTCTGGGTGATGGTTGGGTTTGGCGTATCGTGCACCATCGGGTTGCTTTTCGGCATCTACCCAGCCTGGAAGGCCGCCAATCTGGACCCCATTGACGCACTACGCTACGAGTGATGGCGTCGGGATGGACCCGGTTGCATTCCAGAGCGATCGCACGAATCGATTTCGTTGACCAGACTGGTTCGGATTTCCCTCGCGCCGGAGGCGCAACGGACGTTAGCCCCGCGCTTAAGCGTGGGGAAGGAGGCAAACATGAGACTCTCAGCCCTGGAGGGGCGGTGCAAACTTGGAGATTGTCATCGAGATATCGTTCATGCGATTGCCCTGAGTTGCTTTCAGTCGCAGGTCACAAGGGAGCGATTTCCCGTTACAATCACCTAGAATGCGTCGTCCAACCAATATGCCTCGCTCCTTCCGTCTCGGCCATCTGCTGCCTGCAGTCGCCCTTGTAGCGTTTTGCGCCTCCGCAGCTTGTGCACAATCCCCAATGCAGGTGCTCGATCCCACTGCGCTCCATCCTCCGGCAGGCGCGCGGGTCGCAATCGTCGAGTTCGATGACCTGCAGTGCCCGGCGTGTGCGGCCGCCAACCCCATCCTGAAAGCCGCTGCGGCCAAGTACCATATCCCCTGGATACGTCACGACTTCCTCATCCCTTACCACAACTGGAGCCGCATCGCCGCCATCAACGCCCGCTGGTTCGACCAGAAAAGCAAATCGCTCGGGGACGAGTATCGCGACCAGGTTTTCGCCAGCCAAGCCTCCATTTATAACCCCGACTCGCTCTCCCAGTTCACGCAGAAGTTTGCCCAGAGCCACAGCATGGCCCTGCCTTTCGCGATCGATCCACAAGGAAAGCTGGCCCAGGAGGTGGATGCCGACGTAGACCTCGCCCGCCGCACCGGGTGCAAACTCACCCCAACCATTTTCGTTGTCAGCGCGGGAGGCAAGGGAGCGCCTTTCACGCAAGTGATGAACCCGGCCCAGCAGCTTTACACTACCATCGACCAGGCCATCGCCAACACCCCCGCTGCTTCCAAATCCGCCGTGGCCAAGCGCGGCAACTAGTCTGTCTTATTGCACCGCGTCCACCCTGGGATGGCTATAGGCTTCTGACGGGACCGGGGTAATGGGAAGCGATGGCCCTTCCCAGAGAATCTGCGGCGCACCTTGGCTTACCGAATGCAGGCCTTCGAGGTGAAGAATGTGCTTGCCGGCGCGCAGGCCAAGGGAGCCGCGATCGTAGCGCACGGCGTTGCCGGGCGAGCCGCAAACCTGGGCAAACGGAGGGCCGGTCCTGGCCACTTCGACACCGTCGATCCCGAGGCGGGCGCCGTCGCGGTCGAGCAGGTGAAATGTATAGCCGCCATCGGCGGGAATGTCGATGAACCCATCCCAGGCCGCGGCGTAGCGGGTGAAACCCTGTGGGTCTGCCTGGATGTTCAGCGATTCCCCTTTGAAGACCGCCTGTTGCTTGGATAAATCGGGAAGCTCGGTCCAGACACCTGGGTAGATTTGCCAAGTGAGGCCGGGAAGCGTGGAAATAAGGGTGCTTGCAGGATCATGCCATTTGGCGATGGCGACCACTCCCTGCGCCGCCCAATCCTGATTCGTCGAGTCAGGATTGCCTGACCTCTCTTCAACGTGAAGCAGAACACGGAAGCGGCCTGCACCGGTTGCAGCACCGTCGAGCAGGGTGCCTTCGGCATCGGGGAATTTGTGATTGACGCTGCGGCCCGTGCCCAGGGTGCCGTCGCCAAAGAGCCAGGTGTAGCGCGCGCCGGGATTCTCCTGCGCGGTAAATGTGACCTTCTGGCCGGGAGCGAAAAACGGCGGATCGACTGTGAAATGAGCTGAAGGGGTATGCGCGGGGGCGAAAATGGGCGGCTGCGCTCCGTCCGAGGCAATGAGGGGAAGATTGACGTCGGCATTGGCGACGGTCTGGCCATACTTCACGTTGTCGAAGGTGACCCCGGAGACATTGCCCACGAGAGTGGAATAGGCGAGCGGCGGCTGGTCCAGGGCCCAGATATTGCGAAACGTGAAGCCGTGAACGCCGGGCTGGCCAGGAGGCTGGTCAAGCTCAATCTGGGCAAGCGAATACCAGTTGTCGAGAAAGAGATTTTCAAAGGTGTAGCTGGTGTGTTCGCCTTTGGCGCTGTCCGCGCCCCACATGCCGAGCAAAGCGAAAGTTTGGCCACAAGCGCCGATGCCGGCGTGCAGAATGTCTGAGTCGCGCAGCGTGAAATTGCGAGTGTTGAACGTCTTGCGCGGCCACGCCGAGCGAACGACGTTGGAGATGCTGGTGGAAAGCTCGCTGTCCTCGACGAGGACGTTCTGGACATCCTTGCCGGGGCGTAGCATGTCTACATCCAGATAGCCGTCCCAGTTGCCTTCCATGGCCAGGTCGTCGTCGGAGGCGCGGATAAAGGCGTCGCGGACAATGGTGTCGCCGCCGCCCAGCCAGTCCATGCCGTCCTGGTTGGCGTTGCCGGGGTTGCCGCCGATGACGCGCAGATCGTCGAAGGTGAACTGCAGGGAGTCTTTCATCTGAATGGACCATGTGCGGGCGCGGACGATGCAGGTCACGCCGTCGATCTGGACGTTGCGTGCGTCGTAGGAGCCAATGCAATGCCAGTCAGGTTTCTGCATCCAGCCTTCGTCGGTGTTGGGGTCCTGCGTGCCCTCATAAACAATGGTCCCCCGGCCCAGGATGCGGACGCCGCCGACATTGAAGAGGTTGAGGCTGCCGAAGACGAATGCGCCGGGAGCGAGATAAATGGTATCGCCCGATTTCGGGTTCAGGCTTTCACGATGAATGCCGGCGGGGATGATTGTCACTCTCGGACCGGTGGGCGGCGGTGGGGGCGGCGTGCCGGCGAACAGAAACAGCATGACCGCATGGTTGAGGAAGTCTCCCGGCCGGGAGATGGAGAGCTTGGCCGGCGCTGCAAGATGAAAGCGGATAGTCTTGCCCTCGCGCTTAGGCCGGATGCCGAGCCGCCACGGCTGGATATCGACACCTTTGTCCCAGAAGCCGGCTTCGTCGGCGGTGATGGCGATTTCGACCGGTCCGGTGATGTCGAACGAGACCCAGTCGTAGCTGGCGGCGGCGTGAGCCACGTCAACGGACTGGCCATTCACGGTCACGGTGAAGGCGGTGGACTTCATTTCAGGAGGGACGGGCGCGGCTTGCACGCGGGTTGCGGCGTGGGCGGCCATCGGGAGAAAGAGAAGGACAACAAGGAACGATTGAAAACCCGGCAAGAAACGGACTCCGGAGGCAAAGTGGGAACAAACCACTTTAGCACCGGGGACGCGCGAACTCAGCTGCCGCCGCTCATCCAGGGTGTCTTCTCAACGATCGAGGAAACGAATCTCCGCCAGCCCACTTGGCGTGCGACTACAATCCAAATATTCTGGAGAAGTATTTTGAGACTCATGCGCGGCATTCTCCTGATCTTTTGCGTTCTCTCCGCGCCGGTCATAACCGCGAGGGGGCAATCCGCCGCAGACGTATTGCAGAAAATGAATGAGGGCTGGCGCGTCCACGCAGGCGATGATGCTGCTTTCGCCGCGCCTGGGTTTGACGATCGAACCTGGCCGGTGATCGACTTCGGTTTGCAGAATCTGCCCGCCGACATCGCCCGAGGCAAAGTCCGTTGGTTCCGCAAGCAAATCTCGCTGCCGTCGCGGGCCGGCGCCATCGATCTGCTGTTGATCGGCCAGGTCGGATCCTTTGAGGTCTATATCGACGGCGTGCGTTCCGGGCCACCCATTCGGTCTTCCTTGTTTTGGATCGAGTCCAATGAGGCAATCTATCCGCTGCGGCGGGCCGCGGACATCAACCGGCAGGATGTCGAGATTGCCATCCGTTCCCACGCTTACAACCAGGCCTTTTCCAACTCGCTGAATTTCGATAGCGCGGCAATCGGGGCTCCTCAGGCCATTGCGCTCGCCGCCAAAGCGAACGGCGGCGAGCGCCTGGGCGTCGGCGTATTCGACATCACCGTCAACCTGCTCACAACGCTCCTGGGCGGCATTCTGCTTTCACTCTACTTTCAGCAGCGCGGCCATTCCGAGTACCTCTGGCTAGGGTTCACTTGTCTCTTCTTCGCCATGAGCGGGGGTTTGGTGGCGGCCGACCAGGCCGGCTTCATGCCCTTTTCCATCAACGCGTTCATCGGCGACCCATGTTCGTTCCTTGTGATTGCCGCCCAGATCGAATTCGTTTACGCCTTCATTGGGCGCAAACCCGGAATGATCATTCGCGTTTATCAGGCGGTCCTGATTGTGG
>Ga0302320_10004091_pt1 | contig 33259 bp, 23 predicted proteins | sample Bog_T0_3_FD_202130 | JGI IMG/M metagenome (GOLD analysis project Ga0302320, IMG submission 202130) | Peat permafrost microbial communities from Stordalen Mire near Abisko, Sweden - Bog_T0_3 | ecosystem: Environmental > Terrestrial > Soil > Wetlands > Peat | place: Sweden: Abisko, Stordalen Mire... | reverse complement strand
ACGGCGCCGGTGTGATCGAAGATGGGCGCGCCGATGCAATGGATGCCTTCCTCGTGCTCCTCGTCGTCCAGGGCGAAGCCCTGCTCCCGGACCCGCTCCAGTTCCGCATAGAGCGCGGCCCGGGTGGTGAGGGTCTTCTTGGTGAAGGCCTGGAACCGGACCCCCTTCAGGGCCGATTCCCGCTCGTCCTCCTGGGCGAAGGCCAGCAGGTTCTTGCCGATGGTGGTGCAGTAGAGCGGAATGCGCCGGCCCACCCGGGAGAACATCCGGATGGTGTAGCGGGACTCGATCTTGAGAATGTAGACGGCGGAATTCCCTTCCAGCACGCCCATGTGCACGGTCTCGCCCAGTTCCTCGGAAAGTTCCTCGGCGATGGGCCGGGCCACGGCATGCAGGTCCAGATGATCCAGGGCACGGGATCCGATGTTGAACAGCTTGAGCGTGATCGCCCAGCGGTCGCCTTCGGCCCGGCGCACGAACCCCAGTTCCTGGAGGGTCAGCAGAAAGCGGTAGACCGTCGGTTTGGCCAGCTTGACGTCCCGGGACAGGTCTTCCAGGCCGATATTCCGCTGCCGGGACAACCGCTCCAGCACGACCAGGGCTCGGGTCGCGGCGCTCACCAGGGGCACCGCAGCGGGCTTTGAAACAGGCGTCTTCAACATTTTTGGACCTTAGGTTCATTGCATCGCGTAACCCAGCCCCCATCCAAACCGGCGCGAGGGCGGGCGCAAACAAGCAGAACAGTCATGGCAGGCGGAGCGGTCCTGGCTGGCCTACTGGAAGCCGAACAGCTTGGGAAGGGAGGTGGCGATGTCGGGGAAATAGGTGATGATCAGCAGGACGAAATACATGGTGGCGTAGAACGGCAGCATGCCCTTGATGACCTTCTCGATCTTGATCTCGCCCAGCGCGCAGCCCACATTGAGCGCGGCACCGATGGGCGGTGACAGCAGGCCGATGCCCAGGTTGAGCATGAGGATGACGCCGAAGTGCACCGGGGTGATGCCGAAACCGGCCCAGCCCGGATAGCCGGCCAGGGCAGGAAGCAGGATCGGGGTGGTGATCAGGATCAGCGGCGCCATGTCCATGATGCAGCCGAGGACCAGCAGCAGGACGTTGATCATGGCGAGGACGATGATCTTGTTGTGCGAGATGGAGAGCAGGACGTTGGTGACCCGCTGGGGCACCTGCAGGGTCGCGAGGATATAGCCAAAGGCGCTGGCGCAGGCGATGAGGGTCATGACCATGGCCAGGGTCTTGGTCGACTTGAACAGCACCCGCTTCATGTGCGAGAGCTTGACCTCGCGGTAGACGAAGAAGGTGATGATGAAGGCGTAGACCACGGCGACGGCGGAGGATTCCGCGGCGGTGAACACGCCGGAGAGGATGCCCACCATGATGATGACCGCGGTCATCAGGCCGAGGATCGACCCGCGCAGGGCGATGAGCACGCCCCGGAAGGAGAAGGGATCGCCCTTGGGGTACTTCCGGATCAAGGCGATGACGTAGGACAGCACCATGAGCGAGAAGCCCAGGAAGATGCCCGGGACGATGCCGGCCAGGAACAGGGCTCCCACCGAGGCGCCTCCGGCGATGGTGCCGGCTGCGATCGAATACAGGATCATGTTGTGGCTGGGCGGAACCAGGACGCCCTGGACCGCGGAGGAGATGGTGATGCCGACCGCGTAGTCGGTGTCGTAGCCCTTCTTCTTCATCATCGGGATCATGATGGAACCGATCGCCGAAACGTCGGCGACGCAGGAACCGGTGATGCCGCCGAAGAACATGCAGGCGACCACGTCCACCATGGCCAGCCCGCCCCGCAGCCGTCCCACCAGGGCGTTGGCCAGGTTGACCAGCCGCTGGGAGATCCCGCCTTCACTCATGATCTCCCCGGCCACGATGAACAGGGGGATGGTGAGCAGCGACATGGACTGGATGCCGGTCTTCATCTGCTGGGCGATCACCGGCAGCGGGAGGTGCATGTAGAGTGCCGTCCCCACCGCCGAAAGGGCGAGGGTGAAGGAGATCGGGACCCTCAGGAACACCAGGAGGGCGAAAAGGGAGAATAGGATCGCGATCGCGACCATCGGATCATACATTGCGGTCCGCCTTTTTCATGAAAACGAGGTCCAGGAGATCCTCTTCGGGTGCAACGGCCTTGTCGCGGAAGTAGTTCATCACCGCCGTGTACATGACAAGCGCGCCGCTCACCGGGATGAACACGTATTCCCAATAGGAGGGCAGATCGACCGAAGCCAGGGTGGAGTAGGTGCCGATCTGGACCAGCACCAGCCCGAAATAGACCAGCAGCGCCCCGAAGGTGAAGGTGAGGACACTGACGATGACGGTGGCGAACCGGTCCAGGTACTTGTTCGGAATCAGGATGCTGATCAGGTCAATGGAAGTGTGGGCCTTGCGGCGCACGCCGATGGCCAGGGCGATGAAGACATACCAGACCAGGAAGATGAGGCAGATCTCGTCAGCCCAGGCAATGCTGAAATGCAACAGATACCGGCAAAACACATCTGCGAAGATCAGCAGGGTCATGACACCCAGGAGAGTTAGCGCGAACCAGGTGAGTGCCAGGAACACCCAGTCGAACGTGTGTTTGATGAACCTCATACGGACCCCTAAATTAAGGATGGGCAACTGACATCGAAGGCGAGGCTGGTTGCGCCAGCCTCGCCTCCATTCAGTCGACTACTTGACGGCTTTGATCTGGGCGATCAGGTCCTTGTAGTCACTGTATTCGGCGTAGATCGGCTGCATGGCGGCCTCGAAGGACGCGAGCGTCTTGGCATCCAGGTAGGTGATGTGGCAGCCCGCGGCTTTGGCCTTGACTTCATTTTCCTTCTCGGAAGTGGCCCACTTGGCCTTCTGGAAATCGACCGAAGCCAGGGCGGCCTTCCTGACCACGTCCTGATCGGCCTTGGACAGCTTGTTGAAGGACAGGTTGCCCGCCACCAGGACCTCGGGAACCATCATGTGGTGATCGACCGTGAAGTAGCGGGCGACCTCGTAGTGGCTGAAGGAGATGTAGGAGGGCCAGTTGTTCTCGGCGCCGTCGATGATGTTGGTCTGGAGGCCGGAGTAGATGTCGCCCATGGCCATGGGGGTGGGGGAGGCGCCCAGGCACTTGACCATGTCCATGGGCAGCTTGGCCTGCTGGACCCGGATCTTCATGCCCTTCATGTCGGCGATGGACTTGATGTCCTTCTTGGTGTTGTAGAAGCTGCGGGAGCCGGCGTCATAGTAGCAAAGGCCGGTGAGGTTGGCCTTGCCGACCGTGGTCAGCAGCTTGGTGCCGATGGGGCCGGACAGGACCTTCCACATGTGGGCGCTGTCGCGATACAGGTAGGGCAGGCTGAGGACGTTCAGCTCCTTGGCGAACTGGGAGACGGGAGCGAGGCTGATGCGGGCGAAATCCAGGGCGCCCATCTGGGTCTGCTCGACGATCGCTTTTTCATCCTGGCCCAGGGTGCCGTTGGGGTAGACGGTGATATGGACCCGGCCCTGGGTGCCGACGTTGACCAGCCGGGCGAATTCGAGATCGCCGAGGGTGGTTGGGAAAGAAGCTTCGTGGACTTCGGCGAGCTTCATCTCGAACTGGGGTTTCGCCTGGGCGGAAAGCAGCGCGGTGAAACCTGTCGCCAAGGCGAGGGCGATGGTGCGAGTCAGCTTCATGACAACCTCCGGTTGGAATCTCGGGCCATGGGGCCGGAGATACTTGGTTGGGGTGGAGTAGAAAGAATGCTCTGTAGTGAGTCCATCGAATCTACACCGTTCCCCCGAAGCGCTCAAGGTTTTTTGGAATTCAATTCCATTTTTTTATTCGAGTCCTCCGGACCAGGACCAGCCCTTGGCCTCCGGATCAAGCAAGAGTCCGATGTCACCCGCAAAATTCCGCGACTCCGGGCACAACCTGCCGACTGGGAAGCCAGAATCCTTCATATTGGAACCTAATTTTGTTTTTGGCTGACCCAAGGAAGGAGGCCCCACCCCGGGGCCCGTGGCCAGCGTCCGCATGGCACGGGGCAGATTCGCCGGGCATCTGAGTTCCCAGGAGGTGCTGGGTGGGATTGGCTGGAAGGCAGGAGACGGAAAAGGTGACCGCGGAAACCAATCTGCTTCAGGACCTGCAGACCTTGATCCTGGCTACCCGCCAAACCTTCGCCGCCACCGTGAACGCCGGACTCACGACCCTAGAATTGGCGTCTGGGCAGGCGGGTCCAGGAGGATCTCCTCCAACAAGGCCGGGCCGAATAGGGTGCCGAGGTGATTGTGTCGGTTGCCCGGGAAAAGGTTGGAGCACCAGGACCCTCCACCGGAATATCGAGGGGATGCTCTTCGAGCGAAGGCAGCCACCGTCCCCTCGGAATTGCGAACGAAGTACAGGTGGACAGCGCCGGCCAAGGCCGTCCAAACCAGGGGGCTCAGGTCCTGCGATATCCGCTTCCAGCAAAAAAGCATGGGTAGCCCGGACCGAGGATTCCCAAACCTCAAGGAGCCTCGGCAGATCGCTGGGTATCGCCCGGGAAATGAAATGTCGCGAACGGGAAGAAACACCCACCGGGGCTCACCACGCATGGGGAAAAGCCGGAACCATCGCGGTTTCCCCCGCTCAAACCTGGTGGTCCCGGCGCGACTTGAACGCGCGACCTTCCGCTTAGGAGGCGGATGCTCTATCCACTGAGCTACGGGACCAGCTACAGAAGTTGCAAGTGTAGCGCGGTTCCGCCCACCGGGGGAATCCCGAAGCCGCAACCCCTGTCTCAATAGGCGTTGGTCGGCATCGCCGCCTCACCCCGCTGGCGCTTGCTCATGCGGTGATCCAGGTACCAGATGGCCCCGCCCTGGTCGCCCACGGCCCGTAAATGTTCGACGATGGCGGAGATGACGGATTCCTCCCGCACCTGCTCGGTCACGTACCACTGCAGCGTGATCTCGCTGGGAAAGTCCCGCTCGGCCCGGGCGGTTTCGAACAGGCTGTGGATCGAGGCGGTGTTGTCCTGCTCGTGGGTCAGGGCCAGTTCGAACAACTGGATCACCCCGTTGAATTCGGACGCGGGCGCGGCGATGGGCTTGAGGTTCAGGGTGCCGCAACGCTCCAGGACGAAGTCGAGCAGTTTCATGGCATGGGCCGTCTCCTCTTCGGCCTGGATCCGCAGCCAGTGGGCGAAGCCCATGAAGTTCCGACTGGACAGGTGGGCGCTCATGGCCAGATAGAGCTGGGACGAGTACTGCTCCTTGTTGATCTGGACGTTGAGCGCATTCTGCATGGTGCTGCTGAGCATGGGACCTCCAAAGGAAACCAGGACCGCAGAAGCCTGGATCCAGTCAGCAGGTATGACCCGACCGGCCGCGGAGTTCCCCCCAGCCGGAAGAATTCGTCAACCGTTCAATACCGGCTTCTTGCCCGGTTCCAGCCTGGCTCCCCATTCCTTCCCGGTTTCAGGGTTGCGCACCACCAGCCGGGTGAAGCCCAGACCCGTCGCCTGCTGCACCAGCGAAGCGTATTCCCCCTTCCCCAGGAGGATGGGCTTGGCCTGCCGAGGTTTCTCCACGCCTCGGACCAGGACGACAGCGGTAAGGCCCTCCCCCTCCATGGCCACCCGCAAGGTCTTGCCGGACATCGCCATTCGCTGGTTGGTGGTCTTGATCCAGTCCTGGCGCACACTACGCCGGTCCACAACGCTGGCTTGGCCGCCCAGATCGAGGGGGACGAAAGGATCCTCGGCGACGGCCGAACCGGCCAGCAGCAGGTAGACCAAGGCGGATCGGATCATGAATCACCCCCACTCTTTTATACTATCGCACTCGTTGTTTTCCAGTAACCATGACCCGACGACCCGACCAAGACAAAGGAATTCCGGCCTTGCCTAGCCCTGGGTCAGAGCGGGAGGGGGAGGGTCGCCCCGGAAAGGCGATCCAATAAATTGGAACCGAGGTCCATTTTGATTTATTTGCGCTACCATGTTTGCTTCGGTGCATTCCAGATGAACCCGCTTACGCATTCCATGGGACCAGGAGCAGACCTGAGTCCTTCCACTGCGACAGGAGCCACCCATGAAAATGTCCTTCCGCTGGTATGGCGAATCGGATCCGGTCAGCCTGGAGTACATCCGGCAGATTCCCGGCCTCCACGGCATCGTGTCCGCCATCTATGATGTTCCGGTCGGCGAAATCTGGCCCATGGAGAAGATCCTGGCGCTCAAGGCGAGGATCGAAGGTCAGGGCCTGGCCTTCGAGGTGGTGGAATCGGTGCCGGTACACGAGGACATCAAGCTGGGCCGGCCGACCCGGGATGTCCTGATCGCCAACTACCAGCAGAACATCCGCAACCTGGCCTCATGCGGGGTCCAGGTCATCTGCTACAACTTCATGCCGGTGTTCGACTGGACCCGCACCGTGCTCGACCGGCGGATGGCGGACGGCTCCACCACCCTCGCCTTCAGCACCCATGATGTCGAGCAGATCGACGTCAGCCAGGGCATCGCCCTGCCGGGATGGGACGCGAGCTATCGGCCGGAAGAGCTGAAGGCCCTGCTGGCCGCCTACGAATCCCTGGGCGAAGAGAACCTCTGGCGCAACCTGACCACTTTCCTGGAGGCCATCATCCCCGTGGCCCATGAAGTGGGCATGCGCATGGCCATCCACCCGGACGATCCGCCCCGGCCCATTTTCGGGCTGCCCCGCATCGTCAAGGACCGTACCGACCTGACCCGGCTGCTGAAGATCGTCGATCTGCCGGCCAACGGCCTCACCCTCTGCTCGGGTTCACTCGGCGCCGGGCCCGAGAACAACGTCGAGGCGCTGGTGCGCGAGTTCGGCGCCATGGGCCGGATCCACTTCGCCCACTTGCGCAACATCAGGGTCACCCCCCAGGGCGATTTCGAAGAGACCGCCCACCCGTCAGCCTGTGGCTCCCTGGATATGGCCGCCATCGTCAGGGCTTACCACGAGGTGGGCTTCGACGGCTACGTCAGGCCCGACCACGGCCGCATGATCTGGGGCGAGACCGGAAAACCGGGCTACGGCCTGTATGACCGGGCCCTGGGCGCGGTGTACCTCAATGGCTTGTGGGAAGCCACGGAAAAAGGCTCGGCCCGCTAGTCGGCCAAAAATGGGAGAACGGCATGACCAAGGCAGCAGACACGGATCAAAAGGGCAAGGTCATCCTAATGACCGGCGGTGGCGGGGTGCTGGTCGCCGAGATGGCCCGGGCGCTGTCCCAGGCCGGAGCCCGGATCGCCATCCTCGACCTGAAGCTGGAAGCCGCGGAAAAGGTGGCGGCCGGCATCCGGGACGCCGGCGGAGAGGCGTTGGCCTTCGCCGCCAACGTGCTGGACCGGGCATCTCTGGAGGCGGCGGCCCAGGAAGTCCAGACCCGCCTCGGACCCTGCGACATCCTCGTCAACGGCGCCGGGGGCAACCACCCCAAAGGGACCACCACCAAGGACAACCTGCAGTTGGAGGATTTCCTCAAGCCGGACCCGGAGGTCTTCAGCTTTTTCGACCTCGAGGAGGCGGGCATCCGCTTCGTGTTCGACTTGAATCTCCTGGGGACGATCCTGCCCAGCCAGGTGTTCGCCCGGCAGATGGTCGGCCGGAAGGGCTGCAGCATCCTGAACATATCCTCCATGAACGCGTTCCGTCCGCTGACCCGGATTCCTGCTTACAGTGCCGCCAAGGCGGCCGTGAGCAATTTCACCCAGTGGCTGGCGGTGCACTTCGCCCCGGTGGGCATCCGGGTCAACGCGATCGCCCCGGGCTTCTTCGTGACCCAGCAGAACCAGGCCCTGCTGTTCACGGCCGATGGCCAGCCAACCGCGAGGGCCGCCAAGATCCTCAACAACACCCCCATGGCCCGCTTCGGCGAAGCCAAGGAGCTGATCGGCACCCTGCTCTGGCTCACCTCTGAGCAGGCCTCCAGTTTCGTGAACGGCACCATCATCCCGGTGGATGGCGGTTTTTCGGCCTTCTCCGGGGTGTAGGGGCCAGCCGGGGAGGGGTACGGGTTCCGGACTTGCTTTCGGGATCGCTGCGGGTTGGACCTTCCGGCCCACCCCAGCAGTCCCTGCCGGTGGCTACGGGATCGTTGGTCCGGGTCTCGCGGATTGGCGCCGACCCAAGCCGGGTTCCTATTCCTGGCGCCGACCCACCTTAACCGCTCGCAGCAGGCATGCTGCGAGCGGTTGCCGTGTCCCTTCCAGTTGGGCGCCGAGCGTCAATCGTGGGGCGCCCTGCTTCCGGCGTTTCCACCCGTGGATTGGATCCGGCTACCATGACTGGGCTTTGATTAGCCGGCAACCTTCAGGCAGCCGGCTCTCATCACTTCTTGGCTTGAAACATTAAATATCGGGCCACGGCCCATGGATCCGCGCCCCTGCGTTCCGCCGAGAGGCGCGCGAGCGCCGGTTCGGTGACTTGCCGGACAAAATATCGGAACCCGCCCCCTCAAGAAACGAAGGCGCTTCGGCGGACTTCGAGACGGGCGGCCTTCCACTCGATCCAGGCAGCCTTGAACTCGCTCCGGCGCTGGACCATGGAGGCGTTCCATTCGGCCTTGCGCGACTCCCAGGCCTCCTTCTGGTGGGCCTTCCACTCTGCCTTGCGCTTGTCCCAGGTCTCCCGATGCTCCTGCAGGGAGACCAGGGCCTGATCCAGCCGCTGACGGGCGCGCATCACTTTGCCGTTCAAACGCTCGGCGGCCTGGGACGGCGCCTGGGCCAGGCGCGCCAGCAGGGCCTTCTCTTCCATCTGGATCCGGGCCCGCCGGATCACCGGATCCGGAACCGACCGCAATCCACTGGCCAGACCAACCCAGGACATGGCCTTGATCGTCCACTTGGCGGGATCCCACTGGTACCACTTCACCCCGTTGCGGTAATCCCACTGCCACATGTGATGGTAGTTGTGGAAACCCTCGCCGTAGGTGAGCGGCGCCAGGAAGGCGTTGTCCCGGGCGGAGTTGGTGTCGGTATAGGGTTGGGTGCCGAAGAAATGGGCCGCGCTGTTGATGAAGAAGGTGGTGTGGTGGGTCACGACGATCCGGAACAGCACACCGATGATCAGGTTGCCCACGATGTTGTGGGTGAGGATCCCCACCAGCAACGGCAGGGACAACGTGGTGCAGGCGCCGATGAGGAAATGGTACCGGTGCTGCCAGCGGACCAGCGGATCCTTCTCCAGATCCGCCACGCCGACGATGGACTGGGTCCTCTCCTCCATGACCCAGATCCAATGGGCATACCAGAACCCCTTCCGGCTGTTGTAGGGATCCTCGGTCCGGTCGACGCTGCGGTGATGGATTCGATGGTCACTGGCCCACGCCAACACCGAGTTCTCGAAGCTGGCGGCACCCAGGCAGAGCAAAACCAACCGAACCGGCCAGCGGGCACTGTAGGCCCGGTGGCTGAACAGCCGGTGATAGCCGCAGGTCACCCCCATGCCAATGGAAACCAGCATGACCAGGAACACCACCCATTCGCCCCAGTGCCGCAGGGAGTGGGAAAACTCCAAGGGGACCAGCACCAAGGCCAGCCCCAGGGTGCCCAGAAGAAAGGACAGATTAAGGAGACTCCAACGTCTTTTAATGCTCACTTGCACTCCTCCGAGGAACTCAAACGAACGCCCTTATGCTCCCCTGACTCTGTTATCGACACGATTTCTCCGCCCGAGAAGAAAGATAAATAAATTTAACCAAAGCCGACCTTAAAGTATTCAATTACAGCTACGACTTCACGAACGCGCATCGTCATCCTGACGGCCTCTTTCCTGGGTCCGCGCATCCCCTAAGGCCCACCTCACCCAGTATGGCCAATTCCCGAGCGAATGGGTAGGCTTTTCAGCTGGCCGAGCTAACCCGGTTCCGCCCGCTCGCTTTGCTGCGGTACAAGCCCTCGTCGGCCCAGGTGATGAACCAGTCCGGCGTGGTTCCGGCCGATACCGGAGCGCTGACGAACCCGAGACTGAGGGTCACGAACGGGCTGGCTTCGGATTTGCCATGGGGAATCCTGCGCGCCTCCACGGCCTTCAGCAGCATCTCGGCGGCAAGCCTGGCGTGTTCCTCGTCCGCTCCCGGAATGATCACGGCGAATTCCTCGCCGCCATATCGGGCCGGCAATTCCTCCGCCCGGCGGAAGACCGTCTTCATCACCTCGCCGATGGTCTGGAGGCAACCGTCCCCGGCCACGTGGCCATAGAGGTCGTTGAACCGTTTGAAGAAGTCCACATCACCCATGATCAGGGCCAGTTGATCGCCGTTGCGCATGGCCCGCCGGACCTCCTTCTCCAGCACCATGTCAAATTGCCGGCGGTTGGCCAAACGGGTGAGCCCGTCCTCCAGGGCCAGTTGCGAAAGCCGGCCATTGGCCCGTTCCAGTTCTGCGGTGCGTTCCTCCACCCGCCGCTCCAGTTCCAGGTTGGTCTTTTTCAATTCCTTGGCCTGGGCCAGGTTCTGGGCATAGAGCTGGGCGTTGGTAATGGTGAGCGCGGCCCGGTCGGCCAGGTTCTGGATGATGGCCTGGTCTTCCACCGAGTAGGGCCGGCTGGCGCCGCCCATGGCCAGGGAGATGGTGCCCATGGTGCGCCCCTCCGTGCGCATGGGCACGATCAGCAGGCTGTGGATCCTGAAGCGCTCGAAGTAGGCTTGCAGCTCCGGCCGAACCAGGGCGAGCAGTTCCTCCGGCGCCTTGCCCTCCAGGCGCAGGGCCTGGCCGTTCAAGGCGACCTGGCCGACTCCCAGGTCGCCGGGGGCCAGGGGCGGCAGACTGCGGTAGTCCGGCAGCAGCGCGTCGCCCCCCACATAGGGCTGGGCCAGCTCGGCAGGATGCAGAAGGCCGTCCTCGCCCATCAGGTTCAGGGTGCAGAGATCCCCCACCTGCACCGCCAGGTGGTGGGCGATGAGCTTCAGGGCCGCCCCGAAGTCGGGACCGACCCCGGCCAGGGCCAGGGACACCGCGTTCTGGGCTTCGGCCCGCTTGAGCCGCGCCGCGTTCTCCATCTCGATCCGCTTGCGCTGGGTGATGTTCCCGGCAGTGACCACCAGCCGGTCCTGGCCGCCGATATCGGCGCAGCGCATGTTCACTTCCAGCCAGATGAGATTCCCGCCGTGGGTGGTGCACAGCCATTCGAAGGTCTGGGGCACGCCCGCGGCGGCCTTACGGGACCACTCCCGGGCCGTCTCCGGGTTGTAGGGCCAAAGACCGAGCCCAAGCCGCCCCAGGTCCAGTTCCAGCAGTTCTCCCCGGGTATAGCCCAGCCACTCGCAAAGCCGCCGGTTCGCATCCAGGATCTCACCGCTCTCCGGGTCCTGGATCAGGATGCCGTCGTTGACCGAATTGTAGATGGTCTGAAACCCCTGCTCGTTCAGCCTCAACCGGGCCGAGGGATCGAAATCGCCCTTGGGCGGCTTCATCCCTTCCTCCCGACGGAGCTGAAGGCCCACCACGTGGGCGAAAGCGGTACAGACATCCCGATACCTCTGGTGAACACCCATGATGCCTGGAAAAACCTCTCATGGCCAGAAGCTCCTGACCCCGGGAGCTCAAGCAGCCTGTTCCTTGCCGCGGCGCCGGCTCCACCAGATGCTGAGCCGGTCGAAATAGAGATAGATGACCGGGGTGGTGAACAGGGTGAGCATCTGGCTGAACACCAGTCCGCCGACGATGGCGATGCCCAGCGGCTGCCTCAGTTCGGAGCCGGTGCCCAGGCCCAGGGCCAGCGGCAGACCGCCCAGCAGCGCGGCCATGGTGGTCATGGTGATGGGCCGGAACCGCAATAGGGCCGCCTGGAAGATGGACTGTTCGGGCGTGGTGCCCTCCCGCCGCTCCACTTCGATGGCGAAGTCGATCATGAGGATGGCGTTCTTCTTGACGATGCCGATCAGCAGGATGATGCCGATCAGGGCGATCACGCTCAGGTCGGTGCGGCAGGCCAGCAGCGCCAGCAGGGCGCCCACCCCGGCCGAAGGCAGGGTCGACAGGATGGTGATGGGGTGGATCAGGCTCTCGTAGAGGATGCCCAGCACCAGGTAGACCGCCAGTACGGCCGCCGCGATCAGCACCGGTTCGTTGGCCAGGGAGGCCTGGAAGGCCTGGGCGGTGCCCATGAAGCTGCCGCGGATGGAGGCCGGAAGCCGGATCTGCTCCTGGGCCTTGTTGATGGCCGTGACCGCATCGCCCAGGGCCACGCCCACCGGCAGGTTGAAGGTGAGGGTGACCGAGGGCAGTTGGCCCTGGTGGTTGACCGCCAGGGAGGTATTCTCCAGTTGGTAGTGGGCGAAGGCGGAGAGCGGCACCAGGGGCCCGGTGGACGGATGGACGTAGATGGTGTTCAGGGAATCGGGATTCTGCCAGTACTTGGGCGCCACTTCCATGACCACGTGGTACTGGTTGAGCGGGGTATACATGGTGGACACCTGGCGCTGGCCGAAGGCGTCATAGAGGGTGTCGTCGATCATCTGCGCGGTGATGCCCAGGCGGGAGGCGGTGGGGCGGTCCACCACCAGGGTGGCCTGGAGTCCCAGGTTCTGCTGGTCGGTGTTGACGTCGGTGACCTGCTTCAGGGTGCGCATCTTGGCCATGACCAAGGGCGCCCAGCGGAACAGCTCCTTGGAGTCGTCGCCCTGGAGGGTGTACTGGTACTGGGCGTTGCCGAGCCGGCCGCCGATGCGGAGATCCTGCACCGGCTGCAGGAACAGGCTGGCCCCGGGCACCCGGGCCAGCTTGCCGCGCAGCCTGGCGATGATCTGGTCGGCGCTGACCTTGCGCTGGTTGTTGGGCTTGAGCGAAAGGAACACCCGACCGGTGTTGGTGACGCCGCCCCCGCCCACGAACGCCATGGTATGGGCCACGTCGGGATCCTGCTCCACGATGGCGGACAGTTGCGTGAGCCGGCTCTTCATGGCCTGGAACGAGGTGTCCTGGTCGGCCACGATGGCGCCCATCATCCGCCCGGTGTCCTGCTGGGGGAAGAAGCCCTTGGGCACGATGATGAAGAGGATGACGGTGGAGACCAGGGTGCCCGCGGCCACCATCAGGGTGAGGAACTGGTGCTTGAGCACCCAGGCGAGGGAAACTTCATACTTCTTCAGGACCCACCCGAACCAGCGTTCGCTGGCCTGGAAGATCCGGCCATGGTGTTCCTCGGAATGGGGACGGAGCAGCTGGGCGCACATCATGGGCGTGGCGGTGAGGGAGACCACCATCGACATGAGGATGGCCACGGACAGGGTCACGGCGAATTCCCGGAACAGCCGGCCGACGATGCCGCCCATGAGCAGGATGGGAATGAACACCGCGCACAGGGAGATGCTGATGGACAGCACCGTGAACCCGATCTCCGCGGCGCCGCGCTGGGCGGCCTCCAGCGGCATCAGGCCGGCCTCGATGTGCCGGCTGATGTTCTCCACCACGACGATGGCGTCGTCCACCACGAAGCCGGTGGCGACGGTAAGGGCCATCAGCGACAGGTTGTCGATGCTGTAGTTCAGCAGGTACATCACACCGAAGGTCCCGAGCAGGGAGATCGGCACCGCCACGCTGGGGATCAGGGTGGAGCGCCAGTTGCGCAGGAATACGAACACCACCATGATCACCAGGAAGATGGAGAGCAGCAGGGTTCGCTCCACGTCCCTGACCGAGGCGCGGATGGTCTGGGTGGCGTCGATCACCTCGGTGAGCTTCATGGTCGGAGGGATGGAGGCAACCAGCTGGCTCCTCAGGGCCCGGACCCGGTCCACGGTCTCGATGATGTTGGCGCCCGGCTGGCGGAACAGCACCACCATGATCGACGGCTTGCCGTCGGTGATGCCGTAGTTGTTCAGGTTTTCCACCGAGTCGACCACCTGGGCCACGTCCCCCACCCGCAACGCCGCGCCGGCCTTGTAGTGGATCACCTGGGGCGCGTACTGGCTGGCCTTGAACATCTGATCGGTGCTGTTGATGGCCGAGGTGGCCGGCCCGTCGGTCAACGACCCCTTGGGCATGTTCACGTTGGCCGAGGCCAGCGAGGTGCGCACATCCTCCAGGCTCAGGCCCCAGGCGTTGAGCTGGCTGGGATCGACCTCCACCCGCACCGAAGGCAGGGCCCCGCCCCAGACGAACACCTGGCCCACGCCGTTGACCTGGGACAGCTTCTGCTGAAGGATGCTGGAGGCCACATCGTACATCCGCTCCCGGCTCATGGTGTCCGAGGTCAGGGCGAACAGCAGGATCGGGGCGTCGGCGGGGTTGATCTTGCGATAGGTGGGATTGCCCGGCAGGGTCGAGGGCAGCTGGCTGCGGGCGGCGTTGATGGCCGCCTGGACGTCCCGGGCGGCCGCGTCGATGTTGCGGTTGATGTCGAACTGCAGGGTGATGGAGGTGGAGCCTAGCGAGCTGGTGGAGGTCATCTCGCTGATGCCGGCGATCCGCCCGAACTGGCGCTCCAGGGGGGTCGCCACCGAGGAGGCCATGGTGTCGGGGCTGGCGCCGGGCAGGTTGGCGCCCACGGCGATAGTGGGGAATTCCACCTGGGGCAGCGGCGACACCGGCAGGAACTTGAAGGCCAGGGTTCCGGCCAGGGCCACGGCGATGACCAGCAGGCTGGTGGCGATGGGTCGCCGGATGAAAGGCGCTGAAATGCTCATGGGTGTTCAGCCACTTCTAGCTCCGGCGCCACGGCCAGGCCCGGGAACAGGCGCTTGGCCACCCGGCCGAAGGCCAGGTAGATGACCGGGGTGGTGTAGAGGGTGAGCACTTGGCTGAAGATGAGTCCGCCGATGATGGAGATGCCCAGGGGACGGCGCAGTTCCGAGCCGACCCCGTTGCCCAGGGCCAGGGGCACCGCGCCCAGGAGGGCGGCCATGGTGGTCATCATGATCGGCCGGAACCGCAGCAGGCAGGCCTGGTAGATGGCCTCCGGAGGAGCCATGCCGTCCTTGCGCTCGGACTCCACGGCGAAGTCGATCATCATGATGGCGTTTTTCTTGACGATGCCGATCAGCAGGATGATGCCGATCAGGGCGATGACGCTGAAATCGATCCGGAAGATCATGAGCGAAAGCAGCGCGCCCACGCCGGCCGAAGGCAGGGTGGAGAGGATCGTCACCGGGTGGATGTAGCTTTCGTACAGCACCCCCAGCAGCAGGTACATGGTCACCAGGGCGGCCAGGATCAGGAACGGCGTGTTGACCAGGGACAGGCGGAAGGCCTGGGCCGTGCCCAGGAATTCGGCGGCGATGCTCTGGGGGATCTGCATCTCGTCCCGGGCCTGCTCGATCGCCTTCACCGCGTCGCCGATGGAGGCGCCCCGGGCCAGGTTGAAGGAGATGGTCACCACCGGGAACTGGCCCTGGTGGTTCACCGCCAACGGCGCGGTGGTGGTCTCGATCCGGGTGATGGCGCTGAGCGGCACCGAACCGCCGCTGGCGGAGCGCAGGAACACCTGGTTGAGGGCGTCGGGGCCCCCGGCCATGGAAGGATTGTTCTCCAGGATCACGTGGTACTGGTTCAGGTCGGTGTAGATGGTGGAAATCTGGCGCTGGCCGAAGGCGTCATACAGGGCGTCGTCCAGCATCTGCGGGGTGATGCCCAGGCGCGAGGCCGAGCTGCGGTCGATCACCAGCTTGGTCTGGAGCCCGGAGTTCTGCTGGTCGCTGGCCACGTCCCGCAGCACGGGGATGGACTTGATCCGGTCGACGAAGCGCGGAACCCAATAGGCCAGTTCCTTGGCGTCGGCATCCTCCATGCTGAACTGGTATTGGGTCCGGCTGACCCGGTCCTCCACCGTCAGGTCCTGCACCGGCTGCATGAACAGCTTGATGTCGGGCACCTGCTGCAGCTGGGGGGCGAGCCTGCGGATGACGTCGCTGGCGCTGATCTTGCGCTCGGCCAGGGGCTTGAGGTTGATCTGGATCCGGCCGGAATTGAGGGTGGTGTTGGTGCCGTCCACCCCGATGAAGGAGGTGAGGCTCTCCACCGCGGGGTCCTTGAGGATCTCCGCCGCCAGAGCCTGCTGACCCTTGGCCACGGCCGGGAACGAAGCCGCCTGCGGCGCCTCGGAAATGCCAAGGATCACCCCGGTGTCCTGCACCGGGAAGAAGCCCTTGGGAATCCAGACGTAGAGCATGACGGTGACGCCCAGGGTGGCCACCGCCACGAACAGGGTCAGGGTCTGGTGGCGCAGCACCACGGTCAGGGTCCGGCCGTAGAAGTCGATCACCGACTGGAAGATCCGCTCGGAGAACTGGTAGGCCCGGCCCTTCTCGCTCTCATGCTGGTTCTTCAGCAGCTTGGAGCACATCATCGGGGTCAGGGTGAGCGATACGATGGCCGACATGATGATGGTGACCGCCAAGGTCACGGCGAATTCCCGGAACAGCCGGCCGACGATGTCGCCCATGAACAGGAGCGGGATCAGCACCGCGATCAGGGAAACCGTCAGAGAGACGATGGTGAAGCCGATCTGCTCGGACCCCCTCAGCGCCGCCTCCATGGGCGGCACCCCCTCCTCGATGTAGCGCATGATGTTCTCGATCATGACGATGGCATCGTCCACCACGAACCCGGTGGAGATGGTCAAGGCCATGAGGGTGAGGTTGTTCAGGCTGTAGCCCAGGACGTACATCACAGCGAAAGTGCCCACCAGGGAAAGCGGCACGGCCACGCTGGGAATGATGGTGGCCGGGATGGTGCGCAGGAACACGAAGATCACCATCACCACCAGGATGATGGTCAGGACCAGGGTGAACTCCACGTCCTCCACCGAGGCCCGGATGGTGGTGGTGCGGTCGGTGAGGATCTGCAGCTTGACCGCGGGGGGGATGGAGGCCTTGAGCTGGGGCAGCAGGGTCTTGATCCGGTCCACCACGGCGATGATGTTGGCCCCGGGCTGGCGCTGGATGTTGAGCACCACCGCGGGGGTCTGGTTGACCCAGGCCGCTTCCTTGACGTTCTCGGTGTCGTCCACCACGGTGGCCACGTCGGAAAGGCGGATCGGGTTGCCGTTCTTGTAGGCGATGACCAGGGGCTTGTACTCGGGGCTGGTCTGCAGCTGGTCGTTGGCGCCGATGGCGAACGACTGCAGGGCGCCGTCGAAGTCGCCCTTGGCCTCGTTCACATTGGCGTTACTCACCGCGGCGCGGACGTCCTCCAGGGTGAGGCCGTAGGAAGACAGGGCGGCCGGGTTGACCTGCACCCGCACCGCCGGCTTCTGGCCGCCGCTGATGCTCACCAGGCCGACCCCGGGCAGCTGGGAGATCTTCTGGGCCAGGCGGGTGTCGGCGAAGTCCTCCACCTTGGGCAGCGATAGGGTGTCGGAGGTCAGGGCCAGGGTGAGGATGGGCGAATCGGCCGGATTGGTCTTGCTGTAGATGGGCGGATTGGGCAGGTTGGCCGGCAGGTAGGTGCCGGCGGCGTTGACCGCCGCCTGGACCTGCTGCTCGGCCACGTCGATGTTCAGGTCCAGCACGAACTGCAGGGTGATGATCGAGCTGCCGTCGGAACTGGAGGAGGTCATCTGGTTCAGGCCGGGAAGCTGGCCGAACTGGCGCTCCAGGGGCGCGGTGATGGCGGTGGCCATGACGTCCGGACTGGCGCCGGGGTAGAAGGTCTCCACCTGGATGGTGGGATAGTCCACCTGGGGCAGGGCCGAAACCGGAAGTTCCTTGAAGGCCAGGAGCCCGACCAGCATGAGTCCGGCCATGAGCAGGGAGGTGGCGATGGGCCGGAGGATGAACGGGCGTGAGGGGTTCACTGCGGGCTCACTTCTTGCTCTTGGCGTCGGTGGGGGCGACCAGGGTTCCCGGGCTGAGCTTGTCGAGCCCGTCGATGACCACCCGTTCGGATTCCGCCACGCCGCTCTTGAGGGCGATGGTGTCGGCTTCGGTGATCAGGATCTCCACCGGCCGCAGTTCCACGGTGTTGTCGGCCTTGACCACGTAGACGAAGTTGCCCCTGGGGCTGCGCTGGACGGCGGCCGCCGGGACGATCAGGGCATCGTGCAGGATGTCGGTCTGGAGCTTGGCGTTGACGAACTGGTTGGGGAAGAGGGCGCTGTCCTTGTTGGCGAACTGGGCTTTGAGCCGCACGGTGCCGGTGGTGGGGTCCACCTGGTTGTCCACCGCCAGCAGCACGCCCGAGGCCAGCTTCTTGGCGAAGTCCCGGTCGTAGGCGTCCACGGCGAGAGCCTTGACCCCCTTGCTGTTGGCCAGCACGTGCTGGATGTTGTCGGCGGGGATGGTGAACATGACGTTGATGGGCGAGAGCGGGGTGATCACCACCAGGCCGGTGGTGTCCGCTGCATGTACCATGTTGCCGGGGTCCACCAGCCGCAGGCCGGCGGTGCCGGTGAGGGGGGCGGTGATGCGGCTGTAGGTCAGGTTGAGCTTGGCGCTCTCAACGCCGCCCAGATCGCTCTTCACCGCGGCCTCGGCCTGGTCCACGGTGGAAACCTGGGTATCCATCTGCTGCTGGGGGATGATGCCCTGCTTGACCAGGGTGGTGTAGCGCGCCAGGTCCATGCGGGCGTTCTTGAGGGCGGCCTGGTCCTTGGCCATCTGGCCTTCGGCCTGGAGCAGCTGGACCTGGAACGGCCTGGGATCGACCTGCATGAGCAGCTCGCCCTGATGGACGGTCTGGCCTTCCCGGAAATTCACCGTCATGAGCTGGCCGTCGACCCGGGTGTGGACCGTCACCGCATCGGTGGGCACCACCGTGCCCAGGCCGGAGAGGTTCACCGGCATGTCCCCCTTCCGCACCAGAGCCGTCACCACCGGCACGGTCCGGACCACGACCACCGGTTTGGGCTTGGCTTTCAGGGACTGGTAGGCCAGGGTGCCGACGATGGCGGCCGCCAGGCAGACCGGGAGCACCACCTGCCAGCGGCCCCAGCCGCTCCTGGGTTCCCCGCCATCGGGCGCGGAAGCCAAGGGTTTATCAAACGGGGGCCGAGCAGTCACGTTCGCGTCCATAGGCTTTTGATACCTGTCAAAGGATAGGGTGCCGGAGGGAGGAAAGTCCCTTGGCCCAGCTGGCGAGGCAAAGGGGGACACATCGTGTTCCGATGTATTGTAACAACCTGGGTTGGGGATGGGCGTCACATTATTGTTAAAGCAAGGGTCCAAGGACACTTCATCTTTGGACCCGGGGGGGGGACGTGACGTTTAGCCGTGAAGGTGGGTTCCGCGCGGGCGCCAGGGCCTTTTCCGTCGGTTTGGTCCTTTCGTCCCGTCTCCACAGGCCCTGCCGGGGGCTCCGGACTCGTTCGTCCGGGTCCCTGGGATCGGCGCCGGCCCAGTTCGGGTTCCGGGTCATGGCGCTGACCCATCGGTACCGTTCGCAGCAGGCGTGCTGCGAACGGTTGCCGTGTCCCTTCCCACCCGGGGCCGAAGGCCGAGCCCGGGGGCGCCCTGCTTCCGGCGTGCACACTCTCTGAATGGTCTTCAGGAATGGATCGGGCTGCTAATATCAATGAAGACGCTTGATTCTTTGAGGTTGCCCATGAGTCCCACCCCCGCCCTGCCCACCATTGCCATCATGGGTTTCGGGACCATGGGCCAAGCCCTGGCGTCCGGCCTGCTCACCAGCGGGGTCGCCACCCGGGACAGCCTGCGGGTGGGTGTGCGCCGGCCCCACCCCCAGGGTATGAGCGCCAAGGAAAACAAGCTCGGCCTGCCCATGCACCTTAATATAGATGCGGCCAAGGGCGCCTCCACCCTGGTGCTATGCGTGAAGCCCAAGGATATGGAGGCCCTGCTAACCCAATTGCAGGAAGCCGGGGCCCTGGACCACCATCCGCTGGTGATCTCCATCGCCGCCGGCATGTCAACCGCAAGGCTGGCGCCCATGGCCCCCGGCTGTCCGGTGGTGCGGGCCATGCCCAACACCCCCTGCGCCATCGGCAAGGGCGTCACCGTGCTGGCCCGGGGCCCCGGTGCCGAGGATGCCCACCTGACCCTGGCCCACAAATTGTTCACCTCCCTGGGCGCGGTGCTGGAACTGGAGGAGAAGCACATGGACACCGTCACCGGCCTTTCCGGCAGCGGCCCGGCGTTCATCTACATGGTGCTGGAGGCCATGGCCGAAGGTGCGGTCATGCGCGGCCTGCCCCGGCCGGTGGCCCTGGAACTGGCCGCCCGAGTGGCCCAGGGCGCGGCGGAAATGGTGCTGGCCACCGGCCGCCACCCGGCCTCCCTGCGGGACGACGTCACCACCCCGGCGGGTTGCACCGTCGCCGGCATCCTGGTCCTGGAGGACGGACGCCTGCGCTCGGTGGTGGCCCGGGGAGTGGAGATGGCGGCCAAGGTGGCCGGGGAATTGTCCAAATAGGGGTTTCCGGCACCACTATATTTAGAGCGTATCTCGGTAGGAGAGGGGGTCTTATTTCAGTACGTCCGCAAGCTTTATCTGGTATTCGTCCTCGCTGATCAGCTTTTCGTCCCGCAGGTGATTCAGGGCTCGTAGGCGCTCTTCCTGCTGGGCATCGAGTGCGGCGTCGCGAGCCGGGGGCACGGCCACGGCGACCTGGGCGGGAACGGCCGGACTCGCAGCCTGCGGGGCGGCGACCGGCGCCGGAACCGGCTGGCTCAAGGCCAGCCAGTCAGCCCGCTGATTGAGGCCGCCAGGGCTCTGGATCCGGACCTCGCTGGCCACCTTCCGGGACCCCGGTTCAAAGGTGGGATGGATCCCCTTGATGCGATAGTCCATATACCAATTCAGCCGGGCGTCGTGAACGATGAACTGCAGGGCGCCATCCCGCCAGAACATCCGGGCGGTGAGGGTGAGGGGATCGGACAGGATGCCCCGCTCGCGCCGGCCGGTACTGACCAGGATCACATCCTCCCCCGGTCTGGCCTGGCTGAAGGCCTGGCTCAGGTACTGGCTCAATTGGGCAATCTCATCCTTGCCGAACAGATTGACCGCCCCCCCGGGCTGGATGAACTGGACGGCCCCCAACTGGCTGGCCAGAAGTTCGGGCCTAATCTCCACAGGATGGTCATTTCCCGGGGCACCCGGCTCCATTCGCACCAGCTTTATGTAGGTAAAGGCCGACATTTCCCAACTGGTGCGGTGGGGCTTATTCTCGGGTTTGGGCGGGACCTGGGCGGTCTGGGCCGACCAGGCGCCGGGCGCTGTGCCAACGGCGGCCAGCAAGACCAAGGCGCCCATGCGGAGCAAGCGGCGTGTGGGGTGTCCAAACATCTTCATGGCCTGAATTCTCCAGTCGTAAATTGGAACTTGGGTACCCGTACATAGTAGTGGCGCCGGTTCCGGAACGAGAGTGGAACCTTTTCCATTACCGGGCGTCAGCCTGGACCAAACGGGAGGAGCCTCCTGGAACAACCCGTTTGCGTGGTAGCATCGAACATGGAAGAAAGCGGGTTTACATGAGCGGACCATATAAGATCAACAGCGCAATGACGGATTACATGGGGCTGGAATCCGGCCTGTCCGAGGAAGCCCGGATGGTGCGCAAGACCGCCCGGGATTTCGTCAACCGAGAGGTGCTGCCCATCATCGAGCAGCACGCCCAGGCCCAGACTTTCCCATTCGCCCTGGTGCCCAGGATGGGCGAACTGGGGTTCTTCGGCGCCACCTTGCCGGAACGTTACGGTTGCGCCGGCCTGTCCCATACCGCTTACGGGCTGCTCCTGTACGAGCTGGAACGGGGCGATTCGGGGTTGCGATCGTTCGCTTCGGTGCAGGGCTCCCTGGTGATGTGGCCCATCTTCACCTATGGCAGCGAGGCCCAGAAAGCCAAGTGGCTCCCACTCCTGGCCACCGGAGAGAAGATCGGCTGTTTCGGCCTCACCGAGCCTGATTTCGGCTCCAACCCGGCCGGCATGCTCACCCGGGCGGAGCTCATCGGCCCGGGGCGGTGGCGGCTCAACGGCACCAAGATGTGGATCACCAGCGGCACCTGCGCCGACGTGGCGGTGGTCTGGGCCAGGACCGGGGACGGGATGCGCGGCTTCCTGGTGGAAAAGGGCACCCGGGGCTTCTCGGCTCCGGAAATGCATGGGAAATGGAGCCTCCGGGCTTCGGTGACCTCCGAACTGGTGCTGGAGGATGTGGAAGTGGACGAGACCGAGTCGCTCCTGCCCCTGGCCCGGGGCCTGAAGGCCCCCCTGTCCTGCCTGACCCAGGCCCGCTATGGCATCGCCTGGGGCGCCCTGGGCGCGGCGGAGGCATGCTACCAGTGCGCTCTGGATTACGCGCTTTCCCGGATCCAGTTCGACCGCCCCATCGCCTCATTCCAGCTGCAGCAGGAGAAGCTGGCCTGGATGGTGACCGAACTGACCAAGGGGCAACTGCTCGCCCTGCAGCTGGCGGGACTCAAGGAGCGCGGGGCCCTGACCCCCGCCCAGGTGTCCATGGCCAAGATGAATAACGTCAACGCTGCCCTGGAGATATGCCGCAAGGCGCGGACGGTGCTGGGGGCGAACGGGATCCTGGACGAATATCCGATCATGCGCCACCTGGCCAATCTGGAAAGCGTCTATACCTACGAGGGCAGCCACGATCTGCAGGTGCTCATGGTGGGCCAGGAAGTGACGGGGATCGCCGCCTACCGCTGACCATCGCCGGTCCTGCGGCCCCGGATCCCGGTGATCCAGCGCAGGGGCAGCCTCCGTCCTGGCGTGTCAGCCTCCCCCCAGGGCGGATGGCTCACGAAAACCGAGTGGCAGCATGGCGGCGGGGCTTTGGCCAACCGATGGTGGCGTTTCTTATGGACTTTCCACATGGCTCTGGCCTCGACCGGGCCTGAGCTTGCCCCTGCACCTTGGCGGTTGTCAACCGCAACGGTTGAGCATTACGGATAGACTGCCGGCCGATCCGAGTGTGAAGATAGAATCAACTTTGCAGAAGTTGCTACGGTCCATGAACGAAAGGGAGTGCTTCGATGAGCAATGCGATACGCATCGCAAGGACAGGTGTGGTTTTGCTGGCATTGGCCGGTTCGGGGTTCGCTCCCGCCGCCCCCAAAAAGGCGCCCGCCAACCAACCGAACTGGTGGATCAGCGAATTCACCTGGGTGAAGAAGACCGCCAAGGAGCCCAACGCCCCCGACAATGACAAACCCGTCTTCCTTTCCCTGGACATGATGAAGCAGGATCTCGCGGCCATCCAGCTGAACCAGGAGGAACCCCTTTTCGGCAAGGATGAAATCAAGGATCTGGCGAGGCCCATGTGTGAGGCCCTGGCCCAGGCCAAACCGAACGAGGATCTCCTCCTGCTGAGCACCAGCCGCCGGAGCGATTCCTTGCTGGCCACCCGCTCCGCCATCACGGCGCGGTTTTTCATCAAGGACGGCCGGCTGAACCTGATTCTCCATGATGCCCGGAATGCGTTCTACGATCGCTACCTCGGAACCCGCGTGACGCCGGAATTCAAGTACGGGTCCCGGACCGTGGCGGGCGCGGTTGAAATCGACTGTGCCGGCGCCGAGAAGGTGAGGAGAGACTGGTTGACCTTCCCGGTCATCCTGCAAGCCCCGGCACCGGTAAGCAAGGCGATGGCTCCGGCGGCCATGGCTCCAGCGGCCATGGCTCCAGCGGCCGCGGCCCCGGTGGTTGCTCCAGCTGCCGCCCCAGTGGCGGCCCCAGTGGCGGCCCCTGAGTTTGCTCCGGCTGCGGTTCCGGCCCCCGCCGCTCCCCTGATAAAGGACAAGGCCTACTATGAACAGCAGCAGCTGCGACTGCGGACCCTCAAGCAGTTGCACGACGATAACCTGATCTCCGACGAAGAATACAACGCAAAGCGCAAGGAGCTTCTCGGAAGCCTCTAGCCTCGTTCGAGCAGCTTTTGATCACGGGGCCGGTTTAGACAAGCAGCCGGTTAGGTCGCAAGCGGCCTAACCGGCTGCTTGCTAGCCGTACGCCCATTTCCAGGCACGGCTCGGCCCAGGGCATCAGGGGGAAATCAGCCAGCGGCGGCTGGGCTGATCCTTGGCGGAGGGTGTCCGGGGCGACCCGAACCGCCTGCCCGGAGGCGCGATCCCCAGGATGAGCGCCGAACCAAGGCCAGACCCTGGCCGGGTTGTCTCCGCCATGGATCGTTGGCGGGCATGAGGCGCCCAAGGGGCTACGTTCCGCCCCCGAAGGAAAGGGACACGGCAACCGCGGGCAGCTTGCCAATAGCGGTGCCGATGGGCCGAAAGGTCCAAGCGGAGGTACGAAAAAACCACAGAGGCAGGCGGGTGAATGGCATTCCCGCTTGCATCTGTGGCTGTATCAAGTCAGCACGGGTCCAGGAGTTCCTGGGCCGATGCCGTCAGGTCAAGTTTAGAACCACACTTCAGTCTGGACGCCGTACTGGCTGCCAGAGGTCTTGTCGGCGTAGTTGATACCGGCGACGGTGCCCTGGGCGGTGTTGTTCCAGCTGGCGTTGGTGAAGAAGATGCGCAGTTCAGGCCGGGACCAGAATTCGGTCGTGGGGCTCCAGACCAGGGCCGCGGTCTCCTTGACCAGGGTGCGGTCGCCCAGCGGCTTGCCGAGAGAGGTCGTGTAGGTGTTCGTGTCCAGGGTGGTCTTTTCCCAGCCCAGTTCAGCCACGAAGCTGAAGTGATCGGCGATGCCGACCTTGGCACGGCCACCGAGGGTGGTCCAGGAGCCATTGGCAGTGGCGCCGGCGCCGTTGTCGAGCTTGTTCTTCTCGACGGCGGCCACAGCTTCCATGCCGAAGGTCTTGGTCGGCTGGATGGCGATTTCGTCGATAACACGCATGGCGGTGTTGGAGCTGTTCAGGCTGCCGAGCGCGCGACCGAACTGGTCGCCGTTGCCCAGGCCTTCAGCCGCGCCGTTGGCGTACTGGAAGACCAGGTGGTTCGTTCCGCCGAGCACGTCCTGGCTGTGCATGGCGATGAAGGACATGCCGCCCTTGTTGTTGGTGCTGTTGGACACGGCATTGTAGTAGGGAGCCGTCGCGACCGTGGGGCCGGTGTAGGGGCTGGCGGTGTCCAATTCAAGGGCAAAGTACAGCTTGCCGCCAGGATTGACGTTGATGTCATCCAGCTTGAGCTGGTGGAGGTTGGTGACGTCGCGGGTGCCAGCCAGGGAGGCGGTAACCGGGGCTCCAGCGGGCAGGCCGGTAGCGGCGCCGTCGTACTGCATGTAGGCATAGGCCAGCTTGCCGAAGCCCAGGTTGATGTTCTCAACGCCGGCACCCTCGCCGTCGGTGTGCAGGTACTTCCAATCCAGCATGTGGACGTCCTGCCGGTTGTAGAAGCGCTCGCCCATCCAGACGTCAGCATCCTTGAACGCGTCGCTGTTGCCCAGGACGCCCTTGGCCTCGACCCAGGCCTGCTCCAACGCGACGCCCGGGGCGACGCTGCTGGCGATGCCAGTGGAGAAGGGAGAGTACCAGTTGATCATGGTGTGGACGTAGAAGGCGGCGCCATCCTTGTCGTAGACCTTCTTGTCCCAGCCGATTTCACCGTAGGTGTCGGCTTCGTTGCCCAGCCGGTAGTGGCCGTTGCGGCCCAGGTCGAAGGAGACCATTTCACCGCCCGCGGAGGCAACGCCAGTGCCGGTGCGGAAGTAGCCGTCGAACAGGTTGTCGCCGGCGACAGCCGCGGGACCGTAGCCACCGGACTCGGAGCTACGAATGGTGTCCGGGGTCTGAGCGAGCATGGGCAGCGTGGCTGCAACGAGCCCCATGAGTACGAGTGAACGCATGTTCATAACTAGACCCTCCTAAAAGTTTAGTGATGTGGCCAACCGGCCTTATCGCGGCAAGATGTCGCTTGAGTGAGTCCATCTTGACGCCGGGTCATAGGGCGAACATCAGGAAAGATGCCGCGAAAACCCGCACTGGGAGGGTTAATTACTAGGAACACACCATGGGCTAGCACTTTACTGTCGCAAGTGCCGACACGAAAATCCAGATTTTCTGCCGCCCCTAAACACTGATACGCGTATATCAGTGCTCATTGGTGTTCCTGTGTCATAGGTGCTACAGCCTTTTCGAAGGTTCCCGGAATTTGAAATATTTTTCCGGGACCTTCGGCACGCTGTCCCGGGCGACCCTTCCGGTCCCCCCAGGGGGGTGTCCTGGCCCAGCAACGCCGGGCGGGCGCGCGGTCCGGACCGGCCGGCCCAGCCCGGCTCCGGGGCGCTCAGGGCCGCCGTTACCGGGGCGCCACGGTAGAAATACCAAATATTGACGGGCGCACACTTCCCGGAAATGGGTAAAATCTCTTGGTGCTTTGGGTTGGGCGGAGCTGAATCAGGATGCCGGCTCCCTCTGGAACACCCCGGAAGCTCTCGTCATGCCATCCGCGTTCAGCTGCGGCTGAACCTCCTTCCCACAATACCTTTTTGGCTGGTCTAGGCCACACCCAGGCAACTATATATGAAGACACCTTCCTCCTCCTCCTCTGGTTCCCCGACCAAGATCCGGCGCATTGCCATCTGCACCGGCGGCGGCGATGCTCCGGGTCTCAACGCGGTCATCCGGGCAGCGGTCATTTCGGCCATGAACCGGGGCTGGGACGTTATCGGCATCCGGGACGGCTACGGCGGGATCCTGTTCCCCGAGCGCTATGCCGGCCAGGGCACCTTCCTGCTCAACCGGGACATGGTCCGCGGCATCACCCATCTGGGCGGCACCATCCTGGGCACCACCAACAAGGGCAATCCCATGTGCTTCCCGGTCAAGCAGCCCGACGGCAGCATCAAGGAGATCGACCGCACCGGTGAGATCGTCAACTACTTCTCCATGCATGAGATCGACGCCCTGATCTCCATCGGCGGCGACGGCTCCCTGAGCATCTCCCACGCCCTGGTCAAGAAGGGATTGAAGGTCGTCTGCGTGCCCAAGACCATCGACAACGATCTGGACAAGACGGTGGCCACCTTCGGCTTCGACACCGCGGTCACCTTCGCCACCGAGTGCATCGATCGGTTGCACTCCACCGCGGAATCGCACCAGCGGGTCATGGTGGTCGAGCTGATGGGCCGCTACGCTGGCTGGATCGCCCTGAACGCTGGCATCTCCGGCAGCGCCCACGCCATCCTGATCCCTGAGGTGCCCTACGATCTGGAAAAGGTCGCCGCCAAGGTGATCAGCCGGGACAGCCAGGGACGCCACTACACCATCGTGGTGGTGGCCGAAGGGGCCAGCCCCAAGGACGGCCACCTGAGCGTCAAGGACCAGGCCATCACCGGCACCGCGGAACGCCTGGGCGGCGTCGGCGAAACCGTGGCCAACCAGCTGAAGGAGCTGACCGGCAAGGACGTTCGCTGCGTCGTCCTGGGCCATCTGCTGCGCGGTGGCTCGCCCACCGCCGCGGACCGTCTGATCTCGCTGCGGTTCGGAGCGGCCGCGGTTCGCGCCCTGGACGAAGGCGCCTCGGGCATCATGGTCGCCCTGGATCCCCCCACGGTGCGCTACGTGCCGATCGAGGAAGTGGCCGGCCACATGCGCCAAGTGCCCCTCGACTGCGACACGGTCAATACCGCCCGGGATCTCGGCATCAGCTTCGGCGATTAGCCTTTGTCATGGAATAACCTTGTCCATGGCTGCGTGTCCCGGCATAAGGGGCCGTAACGGAAGGCCGGAATTGGGTACAGTTATTCCCCAACGGCCCCTAAACTTAAAATATAAAAAAGGGAGAAGTATCCATGGAAGCCAGGCACGTGGTCATCGGCATTGACATTGGCGGGACCACGACGGCGCTCGGGTTCGTGGATCGGCATGGCGAAGTCCTGGCCAAGGCCCTGCTCCCCACCCAGGGGCAGGAGCCGGCCCAGGAACTGGTGCTGCGCATCTTCGACAGCATCCAGGACCTCAGGAAAAACCACCCGGTGCAGCTCAAGGTCGAGGGGGTCGGCATCGGGGTGCCGAACGCCAACCACGCCAAAGGCACGGTGGAGAACCCGGTCAATCTGTCCTGGGGTGAATCCACCGACCTGGCGGGGCTGGTCCGCATGCACCAGAACCTGCCGGTGGCGGTCACCAACGACGCCAACGCGGCGGCCATCGGCGAAATGCTGTTCGGCGGCGCCCAGGGCATGCGCGATTTCATCGTCATCACCCTCGGCACCGGGCTGGGCAGCGGCATCGTCGCCAACGGCGAACTGGTCTACGGGAACAACGGCGATGCCGGGGAGCTGGGCCATACCCTGGTGGACCCCGAGGGGCGCCAGTGCAACTGCGGCAACCGCGGCTGCCTGGAAACCTATGCCTCCGCCACCGGACTCTGCCGCACGGTGTCGGTGCTGCTGGCCGAGATGGGCGAGCCCAGCGAGCTACGCTCGGTGAGCCTGGCGGCCCTGACCGCCAAGCAGGTAAGCGCCGCCGCCAACGCCGGCGACCCCATCGCCCTGGCGGCCTTCGACCGCACGGCCCGAGTGCTGGGGATGAAGCTGGCCGATGCGGTGGCCCACACCGGACCGGAGGCGATCTTCCTGTTCGGCGGGCTGGCCGCGGCCGGCGACCTGCTGTTCAAGCCCACCCGGGAATACATGGACCGGTTCATGTTCCCGGCCTACCGCGGCAAAGTCCAGCTGCTGCCCTCGGGCATGGCCAAGGGATCCAGCGCCGTGCTCGGCGCCGCGGCCCTTATTTGGAACGAACTGGGATGACCGCCCGCCCGCTGGCCCTGGCCATGCCGGGTCCTTCGGCTCGGCCCGGCGCGGCCCGACCGTCATGAAGACCGTAGCCTGGTTCCTTGCCGTGGTGTTCGGCTTCGCCTTCCTCGGCGCCACCCTCATGAACGCCGATCTGATCAGCAAGAGTCGCAAGGCGCTGGCCAGCGGAGCGCTGCGCGAGCGGCTGGCCACCGATCCGGCCCGCTACCAGCTGGTGGTGGTGGTGCCCGACTCCAACGATTCGTTCTTCCAGGGCCTGCTGGAGGGGATCGGCGAGAGCGCCCCCAAGGCTGATGCCGCGGTCCAGGTGTTCCGCTACCCGCTGGAATCCCCGGCCCAGGCCGAGCAGTACTACGAGATCGCCCTGAGGGCGAGGGTCGACGGGCTGATCATGTACACCCCGAGGGATGACCGCACCACCGAACGGGCCGAAAAGGCGGTGCGCAACGGGGTCGTGTTCATTCCGGTGGGCACCGACGCCCCGGTCGGCAACCCGTCCAGTTTCATCGGCACCGGCTCCCTGCGCCAGGGGCTGGAAGGCGGCCGCCGGATCTGCAACAAACTGGGCGCCTCGGCAAGGGTCGGAGTCATCCTTCCGGCCACCGGCTCCGGTGACCCCAGGGAGGATCCGATCTACCGCGGGCTGGCCGCCGCCATGCGAGTGTTCCCCGGCGCCACCCTGGTCACCGCGGCCCGGGCCCATCCGGGGGTGCTTTCGGGCGCGGACACCGCCGCGACCATGCTGCGCGACTATCCCGCCATCAACGCCCTGTTCTGCTGCAGTTCCGAGGACACCATCGGGGCGGCCCAGGTGGTGGTGGACCTGAACCGGGTGGGCCGGATCCTCATCATCGGCGCGGACGAGACCCCTGAAATCCGGCGCTACCTGGACAAGGGCGTGATCACCGCCAGCATCGTGCGCGATTCCAAATGGATCGGCACCGAGGCGGTGCATACCTTCTTCCGGCTCAAGGAGAGCCATCCCGGGCTGGAGCCCAGGGAAGCCGACTTCTCCATCAGCACGCCCAGGGGGGCCGTCCGATGATCCTCGGAACCGTCCGCCGCAAGATCATCGCCAATTCCACCCTGGTGCTGCTGATCATCGCCTCGGCCACCTTCTATACCGGCCTGGCCTCCTCGGAACTGGCTCGGAGCGTGGTCATCCTGTTCCGGGACAACCTGCTGATGGAGGACATCCGCACCGCCCTGGACCAGACCGAGACCGGCCTCACCGGCTATCTCAGCAACAAGAGCAGCGATTCGCTCAAGGACTACATCCGCTACTCCACCCAGCTGGCCGAGCAGACCCGGAAGCTGAACCGGGAGATCCGGTCGAACGAGTCCCTGCTGCTCCAGCGGGATCTGGCGGGCATTCTCGACCGCTACCTGGAAGATACCGACGCCAGCGTCACCGCCAAGCGCGGGCGCGACGTCACCGGCTACACCGTGCGCTACGAGAGTTCCGAGCGGTCCGCCGAGCTGTCCCGCTTCCTCATCACCCGGATCGAGGGCATCTTCATCGCCGACTCGCTCAAGGCCTTCTCCGGCTTCAACTCCCGGACCTCGGCGGTGCTGGCCTCCAACGCCGTGCTGGTGGTCGCCGCCACCCTGATGGGGCTCATGGTCCTGGTGCAGTTCTCGTACCGGCTCACCGGCCCCCTGTCCAAGGTGGCGGAAGCGGCCCGGGCGGTGGGCCGGGGCGAGTACGACCACGAACTGCCCCTGTCCGAGACCGACGACGAGATCGGCACCACCGCCGCCGCCTTTTCCAGCATGCAGGAGAGCATCCGCCAGGCCTTCGCCGAATTGAGGTCCAAGTCCGAGGTCGAAAAACGGCTCATGCAGGAGCGGGTCCGGGTGCTGGACATGGACCGCAAGCTCAAGGCGGCGGAACTGCTGGCCCTGCAGACCCAGATCAATCCGCACTTCCTGTTCAACACCCTGTCGGCCGGCATGCAGCTGGCCCAGAGCGAGGATGCGGAACGCACCGGGGACTTCCTGGAGAACCTGGCGGCGTTCATCCGCTACGTGCTGCGGCCGCCGTCCCGGCTGGTCCTGGTCGCCGATGAGATCGAATGCGTCCAGCGTTACATCTGGCTGCTCCGGCTGCGGTTCGGCAAGCGGTTCGACTTCGAGGTGTCGGCGGAGGAGGCGGTGCTGGCCATCGAGACCCCCGCCCTGCTGCTGCAGCCCCTGGTGGAAAACGCCGTGACCCACGGCTTGAAGGATTGCGAAGAGGGCGGCATGGTCCTGGTCACCGCGCGCCTGGTGGACGGCGAGGCGGTCCTGTCGGTGGAGGATTCCGGCCAGGGCATGAGCAACGAGGAAATCGCCCGGGTGCTGGGGCCCGAGGACAAGGAACTGCACGAGGGAGGCATCGGCCTGCGCAACGTGATCCGGCGAGTCACCCTCGCCACCGGCGGACGAGGCCGGGTGGAGTTCGACAACTCCGCCGAGCAGGGGACTTCAATCCGGATCCATCTTCCGGCCAGGGGGGAGCGATGAAACGGATATTCGTGGTGGATGACGAACGGCATGCCATCGACCGGATCGCCCAGATCGTGAAACGGGAGCTGAGCGATGAATTCGAGTTCGCCGGCAGCGCCCTTTCCGGCCGGGACGCCATCGAGAAGGCCGCCGTGATCAATCCCGATATCATCCTGATGGACGTGATGATGCCGGGGATCTCGGGGCTGGACGCGATCCGTGAACTGAGGAAGCGGGGAACCTCCGCCGCGTTCATCGTGGTCACCGCCTATGAGCGGTTCGACATCGCCAAGGAGGCGGTGGAACTGGGCGTACTCGACTACCTGCTCAAGCCGGTGGCCAAGGACAGGCTGGCCAGCTCGCTGAGGGCCGCGGCCGGCTTCCTGGACCGGCACGGGGAGCTGGAGAAACGGGAGATCGAGCACCGGGAAAGCGAAGCCCAGATGCGCCTGTTCGTGGAACCGGCCTTCCTGCACGGGATCATGCTGGGGGAGCAGTTCGGCCCCGGCATCGAACGCTATCGCAAGGCGCTGGGCATCGACGACCCCCTGGCCGTGGTGGTCGCGGTGGCGGTGCTGCCCCCGCACGGAGCCACCGATCCCGATGCGGAGACTCTGCTGCTGCACGAGAAATTCCGGGCGACGGTGCGCTACAAGACCCGGGCCTTCGCCGGTCCCCTGGTGGCGGGCCATGCCCTGGTGCTCCTGCCCCTGCGGGACGACGGCTCGGGCATGGCCGAGGCGGAGAACCTGAGACTGGTGGTTCAGCAGGCGCACGCGGAGGAACTGGCCAAGGGTTATCTGAGGCTCGGCTTCGGCACCCCCAAGACCCTGGAGCGGGCCGGCGCCTCCTGGTCCGAGGCCCTGGGCGACCTGCTCGGCAGCCGGCGCTCGGGCGACTCGCCCTGGTCGGCGGACGGGGGCAAGCCGTTCGAACAGGACCAGGCCTTCCTGGACGGCCTCACCGACGGTTCCCCGGAACGGGCCCGGTTCGCCCTGGACCAGCTGCTGGAGCCGTACCGGGACCGCCTTGAGATCCTTCTGCCCGAGCGCTACCGGATGGCGTCGCTGTTCGGAGCGGCCTACCGGAAGCTGGCCCGGCGCGAGCTGCTGGAAGTGGGCGACGTGTTCGAGATGATGGATTTCGAGGATCTCCGCACGGCAGCCAACGGCGCGTCGTTCGACCTGGCGGCCCGGGCCCGGTTCGCCCTCCTCATGGACATCATGAAGCGGACCCCGCGCTGGTCGCCCCTGGTCTCCCGAGCCATCGCCTTCGTGAAGGAGAACTACGGCAACCAGATCAGCCTGGAGCAGGCCGCCTACGCGGTCGGCATCTCGCCGAACCGGCTGTCCAGGCTGTTCTGCGAAGAGACCGGCAAGGGCTTCTCGGATTTCCTCATCGAGTACCGGATCGAGAAGGCCAAGGAACTGCTGCAGGCGGTGGGCGCCAGCATCAAGCAGGTCAGCATGTCGTGCGGCTATGCGGACCCCAACTACTTCTCCCGCCTGTTCAAGAAGGTCACCGGGCTCACGCCCACGGCCTTTTCCAACGGCGGGGCGGAGGTGAGCGATGGACGACTCTGAGACCTATCCCAGGCCTAAGCCTGGCGGAGGGCTGAGGACGACCACCTGGATCGCCCTGGCCGCCCTGGTGGTCCTGGTGACCGCCCTGGTCCTGCTGAGCTGCCGGGTGCGCCGGCACCGGGTGCAGCCAGGGCATGCCCCCAGGATCGGCTTCTCCATGGATTCCCTGGTGGTGGAGCGCTGGAAGCGCGACATCGACGTCTTCACCCGGAGCGCCAGGGACCTGGGCGCGGAGGTGATCCTCGAGGTGGCCGACCAGGATCCCGTGGTCCAGGAGAAGCAGGTCCGGGATCTTCTGGACCAGGGGATCGACGTCCTGGTGATCGTGCCCAACGACGCCGACCGGCTCAGCGCCGTGGTGGCCGAGGCCAAGTCCAGAGGCATTCCGGTGCTCAGCTACGACCGCCTGGTGCGCAACGCGGGAGTGGACCTCTACATCTCCTTCGACAACGAGAAGGTCGGCAGCCTCATGGCGGAAGCGGTGGCCCAGCGGGTGCCCCCGGGCGGAGGGGTGGTGATCATCAACGGCGCCCGCAACGACAACAACGCGATCCTGCTCAACCGCGGGATCCACCGGATCATCGACACCCGCGTCGCCTACGGCAAGCTG
>Ga0302320_10004090_pt1 | contig 33267 bp, 24 predicted proteins | sample Bog_T0_3_FD_202130 | JGI IMG/M metagenome (GOLD analysis project Ga0302320, IMG submission 202130) | Peat permafrost microbial communities from Stordalen Mire near Abisko, Sweden - Bog_T0_3 | ecosystem: Environmental > Terrestrial > Soil > Wetlands > Peat | place: Sweden: Abisko, Stordalen Mire... | reverse complement strand
CGTGTGGAAGTAGCAGTATGGCTTATCAGTCAACGCGTGTGAGCAGCACTTGGTTCCATCGGACTTGATGTGGCGGCATTCCTTGTACATTTCGGTCTCCTACCCCTCCCCCCCCATTCCTGCAAAGAAGTGGTTTGTTTTCAGTGGCTTACTGGATGGTAACCGCTGCAAATATGCCATTCTAAAGGAGTTATTTGCAGAATATAGACACCAAAGGAGTTAGGGGGCATTTGGCCCCTAGCTGACAGCCCTCAGCTCCCAGCTTTTTGGCTCCTGCCCGGCAATGACTTTTCGGCCTGCGCGGGCTGTGAAGGCGCTATGGAGAGATTGTGCGCCCAGGGGGCGTAATTATCTGCAAAGTGGATAGCGGAGTTCGCGGGATTGGCGGAGTTAGCGGAGTTGGCCCAGAAGCAAGTCGGCGGGTGGCTGCGAACGGGATGGACTGCGCGGCGTGTCGAGGAAGGATTTGCGGCGCTGGAACGCTAGTGAACTCCCGAGCATAGTGCCGGAACTGGCTACTGAGAATTTGAGTTAAGTTGGGAGGGGGCGATTTGCAGCAGGGAGAATCCCGCTGGCGAAATCGGCGTTTTTGGGGCCAATTCTCTGAATGGGGCTCAGCCCTTGCTCAATGAGCGCATTGAGCTGAATGCAACAATGCACACGACGCGGGGTGCCGCTCTCATTTTGAGCCGCCTCTGTTACTCTGTTGGAATATTCAAGGCGTTTGCAGATCGATAAGGCGAAGAAGCTGGTTCCAAGAGTCGCTGGCAGCCGGATTTCGCATCGCGCCACTTTTGCGGTCTTCTATCCACTGGACTGACAAGTTTTCTGACTCATCATCAAATGGAACTCAAAGCGCATTTTTCCGACATCCGTAAGGTCATTATTGATCATCTGAGCGGAGCTCAGCTCGAGATCGCGGCGGCAGTGGCCTGGTTTACGGACAGAGACATCTTCGAGGTGCTTTGCAAGAAGGCCCGCCTCGGCGTCAAAGTATCGGTAGTATTGATCGGCGACGAAATCAACCAAGGGGCAGGCAGGTTGAATTTCACGAAGCTCCAAAACCTCGGCGGGCAGGTCGTCTTTCTAGCTCCAGGTAGCGCTACTGAGCCGATAATGCACCACAAATTCTGTGTAGTTGATAGAAATACCGTCATCACTGGATCCTACAATTGGAGTCAAAAGGCCAGGTCCAACGATGAGAACATCACCGTGGTGACCGATGCCGATGCCTTTGCGCAGGAATATTTTGACGCTTTCGAGAGTCTGCTCGACCGTGCGGGATGCGCGATACCCCAACCCGCCGTAATTGATATTGAAGCAGCACGCCGACGCCTCGAACTTATCCGCAATCTGGTGCTCTTGGGCGAGCAGGAAGAGCTCGGTCCTCATGTCCGTAAGCTGCGCTCAGCGGCCGGATCACTTGGTTTAGGGCAGATAGTTGTCGCTCTAGAAAGCGGAGAATTTACAACCGCGTTGGAGTTGATCAACGACCACCTGAACCGAGCTACCTCTCTTGTGCTTGCGGACGATGTGGATATCGCCCAATTGAGGTTCGAGCTTTCCGTGTTGGAACTGCGCCTTGAATCCTTGAGCAACGAGAAGGCTGATCTGGATCGCTACCTGATCACTTTCAATCGCCGCCATAATGAGGCCTTGGGCAACCTGATTCAGTGCCTGCTTCGCGCGCGTGCTGAGCTGGCGCGGCTAATAGCGTCCGAGCAGACCAAGCCAGAAACGCGCAAGGAAGCGGAAGCCAAAGCCCGTCAGGCCGAGGAAGACTGCGAAGACTACTCCCAGCAGCATGTTGAATTGCGCAATGAAGCGCCTTTGCCGTCGCTGAGCGAAGATGAAGTTTGGGAGTTGAAAGCGGTCTACCGCAAGGCGTGTGGCCTCTGCCATCCGGACAAATTCCCCGAGGAGCAGAAGGAGGCCGCGACCAAAGCCTTCATCGATTTGCAGGCCGCCTACCAAAGCAATGATCTGTCTAAAGTCCGCCAGATTCACAGCAAGCTCGCGGCCCACGGCTTGCCCGCCACCCGCTCGACCACATTGCGTGTGGTAGATAAGCTGAAGGCAGCTATCGCCGAACTGGAGCACGCCATCACTCGGATTGCGGCCGAACTGACGACCTTGCATTCATCCGATGCTTACTGTCTCCTTAAGGCCGCTGGCGACAATGAAATAGGCTGGCAAGAGTTCTTCGAGAGGCAACGAGCCTTGCTGGAGGCGGAATTGGCTACAGTGGAATCGCAAATCGTCGCACATCGGGAAGCAGTGGTCACTCCTAACTACATGGAGGAGGCATGACCGAACGTTCCCTTGTCCCCGCGCCATCCAGACAACCGGGCCAATTACAGGTGGCTGGCAAGCAGTTGGCCATCGCCGCTCGATTGAGTGACGATGTATTACGGCAACGGTGGGTCACTCTTCTGAAAAGAATCGAACCAAACTTTGCAATTAAAATTCTCTCGAGTGGCCAGAGTCTTAATGAAGATATTTTGAGGCGATTTGAGGAGAAATGGGATTGGTTTGGTCTCTCCAGCAAACCCGCGTTGCCGTGGTCTCTGGACCTGATTCAGCAATTCGCAAATCGATGGAACTGGTTTGATCTCTCCAGCAACCCCGCGTTGCCGTGGTCTCTGGACCTGATTCAGCAATTCGCAAAAAGATGGAACTGGAGTTTGCTCTCCCGCAACCCCGCGTTGCCGTGGTCTCTGGACCTAATTCAGCAATTCGAGCATCAGTGGGTGTGGGCGGCCACACAGCGATGGGATACTGCGGATCTTGCGGCAAACGAGGGCCTACCTTGGTCGCTTGAACTGGTCGAACGGTACAAGGACCGGTGGAATTGGAGCTCACTGTCTTGGAATAAAGCCTTGCCTTGGTCGAATGACCTGATCGAACACTACATGGACCGGTGGGATTGGTACGCACTGTCCGTCAATAGGGCCTTGCCTTGGTCGAATGACCTGATCGAACACTACAAGGACCGGTGGAATTGGCACCCACTGTCCGGCAATGAGGCCTTGCCTTGGTCGAATGACCTGATCGAACGCTACAAGGACCGGTGGGATTGGGACGCACTGTCCCGCAATGAGGCCTTGCCTTGGTCGAATGACCTGATCGAATACTACAAGGACCGGTGGGATTGGGTCGCACTGTCCGGCAATGGGGCCTTGCCTTGGTCGAATGACCTGATCGAACACTACAAGTACCGGTGGAATTGGGACGCACTGTCCGCCAATGGGGCCTTGCCTTGGTCGAATGACCTGATCGAATGGTTTGGGGATCCTAGGAACTGGGGTTATGAGAGCACTGAGGCTGAGCCGTTCAGGGCTTGTTTCTTCCGCAGAAACTATAGGTACCTTTCGGCTAATAAAGCGCTACCCTGGTCGGAAGAGCTAATTGAAAAGTACAAGGAAAAGTGGGATTGGACGCAGTTGGCTTATAACGGCGGGTTGCCTTGGTCGGCGGATCTTATCGACAAGTACAAGGAGTATTGGGACTGGACGAAACTCTCAGCCAATAAGGCTCTGCCCTGGTCTCTGGGTTTGATAGAGCGGTACGAAGATTGCTGGGGGGAGATAGGTTTTCTGTTTCTCAGCGGGAATGAAGGGCTACCTTGGTCTATCGAGCTGATTGAGCGGTATGAAAAGAACTGGGTCTGGGGAAATTTAACGTCTTACATCTCTCTCCCTGTTCCGATCCTTTCTGGAACTGACGTGATTAATATCATGGAAAGTCTTGGGATGGAAAAGTCCACCTTCGTGGATAAGTTATTTGAGGAAAGTGATGATGAGGAAAGTGATGATGAGGAAAGATATGAATCTTAACAAATACATCTCGCTCGATGAAGAGCACAAATTGTCGCCGGATGACGTTCAGGCCTTGAACGCGGACCTATCTGCCAGAGCACTCTCAGAGATACCTGAAGAATGTAAGCCCAGGGTGGCTGAGTATATTATGGCCGCTCTCAAATGGGGAACCGTAGAGCCACAGCTCATTCCGAGCCTTGAGAGACTCTTGCAAGATTTGCAGCAAGACAGTTAATACTTCAGCGGTAGGTTCATAATAGTGGAAATCTGAGTACGACGATTGAGAAGGCGCTCGCTCAATACAGGGCGCTACGGCCACACAGCGATGGGAGACTTGGGGTGAACGGCCAAACCTATCGGCCGGGGCTTCGTCCTGCCATCTCTTCGGGGTGTCACCGAGCGCGTAATCGCCAATGCACTCACCGACCAAGGCCAGGAAACAGAGAGTCGGCTTGTGGGAAGTAATGATGATGCTCGGATCGCTGGCTATGGAGAATGAGGCCCGGGCCTAAAGGCCGCGATTTATCCGCTGTATCCATGGGGCTGAAGGGGCTGCGGAAAGACTCCGGGTACACGACCGGAATCGCTGGGCGAAGAGTAGCAGGGGCTGAAGCCCAACGTTGATTTTATCGGCATTATCGGCACGACTGAAGTCATGCCCTGTTACAGGACCTTCCGGAATTGCATGGGGATTAGTTTTTCACCAAGGTGTGGAGTCGTGGCGAGATAAGAAACAGAAGGAGCATTGTTCGAATGCCGGCTTTCGAGGGTGACTGTCTGAATGAATTAGAGAAGAGCATAAAGAGCTATAAATAGGTGGAGCTATCCCACCTTAACCGCGATGATGCTGCGGCGAAGGTGGGGCACCCGCTTCTATCCTGATACAAGGATGACAGGTGTTTCAAAAAGGGCTAAGTGGTTAGCGCGGCGGGCTTGACGGGGCGGAAGAGCCAGAGGTTCAAGAAGGTGAAGAGCATTCCGCCTACGGTGAACTTTAGCCATACGGGGGCGTCTGATGGGGAGAAGAAGCCTTCAAGACATCCGGCAACGACTAACATGGGAATGATGCCGGAGACTAACTTCGTGGCTTCCATACCGCCGCGTGCTATGGACTCTTTCCAGCGCAGGTTGCCGGGGAAGAGCATGGCGTGGCCGAGGCGAAATCCCGCAGCGCCGGCGATGATGATGGAAGGCAGTTCAAGGGAGCCGTGGGGCGCGACGAAGCTCCAAAGCGCAACTGACATGCCATAGTGGCTGCAGGCAGCGGCGATGACGCCGAGCATCATTCCGTTTACGTAGAGGTAATAGAACGTACCAAGACCGAAGACGATGCCGGAGGCGAATGTGACGAAGGTGACGGCAAGGTTGTTGGTCATGATTTTGCTGGTGGCCATGGGCTCAACGCCGATGATGGCATGAGTCCACATTTCGTGGCGCTCCATGGTTGCGATCATCTCGGGGCCGACGAAGTGGTGCATGAACTGCGGGCGGGCATTGGTGATGGCTGCGCCAAGAAGGCCCCAGGCGACGGAGACCAGCAGCGACGCAATGACGTAGCCGATTTGCTTTTGAAAGATGGCCGGATAGTCGTCGCGCAGAAAGCGCAAGAGGGTGAGCAGATTCGTCTTTCGGCCGGAATAGATGATATGGTGGGCGCGAGCCAGCAATTGATTCACATGCAGGGCGTAGCTACGGGAAGTGGAGTCCTGGCGCAGTACCGAAAGGTCGGCGGCGACCTGGCGGTAGAGCAGGGCCATCTCCTGCAGTTCGCTGCGGGAGAGCTTGCCAAGGCCGCCTGCATCCGATTGGGACAGCAGAGCGGATAAGCGATCCCAGTAGGGCCGCCGCTTGAGAATCCATTGGTTGGAGAGGATTTGCGCCATGAGCCCGGAGTCAGACCAGCTTAGCATTGAAACGCCGGAACTGGTGAATATAGAGATGCCGCTTGCGGGCATTGGCAGCCGCTTTATTGCGCTGCTGGTGGATTACCTGATCTGGGGTGCGGGGCTTCTGGCGCTCATTTTTATCGGCGTCATTGTGTTGCCGGCGATGCATGTTTTCTCAAAGCATTCAGAGCAGTGGACTATCGCGCTGGTGATTTTCATTGTGTTTCTGTTTCAGTGGGGCTATTTCACGCTGTTCGAAGCATTCTGGAACGGGCGCACGCCGGGCAAGCGGGTGGCGCGGATCCGGGTGATTCAACGGTCGGGGCGGGCGATTGGGCTGTTTGAATCGATGGCACGCAACCTGGTGCGGTACGTGGACTGGTTTCCGGGCTTTTATGGCGTGGGGATCATTGCCGTGTTCGCCAGCAGGCAGCATCAGAGGCTGGGCGACATGGCCGCGGGAACACTGGTGGTGCGGGACCGGGATACCGAGATGCCAGAATGGGGCGGGTCGGGATCGCGCACGTTCACGGCGCAGATGTTCAATGCGAGTGCGCCAATTCCGGAGCCGCATGCAAGCGTGACACTGCCGGCAAGCGGGGTGGCGAAGCTTTCGTCGGCTGATCTCGAAGTGCTGGAGGGATTTTTTTCCCGACGCCTGGACATGGATTTGGGGACGCGCCAAGCTCTGGCGCAACGGATCGCTTCGGCGATCCAAGCCAAGTCGGGGCTGGAGACTCCTCAGGGGGCGAGTGTAGAGACATTCCTCGAGGCGACGGCGCGGCAGTTGCGGGATGTAGCCCGACTGCTATAGAGCACCCTGTTTCCATCGGCCAAATTCCGCCGCTCGACGATCTTAGGGAGAAAAATCGCTTTGCTGAAGCCGATCTAAGAGAAAAAGGGGTGGCGTTCGCATGTCCGTTCTCGGCGATGGGTTGCGGAACGCTCAGCGGGCAATTCATGCAAGACTCTGCGGGACATGAACATGTAAACGATTCCACTCTGCAAAGGGGTGCCCTGCTTGTGTTTGCGAACAGGCCGCCGCCGAGTTTTTAAGCCGGCAAAACGGGCGGAGATCGACGGGCAAAAGTTTGACTTGACAACTGCTTAGGCGAGGGAATTTAATGGCGTGCGGCTCACAGTTCAGAGCTGTTGGGGACTTCTACTTAAACGTTTAAGCACTATCAAACAGCCGCTTAAGTGGAAAGATTCCAAAAAGTGGAGAAGGTGGGGAAATTGCCTTCCAAACCACGGAGACACCGGGATGGTAGTTGCAGCGTGGGACCCCAGACCAATCGGTTCATCTTCGCAAAGAGTTGTTCCAGGGTGACGGTAGGTTCTTTCAGCCCTCCGCTACGGGGGAAGGGCGAAAGAAGGGCAGCAGCCCAGGGTGGTGTTTAGAGTGCGCGGTGTGGAAGAAAGCCGCGAGAAGAGCTCAGACGCCAGCCGTCTCATCGGGAATCAATTTTCATTCACTGCTTTCTCAATCGCCATGAGGCGAGGGATGGAAGCGACAACCGAGACAGCAAGACCATTGAAAAGGAAGGTCACATGAGACAAGCGAGAAACAGGTTCTTCCTGTTGCTGTTGTTCGTCGTATTGGCATGCGCCGGAGCATTTGCGCAGGCCAACTCCGGCGTCACCGGCATCGTGACGGATCAGACCGGAGCGGCAGTCGCGGGCGCGAAAATTTCGCTCACCGACCCAGCGACGGGATTGACAAAGGTTACCGTCAGTGACGGAACCGGATTGTATGACATCTCCGGTTTGAACGCCGCCAACTACAACCTCAAGGTCACAGCCAAGTCATTTGAGACCTATGAGCAGAAGGGTGTGGTGGTAAACATCTCCGCCACGTTCCGTGTCGACGTCAAGCTCACAGTCGGCGCCGAATCGCAAACGGTCACGGTCGAAGCAGACGCTCTGGCAGTTCAGGGCGATTCGAACGTGGTTAGCACGTTGATCAACGAGCAGCAGATCACCGAGCTGCCCACCAACGGGCGCAACGTCATCGGCCTTGCAGCATTGGGCCTGGGCGTCAGCGGCAACCTGCCCGACCTGGAAAGCCCATTCTCCGTCACCGCAAACTACTCCATCAGCTTCAATGGTCTTAACCAGGCGCACAACGTTTGGATGATCGACGGCGCCGAGGCATATGACCGCGGTTCCGGTGGCAAGATGTCCGTCATGCCTTCACAGGACTCGCTCGGTGAGTTCCAGGTGCTGGCAAGCAACTATCCTCCCGACTACGGTATTGCCTCGGGCGGTACCATCACCATGTCTCTCAAGAGTGGCACCAGCAAGTTCCACGGTGGAGCCTGGGAGTTCGACCGCAACGACGCCCTGGACGCGCACGCATGGAGCGACAACGACAATGGTCAGTTGGCCCAGAAGTCGGAACTGCGCTACAACGTCTTCGGTGGCAACATCGGTGGCCCGGTATTTATCCCTCATGTCTACAATTCGAGCAAGAAGAAGACGTTCTTCTTCTATAACGAAGAGTGGCGCAGAGAGGTCACAGGCGTAGGAACAGGTTCGATCAAGACTATGCCCGGAGCGGACATCGTCACATCGGCTTCGACCTTCAACTTCGTGATCCCAACCTACAATCCTGCAACGTTCCTCACTGTACCCACAGTCGCGGATCCGGCTTTGATCGCGAAGTTCCAGGCTGATGGTCTCACGATGGGTCAGCCTTTCCCGAACAACACGATTCCAGCCAACCTGCTGGATCCCAACGCGCTGGCGTTCAACGGCACCAAGAATCTTCCAGCGGCGACGAACGCGGACGATACCTATACGCCGACCGGCGGCCATCTGCCTGTCACAGTGCGTGAGGATCTCTTCCGCATCGATCACAACATCAATGACAAGTGGCAGCTTTTCGGTCACTACATCCATGACGCGATGGACACCGTCGAAGCCACTCCTGAGTGGCAGGGCGATAGCTATCCGACCATCGGCTCGAACTTCAGCAACCCAGCGTATGCCGCAGTCGTTAAGCTGACGGGCACGCTGACGCCGAACGCGCTGCTTGAGGCCGCTTTCAATTACAACGGCAACAAGATCGCGATCATTCCGGTGTCCACGGTTTCGGCCGGTTTTGTAAAGCCCTCGGGCTGGAACACGGGAACCTACTTCGCGGGTAGCAACGACGTAGGCAATCGCCTGCCCGATATCAAATGGAGCACGATTGGCGGCAACAGCTGGGGCCCCGGAAACGATCCCTGGACCAACGGCGCCGAGGACTTTGCCGAAGTAATCGGACTTTCGATTACCAAGGGCAAGCATCAGATGAAGTTCGGCGGCGGCTACAACCGCTATACCAAGAACCAGGTTATCGGCAAGGACTCTGAGGGCGACTACACCTTCGGCGACGGCTGGAACCCCGCAACTGCAACCACGCCCGCCGGTCCCACGGGCCAGCTCACAGGTGATTCGTATCTGGACTTCCTGCTCGGCTTGAGCACGAACTTCAACCAGGCGAACGCCAATCCAATCAACCACTACGTGAACAGCACCATCTCGGTGTATGCAGAAGACAACTGGCACGTGAACAGCAAGTTGAGCGTGCAGTACGGCTTCCGCTACGACATGATGCCTCACACATGGGAACGCAACAACCAGGTTTCCAATTTCTATCCGGAAATGTACCAGCCGGGACTCGCGCCTACCTTTAATTCAGACGGCTCGTTTGCTGCCGCCAGCGCAGGTCTGGTAACCAACTCAATCGGCACGTTCTATATGAACGGCGTCGGGATTGCCGGTCAGGCGGGTGTACCCACTGCATTGGTCAAGAACGACTACAAAACCTTCATGCCCAGAGTCGGCTTCTCCTATGATCTAGCCGGCAATGGCAAAACCGTAGTACGCGGCGGCTTTGGCACGTTCTACGAGCGCATCCAGGGCAACGACATTTACGATGCGGCAGGCTCACCTCCATTTATCAGCCAACCGTCGGCCAACAACGTGGAATTCACCAACACGAGTTTCAACTGGCAAGCAGGGACAGCGGCTTCTACGCCGACGTTCGCGCAAGGCTTCAACTCGTTGAGCCGGTACTATCCAGATCCGGCCGTGGCTCAGTACAGCCTGGGAGTGCAGCATGAAATCCTCCCCTCGCTGATCATGATCACGCAGTATGTCGGCAACCTGGATTGGCACCAGAACGTTTGGATTCCGATCAACAATTTCCCGCTCAGCACGCCGTCCGCAACGCGCGCGGCATATGCGAGCGGTACACTCGGAACGGTTCCGACCTTGGAAGACCGGACCTATCCTGGTTTTGCCAACATCAGATCGCAATCAACCACGCAGACCGGCTCTTACAACAGCTTCCAGGCCGGCCTTCGCCAACAGAACAAGCACGGGCTCAGCTATGAGCTCGATTACACGTACGCTCACCAGATCGATTCCACACCTGGAAGCGTAGACGTTGACAACAACAACCCCACGCGCAACCCATGGAACCTGAAGTACGACAAGGGTTCCGGCATCCTCGATCGCCGCCAGGTATTCAGCGGCAACTACGAGTACAAGGTGCCGTTCTTCAATCATTCCTCCGGTCTGACGAAGAGCGTCCTTGGCGGCTGGGAAATCAGCGGTACGGTGATTTCAGAAGCCGGCTTGCCGTGGTTGGGTAATGTGGCTCCTTCTAATGTTTACGGTGACACGGTTGGTCTGGGCGGCGACTACTCAATCCGCCCCAACCTGACCGGCAAGCCGCATTATGTGAAGACGAGCCAGGCTTTGGGTTCTGGCACCCGCTATCGTTACGTTGATAGCACGGGCTTCTCGAAGCCCACACCCGGCTGGGAAGGTGGTCCGAACCTGGGCTTCGGCAACATGGGCAAAGATGCCGTTGTTGGCCCCGGCCGTACCAACTTCAGCACCGCTTTGTACAAGTCGTTCGCTTTCGGCGAGGCCGCTCACTTCGAGTTCCGCGCAGACAGCTTCAACACCTTCAACCACACCCAGTACAACAGCCTGCAGGATACGAACCCACAGAACGGGGATTTCGGCTTTGTGAACAACACACAGGACCCGAGAACCTTCGAACTCGGCGGCAAGTTCATTTTCTAACTTAACGCTCAACCGGGGCGCGGCAGGCAATCCCTGCCGCGCCCCCTTTTTCTTTCAGGCAATTTGTCGGGCCGGGAAACGGAAAATCAGTCAATTACCTGAGTCAATTCTGAAGGCAGTAGTTGGAGGTCCGAGTCAAGGTCCACCACGAATGGATATCCCAACTCTCCTCATCTTGGACTAGACTGTGCGCAGGGAAGTTTGGGAAGGCACTTCCTTGTCCGACATTATGAACCCTTCCCAATACCCCGAAACGGGATGAGGAGGTCACCCATGAAGATTCATTCGACTCAGACGGCCGGGAATCCGCGCCTGTCGCAAAAGAAGGCGGGATACGTTCGCCTTCTCGCCGGCCTGGCCATCGCCGCAATCTTACTGGCTGTGGGCGGAGGAATGGCGCAGACTGGGTTTCCCCGGTACTCGCCGGAGATCATTCGCGCTCCCGATGCCAAGACGCAGAACGACATTAATGAACAGCAGAGAAAAAAGCAGGACTTCGAGGCGGCCAATGCCGAGCGCAAGAGGCAGATCGGCGCGGAGAGCACGAGGCTGCTCAAGCTGGCGACCGACCTGAAGACCGAAGTGGACAAGACCAACAAGGACACGCTTTCTCTTGGAGTGATTCGCAAAGCCGACGAGATCGAGAAGCTGGCCCACGATGTGAAAGAAAAGATGAAGCTCTCGGTGGGGTCAGACTGAGAGCGCGGTTGGTCGATCCATCGGACCGCACGATCGAGGATATTTTGGCATGGGAGATTTGCGGTTTGCCGCCGAGAACGGCGTGACCGTTCGGCGTGCGGGTGATGCATTGCGGCGCGCATTGGGCCTGGCATTGATGATGGCAACCACCCATTGTTGGGGGCAGGCGGCAAAGGCTCCGGATGCACAGCGGCAAGAGGCATTTTCGCTGGAGCAGCAAGGCAAAGATGCCGCGGCTGAAGTGGCATGGCGCGGGTATCTTAAAACGCATACTACGAGCGCGGAAGCTTACGCACACATCGGGCTTCTGGAAGCACGGCAGGAACATTACAAAGAGGCTGTGCCCTTCTATCGCAAAGCACTGGCGCTCAATCCAGCATTTCCCGGCCTGCGTTTGAACCTGGGGCTGGCCCTGTTCAAGGGCGGCGACTTGAAGCAGGCTGCAAATGAATTCAGCCTGTTATTGAAGACCGCGCCGCATGGATCGCCGGATTCGCAACGGCTGACCATTCTTGTTGGAATGGCGCATTACGGCCTGGGTGAATACTCAGAAGCTGTTCCCCATTTGAAAGCGGCAGCCGTAGACGATCCTCAGAACCTGCAACTTCGGCTGGCGCTGGCGCACAGTTGCCTGTGGTCGAAGCAGTACCAATGCGTGCTGGATGCCTATCACGAGATTTTGACTTTGAACGCGGAGTCGGCAGAGGCCGATATGCTGGCAGGCGAGGCTCAGGATGAGTTGAAGAATCATGCAGGCGCGATCGAGCAATTCCGAGCAGCGGTGAAGGCCGACCCCAAGGAGCCCGATGTTCACTTTGGCCTGGGTTATCTTTTGTGGAGCCAGAGGCTGTATCCGGAAGCGGCCAGTGAGTTTGAGGCGGAGCTCAGGAACAATCCGAAGCACGTGCAGGCGCTGATCTACCTGGGAGACGCGCAGATGCAGATGAATCATCCGGAAGCCGCCGAGCCGCTGCTCACAAGTGCTGTGCACATCGACGCGGGACGAGAAATGGCTCACCTGGATTTGGGCATTTTGTATGCGGATGCAGGGCGGAAGGACGAGGCGTTACGGGAGTTGCAGGAGGCAGCGCGGCTAGCCCCTGAGGATGTAACTGTCCATTGGCGACTGGGACGGCTGTACAAATCATCAGGAATGAAGGACGAAGCGAAGGTTGAATTCGCAAAAGCGAGCAAAATTACCAAGGCTGCCGACGACAAGCTGATTGACAAGATGAGCGGCGCTCGCGAAAAGCCTGCACCGGTGCAGGGACCTGCTGGGGCTCAGGAAAGCAAGTGATTGTTTCTAATTTCGTTGCGCGTGGAGCTGGATAGATTTTTCGCGGTTGAGCAGGTCGGCCAGAACCATTTCCGGGCAGATGTGCCTGGATTCGAGGGATTCCAGCTCGTCGTCCGTTTCAATGCACGTGGCGACTGTCATAAAGCAGTGCAGGCAGCGGGTGTTGTAACTTCCGTTTTCGTTTTGTGATCGGTTATACATCAGACCTCGCAATAACAGAAGAGGCTTTTGATGTTAGTGATCAACGCACAATGCGAACGTGTTGTGGATCACTTAGCAATGTGATTTGGATGTTGATTAATACGTAACCACGAATGCAGAGGTTTTTTCAAAGGTCACTGCTAGAGGCTGGTGTTCTGATTTGGGTTTCTGCGCAGATACCAGCAGGGGCTCTGGCCGGAGTGGGGAAAGAGCGCCTGGGCGCAGGGCACATCGGAAGAACCGAGATAGTCGTATTCGATTTTGGTGCCCTTGAGTGGGACGCTCTGGAACTGGTTGACAGTCACCTTGGAGAGCGGGGAGCCGCGGAGCAGGAAGATGGCTGAATCGCCGAGCCAGGTGACGACGAAGCTTGCCAGCAGGACCAGGATTCCCCGTAATAGCCAGCGCTGCCAATTCATGGGTATCAGCCTTCCGTCAGCGGATGCGTTTCTTCCTTGAGTGCCACGCCGGTGAGACGGCGGATGCGGGCCTGGTTGAGATAGTAGTCGAGTTGGGCGGCAGCCTGCGCATAGGACAGGCCCTCGGCACGAATGTTGGAAATGCAATTGCGTTCGGCGTCGGTGCGGCCGGGGCGCGGATCCCATGTGATGTAAGCACCGAGGGAATCAGGGGAGCTCAGACCCGGGCGCTCGCCGATGAGGATCACCGAGATTTGCGCGTTGAGAGCTGCGCCGATTTCATCGGCGATGGCCACGCGGCCTTGCTCGACAATGCAGATCGGTGCGAGCTCCCAGTCTGACACTCGCGGTAGAAGCTCCAGAAGCAGCGCCGGGACATGCCGCTCCACGGCCAACGCGGAGAGCCCATCGGCGATAACCAAAGCCAAGTCCACCGGGTGCGTAGGCTGCTCGGCCAGAATCGCGCGGCTGGCCTCATTCAATCTGCGTCCCAGGTCAGGGCGCTGCAAATACTCCGGTCTATTCGCAGCGGCTGAGTGCAGCCGGAGCACTCCGGGTCGACTTCCGCTTTCGATTTCCGCTGCCAGCGCCGTCGAGTCCAAACGCGCATGCACTGCATCGCGGGCATGGGCGTGGGCGCGCTGGAAGTCGAGAAGGTCGCGAGTGCCCAGGCTGACACCCGTGCGGCTCAGGCCCACCCGGGCTGGTGTGAGAGGGCGCAGACGGACGGCGAGAGCAGTGGGTTCAGGGAGTTCGCTCATGCGGAGAGCAGTCTTTCTGGGTGGTTGGCTTCGAGCGCCAGACGCTGGAAATGATCGCCGGCGAGCCAGACTTCGAACTCGGGCGCGGGGCGGAGGCCGAGGATGCGGCGGAGATAGAGTGCATCGTGGAAGCTGGTGCTCTGGTAGTTGAGCATGACGTCGTCGGCGCCGGGGACGCCCATGATGTAATTAACGCCGGCCGTGCCGAGAAGGGTGAGCAGGGTGTCCATATCGTCCTGATCGGCTTCAGCGTGGTTGGTGTAGCAGACGTCGCAACCCATGGGCAGGCCAAGGAGCTTTCCGCAGAAGTGATCTTCGAGGCCGGCCCGGGCAATCTGCTTGCCGTCGTACAAATATTCAGGGCCGATGAAGCCTACGACAGTATTTACGAGCATGGGCTGGAAGGCCCGGGCAACGGCGTAGGCGCGGGCTTCGAGGGTTTGCTGGTCCACGCCCAAACCACCAATGCCGTGGTGAGCGTTTGCTGAGAGCGCGGATCCCTGGCCGGTTTCGAAATACATGACGTTGTTGCCGATGGTGCCGTCGGCGCAGACAGCGCCGCGCGCGAGCGACTGGGCGGCCTGGTTGGCCTCCTTGAGGAGCGACAGGCTGACGCCGAAGCTTCGATTGGCGGCTTCGGTTCCGGCGATGGACTGGAACACGAGATCGACGGGCGCGCCTTGTTCAAGCGCGGCCATTTGCGTAGTGATGTGGGCGAGAACGCAGCTCTGAATGGGAATCTCGAAGCGCTGACGGAGGGTGTCGATCATGCGGAGAAGGCGGGCTGTTACGGAGACGTTGTCGCCAGCGGGGTTGATGCCGATGACGGCGTCCCCGGAGCCAAGCAGGAGGCCGTCAAGGATGGAAGCGGCGATGCCCGCTGGCGCGTCCGTAGGGTGGTTAGGCTGGAGGCGTGCGCTAAGGTGGCCGGGGAGGCCGACGGTGGTGCGAAAGCGCGTGACGACGCGGATTTTGGCGGCGGCGGCGATGAGGTCCTGGACGCGCATGAGCTTGGCTGTCGCAGCGGCCATCTCCGGAGTGAGGCCGGGTGCGAGAGCGGCGAGGCGGATCGGGGTTGCTTCGTCGGAGAGAAGCCAGTCGCGGAGTTCGCCAACGGTGAAGGAGCTTATTGGCGCGAAGGCCGCGGCGTTGTGCGTGTCGACGATGAGGCGGGTCACCTCGTCGTTTTCATAGGGGATAACGTGCTCTTCAAGGAAGTGGGAGAGTGGCAAATCGGCGAGGGCGAATTGGGCGGCTACGCGCTCTTCAGCAGAGCGGGCAGCAATTCCGGCGAGGACGTCCCCGCTGCGGGGAGGAGTGGCTTTGGCCAGCAGGTCGCGCAGGTCGTGGAAGTTGTAACACGTGGCGCCGATGGTGTGGGCGAAGGTCATGCGGCTGTACTTAGAGTATCCGAGGCACAGCAGAGGCCGCATTCGTGGGGGCTGGTTTACGACATCTTGCTGCAGCTTCTTTGTCCTTGGGATGATTCTGGTGGGATCGGCGCTCTATGGGGCGGACAATGAATCCACCATGAACGTTTCAAAGCATCCTCGACCGCTCGCCTTGGCGCGGTAAAGGGCAGTATCCGCATTCCTCAAGAGAGTGTCCGAATCGAACTCACCGGCGAATGCAGCGCAAACCCCGACGCTGCCCGAAATCGGCACCTCATGCCCCTCAATTGGAATCGGAACGGCCAGGGCTTTCACAATCTTTGCGGCAATCCCCTCCGCCGAATTCGGATCGGGCAGAACGGGAAGGAGCACGACGAACTCATCGCCTCCCAGCCTGGCGACAGTATCCTCCTTGCGCACACATCGCAGCAGCCGGCTTGCCGTAACGCGCAAGACTTCGTCGCCGGCAAGGTGGCCATAGGAATCGTTGATCCCCTTGAAGCTGTCGAGATCGACCATCAGGATCGCGAGCCCAGTGCCTCTGCGCTTTGCGCTTTCCAGTGCGACATTCAGCCTATCCTGCAGCAGCAGTCGAGTCGCCAGTCCCGTCAACGCATCGTGCAGAGCGAGGTGGCGAAACAGTCCTTCACTTTCGCGGAGCAGATTTGTCTGTTGCTGAATGCGCCGTCTGAGCACAACCACCCAGCCAAGCACGCCCAGCGTAGCGGTAAGGGCCAGGGTCAACAGCAGAATCGCATGAGGCGGCGTCCACCAGGATGGGCGCTCGAGGACGACGATGTCTCCGGGCGAACGCATGAGGACACGGAAGGATTTTGTGACCGCAATGCCCTCGCGCACGTGACTTTGCGCATCGATCCGGGCGGAACAGATGCCGGTAACTTGTAGTCGGCTCCCGATCTTCCACGGGCTGGCTTCGTGTCCCGCCAGGCTCTTGGGCAGGATGGCAGGGAAAAGAGTCTTACCGGAAGAAAGGAGAAGGGTGGTGTCAGAAGAAGTGAGATCGTAGCCGATCAATTGGCCGTCGATTTGGATGAGTTCCGAGTCTCGTTTTCCAATCAGGGCCTCTTCAGCGGTTGTGGACTCGGCCGCAATCGGCTGGCTGCTCCTGGTGGTTCTAAATACGGCATCGGTAATAACGGGCTCGTTGTTTTCCGATCCCACGAACCCGGCAACATCGATTACCCGGCCCAGATCGAGAGGCATGTCCTGATCTGTCTGCATGCAAATGGCGCGAGTCGCGTCGCGAATGCAAAGTGACAAACCCGGCCATTGCATAGTGACCGCACCGCGCAGGTGCACGCGATGAAAGGACGCGGAGAACTGGTCCCAACGCAATAACTTGTCGATGGGGATGGTCGGCTGCTCGAATGGATCGCCCGGAGCGGGCTCAATGACTTCAAGCGCGCCGCGATTTGGCGCCATCAGGTGGACGCCGATCATCTGGCCGTTGGCATTGATGGTGGGAGCAGCATTGGCATGGAGTCTGACCTTGGCATCCACCAGGCCGGAGTAGATCGCCCCCCGCTCCCTGATCATGGCGACATTGACAGGCCCGTCCAGCATTTCAAGCCGCAGAGTCACGCTATGGCTATACTCGAGCACGCCGTGAATTGTGCCCTCCACCTCAACCCACTGGGCGTCTTCCGCACCGGAGTTGAGATGGGGCAGGCTTACGCGCGGAGGGTTTGGCGGGAGAGGAGAACGGCCGATGACGGTGATCTGAGGCTGGACAACGACCGGCCCAAACCCGCCCTCGCCGCTGGCGCCCTTCACGTCAACCAGCGCGCCGGAGAAGAGCCCTGCAGCTAACGTTGAGGGCTGTTTTACAAAGACGCTTCCAGTCGCATCGTGAACGAAGATTGCGGCGTTTCCGATTCCGGAGTCTGGATCGAAATAGGTGATCACACCGCGCAGATGGACAGGATAGGCGCGCTTGGCTTCCACGATTGTGAGACTGTGCGCAGCGCGCGCGGTGCGCAGTGTGGGCAACTTTCCCGCCGGCGCCTTAGTGGGTGCTACATTTGTTTGCGCAGCCCAGCCGGCGCCTAGAAATAGAGTGGCCGCAACCAGGGTGCCCAACATTCCCCGCAGAAGTAGGAGGCGAGCGTGCGAGGAGGACACCTCCGCATGCTTCGCTTTGTGAGGAAGTCTGGCGTTCTTTGCCCGATGATGCCGAGCCGTGCTCATTTCAGCGGCAACCGCGGTCTTACGTCTCAAGTCGCGGGTGCGCTCCTCCTGCTCCGTTTGTATCGACGACACATCGTCGAGTTTCAAGGCACAGAGGGAATATCGGCCAATATGCGATTTGATATCAGTCGCTTCGCCTTGAATGTTTTCATCCCAGCAAACAAAAGTGCCCAGAATCATCTGGCCTGCTCGACGACATCTCACACTCGATACATCGGCAGATCACCCTGTCAGCGCGAGACTCGCAGGCTAGCGTTAACGCGGGGTTGTTAGAATTGGCGGGCTTGGGGTTGACGGGAGGATTCGGGATGAAACGGATTGGCGGACTGCGGGGAGATTCGCTGACGGCGAAGGGGTTTGGGACGTTGGCGCTATTTGCGGTTATGGCGGCGATGGCTGGGGCTCAGGTTGTTCAGGATGATCCGCTGGTGGTGAAGACCGGCGACGGGCTGGTGCGGGGCGTGGCGCGGAATAAAGGCGGCGCGGAGTTTCTGGGGATTCCTTTTGCCCAGCCGCCGGTAGGCGAACTGCGCTGGCACGAGCCGCTGCCAGCCAAGGCGTGGGACGGAGTGCGCGATGCGAAGGGATACAGTGCTCCTTGCGCGCAGCCAGATCTGGGCTCCTGGAACCGGCACGATGCGGAGACCGGCAAGGAAGACTGCTTGTATCTGAATGTGGTTACGCCTGCTTGGCCGGCGAAGACCCTGCTGCCGGTGATGTTCTGGATCCATGGAGGCGCGAACGAGGGTGGGACTGCGATGAGCCCGCTTTATACAGGGGGAACCCTGCCGAATCACGGTGTGGTGCTGGTGAGTGTGAATTACCGGCTGGGCGTGTTTGGTTTTCTGGCGCATCCGGAGCTGACGGGCGAGTCGGTACACCATGCTTCGGGAAACTACGGGCTGATGGACCAGATACTGGCGCTGAAATGGGTGATAGCAAACATTGAACGGTTTGGTGGCGATCCGAAAAACATTACTGTGTTTGGACAGTCGGCTGGGGCGATTGATACAGGATTGCTGATGGCGTCGCCGGCAAAGGGACTTTTTCAGAAGGCGATTCAGGAGAGTGGCTCCGCTTTCACCGTGCCGGCGACGCCGATGACAGAGGCAGAGGGGGATGGGAAGAAGTTTGCCGTGGCGATGGGAGCACCAGAGGGAGTGGGCCAGGTTGCGTATCTGCGGGCGATTTCGGCTGGGGAGTTGATTAAGAAATGGACAGTTCATGAGCCGCGTCCGCGATTCGGACCCGTTGTGGATGGATGGGTTCTCCCGAAGAGCCCAGCGGTGGTGTTTGCTGCGGGTGAAGAGTCGGCGATACCGCTCCTCTTTGGGACGACGACCAAGGAATTTGAGTCGAACGCTTCGCCTGAAATGTTGCGGGGCATGATTACGACGATGGCTGGCGATTTTGCTCCCCAGGTGCTGAAGGTTTACGGGCTGGCGGATGGCGGGGCGGGGACGACGGACCCGGTGTATGGAACGGCTGCTGACCAGATCGCTGCGGATGTGACGTTCCGGTGCCCGGCGACGGCGGAGGGACGGTGGCACACGGCGGCGCACCTTGCGACGTACCAATACGAGTTTGACCACGCGGTTCCGGGACAGCCGGCGGCGATTCACTCGTCGGATCTGGGGTTTGTGTTTGGGTTCTATCCGAAAACTGGAAACCTGGCGGGCGGCTATGCCGACACGGACTTCAAGGTTTCGGATATGGTGGAGAGCTACTTTACGAACTTCGCGAAGTCAGGCAATCCGAACGGAGAGGCTTTGCCGAAGTGGCCTGAATTCGGATCGGCAATGACGTTTGTGAAGTTCACACAGGGAGGAACGGTGGAAGAGGCGCAGAATCTCCGCGCGGCAACGTGCAAGGTATACCGCGACATGATTGAGGCGCGGATGAAGCCGGGAAAGTAAGAGCGACAGGAAATCCGCTGATCACTATTCTCACGGCACCAGCGTAATATCGATCTTCCGCAAAATGAGATGCGGCTTCGGGTCTCCGCACTTCGTCAAGGCCTCATCCTCGCAGGTCCGCTCAATCGTCTTCACCGGATTGTCCATGGTCGCACTCAGAATCTTTCCGTCCGCCAGGCTCACCTTGATCTCCACGGTAAAGGTCTCCTCACCTACCGCCGCCGAATAACTCCCATTCTGCTCTTTTGTTACGCCCACCCAGTTATTCGGCGCATCGCCCACCGGCGTCTGCATCCACGGCGCAGGCAACTTCACTGCCGTCTTCTCCGGCGGCACATGCTTCACCTCCAGCACCGCCGTCCCCGCCGCTGTATCCACCGACTTCAGCGTCATGTCAAAATCAATCGCGCTCTCGCCAATCAGCACACGTGTTCCATCCGCCCACGACGATGCCGGCATAGGATTCCTGAAATAGAAATGATCCCCCGCCTTCGTCAGCGCCCCAATCTTGTTAGGCAGCCACAGATCCACATAGAACGTCATAAAGTCCGTAATCGGCCCAATAATCTTAGGATCCACCTTGCTTAAATCGGGCATAGATGGGTTCTGATTTGGGTCGAGCGCGAGCCGTTGCCGATACGCCGATGTCTCCGCACTCAGCGCTGTCGGCTGCCCGCCTGAAGTCATGTTCGCCCAGCGGTACTCCTCGTAGTAAGCGCCGCCCGCATCCTTCTTCACCACCCCATCCGCCTCGATCGAGTAGTGCCATGCTTCATTCACGCCGTTCATCTTGTAAACCAGCGTTTGGCCCTCGTGATATTGCCTTTGCAAAGGTTTGTGAGCCGGCGCGGGAACTTGTCCCGCAACCATCGCCGCAGTACCGCAAACCAACACCCACACCACTGAAGTCTTCATCGTCATTGCCATTCCTCCCCTTCTTGGCGCGGAATACTCGCCTTCGTTCTGTCTCTCACAGCGCATGCAGCGGCACATCCCCACTGCCCGCCGGCACCACTGCCTTCGAAGCCGCCGGTGCACTGAACAGCAGCACCAGCAGCCCCGCATATGCGAATGAATCGCAGGTAATCTCCACCCCATGCGTGATGCGCAGCACGGCCGGCAAGAAGGTTGCGGCTGCAATCCCGTATATCCCCACCACCATTGCATGAGCCAGTCCCAGCGCAAACCAAAGACTGCGTCGCGACCCCTTCCAAAGGGCGATGAATGGCAACGAACATCCCATGAAGAACACGCTGCGAACAAGCTGCAACTCAAAAATCGTCTGCAGTGGCGGAATGTGCATTCCGGCGGCGCCTGCGCTGTAGTAAGGAACAACTATGGGAGCTATGCAGGCGCCGAAGAATAAGTAGATTACGGGCCAGGCTAGCCATGCCGCAATTCCCCTGCCAGTCCAGGCCAGAAAAGTGCGCCGGGGCAATCCGGCCGCCTGATCCGTCGTGCCGAAAAAATAGCCGAACGTTGCGCCGATTAGAATCGCCTCAAGCCCGTAGAGAAGCTCTATGGAGGCGACACCCTCGTCAAGAAAATGGGTGAAAAACCTGGTCTCTATCACGCCGTTCACGCCCAGCGCAATAAAGAAGAATCCGCCGATCGCGAGTGCGCGCAGCGCGGGACCCGCCCGCAATCCCCGCGCCAATGGGTAAAGTCCCATCACCAGCAATGCCGCAGCGCCTAGCATCGCCAGAATCTGGCTTGACATCGGCGTATTGCCCGGCATGTGTACGGGCGGCAGATGAAAAATGCGCCCCAGAACGCCTGTGCCCACAAAGGCGACAACAAACGCGAGCCAGCAACCACCGAGTTTCAGCAGGGTTTTCATCGCACATCCTCCTCCAGCCGGCGCCGTGCCGCGCGCGCCCAGCTCAGTTGGGCCTCCATCCCCTGAACTCCGTGTTCAAAGGCAAGCAGCCCGGTGTGTACCGGTTTCTTGAAACTGTCGCGCTCAAACTTTGCGCGCAACTCCGCCACATAAATGCCAAATTCCCGCTCAAACTGCTCCAAAAAACGAATCGTTGTCGATCGCGGCACGTTTCCATCCATAAAGGCGAACCGCAGCATCAGTTCCGCCACCCGAAATACAGCGTCCTCACGGCTCACATCCTGCGATAGCCACGCCACCAGCGCCGCGATGCCGTCCGCTGTAATGTGAAACGCCTCACGTCCGCGGCTGTCCTTCGGCTCAGCTTCAATGCACCCCCGCGCCTGCAGCCGTTTCAATGCCGGATAAATCGACCCTGGGCTGTCACTGTAATGGCGCATCGCCGTTTCGGTGAATGTCTTGCGCAAGTCATAGCCCGACTGCGCCTTCTGCCGCAGCAGTCCTACCAGCGCAAACTCGAGTGTGGATGCGGATTTCATAGTACGTTTCGTACTATAGTACGACGCGTACTATGTGTCAATAACAGTTCTATCCCGTGCTTTCAACCCGGCTGAAGGGCGCACTTCTCAGTGCAGTCGCACCGACAAATAAATCCAAATAAGAAGCTCATTATCAGCGGCTTACGGGGCTATTTCGTGTAAAACCAGCACATTTTCCCCAAAGGCGGCTCATTCTCTGCAACCCTTTACTTTGTTTAGTTCAATTCTCAGCAACCGAAAGATATCAAAAAGGCTAAATTCATGGTCCATGTCTTCACGAATCGCAACCGCTTAAGCGACCTTTTCGCACGTTTTGTGACCACTTAAGCAGCCTTTTCGGCTATGGATCGCAACCCTTCATGCAGCCATTTCATAGGTATGAATTGATCACTTTTCTTTCCTGTGGCTGAACGGTTTGGGCACTGGCCCCAAGCGGTAAGAAATAAAGGATTACGAGAAATTCATCTTTGTCATAGAGTTCAGCGGTATCATTCCCTGGTTGGTTTCGTTAGCTGAGGAGGAGAACAGACCATGGCAAAGGGCCGCAATCGCGACGATAACTCGAACAACGCCAAGCCTTTAACGCACTCCCAACAATCGGAGCCAGCGCGCAAGCACAAGGGTCCTGGCAAGCCGCCTTCGGCGGGAGGACCACCTAAGCCGGGGCCGGTCCCGCCGAGCCCTTCCGGCCAGCCGGTCTTCGGTCAACCCACACTATCGCCTGACCCCACCACGTTCACTCATCCTGTAACCGACCAGAAGCTGGCTGGACTTAAACAACTGATGCCCTTCCCCGCGAATCCTACCGACGCTCCGGTTGAGCCGGTGCTGACGCTGGCGCAGGTATACGGCGACGCCGGCACGGCGAAGGAGGCGGCTATCGTCGCAGCCGGACAGATCGTTTTTCATTCTGTTGGCGATACGGGGAGCGTGACCGGGCCGGGAACTCAATCGTTGGTGACGGATAAGATGGTCAGCGACTTCAACGAGGCGAATCCGGCGGACGTTCCGAGTTTCTTTTTTCACCTTGGCGACGTCGTCTATTACTTCGGCGAATCCACTTACTACTACGACCAGTTCTATGAGCCTTATCGGGAGTACCAGGCACCGATCCTTGCCGTGCCGGGCAACCATGATGGCGTGGTGTACTCCAAAGACCCCGCCACGAGCCTGGAAGCCTTCCTGGAGAACTTCTGCGCCGTGGCAGCGATGCCCAGCCCCGATGCGGGGACGCTGAATCGGACGACAATGATCCAGCCCGGGGTTTACTTCACGTTTGAAGCGCCTTTTGTACGGATACTTGGCTTGTACAGCAATGTTCTTGAGGATCCGGGCGTGATCTCGGGGCAGACGGGAAGCGCGAGCCCCAACACGATTCTCGATTCGCGGCAGATTGATTTTCTGACCGCGGCGCTGAAGCGCGTCAAGTCCGACGCATTTACGGGGGCGGTGATTATTGCGATGCACCACCCGCCTTTCAGCGGCGACACCACGCACGGCGGCAGTCCGCTGATGCTTGCCGACATTGACTCAGCCTGCACTGCGAGCGGAGTGTGGCCGCACGCGGTCTTCACCGGGCATGTGCATAATTATGAGCGCTTTACGCGCACGGTGAACGGCAAGCAGATTGCGTACGTGATTGCCGGTTGCGGGGGCCACAATCCGCTCTCGAAGATGCGCGCGACGGTGCGTACGCCATTCCAGATTGACAGCACGCTGACCCTGAACAGCGTGGACGATACGGATTTTGGATATCTGCGGGTGGTGGTAAACAGCACGACGCTGACCATCGAATTTCATCCGGCAAGCGACGGCGGCACAACCAAGACGCCGGACGACACGGTGACCATCAATCTGGCGGACTACACCATGTCATGAGTGCGGATCGGACATGCGGTCTCTTCAAATGGTTGCGAAAAGGGTTGGGCTACATAGCTGAAAAGGCTGCTTAATTGGTTACAAAACATGCGAAAGGTGCGAACCTGCGGTTCCATTTCGCATCGACATGAACCTTACGGGCAGCCTTTTCGATATGGGTCGGTGACAGAGAATTTAACTAAACGAGGCAAAGGGTTGTAGAGAATTAGCCGCGTTTTTGAAAAACGCGCTGATTTTGCACGCAATAGAGACGTAACCGATTGATATTGCGTGATTTATTCGGATTTGTTTGCTGTGCGGCCGGAGCGCGTTTCGCAGCGAGATGCCAGCGCATTGTCAGTGGTTTTTATCGCCTCGCACTACAGCATGGTATTCGGATATTCGTGAGTTCTCCGACATCGGGGGCAGCTGTAATGGTTACGAAACCCGGCTTCATGCGATCGGTTTCGTTCTCGTCGGTAGAGGAGACAGTAACCCTGAGCATTACGCTTCCGGGCTGCGCATTGCAGGTAAAACGCGCGGGAAAGATGGAACAGGAAAAGGCCTTGCTTTCACATCGAAGGTCGATACCCAAAGGAGACATCTTCGAACATTTGGCCTCGATCGAAACGGAACCCTCTCCCTTTGCCGATACCTGGGGTTCGTTCGGAAGCAGGGAGACTAACGGACTCTTTGGATCCCATGCAAATAGCGCAATGGAGCTGCCAGCCTGAGTATAGGTAAACAGTCTATCTTTCCAAAAGGCTTCAAGGCTAACAGGCGACTTGGAGTGGTTCACTGTAAAGAGCACATACGTGCCGTTGGGATTGCGGAAGGCAAGGGATTCGAGATCGTCCGACCCTGTGACTCCGGAAGCGATCCGATATGCTTTCGGCTTCACGGCGACGAAGAGCTGAGTCATCAGCAAGAAATCCATGTTCGATCCGGGAGCAGAGCTAATGGTCTCCGCGCCGGTCTTTAGCGGGTTAACAATTAAGGTATCCGCTTCTTGATCCATCGAGGGCGGCGCCTCTACAGCCTTATTGCCGGCCGAAGCCCCGGGCGGCTGATCGGCATCCCCGGACGGGCCCGCTACCTTGAACTCGGCAATCTGCTGAGCCAGAACATCGTCATAGACATGAATATGGGCCTCAGCTTCCTCGCGGCTTTGAGATTGGAACACAAAAACCGACTCCACACTGTGGTCCAACTCCGACGACCACACAGACGCGCTCACGGTCTGGGCTGCAAGGAACCGGCTAGTCCCTCCGCTGAGCAGACAACCTATGAGAAGAATCACGGCATGGCGGTTCCTCGAGCGGTTTCGATTCATATGTTTCCATTTTGAGATCTTGCGAGATGGCATTTTCTTGAGAAAAATGCCACTTGGCATTATGCTTTCTGCAAAGAGCAGAATCGAAACCACTGTAGTCGCCCGGGATGGGTGAGTTTGTCTTGTCGTCTTTTGCATGGAACGCTCCCGCAATACCCCTGCCGCGCCGGTGTAGGTGTTCTGGCCGATCTCGGCGCCGTGAGCGCTTTGGGCGATCAACGGCGCCGATGCCGGGTGTGAAGCGTGAAGCTCCCCGTTGCGGGGGTTAGTTCACCGTGATGGTAAAGACCTGAGTGCTCTTGCAGCCGGAGGAGTTGGTGTAGGTGGCCGTGTACTTGTCGGAGCCCACCGTCAGTGGAATGTCGTTGATCTGACGGGAGGTGGATGAATATCCGTTGGGGCCGGACCAGCTCCATGATCCGCCGGATGCGGGCTGCGGGCCAAGGTCCACCTGCGCGCTTGTGGAACTCACGGTGGCGCTGGTTTCGTCAGCCCAGGTTGAGCCGTTATTCACCGAGATGTACGGGGTGATCGTGGTGGGAGTGCAGCCGCCTCCCGAGCTGGTGCTGAGGCTGTAGGAATTCACGGTGAAGGTTTGCGAACCGACGGTTTTCGTGATTTCAAAGCCGAAATCCGCCGTGGAGAATGTCTTGCTGGTGAGCTTGCCCTGATTCGCAACCCAATTCATTAGATCCAGAAGATTCACACTGCCGCTCGTCGTCTTCGAGGTGCGCAGGAAGGAAACGACGTTGTGGCCATAGTTGCCCTGAAAGACGTCGTAAGTAACGCCATCAATGGAGACGTTGGTGGCGAAGGGGCAGCCATTGACGCCAAGTTGGTTGCAACTGTAGGTGGTGGCGATAGGGCCGTTGTTGTTCCAATCCTCCCAGACCATCACTTCGTCCACGTTACCATTCGTCCAGAGATCGTAGGCTGCGTCGTACGATGCGCCGCTTGGCACCGAGAAGTTGAACGACGAGTTTACGGCACTGAGGGAAGTGAGATTTACGTTGCCCAAGCCGATTTCCGAGTCGGGGTACGCCTGGACACTGGTGCCGTTGGGGTAACTCGCTACCGACCACCAATTGGTGGAGCTGTTGGCATAGACGCACTGGCCGGAGGTCGCGCCCCATTCGTCGGTGTAGAGGTTGTAGCCGTTTTGAGTGTAGGTTGCATACTGGCTACACGAACTCCACGTGGTGGCGTATGCCGGTACGGAAGCGATTGCGCAGAGGGCCAGCACGCCGGCTGCGATTGCTTGGAAACGTTTACTCATTATCTTAATCATCGAAACATTCTCCTTTGATCCGTTTGTTCTTGGGGGGAGCATCGCCAGAGGGTCGAAGTTTGCTCCGACTTGAACAGCGCGGATCATAGGAAGAAAATGCAGCAAGTGTCCATGGTTTTGTTGTACGAATTTGTTTCGCCCAGGCTTGTAACATGTACATCATCAAACTGGAGTCATTGGGTCCATTTTCCGAAGCATGATTGCAAAAGTTACGCGCAGACAGATGAGTTGTACAAGTCCCTGCAAGTTCCCAAAGCTTGAGGAACAGTCACCAGAACAGTCATTCGGGGGAATAAAAATGGCAGCCATTTTGGCCGCCTCGCATGTCATTGATTAATTGATTTTTGGCTCCTCAGGTAGGACTAGAAACCATCAATCAAACGCATTTTCAACAACTTGCAGGTCGGCAGATGACACCTGTTGCCGGGTAAACCAGCCGACGTTGCAAACCCTCGCAAGCGACTGTATTATCCAATGCTGCAAGAGAGAGTCACTGCGCCGGGGACCAGGATCATGCAGGTAAACTCCGAGGAGACAACCACGGAAGCAGAACGTGAGGAACTTGAGACGATCGCGGAAGCGCTTGGCCGATCTTCCCGACTCGCCAATCTCCTGCAATACATCGGTGAGAAGTATTTCCGGGGTGAGAGTAGTCAGCTTACCGAGTACAACATTGCCACCGAGGTATTTGCCCGCTCCAAGACCACCTTCGACTCCGGCAAGGACGCCATAGCGCGTGTTGAAACTCATCGGCTGCGAAAGCGGCTGCAGGAATTCTACGAAGGAGCGGGCAGAGACCGCCTACTGCAATTGTCGATTCCTCCTGGAGCTTACGTTCCGGTTTTTTCCCGCCGTGCTGCCGCGGTTCCAACCCTGAAAGCACCCGAGCTTTCGGGAAAGTACGAGGATCGGACTGGTGGCCTCACCGCTCCCGAAGCCGTACAGCCGACCCAAGCCGCTCACGATGAGAGTGCGCCTGCTCAAGTTGGGACTCACGCGCTTTCGCGACCTGCGTCCCCCATCTGGTTATATTCGCTACTGGCGGCGGTTTTGATCCTTTCCGTTCTGGGGGTCTATCGATTCTTCCGTTCACGTGCCGCGTCAACAGTGGCGACCGTTGCGGTTGGGCGGAACACCTCAGATGCCGCGCTGCAGATTGCCCACCCTGCTTCGGAATCTATGCCTCTTCGCCTATTGGCGGGCTATAGCGGAACCCCCAAGACTGACAGCGCCGGTGCAGTCTGGGAGGCAGACCGGTACGTTCATGGAGGCGGGGCATGGCGGGCTCCGGAGGGTCCGATTGCCAGAACGAGCGATCGCCTGCTCTTTCGACAATGGCGGATCGGCGATTTCGTGTACGACATACCTCTTCGTCCCGGCGTGTATGAAGTCCATTTCTACTTCGTAGCGTCCGATCCTGCCGGTGAAAAACTGTCCACCTTCCGCATTGACATCAACGGAGTGCCGGCATTGAAGGGATTCGATGTGAATTCGGACGCTCTTGGTGACGATATCGCGGACGAACGTGTTTTCCGGGACGTATCCCCTGGCCAGGATGGAGTGCTTCATCTCAGGTTTGGGAGCGAACGCGGGGCTCCGAAGCTGAATGCTCTTGAGGTGCTGCCGGGAATTCCACATAAGCTTCTCCCTGTCCGGCTGTCGGTTCAATCAACGCCGTTTACTGACCACGCTGGCCAGTTATGGCATCCCGACAATTACTATGCGAACGGCTTGACGTCGAGTCAGCAGCAGGAAATCACAGGCTCACCCGATCCCGATTTGTTTTCAGTCGAACGCTACGGACACTTCACATATGCCATCCCGGTGGATACTCGCGACAGGTACACGTTGGTGCTCCATTTTGCGGAGTTCTACTTTGGACCGCGGCTGCCAGGAGGCGGCGGAACGGGAAGCCGCGTATTTCGCGTGATGTGCAACGGAGAAACTCTGTTGGACAACTTCGATATCTATAAAGAGGCGGGCAGCCTCCATGCGCTTACCAAAACCTTCTATCACTTGAAACCATCGGCACAGGGAAAGTTGAACCTGACCTTTGAGCCCATCGCGAACAACGCCACGGTTTCGGGCGTTGAAGTTTTGGATGAATCCCAATGAGCGGAGCGGTTTCAGGATAGATATGCCCTTTTCAATGCCGTTCGAGGCCGCCGCTCCTTGGGGTCGCGTCGGCTTGACGATTTGCCTTCGGGGTACAGCAATCCTGAAACCGCTATAGCGGCCCAATTGGAGATTCCAGAATACTGGGGCCAGCCGATGCCGGCTGGCCCTCAGGATGTTGCTTGCTGGATTGGTGGGTGAGTTAGTACTTTACCGAGGCGGCTCGGGCTGAGATGCCGCTGATTTCGGCGGCGCGGGCTTCGGCGTAGGCGGCTGCGCCGAGTAGCGCGGCTTTGCTCTCAAGGATTACGCGTACGGGCATGTTGATGAGCAACTGGCTGAGACGGCCTTTGTCAGTGAATGCCTTGATGAAGGTGCCGTCTTTGAGCTTCTCGAGGATGCGAGGCGCGATGCCGCCACCGATGTAGAGGCCGCCAACGGACAGCACCTTGAGGGCAAGGTTGCCGGCTTCAGCTCCATAGGCGGAGACGAACATGTCCAGCGCCTTCTCGCAGATTTCGCTTTTGGCGGCGAGGGCCAGCTCGGTGATGACAGCATTGGGATCATGGACACCGGCTATGCGCTCGGCGAGCCAGGCCGGCTCTTCCATGCCGCGCACTTCGCGGAGGAACTCGTAGATGTTGGTAAGTCCCATGCCGCTGATGACCCGCTCAAAGCTGATGCGGCCGTTGTATTTCTGCTTGAGAAAGCGGAGGAGATCGATCTCGTCTTCGTTGCGCGGCGCGTAGTCGGAGTGGCCGCCCTCAGAAGGATTGGGAACGTGGAAGTGTCCGTTCCAGATGAGCAGACCTTCGCCGAGGCCGGTACCGGCGGCGATGAGCGCGCGGTTGCCCGTTTGGCCGGCATCGCCCTCGCTGAGGGTATAGATCTGGTCGGCGGAAAGCTCGGCGACGCCGTAGCCGTTTGCCTCGAGGTCGTTGATCAGGAAGACATGAGCGATGGCGAGCCCAGCGGCTAGTTCACGACTGTCCAGAGTCCAAGGCAGATTAGTGAGGCGGAGACGGCCATTGCGTACGGGTCCGGGAACACCGAAACAGGCAGCGGTTGCCGTGTCGCCACCGAGGAATTCTTTTACGATCTCTTCGAGTCCGGAGTATTCCTTGGCAGGATACTGCGTATCGCGGGTGCATTTGAGTTTGCCTTCAGTAAAGTCATACAGCCCCAAATGAACCTTGGTGCCGCCTACATCTCCCGCCAGAATCATCTTTCCCTCTCAATTACCCCGTAGCCTTCCCCATCTGTTGGAGGTAAAAGCGCGGCTGCGGCCTTGTCCAGAATCAGAGTAAGTATACCGCTATGAGGCCAGATGAGTTGACTTGGCAGCGTCTCGGGATCGCGCGGACCGGTTAATACCTGGTTTAAAACTGCCGCCTTATCGGTGCCTGCGATGAGGAAGAAAACCGAACTGGCGTTGTTGATGACCTTCCAGGTGAGGGTGATGCGCCAGGTGTCTTTCTGGGGCACCTGGTTGGCAACCACGAGGCGGTTCTTTTCATGGAGTGCGGCGGTGTGAGGGAAGAGCGAGGCGGTGTGGCCGTCGTCGCCCATGCCGAGGGCGATGAGGTCGAAGCGCGGGAGGTCGGAGCCTTCGAGACGGAAGCTGGAGCGCAGTTCGGATTCGTATTGGTCGGCGGCGTCCTGGGGCGGTAGTTCGCCTTGCATGCGATGGATCTGCTCGGGCTTGAGGGGCACGTGATCGAGGAGCGATTCGCGGGTCATGCGGAAGTTGCTGTCGGGCTGATCTGGCGGGACGGTGCGCTCGTCGACCCAGAAGAGTTCGAGGTTGTCCCATGGCATGCGATTGCGAAACGGTTCATTGGGGTCGGCAAGCAACTGGAAAGCGGCCTTGGGCGTGGAGCCGCCGCTGATGGCGATGCGGGCGCGGCCATGGGCGGCGACCGCTTCCTCGGCCATCTCGACAAAATATTGAGCCGCACGGCGCGCAGTGGCAGCCGGGTCCGGTTCGACATAGTATTTGGTGCTGAGCTTTCTGGGCATAGGGGGGTAGCGCCTCTTGTTTCTAAGGTACACGGGAGCAGGCGGCAGCCGATAACTTTTCAATGAAACGGTTGCGGTTATGAGGGCAAGAAGCGGATTAAGACAGGCGGAGATTATCTTCCGAGATAGACGCGATATTGCTGCTCAAGGATGCCTGAGGCGCGGGCTAATCCGAGCTTTGAGACGTTGTACTGGTAGAGGCTTTCGACGAGATTGTTTTGGGCGGAGGCGAGAGTGGCCTGGGCGGTGACGAGGGGCAGGTTGTCGTCGACGCCTGCAGTGACGCGGTCGGTTTCGTCGGAAAGGGCGCGGGTGGCGAGATCGACATTGGAGCGGGCGACCTCGACGAGCTTGCGGGAGGAGTCCACGTCGAGCAGGGCGGAGCGGACTTGCTGATCGATGTGGGTCTTCAGGTCGGCGAGCTGGGCCTGGACGGAGGATAGCTGGGCCTGGGCTGCGTCTGTGTCGCCGCGGAGGCTGGCTTCGCGGAAGATTGGGAGCTTGAGGGTGCCCTGGGCGACGAAGTTGCCGTGAGCGCCGACACCGGTGACTTCGCTGACGCCGTAGTAGCCGTTGAAGCTGAGGGTAGGCAGGCGCTGGCTGCGATAGGCGGCGTGAACGGCCCTGTATCCGACGACCTGATTTTGAAGGTTCTGGTAGTCCTGGCGGCTCTTGCAGGCGACGGCTAGGACTTCTTCCGGAGTGGCGGTGGCGAGATCGCTATAGGGAGCTGGGTCGGTGAGGGCGATTGTCTGGCCGGGATCGATGCCGATTTCGCGCTTGAGGAGGATGAGGTCCTTCTCGTAGGTGTTTTCCGCATTGATGCGCGCCTGTTGCTGGGACTGAAGCTGGACGCGGGCGCGGAGCTCTTCGAGGTTGGCGGCGGTTCCCGCCAGGTGCGCGGCATGCACGTTATTGAGCTGAACCTGGTCCTGGGACTCGAGGGCCTTGGCGTTGTCGACTTCGCTGGCGGCGGCAATGGCGTGGAGGTAGGCGGTTGCGACCTGCTGAACGACCTCGCCGCGGGCCGACATTTTGGCGAAGTAGGCCGAGCGCTGGGCAGCGCCGGCGGCTCGCCAGCCGGCGATGACGGGGCCGGAAAAGAGCGTTTGGCTGAAGGTGAGTTTGCCCTCTGTGAGGGTGTCGCGGGTGATGAAGGAGAGACCGGCGGGGATTTGGCCTCCGGGAAAAATCTTGGTGACCAGGGCGGGCCCGAAGCCGAGGGCGGCGAGGTTGTGCTGGTAGACGCCGGTGTCGCCAACGAGCGTGATGGTGGGCAGGAATTGCTGGAGGGCCTGATCTTTCTGGGCGTGATATTCCTTTTCGCCGGCTTCGGCTTCGCGGAGGCCGAGATTGTTTTCCAAGCCGCGATGGACGGCGTCGTCGAGCGAGAACTTGAGGACGCCGTCTGTGACCGGATGGGCGGTGACGCTGCCCCAGAAGGGATTTACGGACGAAGACGGGTTCTGGGCCTGGGCGCGCAGGAGGGCGGGCGCGGCGGCAAGGGCCAGGGTCGCGATCATGGATGCGATTCCTGCCTGTTGCAGGAGAGATTCGTGAGGACGATTCACTGCCATTAGTTTACAGATGAGATTTGGGGCGGATGAGATTCCGGGATGCGGGCGGAAATGACGGGTTTGGCGGACGGCGCAACGATGCCGACCGCCTTTGCTCCGCTAAAACTGGGATAAACCGCCTCCCGGACAACCGCATTTATATTTTCTGGCGCCTCCATCGACCACGGCGGAACAGCACTATGCCTGCGCCGGCAATGGCGCATTCGGCGACAACAATGGAGAGGAATGCGCCCTCGGATCGAAGGTGCAGCCAAGTGGCCAAACCCCAAGCCAGCGGCAACTCCAGAACCCAGAAGCCGAAGAAGTTGACGATGGTTGGAGTGAGGGTATCGCCTGCACCGTTAAAGGCCTGCAGCATCACCATGCCGTAGGCGTAGCCGACGTTGCCGCAACTGAGGGTCCGCAAGGCCATGGTCGCAATGGGAACAACTGCCGGGTCGTCCACAAAGAGACGGACGATAGGCGTGGCGAAAACAAAGAAGAAGATGCCAATGGTTCCCAGAAACAGCATGTTGTAAAGGCCTGTTCGCCATACTGCCTGTGCTGCACGCTCGGGTTTTCGCGCGCCGAGATTCTGTCCGACGAGCGTGGCTGCGGCGTTGCTGAGTCCCCATGCCGGGAGGATGAAAAAGACGACAATGCGGATGGCGACGGTGTAGCCCGCAACCGCCGCCGATCCAAAGAGGGAGATGATGCGGACCAGGCCGATCCAGCTTGCGTTGGCGATGGCGAATTGAAGCATTCCGGGGACGGAGACGCGCAAGAGGCGGACCATGACACTCAGATTCAAGCGGAGGTGGCGCGTGAGAATGCGGATGCGCTCAGAGCCCTTGAGCAGGCGGTAAAACTGGTAGAGGACGCCGATGCTGCGCCCGGTAAATGTGGCCAGAGCCGCGCCGGTAACGCCCATGTGCGGAAACGGTCCGAGGCCGAAGATGAGGCAGGGATCGAGGATCAGGTTGATGATGTTCGAGACCCAGAGGAGGCGCATGGCGATGGCCGCGTCGCCTGCGCCGCGAAA
>Ga0302320_10004089_pt1 | contig 33268 bp, 28 predicted proteins | sample Bog_T0_3_FD_202130 | JGI IMG/M metagenome (GOLD analysis project Ga0302320, IMG submission 202130) | Peat permafrost microbial communities from Stordalen Mire near Abisko, Sweden - Bog_T0_3 | ecosystem: Environmental > Terrestrial > Soil > Wetlands > Peat | place: Sweden: Abisko, Stordalen Mire... | reverse complement strand
CTTCGCCTTGATCGTAGGCTGAAAGCAATTTACGGCGCAAATCATCTGCAAGGGGTTTTCCCATGTCGTTGTTCGCCGCGGAGAGTCGCCAGAAATAGTCTACACTATTTGAGAAAATACTCTAGAAGCGCGCCGGCCTATCGCTTCCGCTCCTTCAGGTTGTGGCTGTCGCTGGCCTTCAGCGTCATCCCGTAGATCGCATTGAACTGCTCGATCTCCTTCAGCGTTTGCGGAGAGAAGGGAACCAGCTTGCCCTCAAAGGCGTGCAGCACAATTCCCTCCAACAGATCACCCAGCGTCATCTCCTTCAGCTCGGCGACGGCCTTGAGCACCTTCAACAGGCGCTTTTCCATTCGGACGCCGGTCTGGACGCGCTCGACTACGACAGGTTCGCGATTTTGCGGTTCTTGTGTCATGAATTCCTCCTGTTATCAAAATACCAATGTACCGCGATAACAAAACTCTGTCAACCCTTATTTTGAGACTCCTGCCTGGCTCACAACCTCCCGGTTTCGCGCCCCCGCCCCGGCCTGTTATGGTCAAAAAGGCAGTATGAACAGACCCTCTATGACTCCACAATAGGAACCGGCCAGAATGCTGAAGCGTTGGCGAATCCGGATACTGCTGTTTTTGGCCGTCCTCGGCCCCGGATTCATTACCGCCAACGTCGATAACGACTCCGGCGGCATCCTCACCTACTCCCAGGCCGGAGCGCAATACGGTTACACCCTGCTGTGGACCATCATTCCCATCACCATCGCGCTGATTGTCGTGCAGGAGATGTGCGCCCGCATGGGCGTGGTCACCGGCAAGGGCCTCAGCGACCTGATCCGCGAGGAGTTCGGCCTCCGGCTCACCTTCATCCTGATGATCCTGCTGGTGGTCGTCAACTACACCAATGTGGTTACGGAGTTCATCGGCATCGCCGGGTCCATGCACCTCTTTCATGTCTCCAAATTCATCTCCGTGCCATTCTGCGCGTTCCTTGTCTGGTACATGGTGGTCAAAGGCAGCTATAAGAGCACGGAAAAAATCTTCATCATCGCTTCTCTGGTTTATATCTGCTACATCTTTGCCGGGGTGCTCTCGCAGCCCAGTTGGCACGATGCGATTCTGGCCACCGTCAAGCTCCCCGCGCGCTCAGTGTGGAGCGACAAGACCTATATGTATATGGCCATCGGCGTCGTCGGCACCACTATCGCGCCGTGGATGCAGTTCTATCTGCAATCTTCGATCGTGGAAAAAGGCATTCGCGTCAAGGACTACGCCGCCTCGCGGCTGGACGTGATTGTCGGCAGCTTGTTTACCGACATCGTTGCCTGGTTCATCATCGTGGCCTGCGCCGCCACGCTCTACATTCATGGCATGGGCGCCATCCAAACAGCAGCGGACGCGGCCGAGGCCATGCGCCCCCTGGCCGGCGACTATGCCTTCATCCTCTTCGCCTTCGGGCTCTTCAACGCCTCGCTCTTCGCGGCTTCGATTTTGCCGATCTCGACGGCCTATACCGTCTGCGAGGGCCTGGGCGTCGAATCAGGCGTGGATAAAACCTTCAAGGAAGCGCCGTTTTTCTACTGGCTCTATTCATTGCTGATCGCGGGCGGCGCGCTGACCGTGCTGCTGCTTCCCGACGCGCAACTGATCAACGTAGCCATTCTCTCCCAGGTGCTCAACGGCGTCCTGCTTCCGGTGGTCATCATTCTCATGCTGATGCTCATCAACCGCCGCGACCTGATGGGCGAATACAAAAACTCCCGCCTCTGGAACGTCATCGCCTGGGCCACCAGCATCATTGTCATCGGCATGACGCTGGTCATGCTCTGGGGCATGATGCCGGGGCACTAATTACGATGTAGCTGAGAAGGGAGTCTTTACATGCCCATCGCCAAAACCAAGCAGGAACTTCTCGATGCCATCGAGAGCGAATACCGCTTGTTGAAGAAGTGCATCGAAAGCCTAAGCGCTGAGGAGCGGGAGCTTCCTGGTGTCTGTCACGAATGGTCCGCCAAGGATGTAATGGCCCACCTGGTTGAATGGAAAAAGATGTTCCTCGGCTGGTATGAGGAGGGCTTGCGTGGCAACAACCCGCGCACTCCCGCCGAGGATTTGAAGTGGACTGAGACGCCCGCCCTGAACGATCGCATCTATCGCAAGTGGAAAGACGAGAGCTTCGAGGTCATATTCGCCGAGTTTGAATCGACCTACGCGAAGATGCTTGCTCTTGCGCGCTCAATTCCCGAGGAGAAGCTCTTCCGCAAGCAACTCTATCCCTGGCTGCGCGTCTGGCCGCTGGCGAGATGGATTGCCGCCCAGACCAGCAGCCATTATCGTTGGGCAAGAACACGAATCCGCAGATGGGCAAACCGCCGCAAGCTGCAAGCAACTCTGCCGTAGTCGCCTGCACCTCCGCAGGGGCTTACAGCAGCTTGCCGGCCGCCAGGTCCTTAATCAATCCGCGGTCGGCGGCCAGGAACTCATAGCCCGACAGCTCTTCCAACCGCACCCAGCGAAACTGATGGTAGATGTGGTTGACGATCTCCCCGGTAAATTCGTGTACCGCAAAGAACTGCAAATCCACGGCGCCGCCATGGCGGTAGTTGTGGCGGATGCGCGTGACAGCGGGGCCGATGGTGGCAGTGATGCCCAGCTCTTCATTCAGTTCGCGGGCCAGCGCTTGCTGCGGGCTCTCGCCCGGCTCGATCTTGCCTCCGGGAAACTCCCACTTGAGCGCCATCGGCTGATTCGGGCGGCGTTGACCGATCAGAATCTCATCGCCACGCACAATCAGCGCCGCCGCTACTAAGCGCAGCGCGAAACCGGCAGGCCGGGAATCGGGATTGGGCTGAACTTCTTCCACCACACTAGTGTAAACGCATCAAATGGTTGCATCGTTTGATCGGGGAATTTCAGGGCGGCAAAACGGTAGCAATAACCTCTTGGTTCTTTCACTGAGTCTGAAGTTCATGCCGAAAGCTGTGCGGTTGCTGATGGCCAGAAGGGCCGTGCCTTCCGCTGGAATGATGAGATAAATCTAATCGTTGGGCATGCAGCCCGCGATGTTAATGCAAATGATAATACCTAACTGTGCTATACTGTACTTGCGCTCAAAGATTTGGTTGTGAGCGGCAGCGAGCTTTAGAAAGCAAGTTTGCCTGGCACAGTTTTCCCCAAGCCCCTACAGCGTATCCACATGAGTCTCCCATCCTGGGGGCCTCTGCCATGGGTCAAACCAGGCCCGGCAGTAGACTGCACGTTCGACTCCTTCAACCAGGGAGGCCGCGCCAGCAAACCAGGAAACGTTTGAAAGCGTGGGAGCGTGGAACTGGCCGGCGATGCGCCGTCTGGCGATGAAGTAGCGTGTGGCAGCTCCGGGCCTCGGGCATTCTTCCCTTAAATGTCTGGCTAGTCTTAGATTCGACTTTCGGTTCTCCCTTACGCATATTAATAAGCAGGCCTGCGCCCCAGAAGGTGTGCGCGCCTCCATGTCCGGTTCCGATTGCAGGCTCCAGGGAAACTGGCGCTCGCGGAGCCCAACAGGAATGTACCCTATTTTGACAACACAGTTTACTCAGTTTTCTCTTTCGCCCGCCCTGATGGCGCGGCTTGACGCCAACAATTTTGAAATCCCCACACCGGTGCAGACCGCTTGCATCCCTCCCGCTCTGGAAGGCCGCGACGTGCTGGCCACCGCACAGACCGGAACCGGCAAGACACTCGGTTATCTCATCCCGATCGTTGAAATGATGCAGAAGGCCGAAGGCAAGGGGGCATTGGCCCTCATTGTTCTGCCCACGCGCGAGCTGGCCATGCAGGTGGAGCAGGCCTTTCTCTCCGTGCGCTCCAGCTCCGCGCAGTCCGTGGCCCTGGTGGTCGGCGGGCTCGCCGAGCGCGCGCAACTCGACGCCATTCGCCGCGGCGCGCGCCTCATTGTCGCCACTCCCGGACGCCTGGAGGACTATCTCAAGCGCAAGCTGGTCCGCCTCGACGGAGTAAAAATTCTGGTGCTCGACGAAGTGGACCGGATGCTCGACATGGGCTTCCAGCCGGCCATTGCCCGTATCGCAACCGCGCTGCCGGCGGTGCGCCAAACCTTGTGCTACTCGGCCACGCTCGAAGGCTCTGTCAAGGAAGTGGCGCGCAAGTACCTCACGAATCCCGTCCGCGTCGAAATCGGCTCGGTGCTCAAGCCCGCTGAAAACGTCGAGCTGCGCACCTTTGAAGTCGAGGCGGACAAGAAGCAGGAGTTGCTCGAGCACTTATTGAATGCCGAGCAGGGAAGCTTCCTGGTTTTTGTGCGCACCAAGCACGGCGCCGACCGCGTGGCGCGACGCCTGGTTCGCAACGGCCACTCGGCCACGCAGATTCACGGCGACCGCTCACAGGCCCAGCGCAACCAGGCCCTGCGCAGCTTCTCCGAAGGGCGTCACCGCGTGCTGGTAGCCACCGACGTTGCCGCTCGCGGCATTGACGTGGCCAACGTGGCCCACGTCATCAACTTCGACATGCCCAAGATGGCCGAGGACTTTGTTCACCGCGTAGGCCGCACCGGCCGCGCATCAGCCCACGGCGTAGCCTCCACCTTTGCCGGCCCGGCCGAGCGCAACGACCTGCGCAAGATCGAGCGCACGCTCTGCATCCAGATGAAGCGCTTTCGGGTACGCTCGGCCAGCGTCCAAAAAGCAGCGTAAAAAGACAGCTTCTAAAATACAATTGCGGGTGCATCACCTTCAGCGCAGTTACTTACGCATCGGGTGCGGCGCCCGCATTTTTGTGTCAGCTCTCCAGGGAATAGGGAACAGCCTTCTGTGGTCAGATGCACTCAGCCAGCAACGGCTTGCGTGGCGGGGAAAACGGCGCGGACCTTGACACGAATCTCAACCCGCGAGCCGAGGCGGTTGATGATGGAGAGCAGGCGGTCGAGGGTGAAGCGGCCCAGGTCGGCATTGCGGATGCGGGAGAAGTCGGCGGCGGCGATTCCAGTTTGAGCGTGGGCTGCGCGGACGCTGAGGCCCTGGCGGTCCAGCATTTTGATAATCTCCGAGGCGAGGATGGCCTTCAGTTGAGCCACATCGGGGCTGGCATGGCCCAGGTCGCGAAATACATTGCCGCTGCCACGGACTAATTCAATTTGTTCGCTCTTCATCTAAGAAACTCCTTCAATCTCTTCAACCGGCTCTCTATCAATTCGATTTCATGCTGTGGAGTTTTGATTCCCTGTGTCGATTTCTTCTGAAAAGCATGAAGAATCCAGACTTCATCCACAATCTGAACTGCATACACAACTCGAAACGCATCCCCGCGCCAAGGCAGCGCAATCTCAAGGATGCCTGAACCCAACCCTTTGAATGGCTTGGCAATGTCGGCTTTGCCTCCTTCTGCAGCAATGGTCAAAGCCGCTAGGCAAACTGATTGCACATCCAGAGGAAACCGCTCGAATTCGTTGCGGGCAGCCTTTATCCAGGATATGGGCCGCGTCTGTCTGGTCATTGATCCTTCACCGGCCCTTCTTTGTATTGTAGTCATATTTGACAACACGGGTCAAGTCAGTTTACGGGCGGCGGTGCTTCCTCGACCGGCTCGACGCGGATTTTGGCGAAGCGGCGGTTGTCCATTTCGACGACGGTGAGGCGGTGGCCATCGTAGTCCGTACTTTCGTTGACTTTGGGGATGTGGCCGAGACGGATCATGACAAAGCCGGCGATGGCTTGCGAAGGCACGGACCAGACAGTTTACGGCGGCCCAAACGGGCCGTCGGCGATATCGAGGTAAATAAGGACCTGCAGGGTGATTCTGAAGTCGTCCGTTTCAAATTTGAGGTTCTGGTTTACCGGAAAGGCAGCAAGTTTGAGTTGGCGGCCGGTCCCGGCCTTCCAAGGCAGAACCAGGCTGTGGAAGGTCTGAATGGCCTGGCCTACGCTCGCGGCCTGCGATGCGGGAATGCTGACCATGGCGAGAGCCTGCTGCTCGGTCGCGGCGAGGGTGGCCTGGCCTTCAGGGCTCATCAACCAGGCCGTATCGCCCTTGTGGGCTTGAATCGACGTCATGGCCTGCTGCAGCGCGGGTGGAATGGCGGGCGCGGGAGGCGATGAGCCGCTGGCTGAATTCGATGGGGACGGAGATGTACTGTTCGATGTGTTGCCGGTGAAGGCCTGAATCTGAGGCAGCGTGATGACATTGGTGGTGAGCAGGGTTCCCAGCACTCCGCCAAACCAGGACATCTGCGCGTTATGTCCCTTGACCTCGATGGTCTCTTGCGGCTGGTTGGTGCTGAAGGGGATGGTGATGGTGCCGTTGCTGGCAGGCAAGTCGGGTGTGCTGGTTTGCAGAATGAGGGTGGGCGTGCCCATGGGCGCATTGAAGGTGGTCGCGCTGACCAGTTTTGCCTCGGTTCCGTCCGGCGCCTTCATGGTCCACTTGATCACATTGACAGAGAGGTTGCTGGAGGGGATGATTGCAGCGACGTAGTCGTTGGTGGTGGTCATGGTGGGGTTCGGATTGGGAGATACCTGCAGTTGGCCGGTCAGGTACCAGTTGGTGAGGATGATGTCTTCGTTCTTTCCCCAGCAGGCGGCGCTGAGAGCCATCTCGATATTGTAGATAGCTCCTTTGGCGGGCCTGTTGGGCTTATTTGGCGGATTATTTGGCCCGCTTGAAATAACGGAGAACTTTCCCTTGAGGGTGAGGGTTGAGCCAGCAACGGTGACGGAGATGTCACGGGGGCCGGTGAGTGCCGTGACCGCTACGGTGATGTTGGCTATGAGCACGGTTGGGTTGACGACGGTGACGGAGTTGACGGTGATGCCATCGCCGAAGCTTACGGAGGTTTTGCCCTGGAGGAAGCTGGTGAGCGTGCCGGCAATCTCCACATCTTCGGTCGTTTGCTGCTCAACCTCCGATGGCGACACCGCAGTCAGCTGCTGACCTGCCGCGCGGGCGGGCAGCGCGAGGGCAAGGGCCGCAACCAGCACCGTGAAATGGAAGAGGGTAGTACCTTGTCGAGTTCGGGCGATCTGAAGGAGCGGCGATTTCCGCATAAGCTTGGTATCCTCCTTGTTCAGTCAGTTTGGTCTCTCCGGGCGGCGCGGCGGGTGGCGCACGTTTCGATATTACATCAAGATTGGGTTGGGTTCCCCCACTGTTGCCCGGGTCTCGATTTCGCTACGCTACGTTCAGGATGGCAGCGCGAGTATGGGGCACGCAGTTTCGGTTCTCCATCAAAAGCAGCAAGTTCGCCCCCGCCCTTCGACTACGCACAGGGCAGGCTTTCGCGGGATAGCAAGTTAGCGAGTTCGCGGGTTGAATGGCGTCATTTGCTTGCGGGCGGCGGCGTTTTCTCGACCGGCTCGACGCGAATTTTGGCGATGCGGCGGTTGTCCATTTCGACGACGGTGAGGCGGCGGCCTTCGTAGTCCACGCTTTCGCCGACTTTGGGGATGTGGCCGAGACGGATCAGCACGAAGCCGGCCAGGGTTTCTATGCCGCCCTCACGGGGTAGATCCCATTGCATCTGGGTTTGAAGGTCGCGGAGGTTGAGGCCGCCATCCATCAGCACTGCGCCGCCTGCGGCAGGGAGGATGGGGAGGGTGTGGGAGTCGAATTCATCTTCCAGTTCGCCGGTGAGCTGTTCGATGGCGTCCTCGGCGGTGACCAGGCCGACCGTGGAGCCGTACTCGTCGACTACGATTGCGATCTGGCGGCGGCGTTGCTGAAGATCGCGGAGTAGGTCGAGGACGGATTTGGTTTCCGGGACGACCAGGATGTCGCGCATGATCTGGCGCAGGGTGAGATTGAGATCTGGCTGGTCGGGCAGAGTTTCCGAAGAACTTCCCTCAGGGGCTAAAGCCCCCGTTTTTATTGGATGGTTCATGTACGGGCTGAAGCCCGTACCCTTCACGCTGAAGCCCGTACCCTTCACGCCTAGGTCCGTGCCCTTCAAACCCGGGGCACCCGTAGATTTTGTGGAATCCGAGCGGAAGAACATGAGGCGGGCCAGGTCTTTGGAGTAGACGACGCCGACGATATGCTCGGGGCCGCGGGCTTCATCGTAGACGGGGACGCGGGAGCGCATGTGCTCGATGACCTGGGCGGTGGCGGCCTCGACGGGGAGGTTGGAGGGCAAGGAAAAGATCTTCTGGCGGGGGGTCATGATCTCGCGGACGGGCACATCCTCGAGTTCGAGGGTACGGTGGATGAGCGTCTCCTGGAAGGGGGGCAGGACGCCGAGGCGGCGCGAGGCGGTGGCGATGAGCTTGAGCTCCTCGGGAGAGTGGACCTGGGCGCGCTCGGAGAGAGGAATATCGAAGCCGCGGAGGATGAGGGCGGCAGAGCTTTTGAGGAGGCGGACGGCGGGGCGGGCCATGGCCATGAAGACCAGCATGGGCGGGGCGACGGCGACGGCGAGAGCTTCGGCGCGGCGCAGGGCAAGGGACTTGGGCACCAGTTCGCCGACCACGACGTCGAAGTAGGTGATGAGGGCAAAGCCGACGGCGACGGCGGCGACGGCGGCTACGTGGGCATAAATTTGAGCGTGAGCCGGGGCGATGGGCAGAGCGTCGAGCCAAGCCTTAATGACACTTGCGGCCAGAGGTTCGCCGAGCCAGCCCAGGGCCAGCGAGCAAAAGGTGACGCCGAGTTGGACGGCGGGAAGAAAGTCGTCCAGATCGTGTTGCAAGCGGCGAACGGCGCGGGAGCCGGGGACAGAGGCGGCCAGCATCTGCTCGACGCGGGTGTCGCGGAGGGAGACGAGGGCAAACTCAGCGGCCACAAAGAAGGCGTTGGCCAGAATGAGCAGGCCGACAGCGACGAATTGGAGCAGAGAGAGACCGGGCATCTTTGGATGTGAGGATAGCACCCGACAGTGGTCAGTGGGCAGAGATCAGAGATCAGGGAACAGGGAACAGGCTCCGGTGACAATTCTATGGAACTTGGCGAACGTGATGTGCGTATGTGGGAAGAGCGAGGGACGGAGGCTGGGCGGGGCGGCGTGGTTGACGTAGCCGGTGTGCCAACGTCTGAGTTTCTGGGGCTGCTTTACGGGCGTATCCGGTCAACTGATTTCTGAGAATAGAGGCTATGATGAAAAAACTTCTTCTGGCAGCAGCGGCATTGGGGCTGGCGGCGAGCACGGCGCTGGCTTCGGAGTATCCGTTTGAGCGCACGCTGAGCGTGAGCGGGCAGGTACAGCTATCGGTGGCGACCGGGTCAGGGAATATTCACCTGACGCGCGGCGCGGGCAACCAGGTGCACATCATCGGCAAGGTGAAAACCGGCTGGGGCGGCAGCGAGGAACGGGCGAAGGAGATTGCGGCTCATCCGCCGATTGAGCAGACGGGCAACATTGTGCGCATTGGCGGGAATCACGAGAACCTGCACAACATCAGCATCGACTACGAGATTCAGGCGCCGGAGAATGCGCTGCTGGAGGCCGGCACGGGTTCGGGCAACATTAGCGTGGAAGACGTGGGCAAAGCCGTAAAAATTTCTACGGGTTCGGGCAACATTCATGCCACCGGACTGCACGACGGGTTCTCGGTATCGACCGGCTCAGGCAACATCTACGCGGAGCAAACGGGTGCGGGCGACGTGAAGGCATCGACAGGTTCAGGCAATATGGAGCTGAGGAATCTGCACGGCGGCCTGCGCGCCTGGACGGGTTCTGGAAACATAAACGTGGGCGGAGCGCCGACATCGGACTGGAAGCTGGAGACCGGCTCAGGCAGCGTTGACCTGTGGCCGGGCAGCACGGGAATCACGCTGAACGCCGAGTCGGGTTCGGGCGGCATCCATTCCGAACACGAGGTTGTGACGCAAGGCGAGTCGAGCAGGCACCATTTGAGCGGCAAGCTGAACGGCGGCGGACCCACGGTGCGCATTGAGACTGGGTCGGGAGTTATTCACATTCATTGATAGCGGACAGCTTTCAGCTAACAGCTAACAGAAGTTTTTCCTCCGGCGAGACCTCAAACGCTCTATGGGGAGGCCTCGCCTTCTTTTTGCACTGGATGCTTATAACTTAGGGAATGAGGTAGTACGGGTTGGGATATTTTACGAAGAACTCCGCCTGGGGTGCTCCTCTGTCATCGCTCCACTGGTCACCGACGCTGAGCACGATGCGGTAGCCTTGCGCGACAACCGCGGCGCGCGCGCCTGACTTGAAGACAGACACCGGTTGTGAGGCGAGCGCGGAGGGACGGAGATACAACTGCTGCCAGTTTTGGTAGCCCTGTTCGCGGAGGTTGCGCTCGGTGGCTTCGCGCTCGGAGTCGGCTCTGCCGGTAATGAAGAAGACGCTCACACCCAACTTCTGTGCCACGCGATAAAGCCGCAGAGTGCCCAGGATGACAGGGGCTTTGGCGTAGTTGACCCAGGCATCGAAGACAGCGCTGTTGTAGGCGAAGTCGGCCTTGACCAACTCCTCGTAGTTGGAGAGCGAGGTTTCGTCGATGTCCAGCACCAGGGCCAGTTTTTCATTGGGGCGGCGATGGGCGGCGCGGTTGCGCAGGAAGGCGATGGCGCGCTCCGCCTGATGGTCCTGATCTTTGGCGTAGCAGCCGCACTTGCAGGTACATTCGTGGTATTGCTTGAGCTGTTTCTTGAGGGTGTCGAAGTTGGGGATGCGCTCGGCACGCGTGTAGACGCTGACACGGTTTGCGGGCTGCCCGGCGGGCTTCTGGACGGGCTGTTGAGCGGTGAGGCAAAGAGGAGAAAATAGGACGGCGAAGACCGCTGCTAGAATTGCTAACTGCTTTTTCACGGAAAAGCTCCTTTTTAATAGGCACGACTGCCGTGCGCCGGACTCTATATTTATCATCGCACCGGAACTGTTGGTGATGAAGAGCGATTCGGTTCCAATTACACTAAATTCATGATTCACATTCTTCGCTCCATTCCGATGGCACGTCTGAATTAGGTTCAGGGATCAGTTATGATGTGAGCCATGAGTAAGAAACAGAAACGGGAAAGGCGTAGATTTCAGACTCACGAAAGTGCACGGATGGAAGCTCTGAATGGGCTTCCACTGGCATATTTCTGGCAGAGGTGGCTGGGGCATTGGATCGATCTTGCCCTTGTGATTGTGCTTTGGGCGCCGCTGGAGTTTGCATGGCGGCGCTTTGTGCTTCATCAAGAGGATTTTCACGTCAGCTGGGATTTCCACGAAACGGGAAATATTATTGTGATGCTTCTTTACTGGGGGCTGTTCAACTACTTTAGCAATGGCCGGACTCCCGGCAAGTGGATCGCGCGGACAAAGATTGTATCGCTGACCGGCGAGCGAATGGGGTTGTGGCAGTCCTTCGAGCGGGCGCTAGGGTATGGCGCCGCAGTGCTGGAGGGAGGCGTGGGATTTATCCAATACTTCTGGGATCGCAACCGGATGTGCGCACAGGACCGGCTTGCGGAGACGATCGTTGTGGATATGAGGAAGCGGACGTATCCGGCGGAAAAAGCTGGTGAAGGCCTGGCCGAATCAGACGACGGCCGATGGGCAGAGAACAATGATCGGGGATCAGATTCAGCAGGACCGTTACACTAGAAATATGGTTCACATTCTTCGTCCCATTCCGGTGGCACGGTTGAAACTGCTGGTCTTCGATCTGGACGGCACACTGATCGATTCCGCGCAGGATTTATGCAACAGCGTGAACGCAACCCTGAGCCGGTTTGGGCGCGAGCCGCTGGCGGATGAAATGATCGCCGGCTTTATCGGCAACGGGGCGATGGTGCTGGTGCGCAGGTCGTTTGAGGCCGCGAAGGGCGCGGTGGCGGACGAGGAGTTGCTGGCCGAGGCTTACAAGTATTTTCTGGATTACTATCGCGAGCACAAGCTGGACTACACCTACGCGTATGAAGGGGTTCTTGAGGCGCTGGCGGCGCTGAAGCAGTTGCACGACCTGCCGGACGGGGCGGCGCGGTTGATGGCCGTGCTGACCAACAAGCCGGTTCGGCCAGCGCGGGAGATCTGTGCGGCGCTTGGCCTCGCGCCCTATTTTCTGAACATTTATGGCGGCAACAGTTTCGCGAGCAAGAAACCTGATCCGGAGGGATTGCGGACGCTGATGAGCGAGGCTGGCGCGGAACCAGATGAGACTGTGGTGATCGGTGACAGCAAGGTGGACGTGGAGACGGCGCGGAATGGAGGGGCGTGGTGCATTGGCTGCACCTTCGGGCTTGCGCCGGAGAGCCTGACGGCAAATCCGCCGGATGTGCTGGTGGATTCGCCGGCGGATTGGATGGCGGCGCTTAATCCCGCGAGGATCGAGCCGGGGACGTAGCAGACTGGTTGTAGCAGAAACTATTGCGGATTTTTCGGGCCAGGGGTGCGGGCTAGTGAGTCCGAAGCCGTAAGCTGAATCTATGTATACGATAGCTGCCGCGACACCGCGCTTTCTTCGCCCCCTGAGAATTGTGTTGCCCGGCGGCAGCGGGCAGGTGGGCCAGGCGTTAGCGCGCCACTTTACCGAGCGCGGCCACCAGGTGACGGTGCTGACGCGCGGACCCTACACGGCTTCCTGGCAGACGGTTCACTGGGACGGGGAAAACATCGGCTCCTGGACGGAGTACCTGGAAGGCGCCGACGTGTGCATCAACCTGGCCGGGCGCAGCGTGAACTGCCGCTACGATGCGGCGAACCGGCAGGCAATTTACGAATCCCGTATCGGCAGCACACGGCTGCTGAGCAGAGTGATCGCAGGTCTCAGCCAACCGCCGCAGGTGTGGCTGAACGCCTCGGCGGCTACGATCTACAGGCGCGCGGTGGATGAAGATGGGATTGACCTGCCGTTGGATGAGGCGTGCGCGCTAAGCGGGGATGAGCTGGCGGTTGAAAATTCCGAAACGCAACCCTCAGGGACTAAAGCCCCGGCTGATTCCATCGCACTAATGTACGGGCTAAAGCCCGTACCCTTCACTCTAGAGCCTGTACCCTTCAGCGAAAAAACGACAGAGCGATGCGCGGAGCGGCGGGGGTTTTCTGCCCGCGTGGCTCGGGATTGGGAGGCTGCGTTCTTCGCCGCCGAGACGCCGCGCACGCGCAAAGTGGCTCTGCGCAGTGCAGTCGTTCTGAGCCCGACGCCGGGCAGCGCCTTTGCCGTTTTGTCTCATCTGGTGCGGACGGGTTTTGGGGGCCGTCAAGGCAATGGATGCCAGTTTGTCTGCTGGATTCATGAGGCCGATTATGCGCGGGCGGTGGAATTTTTGATTGAGCGTGAGGAACTGGATGGGCCGGTCAATATAGTCGCGCCCAACCCGCTGCCGAATCGTGAATTCATGGCGGCGTTGCGCTGGGCCTGGGATGTGCCCAATGGATTGCCCGCGCCATCGCTGGCCATCAAGTTGGGCGCACTTCTGATGCGGACTGAGGCAGAGCTGGTGCTGCAGAGCTGCCGCGCTGTCCCTGGACGGCTGCTGGGTACAGGATTTGAGTTCGAGTTTGCGGAGTGGGCAAAGGCGGCTGAAGACCTGGTTAGGCAGTGGAAGAGCAGGTAATAGGGTAGCTGGCTTACTTGAATTTAGAGGAAACGAAGACCAGGTTCGGCAATTTGCAGCGCGGGGATTGATGGTAATTCCCCAGATCTAAAAATCGCAACCTGAGGCACCCACGATTGATCGCCGGTGCTGCTGCAGAAATCGGTCTTTGCAATGTGGCGGGCACAGTACCCGTCAGCTTCTGCGTTGAAGTCACGTAGCTCCATCGGAGCTTCCGGTTCACATCTTCGAGGCGTACGGATTACTGTCGGGCCGCCTTGACCGCCTCGGTGATTACCGGGACAACATCCATCAAGTCGCCGACAATGCCGTAGTCGGCGGCTTCAAAGATGGGCGCGTCAGGGTCCTTGTTGACAGCCACCACGCACTGCGAGCCTTTGATGCCGACCAGATGCTGGATGGCGCCGGAGATGCCCAGAGCGATGTAGAGTTTGGGCGCGATAGTCTGGCCAGAGCTGCCGATCTGGCGCTCCATGGCGAGCCAGCCGTTGTCGCAGATGGGGCGGGATGCGCCCAGCTCCGCGCCGAGTGCGGTGGCCAGCTCCTGGACAAGCGGGAGGTTGGCGGCGTCCTTGATGCCGCGGCCCACGCCAACGATTCGCTGTGCCGCGCCCAAGTCCACGGTCTGCGCCGCGCCGCGGAAACGCTCGCTGGGCTTGGTGCGAATCTGCGCCGGTTCGATTGTCGGCGTAAAGACGGTGATCTGCGCAGTGCCGGACTGCGCTTCGTCGGCACGGAAGGCTCCGGCCTGCACGGAGACAAAGCAGGGGCCGTTGCCGGAGTGGCGATAAGAGCCATTGAGGCGGCCTTGCAGGAGTTGCCGCGTGAAGACGGGGCCGTCTGCGATGGCGGTTACGTCGCCGATAAGTGTCTGGCCTAGACGCGCAGCCAGCTTGGGAGCGTAGTCGCGGACTTGATATGTGTGGGGAAAGACTCCGTACGCTGGGCTTTCCTTTTCGATGAATTGTTGCAAGGCCAGAGTAAATCCGTCTGCCGTGTAGGCCGCAAGCAAAGGATGCTCGATGCACACGACTATGGCGAGCGCCTTGGCGGCAACTTCGGCGGCCAACGGTTCGGTCCGTGCGCCGATCACCACGGCGTTCACGGGCTGGCCAGTCAGCGCGGCCAGCTTCTGCCCGGCGGCTACGGCCTCCCAACTGCCGCGGCTTACACGTCCGTCCCGCTCTTCGATCACAACTAAAATGCCGCTCATAGCACCCTCGCTTCAAACTTCAGTTTTTCCACCAATGCGGTCGCGGCCTCCTTGGGATTGCCGGGCAGCATCTGAGTTGATTTTTGTTTCTGCGGCAGCGCGACGCGCTCCAGCACCACGACCGGCGTTGCGTCCACGGCCAGCTCGGAGGCGGTCACGGTGCGCACCTCTTTGGTCTTGGCGCGCTTGATGCCCATGAGAGTGGCGTAGCGCAGCTTGTTGCCGCCGGACTGGATAGTGAGCACGGCGGGGGTGGGCAGTTCAATCAGCTGGAACCAGCCCTCTTCAAGCTCGCGCTTTACCTTGAGACTCGTTTCGGGGAGGCCGGTTTCGGTTCTGTCCACGTGCAGGATGAGCGAGGAATGGGGCAGGCCGAGCAGCTCGGCGAGAATGACGCCTGTCTGACCCTGGCCGAGGTCGTCGGACTGGAGGCCGGTGAGGATGAGGTCGGGGTTCTCAGGCTTGACGGCGGCGGCCAGCAGACGCGCCACGCCGAGAGCGTCGCGAGAGCCGAGGTCGGCGCAGTCGATGTGGATGGCGCGGTCCGCGCCCTTGGCCAGCGCCTCTCGGATGGTGGGGCCGACGCGCTCCGGACCGGCGGTGAGCACGACGACTTCGCCGCCGTGCTTCTCCTTGAGTTGGAGAGCTTCTTCCAGGGCGTAGGCGTCGGACTCGTTGAGCGCGTACTGCAGGCCGGATTCTTCAATCCATTTTCCGGCGGCGTCGATGCGGATTTGCGCATCGCGGTCGGGGACTTGCTTGATGGCTACGATGATTTTCATGATGGAATAACCTAGAACTGTAAAACTGGCGAGTGTCTAAAGACGTGGCAGGCCGCAAGAGTTTATTTGCGGCCACCGTGCTGACGCAGTAATTCCTCCATGTCCTTGTGCTTATTTGACGCCGCTATCCATAAGGGCGTCTTGCCGTGGTTGCTCTTGGCGTTAGCATCGGCGCCCCGGGCTAACAAAAGCTCCGCCACACCTGTTTGTCCGTGTGCTGCTGCCCAGTATAAAGGCGTCTGGCCGAGTGTATTCCTGGCGTCGAGCTCGGCATTATTGGCGAGCAACAACTCGGCCACGCCTTTATGGTCATGTACCGCCGCAAAGTGCAAAGGCGTCCAGCCATCGTTATCTCTTGCATTCACGTCGGCTTTGTTGGCAAGCAGCAGTTGTGCCACGTCCCTGTGGCCATTAGACGCTGCCACGTCTAGAGGTGTCATGCCATACTTATCTTTGGCATCGGGTTCGGCTTTGTTGGCCAAGAGAAATTCCACCACGTCCTTGTTGCCCTTGGCCGCAGCAAAGTGCAAAGGTGTCCGGTCTTCGTTGCCTTTGCTGAAGATGAGATCATGATTAGCTAAAAGCAGCGCTTTTACCTTTTCCAGATCGCCATTTTTTGCCGCGCCGTGGATGCTAGCCGGGTCGGTATGGTCTGGGAAGAGCAAAGGGCTATCGAAGGCCACTGATTTGTCGACTGGCCGCATGGCCTTTAAAAGGCCGTCGGACCCAAACTCGCAATCGTAAAACGTCATGGGGATGATGACGCGCTCTCCTTGCGCACTGACCCCGTTGAACACAGTTCGAGGCCAGCGCACCCTGATTGTGCCATCAGCAAAACTCATCTCGGCGGTTGGAGTGCCGAGCTCGCGCGTTAGTTCGGCACGGGTAGTTTGACCCACGAGGAAATGAGGTTCAGCGCGAAGTTGGCTAGGCATCATGAGCAAGATCGCCGCGGGGAATGCTGCCAGAGCGAAGATCATATTCTTACAAGACTTCATAGAGCCTCCCAAATAGAAAAAAAGTTTGTCGACCTCTAGATTACGATTTTAATTCTCGCGCTGCCAGCTGGGCAATGTCGAGCAGTTGCGGAGCGGCTTCGCCTTTGTCCGCGAGCGCATCGCGGAAGATGCTGTTGCAGAAGGGGCAGGCGGTTCCGATGGTTGTGGCTCCAGTGGCGACCAACTCGGCGGTGCGCACCTTGCCGACACGCTCACCGGTCTCTTCGCCGAGAAAGACCAGGCCGCCGCCCGCGCCACAGCAGAAGCTGCGTTCGTGATTACGCGGTGCCTCGACCAGCTTTCCAGCCAGTTTGATCACCGCGCGGGGCTGCTTGTAGACGTTGCGATAGCGGCCCAGGTAGCAGGGGTCGTGGTAGACGATTATTTCTGGATTGCCGGGCGTGGCCGCAGGGGCTAAAGCCGCGGATCTATTTGCGGCTTTTTCGGCACGACTCAAGTCGTGCCCTGATACAAATCCTGACGCGTCCGCTGATGGTTGGGTTTTGTGGGCAGCGAGAAATGGCAGCCGGTTAGCGTGACGCGCGAGGAATTCGCTGTGGTGCTCGACCGGTGGTGGTGCGCCGTACTCTTTCCAGTCTTCCTGAATGGTGCGGACGCAATGCGGGCAGATGGAGACGATTTTTTTGGTTTTGGTTTGGGCCAGGGCTTCGAGGTTGGATTCGGCTAGTTGCTGGAAGACGAGGTCGTTGCCCAGGCGGCGGACTGGGTCGCCGCAGCACTTCTCCTTGCGCAGGACGCCGTAGCTTGTGCCCAGGAAGTTCATCACGCGGGCGAAGTCGGCGATGATCTCTCGGCCCTTGGGGTCGTAGCCGCCCATGCAGCCTAGCCAGAGGCAGCATTCCTGCGTGCCGTCGAAGATGGGCAGGCCGGCCTTCTCGATGAATTTGTCGCGCTCGGAGGCGGGCAGGCCGTGGGCATTTGAGCCGCGCTCCAAAGCCAAGAAGAGTTTGGCGCCGTAATCGTCTTCCCATGCGCCGGTATTGACCGCGCCACGGCGCAGGCCGATGAGGATGGGCAGGTGCTCGATGCCCACCGGACACTGGAACTCGCAGGCGCCGCAGGTGGTGCATTGGAAGGGCGCTTCCTGGGGATTGTACTTGCCGAGCAGGGGTACTTCCGAGGCCGGGCCGAGATCGTTCAGGTAGTCGCGCAGGCCGAGAATGATTTCTTTGGGGTTGAGCAGCTTGCCTGTCGCGGCGGCGGGGCAATGCTCGGTGCAGCGGCCGCACTCCACGCATGAGTATGCTTGCAGGCTGACGAGGCGGGTAAGGTCCGTGCCGGCGATGAGGCCGAAGTCTTCGTCGCCCGCAAGCGGAGGGATTTGGCTGAAGCCGCCGCGAGAGAGAAAGACGGTGGCCGGGCTGAGAATCAAGTGCAGGTGCTTGGTGTGGGGAATGATGGGCAGAAAGGTCAGAAGGGCCAGCGTGTGGACCCACCAGAGAACCCGCGTGGAGGGGTCGGCGTCGGCGACAAAAAACGAGGCCAGGTAGGTGACCATCAGCAGGAAGATGAGGAAGGCGATGAAGCCGGATTGGTAGGAGAGCTGCTTGCCAAGCCATTTGGGGCGGACCAGGAAGCGGCGAACGAAGAGGCCGAAGATTCCTACGGCGCAGGACAGGGCGAAGACGGCGGCGAAGTCGAAGTAGAAGCGGCCAAAGTGGCCGGTGGGCGAGAGAAAGCCGAAGCCCAGTCCCGAGGCGAAGTGGTTGAGCGTGACCAGGACAAAAGCGCAGAATCCCCAGAAGACCAGGGCGTGGGCCAGGCCGGGCAGAGGGCGCTGGCGGATGACCTTGGCCTGGAAGGCTACTTCCCAGAGAAAATCCCAGACGCGTTTGCCCAGGGGCGAGAGGCGGAAGCCGGCGTCTTTTTTGGAATTGAGGATTTTGCCGAGGACGATGCGGAAGCGGAGGCAGAAGGCCATGGCGGAGGCAAAGACCAGCAGGACGAGGAGCAGTTTCTCCGCGAGAGAGAAGTGCTGCGGTTCAGCCAGGGTTGCATTCAGAGGGAACATAGGCGAATTCCCCAAAGATACAGGATGGAGTGGGGTGCTGTCGTGTTGGCAGCCATCGGAAGAGGTTGATCCCGGTCTGTTTTCCGATCAATGCAGCAAGTTCGCTCTTCCGAATGGACTCAGCAGCGCACAATTTTCGGTGAATCAATGCCCTTGGTGGCGTTGCGCGTGTCCACCACCAACTGCGACTGCTCGACGATGGCTTGGTAGTCGTAAGTGGAGTGATCGGTGACGATGACCACGGCGTCGTACTGGCCGAGATTGTCGAGTGGAGTGTTCGTCATGTTGAGGTCGTAGTGACGGCCGCGGCCCACGGCGGCAAAGAAGGGGTCGTTGTAAGCGACCGCGGCGCCATTTTCGCGCAGCAACTCGATGATGGTGAGCGAGGGCGACTCGCGCAGGTCGTCGATGTCCCGCTTGTAGGCCACACCCAGCACCATAATCTTCGCTCCCTTGATGGATTTGCACTGCTGGTTGAGACCTGCGGCGATTTGCTCGATGACAAAGTAGGGCATGGCGGTATTAATCTCGCCGGCCAACTCGATGAAGCGGGTGCGGAAGTCGAACTGCCGGGCCTTCCAGGAGAGATAAAACGGATCGATGGGAATGCAATGGCCGCCAAGGCCGGGGCCGGGATAGAAGGCCTGGAATCCGAAGGGCTTGGTTTTGGCCGCGTCGATTACCTCGTTGATGTCGATCCCCATCCTCATGCAGAGTTGCTTAAGCTCGTTGACCAGCGCGATGTTGACGCAGCGGTAGATGTTTTCCAACAGCTTGGTCATCTCGGCAACCGCGGGGCTGCTGACGGGAATCACGCGGCCGAAGATGGCGCCGTAGATCGCCGAGGCCAACTGGGTGGCCGCCGGGCCGCAGCCGCCGATCACCTTGGGAATGTCATGGCGCGCCACGTCCGTGTTGCCGGGATCCTCGCGCTCGGGCGAGAAGGCTACATGTACGCCGGGTTCATCGAGCGAACGCGATACTTTCAGGCCGCGTGGGTTGCCGGTTTCCAGCAAGGGAACCACAACTTCCTCGGTAGTGCCGGGATAAGTGGTGCTTTCCAGCACAATGAGCTGGCCCTCGCGCAGCCAGGGAGCGATCGACTTGACCGTCCCGGTGACAAAGCTCAGATCGGGCTCTTGGTGCTGGTTGAGAGGGGTGGGCACGCAGATGATGACCGCATCCATCCGGGCGAATTCGGAATAATCCGCCGTGGCGCGGAAGCCCACCTTTTGCGCCTCTTGAATCTCGCAGGGGGGAATGCGCACGATGTAGGAGTCACCGGCGTTGAGCTTGTCCACCCTGCTTTGCTCAACATCGAAGCCCGTCACCCGGAAGCGCTGGTCGCTAAACAAAAGCGCCAGCGGCAGGCCCACGTATCCCATTCCGATGATGCCGATGCGGGCTTCCCGGGAGTCAATTCTTGCGATGAGGCCGGCCAGCCGGTTCTCGGATGCAGTGGTCATGTTTTTGATTGTAGGGCCAAACTCTGAACCAGCCGCCTGGGACGGGCGCAACCAGCGGCTTGTTCTGAATAGAGTATTCTTTTTAAAGTGGCCCGCGGCGGGGAATCAGCCGCAAATAGGCCTTTATAGGGGGATTATTTTGTCTATTTATCTCGTAACCGGAGCGGCGGGATTTATCGGCCGCTCGATTGCCGCGGCTTTGCTGGCCCGCGGTGAGAGCGTACGCGGCATCGACAGCCTTATTACCGGCAAGCGATCCAGCCTGGTGGGGCTGGAAGCGATGGAGTTTATTGAAGGCGATCTGTGCGACCCGGCAGCCTGCGCGAAGGCCTGCGCCGGGGTGGAGTTCGTCTTCCACGAGGCGGCGCTGGCCTCGGTGCCGCGCTCGGTAGCCGATCCGGTGGCCACGAATCAGAACTGCGTGGACGCTACATTGAATTTGTTAGTAGCCGCGCGCGCCGCCGGGGTGCGGAGGGTGGTTTACGCCGGGTCGTCCGCCGCTTATGGCGACACGCCGACGCTGCCCAAGCATGAAGAGATGCTGCCCAACCCCATCACACCTTATGCCGTGGCCAAGCTGGCCGGCGAGCACTACTTGAGCGCCTTCACCCGCGTTTACGGTCTGGAGACGGTGACGCTGCGCTACTTCAACGTCTTCGGGCCCTATCAGGACCCGACTTCCCACTATTCCGGCGTGCTGGCCATCTTTTGCCGCAAGATGCTGGCCGGAGAGCAGTTCACCATCTACGGCGACGGCGAACAGAGCCGCGATTTTACCTATATCGATAACGTGGTGGAGGGCAACCTGCTGGCCGCTGCCGCCCCGGCGGAGATAGTGTCAGGCAGGATGATGAACCTGGCCACTGGCAGCCGCATCACGCTGAATGAAATCGTCGCGATACTGCGGGAGTTGACCGGCTACAAAGGTCAGCCGGCCTACGAGTCGGCGCGCGCCGGCGACATCCACGACTCGCTGGCGGATATTCGTTTGGCCGGAGAGCTGCTGGGTTATGCGCCCACGGTCGATTTCCGCGAGGGCCTGCGCCGCACCGTCGCATGGTACCGGAGCGGCGGCGGAGCTTAACAGGCCGCAGAATAAGGAAAATGTCAGGCGACAAGCCCGAGAAGAGTTCCTCAGGGGCTAGAGCCTGAGTTGTTATTAAGAGGTTCATGTACGGGCTAAAGCTCGTACCCTTCAATTGCTAAAGCCCGCACCCTTCACAGAATTTATCTATGCTGGCCTTTCTTCTATGAGGGATTATATTGACTAATTGATTTCCATCAAGCACACTGTCGATGATTCACTTTGCAGCATTGTTTCGTTTTGAATCCCCGATCTGCCTCTACCTGATCAATGTTGGGAGAGGGGATCCCTGCTTGTGCCGGAAGTAAACGACGTATCGTCTGATTCGCCCTGCGATTTTGATCAGGGGCCTCCTGCGCGGCCCGGCAAGGGTGCGCGCGGCTCCACGCGAAGCCTGAGCGAGCTTTGGGAGGTGCTGGTTCGCCGCCGTCGGCTGGTTGGCTGGGTGTTGGGTAGCTTGCTGCTGGCCTGCCTGCTGTATTGCCTGATTGCTCCCAAGCAATACGAGGCCAGCGCCAAGGTGGCGTGGCGCACATCGCCCGTTTCAGCGCTCAGCCTGAAGGCCCCGGAGCCGTTTGTGACGGCCTCCATTCTTTCCGAGCCGGCGCAGCAGGAGACGCTGGTGAACGTCTTCCGTAGCGACCAACTGGCCTGGAAGGTGATTACCGGCCTCAAGCTCTACCAGGCGCCGGGGTTCATGGGCAGATATACCGGCAAATTTCCGGATTTTCACGCCGATGCGCCGTCTGCCGATGCGCAGGAATGGCTGCTGGAGCGCTTCCATAGTCGGCTCCGCGTGCAGACTTTGCCGCGAACGCTGCTGATTGAGATTCGCTTCCGATCGCGGGACGCGGCTCTTTCAGCCAGCGTGGTGAACGCCCTGATTCGCGCCTATGGCGAACAGGACACAGAGGCACGTGTGCAGGCCACGGCTCTAGCCTCGACGTGGCTGGAGAGCAAGCTCAAGGAACTGAAAGTCCGCGTGGATCAGGACCAGCAGAAGCTGGCAGCCTTCCAGCGCGAGCACGGCCTGCTGACCACGCCCGAGACGCTTGCTGACGGCAAACCGGGCGAGACCGAGCACACCTCAGCGGTGCTGGAAATAGATGAGCTGGGACGGCAGTTGGTGGCCGCGTCTACGGATCGTATTTTGCGCGAGGCCCAGTACCGCGCGGCCCGGCAAGGCGACCCGGAGCTGGTGATCGCCTCCGACCCGCGCCTGCAGACCGATAGCGGCAACTTTGCCACCGCCCTGCTGCAACAGATTCACGCTCGCAAGAGCGATCTGGAACAGGAGCAGGCCCAGCTCAGCATCGAGCATGGCCCAAACTTTCCCCGCGTGGTGGAGATTCATGGGCTGTTGCTGAATCTGGACGAGCAGAAAAAGGCCGAGGACGTCAAGCTGGTGGAGCGATTCCGCAGCGCATGGCAAACGGCTGCCGACCGCGAGCAACTGGTGCGCAAAGATCTCGCGGAGCTGACCGCGGAAGGCATGAAGGCCAATGAAGCTGCCACCCAGTACGCAGCAATGCGCGAGGAGGCTAACGCCAGCCATGATCTGTATGTGCAGGTGCTGGCGAAGGTGGAGGAGGCCGGCTTGGCAGCCGGTCTGCAGAGTCCAAATATCTCCGTGGTGGACTATGCCCGCCAACCGAACAAGCCGGTGGCGCCCGATCTGCCGCTTTACATGCTGATTACACTCTTTGCCGGCCTTTGGCTGGCGATTGGAGGCGCGTTCCTGATGGAGTCGATTCGTCCCTCTGTGATCCGTGCAGGCGCGGTTATACTGGCGGCCGTCCTGGCAGGCACGGCGATTCATGCCCAGGCGCCCACGCCCAGCACCTCCGGCCTGCCCTCAGGAGTTGTGCGGCTGCCCGCCACGCCTGATACGCGGATTTTGCCCGATCCCAAGAATGCGCCGCTCACCTGGGACAACCCAGGGCAGGCTGGCATGCCGCCGCTGGCCGGAACACAATCAGCGTCTCCCATGCCCGCGCCCATCGCTCCCGGCGATTTTCTTGATGTGAGCGAAGTGCACACACCGGAGTTTCATTCCGTGGTGCGCGTTTCGCCGGCGGGCACGGTGACGCTGCCCATGATCAACGAGGTGCAGATTGGCGGGCTGAACGAGCAATCCGCCGCGCGCACCATTGAGGCGGCTTTGATTGCCCAGGGAATGCTGCTGCATCCGCTGGTCTCCGTACTGGTGACCTCCTACGCCGGGCAGGACGTGAGCGTGCTGGGCGAGGTAGTGCGTCCCGGCGTCTATCCCTACACGATGCACCATCGGCTGCTGGACCTGATCTCCGCCGCTTCCGGCTTGGCGCCGGGCGCGGGGCGGCTGGTAAACATCTTCCATCGCGACGACGCCAAGACGCCGCATCCGGTGGTTCTGGACCCCAGCGGCACCGACACCTCCGTCGAGCATAACCCCGAACTTGCCCCCGGCGATACGGTGCAGGTGAGCCGCGCGGGGCTGGTTTACGTGGTGGGCGATGTGCAGCGACCCGGCGGGTTTCCCGTCGATCCTGCGCAGGGGCTTACCGTGGTGCAGGCGCTCTCTCTGGCCTGGGGCCCGACGCAGAACGCCGCCATGGGTAAAGCATTGCTCATTCGCGAACAGAAGGGCGGGCGTACCCTCACCAGCCTCAACCTGAAGCGCATGTTGCACGGCCAGGAGCCGGATCAACTCGTCCGCGACCGCGATATTCTCTACGTGCCCGACTCGATGGCTAAAAATCTGTGGAACAAGACCTTGGAAGCGGCGATCCAATCGGCAATCGGCGTCACCATTTACGGCGGCCTGGTCTACTCGCAGTGGCTTGTACCAAAATCGACGACAACCACAACCGTCAGACCTCAGTAGTGCCTACTTCAGTAGAGGATTAAAGTATTGAGGTCGAGAGGTTCTGATGCGCCGCATTGCCTGGATTTTGTTGCTGATCTTCGCCTTTGCAATTCCATGGGAGTACTCTCTGGAACTGGGCGAGCCGCTGGGCAACATTGCCCGGGTGGTGGGCTTGCTGCTGCTGCTGGTGGCGATTCCGGCGGTTCTTCAGGCTGGCCGCCTGCGCACTCCCGGTGTGATGCAGTGGCTGGTGCTGGCTCTCTATCTCTGGTTCTGCTGCACTTACTTCTGGACCATCGAGCCGCTGGTTACACTGGCCAGGATGCGCGGCTACTTCCAGGAGATGATGATCGTCTGGCTGGTGTGGGAGTTTGCTGAAAGTGCAGGCGATCTGCGCGCGCTGATGAGGGCTTATGTGGCCGGAGCCTGGGTGCTGGCCGTGCTGACCTTGGCGAGCTTCGCTACTGCCGAGAGCGTAGCCGAGCAGATTCGCTTTGTCGCCGCCGGACAGGACCCCAACGACGTGGCCCGCTTTCTCAATCTGGGCTTTCCGCTGGCGGCGCTGCTGGCGACGAGCGAGCGGCGCTGGCCGTGGCGGCTGTTGGCGGCCGGATACCTGCCGCTGGGACTGGTTGCCGTTTTGTTGACGGCCTCTCGCGGAGGCTTTCTGGCGGCCGTGGTGGCGCTGGCGGGGAGCGGAGTTCTGCTGGCCTACGGTCATCCAAAGAGGATTTTGGTTGGTGCGTTGTTTTTGCCACCGCTTGCCGCATTGCTATGGTGGATTATTCCCAGCGGCAGCTTTGAGCGGCTGGCCACCATCAGCGAGCAGCTTCAGGGAGGCGGCCTCAATCAGCGGTGGAACATCTGGACGGCAGGCTGGCACGCCTTTGTGAAGGCGCCGGTCGTCGGCACGGGAGCGGGCACGTTTGTGAGCGCGGCGGGTATGGCGCCCCTCGACACTGCACACAACACGGCGCTCTCCATCGCTGTAAGCGGAGGACTGGTCGCGCTTTTTCTGGCTGTGACCATTGTGGCCGTCGCGATATGGTCGATCACGCAAACGAAAGGGCTGCTCCGCTGGGCTATGGCTCTGGCGCTCGTGGTCTGGGGAATCACCTCGCTGGTGGCTACCGTGGAGGAGAACCGAAGCACGTGGCTGCTGCTGGCCATGATTGCGCTGGCCGGAAGGTTGGGCGTGGAAGAACCGGAGGGGCTGGACGACTGACCCTATGTTCCCCATCCCCCAACTCGCTCGGCGCTTTCAGGGCGGCAGCGTCAACCGGCGCATTCTGAGAGCGGCGGCGTCGGTTACGGCGGTGGGGATTCTGGTCAAGATTGTCGCCACCTTCAAGGAGTTCACCGTCGCCGGGGTTTATGGCCGCTCGGATGCCATGGACGCATTCCTGGCGGCTTTTCTGATTCCCAACCTGCTCATCAATTTGATTTCGGAATCGATGAACCAGGCGTTGGTGCCGACCCTGGTGCGGGTGAGGGAGCGCGAGGGCCACGAGCGCGCGCAGCAGCTTTTATCCAGCTCGATGCTGTGGGTTTGCGCACTGCTGACGGCGGCAATTGCCGTGATGGCTCTTACAGCGCGGGGATTCTTTCCGCTGATTGCCTCGCACTTCCCGCCGGAAAAGATGGCGCTCGCTATCCGGCTCTTCTACGCGCTGCTGCCGGTGGTGCTGATTACCGGCATCGCCACGAACTGCACCGCCGTTCTGAACACCTTTGACCGCTTTGCCTGGCCCGCGCTGGCGCCGGTGGCAACTCCTGTCCTTATCATCGTGGGAGCGCTGCTGCTGAGCGGCCGATACGGAATCTGGGCGATGGTATACGCGACGCTTGCCGGTGCGCTCGTCCATGCCGGGGCCGTGGCGTGGATGATGGACGCGCGCGGCTATCGCTTTCGCCTGTGGTGGCACGGAGCCACCGAGGGCACGCGAGAGGTGGCAGGGCAGTATGGGCCGGTGCTGCTGAGCGGCGTGGCGGCCTCCGGCGGCTTGCTGGTGGATCAATCCATGGCCGCAATGCTGCCGGCGGGTAGCGTTTCCGCACTGGCCTATGCCAACCGCTTTGTGAGCGTAGTGATTACGCTGCTGGCCGGAGCGGTTTCCTCGGCGGTGGCGCCACATTTTTCGCGAATGATTGCGCATAAGGACTGGGCCGCATGCCGGCAGACGCTGCGCACCTGGGTGCGTTTGACGGCGTTGGTTTCCACACCCATTGCACTGGCCCTGATCGCCGGATCGCACTGGCTGATTCGCACAGCCTTCCAGCACGGCGTCTTCGGGCCGCGGGACACGGCTATGGTCACGCCGGTGCTGGCCATGTACGCCATTCAGATTCCATTTTTTGTTTCCAGCCGCGTTTTTTATCGTTTTCTGGTTGCTATGCGCCGTTCCGACCTTATTTTCTATTGTGGCGCATTGAATCTGGCGCTGGATATTATTCTGAATCTGGTCCTGATGCACTGGTACGGCGTGGCAGGAATCGCGCTGGCCACTTCGCTGTGGACCGCGAGTACTTTTTTCTTTCTCTGGTATTGGACCTGGAAACTGCTTCCTGATGGAGCGGCGAAGCAGGCGTGAGTCGAAGCAGTTGAACACGAATGCGGGCAAATCATTGCTGGGAAGGCAAGATAGTACCATGAGATCAAGAGCATGATTCCCAGGCCTGCACAATACCTTCTTCGATTCGACGATCTTTGTCCCACCATAGAGCATGAACATTGGCTGCGTTACCTGCCGATGATTGAGGAGTTCGGGCTGCGGCCGATTCTCGCCGTGATTCCCGACAACCAGGACACGGAACTGAATCTATCGCCGCCGGACCCCATGTTTTGGCCGCTGATGCGGGTCATGGAGGCAGAAGGAGCGACCATTGCCTTGCATGGGTATCGTCATCTCTGCGCCAGCCAAGGCGAGAGTCTGTTGCAGCTGCATCACTACAGTGAATTTGCCGGTGTGCCGGATGTGACACAGCAGCGGTGGATTCGCGAAGGGCGTAGGATTCTACGCGGTCAGGGGCTCAATCCCACGATCTTCGTCGCGCCGCGCCACGGTTTTGACCATGCCACCCTCCGCGCGCTTCGCAAGGAGGGAATTCCGTTGCTCTCGGACGGCTTTGCCCGCGTTCCATTTGAGCGCGGCGGCATCACATGGATTCCGCAGCAGATTTGGAGGCCGGTGGAAAAATCCAGCGGGCTATGGACCATTTGCATTCATAGCAATTTTACCCATGCCAGGCAGGTGGACGAGCTTCGCGCTTTCATTCGCGATCATGCCGCGCAGTTCACTTCCGTGGACCGCGTGCTGGCAGATTATCTACCCGCCCAACTGGGTCTGACCGAACAGCTCTATGAGGCTTGGGCACTTTGGCGAGCCCAGGTTCGCCAAGCCAGGAGACGGCGGAAGGTCCGCCAGCAACTCCGATAAAGGTTAATTTATTCTGTCCTCCGCAAGGGTTTGGTCGATCAGAGTTTCGTAGGCTTGGATTGCGCGGTCGATGCGGAAAGCTTCGACAAAAGAATGCGCAAAGCGCTCACCCGGCCTGAGGGCGCGCAGAGCGGCGAGCAGGGAAGTGGCCAGCGCATTTTCGGAGAGTGTGGGGGCCAGCCATACCCCAGATTGGTCGCGCAGCAGCTCAGCGAGGCCTCTGGAGGCGGGCAAGGCCACAATGGGGAGCCCTCCGGCAGCAGCCTCCAGAAGAGCATTGGGCAGGCCTTCGTGGCGGGACGGGAGCACAAAGAGCGTTGCCGTTGGAAAGAGCGTCGAGGGACGGTCGATGTAGCCCGCAAAGTGAACCGTTGTGTCGAGTCCCAGTACGCGGGACAGAGCCTTCAGAGCTGTTTCCTCCGGACCCTTGCCGGCAATTAGCAGACGGGCCTTTGGAAACTCCCTCCGGACAGAAACCATGGCATTCAGCAGAGAGTCGAAGCCTTTTTCCGGCGCGAGCCTTCCTACGGCCAACAGATGCGGGCCGGGGCTGGTTAGCGGAGACGGATTCAGGCCGATGGAAGCGCGAATCTCCTCAACATCCACAGGGTTGGGCAGCACCACCAGCCGATTTTCCGGTACTCCCAGCTCTTGGGCCATATCCGCGGCCATGGATAGCGTCTGGCAGATGACGCCGTCGGCGCGACGGTAGAGTAGCCGGTAGAGCAGGCGGGTGTAGCAGGGCAGCCCGTCGAAGGCCAGGGAGGCGGAGACGGTGCTGTTCTGGCGTACCAGAACGCGCGTTTTGCGCGGGAAAAAGGGACGCAGCAGCAGGACCAGAAAATTAAGATGCGCCATACTGGAGAGAATTAGCTTCGGTTTCAGACTGTGAACCAGCCGGAGCAGCCTGAAGGCGCCAGCGCGCACCCTGGGAGCTCCTAAAGCGTGGAGTTTGACGGAGTTTGGCAGCGCTTCGCTGGTGTGTGCCTGCGTGATCAGCCCCAGATGCAGCTCGTACTTATCCGCCGGCAGGCCACGGGCCAAAAGTGATGCCACACGCTCCGCACCTCCACCGCCAAGATGCGGAATCAACAACAGAATTTTCGGGCGCGGATTTTTGGGCATGGCGTTATCCTTAAAATCTCCGTGAGTATAGAGCAAGCGCTCGTAATAATCTGCAATTAAAACGCATTTTTCCAGAAGAAGTTTTCCACATTGACATATAAAGCGATCTAATGTTTCCTAAGAGTACTGAATCTGTTTTTCTCCGGCGGAGACCGCCTTTATATGGTCTCTTCTGTGTTGTCACGAGGGAAGCGGCTGAGGCGGAAGTCAGGAGTGAACGTTCCGGCGCGGGTGTTCGCCCGGTCGAGCGTTCAGCAAGCATGAGCTCCTGAATTCGTCGAGCATCTTTCCTACCGCGTTTCCGATGATTCCTTCGGAGCGCGAAGGCCCTTACTAGGAGAGGCTCGTGCACAAACGCAACGGAGAAATTGCAGATTCTATTTTTTTGCCCACTTATTTAAGGTGGAGCAATCGTTTTTCATCCTCGGCCTCTACTCGCCCGGCTCAGCCTTCCAGTTCGCCCCACAGCCCCCATATCGTAATCGGAATTACGCACCCGCAAACCTGCCTGGTGATTGGCGGTCGTTTGCGCTCTCTGCGCGAGGCGGGATTCCGGGTAACACTGGTTTCAAGCCCCGGGGAGTTGTTGACTCACACGGCCGCACAAGAAGGGGTTGAGTCGGTTGCGATTCCCATGCGACGGGAGATGGCGCTGGTCTCGGACCTGCTGTCGCTGTTGCGATTGTGCTGGTTGCTCTGGCGACTGAGGCCCGACATGACGGAGTTCAGCACGCCCAAGGCCGGGCTGCTGGGCTCGATTGCCGCCATGCTCTGCGGCGTGCCGTCAAGGGTCTATCTTCTCCGCGGGCTCAAACTGGAAACCTCGACCGGAGTCAAGCGCCACATCCTGCTGGCCGCTGAGAGAGTGGCCTCGGCCTGTTCTCATGTGGTCCTGTGCAACAGTGAGAGCCTGCGTAACCAGGCGCTGGCCTTGCGCGTGGCTCCTGAATCCAAACTGCTCCTACTGGGGAGCGGCAGCAGCGGCGGCGTTGACGTGGAGCGCTTCTCGCCGGGGCCGGGCATCCTGCGCGCCCGGCTTGGTCTTCCGCCGGATGCGCCCGTGGTGGGCTTTGTGGGCCGCTTGACCCGTGACAAAGGGCTGCCGGAGCTGGTCGAAGCATTTTCTGCAATCCTGGCCGCCAGACCAAAAGCGCATTTGTTACTGGTGGGCTGGTTTGATGCTGCCGAAGACGCACTCAGCCGGAAGCTGCGCTCTCGCATAAAAAACCATCCGCGCATTCATCTGACCGGGTACGTTGCTGATACGGCGCCCTATTACCGCGCCATGGACATCATGGTTCTGCCCACCTGGCGGGAGGGTTTTCCGAATGTCGTTTTGGAAGCCGCGGCCAGCGGGATTCCCGTCGTGACCACCTTGTGTACCGGCTCGCGCGACTCCGTGGTGCCGGAAGTGACCGGGCTGCTGATTCCTCCCGGCTACCCGGTCGCCATCCGCGAAGCAGTACTGCAGTTGCTGCGCAACCCGGAGCGCCGCTGCCGCATGGGCGAGGCAGCCCGCGCCTGGGTACTGGAGAATTATGTGAATGTCCGCGTTCTGGGACTGACCGTGGAATGCTACAAAAGCCTTCATGAGCGGAATCAGCCTGTGAACACAAAAAGAACGCCGGTCTCGGCGGATACCTTGCTCAATCCTATTTGAGTGTGAAGATTCTCTGCAATAAATTCTGGGTGCCGCACCCTCGCCGCGTTCTTGTTGTCGCGGCTTTGGGGTCCCCAACGACAGGTCTTCGTCGTTGGGTGATCTAAGGATGGAATTGCAAGTCAGCGCTGCGTCTGCGGTCCGGCAGGGATCTCTGGGCTGCTGATCTCCACCGGCGGCGCTTGCAACGTATGCGCGCCGGATTCGGCCGCATGCAACACATCGCCGGGAACAATTCCCAGCACCAATGTAGCCGCCACTGCCAGCAGCAAGGCTGCACCCACCGCAACGCCGACGCGAGGCGTGGGAGCGGCGGAGGTCTGATCGTCCGGACGTTGTGCGGTGGCAAGCGCCAGTCGCAGATAGTACGCGGCGGCCAATCCGGAGTTCAGCAGGCCGAGGATGGCCAGCCAGATGGCTCCGCCGCCCACCGCCGCGGCAAAGGAATAGAACTTGCCGAAGAATCCGCCGGTGAAGGGAATGCCGACCAGCGAAACCAGAAAAAAGATCAGCAGGCTGCCGAGCAAGGGCGAGCGATAGATGAGCCCGCGATAATCTTTGATCAGCGGCAGCTTCTCGTCGTATCCACTGACCAGCGTAACCACGGCGAAGATGCCCACGTTCATGGTCGCGTAGGCTGCGGTGTAAAAGCTAGCGGCGGCGATGCCGCTCGTGCCGAGTCCCGCGAAGGCCGCCAGCAGGTAGCCTGCATGAGCGATAGCGGAGTAGGCCAACATGCGTTTCACGTTCTGCTGGCGCAGCGCGGCCAGGTTGCCGACCGTCATGGAAAGCACGGCCACCACCCACAGCAGCGGCTGCCAGACTGGCCGCAGCGTGGGCAGCATCTCGTAAACCACACGCAGCAGCAGCGCGAAGGCCGCGGCCTTGGGCGCGGTGGACATCAGCGCCACTACCGGCGTGGGCGAGCCTTCGTAGACGTCCGGCGTCCACACGTGGAAGGGTACGGCGGAGACTTTGAAGAGAATTCCGACCAGCATCAGCCCCAGCCCTGCCAGGATGAACGCGTGATTCTGCGCCGTGGGCACAAGGCGGGCAATCTCGTAGATCTGCGTGGTGCCGGTGGCGCCGAAGATCAGCGCGATGCCGTAGAGCAGGAAGGCTGTGGCAAAGGAGCCGAGCAGAAAGTACTTGATGGCTGCTTCCGGTCCGCGTGCAGTGTGCTTGCGGTAACCGGCCAGAATATAAGTGGCGATGGAGGAGATTTCCAGCGCGATGAAAACCAGCAGCAGCTCAACCGCGCCGGTCAGCAGGCACATGCCCACCGCGCCAAAGACGATGAGCGCGTAGAACTCGCCCTGGTGGTGGCTCTTTTCCGGCAGTGTGTCGAGCGAGAGCAACAGCGCAACCAGAACGATGCCGCAGATGAGCACGTGGAAGAATACCGTGAAGGCGCTGGTCTCCACCGTGCCGGAGAAGCCGGTTCCCATCGGCAAAGCGAGTTGGCATTGACTGGCCCACAAAGCGAACATGGTTCCGAAGGCGCCCACCCAGCCCAACGAACGGCGCGCCCAATGAGGAGGCAGCGTCGCGTCCAGCAGCATTACCAGAACGCCGGTCAGCGTGAGGACGACCTCGGGAAGAATGCGGAAGAGATCCACATGATGCAAAAGGAATTGCAAAATTGGATTCAGGAAAGGATTCACCGCTGGCCCTCCCCTTGAGACGAATTCAATATTGCGGATTGAGGAATAACGAGAGGCACAGTGTCGGGCATCCTTAACTGTGGCGGATGCGCACCGGTTGCGATGGTTGGTAGCCAGAGCATCGGCGCCACGCCCATCACCAGCATCAGCGCGGCCAACGGCCACAGCAAAGCCAGTTGACCGAGGCGTAAATCTTCAGGTGGCTTCGATATGGCCAGCGCGCTCTCCGGTCCGAAGAAGAGCCGCTGCACCAGCCACAGCATGTAAGCCGCGCCCAGGATCACGCCCAGCGTGGCGGCGATGGCCCAGCCCTTACTGACGCCGGTAAATGTGCCTAGAAGAATCAGAAACTCGCCGACAAAGCCGCCAAGCATAGGCAGCGCGATCATGGCCAGCGATGCAATCACGAAAAACATGGCCGTGCGCGGGAGCTTCACTGCCAGTCCGCCGTAGGCGTTGATTTCGCTCGTCGCATAACGGTCGTAGAGCACGCCCAGCAGCAGGAAGAGCGCGCCGTCCACCACGCCGTGATTCAAAATCTGATAGACCGCGCCCTCCCATCCGGTGAGTGTGAGGCCGTAGATGCCCAGCGTGATGAGGCTCAGATGGCTCAACGCGGCAAAGGCCATCAGCCGCCAGAAGTCGCGTTGAACTAATGCCAGACATGCGCCGTAGAGAATGCCGACAACCGCGAGACCCACCAGCAGCGGAGCCATCGCCCGCGCCTGTGCGGGAAACAACCCGATGTGGAAGCGCAGCATGGAGTAGAGGCCGAGCTTACCGGCGACGACCATGGCCAGCGCAACGGGTGCTTCACTGAAGGTGTCCGCAAGCCAGCCGTGCAGCGGAAAAACGGGAACCTTGACGGCAAAGGCGAAAAGAAACGCCAGAGCCGCCCAGAACAGCGGACCGGCCGGGAAGTTTCCGTGGGCAATCAAAATTTGCAGCGTGGTGAAGTCGAAGCTGCCGGTTACAGCGTAGAGCCAGAGAATCGCGACGAGCAAAGGCGCGGAGGGAATGAAGGTGAAGAGGAAGAACTTCATCGCGGCTTTAGGTCCGTCCTTGCGGCCGTACATGGCGATGAGAATGGCCATGGGAACCAGCGACAGCTCCCAGAAGCCGTAATAGACCATCAGATCCAGCGAAAGAAAAACGCCCAGCATGGCCGTCTGCTGCACTAGGAAGAGCGTGAAGAAGAGCTTGCGCCGCTCACGGATGGCGTTCCAACTGGCGACGACGCCAATGGGAGCGAGCAAACTAACCAGCACCACCAGCCACAGGCTCAAGCCGTCCACGCCCACGTGATAGTGAATCGCGGGGCTCTCGATCCACGGGAGGTCGATCACAAACTGGAAGCCGGGCTGCGTTTTGTCGAAGTGCGCGGGCAGGTGCAGCGTGAGGACGAAGGTGACGAGCGTGGTCAGCAACGCGATCCAGTTGGGCAGCTTGAAGCGGTCGGGGACGAGCGCCACCA
>Ga0302320_10004088_pt1 | contig 33271 bp, 23 predicted proteins | sample Bog_T0_3_FD_202130 | JGI IMG/M metagenome (GOLD analysis project Ga0302320, IMG submission 202130) | Peat permafrost microbial communities from Stordalen Mire near Abisko, Sweden - Bog_T0_3 | ecosystem: Environmental > Terrestrial > Soil > Wetlands > Peat | place: Sweden: Abisko, Stordalen Mire... | reverse complement strand
GAATCCATCCGGCGCGCAAAAAGGCGTGACGAAGCTGGTTCTCAACGGGAAACTGATGGAAGGGAATCTGATTCCGGCGGAGGAGTTACTCGCGGAGAACCAGGTGGAAGTTGAGATGGGGTGAGGGAGCACGGGCAAACTTCCATCCCGCGTTCGTCCTGGAAGTCTGGTAATGCAGGTGCAGGGTTCAGGTTCATTTGCTGGCTGAGGCCGCGCCAGATTGACCGTTCGTAATGCAAACCGGGGAGCGAGCAATGCTCGCTCCCCGGTTTTGGTTTGGGGTTTCTCAGTGGGCCGTCACGGTGAAGTACTGCGAGACCGTCGGGGCCAGAGAGTAGGTTGCGTTGCCCGCCTGCGTGGCGTAGATGATGCAGTTGCCGGTTGCGCTCACCGAGGCCGTTGTCCCCGTCACCGTGCAGACCGCAGGCGTGACCGAGGCGAAGCTGACCGTCAGTCCGGAACTGGCCGTGGCCGACAAAGTCACATTGGCGCCGATCACCTGGCTGGCGATGGGTGGGAAGTTGATGCTCTGGGTTTGGTGATGCACGGTGAAGCTCTGCGAAATCGAGGGAGCCGCGAAATAGGCGCCATTGCCCGGCTGTGATGCCAGAATGTTACAGGTTCCCGAAATCAGCAGCGATGCCGTGCTGCCGGAGACGGTGCAGACTGCGGGCGTGGTGGAATTGTAGACGACCGCCAGGCCGGAGCTGGCCGTAGCCGGCAAGGTTAGCGTGGTGACCGCGTACTGGGTTGAGTTGATCGCCGGGAAGCTGATGAGCTGGGTATTGCGATGCACGGGAATGTCCTGCGAGACCGTCGGGGCGAGCGAATAGGCGGCGTCGCCCGCCTGCGTGGCGTGAATCACGCAGTTGCCCTGCGAAAGCAGAGAGACCGTGCTGCTTGACACCGTGCAGTTTGCGGGCGTGATGGAAGCGAAGGTGACTGTCAGCCCGGAGCTGGCCGTGGCAGTCAGAGGCAGTTGCGTCAAGGCGTACTGCGTTCCGGTGATGGGCGGGAATTCGATGTTCTGGCCCTGGTGATGCACGATGAAGCTCTGCGAAACCATGGCTGCCGCGGCAAAGGTGCCGTCGCCGGCTTGCGTGGCCTGGATGGTGCAATTCCCCGCGGCGAGCAGCGAGGCGGTTGTACCAGAGACCGTGCAGGTTGAGGGAGTGGTGGAAGCGAAGGCGACTGTCAGGCCGGAGCTGGCCGTGGCGCTCAGACCGAGCGTCGTGGTGGCGACCTGGAGGCCGCCGATGGCCGGGAAGCTAATGCTCTGCGCCTGTCCGGAGGTGGCGAAGGAGGTGCTGGATGCCGTCAGATTCAGCGACGAATTCAGAGCCAGAGTGGCCGTCAGCGTGTCACTGCTGGTCGGCGCGGTAAGGATGAGGTTGCTGAAGGTAGCCGAGCCGCCGGCGAGATTGGCCGAGGTTGTCCCGCCCAGCAGCGCGGCGCTGTCAGTCATCGAGATGGAGCTGGTGGCGGCGGCCGCCGCAACGCCGTTCTCCGTCAGACTCACGACCGGCGAGGGCGAGATCGCCGCGCCTGGGGTGACGAGAGCAGGCGACGAAGGCGGCTCCGTGGTGAAGGACAGCACGTAATTGGTCTGAACCGCGCCCGAATCAACCGTGCCGGAGCCGGCCGGGCAGTTGGGATCGAATCCAAAGCCGCGCTGATCACCGCTCAGACTACCCACGTTGTTTGTAGTTCCGGAGCAGATGGCCGGCGAACTGGGCAGCGGAAGCATGGTCTGCGTGGGTCCGCCGTAGTTGCCAAGAGGCGCAAGGTTGACGGTAGGGGTGGGCGCGGCCGCCTGGGGATTGTTGTAGTAGCCCAGAACATTGCCTCCGGCCCCGGTGTATGTCGTATTGCCGGTGGTATCGTCGAAATCATCGTACACGTTGACGGTCGAGGCGGTGCCCAGCCAGTTCCCGTCGACGATACTGTTGGCCAGATTGACTGTGCCTCCGCTGTTGCCGATGCCGCCGCCGCCATTTACCGCGTAGTTGCCGGAGATGGTGCTGTTGATGACCGTCACCGTTCCGCCGCCCATCGCGATGCCGCCGCCGCCGTTGCCGGCTGAGTTGCCGGAGAGCGTGCTCGATGTCACCGTTACAATTCCGCCCGGCTCGTCGATGATGCCGCCAACAGCCCCGGAGTTGCCGGAGAGGGTGCTGCCGGTCACGGTGAGCGTCGCGCCGTAATCGTTGAAGATGGCGCCGGCTCCGTTGGTCGACGTATTGCCGGAGATGGTGGAGTTGGTGATGGTGAGCGAGGCCTGGTAGCCATTGGAGATGCCAGCGCCGGTCCCGGCGCTATCACTTCCGTTGGTAATCGCGAGGTTGGCGATGGCCGCGCCGGCGATGCTGGAGTTGGTGGTGAAGACCGTGGAGGACGCGTTGCCGTTCACTGTCACCAGGTTGGTGAGCGTGCTGCCGCTTCCCGTCGTCGGCCCGGTAATCGTCGTAATTGAGGGAATGTTCAGAGTGCCGTTGGTCAGCAGGATGCTCTGTGCGCTGCCGAAGGCCGTCCCGTCGAAGGTGATGCTGCCGGAGCCGAGAGTGCCGGCCTGGAGCAGGGCGTCGCGCAGGCTGCAGGAGGGATCCGTGCCCGTTCCCGGCGTAGTTTGCACGTTGCAGTTGCCGGCCGCGCCCGCGTCGTCGGCTGCCGTGGTCACCACCAGATTCGGTATGGTGACCGTGGTTCCGCTCGACGTAGCAATCAAGAGGTTCACCGAGTCGGTGGCCGTGATCGTCTGCGTGCCCACTGTGTTGAATGCGGCGCTGAAGGTGTGACTGCCCGCGTCACCCGCAAGGAACGTGTAACTGGCCGGCAGCGATGCCGCAGCGTCCGAACTGCTGAAGGCAACCGTACCGCCGTAGCTGGTGGCGACGTTGCCGCAGCAGTCATAGGCCGTTACCGTGAAGTTGAAGGGCGCTCCGGCATAAACAGCCGAGGGCGCGGTGACGTTTGTAATAACCGCCGGCCCTGGACTGACGGAAACCGTAGCCGAGCCTGTGATCGATCCCGTCACCGTATCGGTTGCCGTAATCGATTGCAGTCCGGCCGTGACCAGCGTGACGGGAATTGTTATGGTGCCGGCATTGCCGGCGCCGAAGGTGAAGTTGGCGGGAATCAACCTGCCGGGTCCCGCATCCGAACTGGTGAAGCCAATCGTGCCCAAGTAGCCGGTGGCGGTGTTGCCGAAGGCATCCAGGGCTGTCACTGTGATGTTGAAGCTGATGCCCGCAATGGCCGAACCGGGGGCGGAGACCGAGAAGTGCGTCGCCGCGCCAGCGTTATTGGTCAGCGAGAAGCTCGCCGGGGCCAGGCTGGCGGCGGCGGCGCTCACGCTATAGCCGCCCGCAACGGAATTGGCTGTGAACGATTCACTGGCAATGCCGCTGGCGTTGGTGGTTGCCGTGATGGTGTTGCTGCTATTGCTGAAAGTTCCGCTGGCTCCCGAGGCGGGCGCGGTGAAGGTCACGGTAACTCCCGGAACCGGGGTGCCTCTGGCATCCTCCACGGTCACCGAAAGGGGCGCGGCGAAGGCCGTCGAAACGGTCGTTGATTGTGTTCCGCCGCCGCTGTTGGCAAGGAAGGCCGGAACCTGGACCACGGTTACGTTGTTGTCGCTGCCCACGGCTGCGTTTCCACTATTGGTGTGGATCAGGTCGCCGCCGCCCCAGGACTGCGCTGTGTTGCTTACCGTAACGGGTGAGTTGGCCGGCACATTCACGATCACCTGAATCTGCGGGAAACTGCTGCCCCCGGAGATCGCCGAGGCGGAGGTGCAACTGAGCGCGGACGAGCCCGCGCCGGCGCAACTCCAGGAGACCGAGTTCCCGAAGTTAACCACTGAGTAGCCCGAGGGCAGGGTGTCGGAGACGGTCACCGTGCCGGAGGTCGTGCTGCCCGATGCCGTGTTGCTGACGCTGATGTCCCACTCGGCGGTCTGGCCCTGGGTAAAGGTTCCGGGATGGGTCTTGGAAACCGCCAGCACCGGAGCCGGCTGGATGGTGATTGAATCGGTGTTCGAACCGGTGGAAGCGACTCCAGCGCCGCTCGCCGTGAAGCTGTTGTTGATCGGCCCCGTAGCTCCGCCAGCCACGTTTACGTCGATGGTCAGTGTCGGATAGCTGCTGCCGTCGGAGATTGCGGAGTGATTGGTGCAGGTCACCGTCTGTCCCGCCGCCCCGCACGACCAGCCTGAACCCGTTCCGCTCGCATACGTGAAGGCTGAGTTCAGCGTGTCAATGACCGTCATCGGGCTGCTTCCCGTCGGGTCGCCGGTAGACCCGGGCCCGTTGTTGGTAACGACCACTGCGAGTTGCGCGTTCTGCTGGCCCTGCGTAAAGCTGCCTCCGTTGTGCGAGGCGTCCGCCGTCACGGAAGGCAGATTCTCGGTGAGATTCACGCACCAGCCGCCGGCCGCGCCGAAGGTGGCGTTCGGAAAGCCCGAGCTGAAGAACAGGGCCCACGCGCCGTTGGCATTGCTGCCGTTGTTGAAGACGCTGGCGAAGGTCGAAGAGCCGTGGCTGGCGGCATAGCTGAAGGCGGGCACATTGTAGAATCCGCTGGAGCTGGAGGTGAATACATCGGGGTTGCCGAGAAAGTCCAGGTAGGCGGTCGGCTTGTAGGGGCCGGGAGAGATGTTTGTATTCCCAGATGACACCAGACCGCCGGCGCTGTCCTCGAAGATATAGTTGCCGGACGAAGCGGTGGCGTTGCCGTTGGCGCCCTGGGTCGTATTGGAAAAGAAGTCCAGCGCGGCGCCGGTCGGACTCTCCACAAGCGAGGCGAGCTCTTCAAGCCCATAGGTGGCCGAGACGGAGAAGTTGGTGAGCTGAACTCCGACGGTGTTGAGGGTGCCGGGAAGATTGGCCACGGAGATCACCGACGGATTCGGCGTGAAGGGGCCGGCCGCGGTTCCACCCTGAATCTGGACCGCTCCCGGGTTGCAGTACTGCCACGTGTTGCTATTCACGTTCGTTGTGGTGGTCGCGGTGTTGATGCGCTGCCACAACGCCCCGAAGCTGGCATTGTCGGAAGAAGTGCCACTGTAATTGGCCGTGATCTCGTGGTCGCCTTGGGTCAGCGCGGAGGTGGAAAACGACGCCTGTCCGCTGCCGTTCAGCGTCACGTTGCTGGCCAGCGTCACCGGCGTCGAGCCGGTGGTGTCGGTGAAGGTCACCGTGCCGCCCGAGGTCACCGGATTCCCGCCGGCCGTCACCGTCGCCGTGATGGTGACGGATTGCCCGGTGGTCTGGGGATTCTGGGTGGAAGTTACAACGGTGGTGGTCGAGGTGCCGGTGTTCAGCGACAGCGTGATGCACCAGCCGGAGTTCAGGTTCACGGCACCGGGAGCAACGGAGTACAGCGCCCAGGCACCATCGGCCGGAGCGCCATTGAAGGCCTCTCCGAAGGTCAAGATGTTGGTATGGGCATAAACCGTCGTGTCGCCGCCGTAGGGAGGCGCGAAGTTGAGTGTGCCCGGAACCTGGGGGATGCTTGAATCGACGGACGACGAGGTTGAAGACGGCATCGTGTCCGGGTTCACCTCATTACTGTTGTCGGTGGGCAGGTATGTGCCGCTGGTAGGCGTTCCGGTATCGTATGGCACGGTCTGGCCGGCCGAATCTTCAAAGGTCAGGTTCACCGCACTGCTGGCGCTGGTGTTCTCAAAACCCTGCTGGAAAAAGAGGAGGTTTTTGGCTCCTCCGCCGGGCGCAACCAGAAGGTACTGGCCGCCGATGCCTTCGGAGAGCCCTTGAACCCCTTCCAGCTCGACTTCGACATTGGCGACCGTCTTGCCGGGGTAGGCCGTGCTGGGGATCTGGATGACGGAGGGATAAGCCAGCCCTGGGTTATCGTTGGTCGGCACTGAGACCAAGCTGTTGTTGCACCATTGATCCCCGCTGGGGTTCGCCGGTGTGACTTCCACCAGTTGATTCATGGAGGCGCCGCTCTGCCCGTAACTCCCGGTCGGCGTGAAATTTGCCACAATAGCGTTATTGCCCTGAGCCAGGGACGTTGTGCAGTGCGCGGCGCCGCCGCTGACCGCGACGGCGCTGCAGATGGTGGAGCCGTTGGCCTGGAAGGTGACCGTGCCGGTTGCTGCGCTGGGGGTGAGAGTGGCCGTGAAGGTGGTCGAAACGCTTGAAGCGGAATTGGCGTAGAACGCCGGGTTGCCGGCCGAGCTGCTGAGTACTGTCGTGGTGGCGGTCGCCGTGCCGTAGGTCAGCGTGAGCGTCCAGCCGGTGATCGAAACCGGGTCGACCGGGGCGTCGTTGTCGATCAGATAGAGCGTCCAGGTTCCGTTGGCGGCGACGCCGTTGAATTTGCCGTTCAACGTGGCGCTGCCATCGGTCTGCGGGTAGTCCGACGTATTTTCCGCCGTTGGGAGCGGGGGAGGGCCGTCGCCGTTGGAGAAATAGTACGAACTGGGTTTTATGGTAAACGAGGAGGTGTTTGCCCACGCAGGGCCGTTCGGCGCTGCGGCCGCGCCATCTTGGATGGTGATATTTGCGTTCACCCCGTCGCAGGAGAAATTGCCGTTTTCGTCGCAGCCGTCGATGCCATCGCCCGTTTGGCCCAGCAACACGAACTGCTCGCCGGTGGGCGACTGCAGCATGAACTCCACATACGCCATGCTGAGGCAGCAGTTCTCGCCATCCGACCTGACTCCATCAAGTTCCACCTTCACCGTCGCCACCGGGCCGGGAGCGCCGCTCACCGTAACGGTGGAACTTTGAGCCGAGGAATCGCTGGCTGTAAAGCTGATGGCCCCGCCGGGGGAGATGGTCTGCGCACGGCCCGTTCCAGGCAGCAGCATGGTGGCCAGGGCAAGAACGAACAGGCTAAAGTTCAGGCGAGCGAACCGCAGGGGCATCGCAGAGAGGAGGGGAGACATCATGATGGAAACCTCGCATCGTGGGGGAACCGTTCGGCGCCCTTATGGAAGAGTGAACTGGTTTGCCGGCTGAGAGACCCATGTCCCGTCGCCGTCGCAGAGTAAGAGAGTTCGGCTATGCTGATGCTCGCGAGCCTCCTACAGCGGGGAATCCAATTGTTCGAGAGGCTGCGATCTTCAGTCCCAGTGGGTTAGGTTTACCGCGCCGAGGCTCTGCCTGTCAACTTTTTTCCGCCTCATTCTTCAAGAATTTGCCGGGTTGTCATCGTCCTGACCGGGATGCCCAAGGCTTAAGTCATTGAGCAAGCAGTTGCTAAAATTGGTTCTTTGCCGATTGATGACAGACAACGGCCGGTGGCACACCCGTCAAGCAGCAGAATTGCGGGTGCCTGGCGCACCATAGTTCCGACCTGAAATGCCTTGCATCGTTGCAATCGCAATGGAAATCCAGGTCTGAAGCTTTGCTCCAGTGACTGATCCGGAATGAGAAGAGGTACTAACACTGAAGCCAGCCAGGGAGCGCTTTGCGCTTCCCAGCATGGGGTGAGTGGTCAACTCGCGGCCTTCACGTTGAAGCTCTGCGAGACAAGCGGAGTTGCCGAATAGTTGGTGTTGCCGGTCTGAGTAACCTGAACGCTTACCGATCCAGCGCCCGCAATGGTAAGTGTGCCGCATTGTTTTCGAAATCGGCGACGAAGAGGTTCCCGCTCCCGTCCACCGCCACGCCATTGGGACCGCTGAAGTTGCCGTCGGTAACGGCCAGCGTGTTGACGGTGGTGTAACCGGCCGCCGCCAAAATCTCCGTCACCACATTGTTGCTGCTGTCGACAACATAGACGTTGCCGCTGGTATGGTGCTCTGCTCGAACGGTGTAACCGAGCGGCTCGAACAGCCGGTTCAGGATGTCTTCTCCGCCCCGGCAAGGCAACACGGTAATCCTGGCAACCAGCGGCAAAGGCTCGTCCACGAGTTCTGTACGCCCCTTGCTGGCGCCGCCGAGCGCGCTCGCAAGAACGCGGGCGATGGCGACACTCAGGAAAGACGAAGCGACATAAGGCCGGTCGTTAACGTACTGGTCGAGAGTGCCGCCCTCGCCTGATGGCCCGCGGCGCGTGCGCACCAGCGCGACTGGGTCCACATCGAACAGCAGCGCCGCTGTGCAGCTTTCGTTCGTTGCCTCGGGATAGGAGACGTGGGCTTTTCCGAACGAAAGATCGAAGGACTGCACTCGATCCGGGTTCTTATGAAGCAGGTACCCCAAATCCTTAGCGGGCGGGTGTTGTTAATCGTTATCAACATAACCATCCATCGTATGTGATGCGCTGGGGAAGAGAACTTGCCTCGGTCCAGCGAAACTGGTTGCGGAGAGGAGAGTCGAACTCCTGATCTCTCGATTATCAATCGAGTGCTTTGAACCAGCTAAGCTACTCCGCAATGGAGCCGAAAAGCGGAATCGAACCGCTGACCTCCTGCGTACCGGGCAGGCGCTCTTCCAACTGAGCTATTTCGGCGTTGAATTTGGTGCGGACGGCAGGACTCGAACCTGCGATGAACTGGGTGTAGGCCAGCCGATTTGGCCGCTAATCTACGTCCGCAAACTAGGGTCCGCAAACCTGGCGCGCGTGGGCAGACTTGAACTGCCATCTCAAGCTTCGGAGGCTTGTGCTCTATCCGTTGAACTACATGCGCGGAAACTTGTGGTCAACCCGCCCGGATACGAGCCGGGAACTATGCTTTAGGAGAGCATCGTGATCTCCAGTTTCACCACGGGTTGATGGAGAGCCTACCCGGAATCCAACCGGGATTCGCGTTTTAGAAGAACGCCGTCTTGTGCGTTAGACGATAGGCTCATGGTCAGGGTTCCCACCGACAGGTCTTCGTCGGTGGGATGACATGGTGGGTCCGGTGAGATTTGAACTCACGTCTCTTCGCTTAAAAGGCGAGTGCAGATAGCCGCTATGCGACGAACCCAAAATGGTGAGCGCGGCTGGACTTGAACCAGCGTCAGCCTGCTTAAGAGGCAGGTATAATCAGCCGCTATACGACGCGCTCATGGTGTACGTGCCCAAAACTCAAAATTGAAGTCGAACCCGCAGTCGGTCCCTTATAAGGGGACTGCTACATGCCCGCTAGCAGCTACACGTACGTGGTGCCAGCGGCTGAACTCGAATCAGCTACAACAGGGTTATGAGACCTGCGACTATCCACTTCGTCTTCGCTGGCATAAGTTGGCGCGGGCGGAGGGATTTGAACCCCCAAGTTCGGCTTTGGAGACCGACAGTTTGACGTTGAGCTTACGCCCGCAATTTCCCTGAGAATTGTCAAAGACCAATAAAAAACCCGGCGCTAGGCCGGGTCCGGTGCAAAAACAAATACACTCAGACCCTCAAGACACGACTCCCCAAATGACCCGCTTGGTCATTCTGGCTATCACGTGTTTGAAGGTCTGCTGCATAGAATTCACTCGCAACTACACAGTAACTCAAATCGCATCATTATGCAAGTTGTGGGGCACCTGGCAGGACTCGAACCTGCATAGAGGCTGTTAACCTCAACCCGCGTTCGTAGCGCGGCGGCTAATCCAGTTCACACCACAGGTGCACAACTTATGGTCTGCGCGGAGAGATTTGAACTCCCGTCATCTCGCTCCCAGGGCGAGTGCCTCAAGCCAGGCTAGGCTACGCGCAGACAACTTGGTGGCTTCGGCGGATTTCGAAACCGCGACGCTCACGCCTTCAACGTGACGCTCTACCATCTGAGCTACGAAGCCAAACCTGGTGGACCTGGAGAATATCGAAATCTCGACCTCCGCATTGCAAGTGCGGCGCTCTGCCAACTGAGCTACAGGCCCACTTAGAAATTGGAGGGAACGGAGGAAGTCGAATCCTCTAAAACGTGATCCACAATCACGCGCCGCGCCGTTTGGCTTCATTCCCCATGTTGGAGCCGGCAGAGGTAATCGAAACCCCGACCTGCGGTTTACAAAACCGCCGCTCTGCCGCTTGAGCTATACCGGCCCATCGTCATCCACGAACGGCAAAGCGCCGGTCGCCCTCGGAGTCAGCGTACAAGTACTGGCTCCATTCATTCACTTCCAAACCCATCGACCGCAGAATGAACCGGCTGGTGTGAACGCTCGCCGGCAGCGGCCGCCGCAACAGCGGCATTCCAGCCTTTTCCGGCGTTCTATCCGCCTTGCGGTGGTTATCCTTTCGGCAGCAAGCCACCAGGTTCTCCCAGGAATTCTTTCCGCCCTGCGCTCTGGGAATAACATGATCGAGCGTCAACTCACTCCCATGAAACTTCACCCCGCAGTATTGACAGCGGTACGCGTCCCTCATGAGAATGTTGCGGCGCGTAATAACTTGCAGCCGAACGGAAACATGCCTGTACACCAGCAGCCGGATCACGCTCGGCAGATAAATGCCGGGATAGATCATCCTATTCGTGGCCAACTCGACCGTGGCCTTTCCTGTCGTTACAAGCTTGAGCGCACGCGTAGCCGGAATGATGCGCAGAGCCTCATACGACGCATTGAGTTGCAATACCGGCCTGCGCATCACGTTCATTGCAGTTCTCCTTATGCCGCTTCACTTTCTTGTGGAGCCCCATTGACGCCTTGAACGCCAGTCTTGTGATTACGATTCACAGGCTCTTCCGGTTGAGCTAATGGGGCCTTACGCTTTGCAATCACCGCCGCGTGAATTACTTTGAAGTCGGCGGAGACAAGAATCATTTTGTGTTCGGTCATCGTCGTCTTCCTTCCACAGTGGAGCGGTGAGCGAGACTCGAACTCGCGTGTGCGGTTTGGAAGACCGCCGTACTTGCCGCTGTACGATCACCGCTAGCTTGGCTCGGTCGCTCCGATTCGAACGGAGATTGAGTGCTTCAAAGACACTGGGCCTGCCATTGGCCGACGACCGATCGACTTTGGCTCCCGGCGAGGGATTCTAACCCCCATTTGCACGTTCAGAGCGTGCGGTCCTTACAGTTGAACGAACCGGGAACAATTCAAAGCTTGGCTCCGAGAGCCGGATTCGAACAGGCGTCTCGCTGCTTAACAGGCAGCCGCTCTACCGCTGAGCTATCTCGGATCAGCGCCACAAAACTAAAAACCCTCTGGCCAATTGGCTCAGAGGGTAGATGGAATCCAAATTCAGAATCCCCTGAGCTATCACATAGGAACGCCATGCCGCGGTTGCGCGGTCGCTGGTGTAAATCCGTGATTGGCTCGGTTCATCATCGCAAATCTAACTTACCCCGAAACGCAACTGTAAGTCAAGTGGTAGCCCGAAAAAGTTTCGGCCCCTGGTTGCGAGAACGAGAAACAATCCCCTTAACCGCTAAAAGACGGACAGTGAAATTGGCGCCGGTGGCGGGAATCGAACCCGCGAATCAATGCCTTGAAAGAGCATCCGCCAAACCAGCATGGCGCACACCGGCGAAATTGGCGGCTACGACGAGATTCAAACTCGCACCGTACTCCTCGACAGGGAGGCGTCCTATCCTTAGACGACGTAGCCGATTTCTGTGCACGATTCGAACGCTCGATCTCTCACACAATGAAGGTGGCGAGATCGACCGTCTTGTCGCCCCAGATTCAACAAACGCACGAACAACTCTGGTGCATGTGAGAGGATTTGAACCTCCAGCACCCAAAAGGGTAGAAGTTTTACAGACTCCCGCAGCTAACCGTATCTGCCTCACATGCACATCACTGGCGGAGAGAGCGTGGATTTGAACCCGCGGCGCCCGAAGGTGCTCTCGCTTTCAGGCCGGGCCCCCACAAACAGGTCTACGTTTGTGGGGTGGAGGGCGAGTGCCATAAACCTGACTCGGCCATCTCTCCAAACTGGCGGAAGCGGAGCGAGTCGAACGCTCACATCCCGAAGGACGGCCCGCTTCGAACGGGGTGGGCTCATTAAATGCCCAGCGCTTCCAAACAAACTGGCGGTGATGAGAGGATTTGAACCTCTGGGTCCGGGTTTTAACCGGGCCACTGGCTTTCCAGACCAGTTGTTTAAGCCACTCACACACATCACCGCGAAACAAACTGGCGGAAAGTATTCGATTCGAACGAATGACACCGATAAAGTGTTCCGCGTTAGCAGTGCGGCGCCTTAGACCACTCGGCCAACTCTCCGTACCTAGTTACTCTGGTGCCGGCCGGGGGCATCGAACCCCCACGTCGTGAGACACTGCGTTTTGAATGCAGCGCGTCTTCCATTCCGCCAGGCCGGCACAACCTTGGTAGGAGCGAGGGGAGTCGAACCCCCAAGCCCGAAGGCGCTTGATTCTAAGTCAAGTGCGGCTTCCAGTTTCGCCACGCTCCTACGATCTTGGTGCGGATGAAGGGATTTGAACCCTTACGCCAATTACGGCACATGCTCCTGAAACATGCGTGTCTTCCGTTCCACCACATCCGCGTGGTACCCGAAGAGGGATTCGAACCCTCACGCTCTGATGAGCACAGCGACCTCAACGCTGCGTGTCTCCCATTCCACCATCCGGGTATAACTCTTGAAGGCATAACTCACCTATGACGACGTTGCATGTCGCCGCGTCGAGCTTATGAATATAAGCTCGTGGTGCGGGATGCAGGACTCGAACCTACACGTCCGAAGACACTCGATCTTAAGTCGAGCGCGGCTTCCGTTTCGCCAATCCCGCACAAACTAAAAGCCCCCCGATTTCTCGGAGGGCTTCGATTCTGACCATTCCAATGGCGTCAGCGCACGAAGCCTCCCGATTCCAGCAGATAGCTGGACGATGAGAGGCGATCAGAGTTGACTAAGATGACGCGCATTGGTTTCGGTCCTTCATTTATTAGATACCATGTCTTTATTGAAAATGCAAGGTCTAACTGACAACATTTTCATTGTCGGCTTTGCAGATGTGCGAGCAGGGCTGGATCGCATCGCTATCGGTTGCATCTTCCGATGAAGCCAGCGTCATTGTCCCTATCGACAAAATGCTCCCCGATCTTGCAAAGGTGCACTCTTGCCGTCCGGCAGCCTGATTTCGATTCCATAAAATCAAAACTTCTCTGCGCCTGGCGGATGATGAGCCCGTATCCGCGGCCCGAGGATTGGATTCTCGCAAGCCCGCATTCCAACGGACAATTGCCCTACTGTCCCGGAGCATTCTACCGAGCTCACATCTTACCGGCAGCCAAAACTCTCGGCATCGAGGGCGTTGGCTTGCACACCTTCCAGCGCACCTACGTGACACTCCTCAAGGCCAACGGTGAGGATGTGAAGACGGTGCAGGAACTGCTCCGCCATGCCAACAGTCTTGTGACGATCAACCTGTATGCACAGGCAGTCACGCAGAATAAACGTGACGCTCAAAGCCGCATTGTGACCATGGTGCTTGACGACAACCGTCTGCGCAGAGCGCAGCCCAGCGAGAGCACTTTTGCTTATCGGACCATAACGGACCTACAAAAATCTGGAGAGGATTTGCAACTCGCTGATTCTATTGGCGTCCCCGACGGGATTTGAACCCGTGTTATCGCCGTGAAAGGGCGGTGTCCTAGGCCGGGCTAGACGACGGGGACGCAAAGAGGGCGAGGAAGAGGCCTCAATTTGCCACACTCGTCCTTATAGAGGCTACCAACTCAGCGGGGTCGTGTCAAAGAGATAGGCTCATTCCCGCGTTCCGATCCGCGCAGCCTGGCCGGAGAGCGATTTTTTGCGTCAATCTCCGCCTTCAGGTGTCAAAATACAGGAAGCGGCTTGAATCGATCTTCCGCGGACGCGCGGCGCACTCTCGGCCCGGCATCCGCACGGAAGGCCAAGCTGCTGTCGATCAATTCCCGCCGTTCGCGAATGTAGTGGATCCGGCACAAACCGGAGGGCCGGGCTGAATCTCGGGCCTCATATAGCTGGAAAGAACAAAATGAGGAAGAACGCTTTGAAACGCACTCTTGGAGCAGTTTGTCTTGTACTTCTGGGGCTGGCGGCCACCGGCTGCGAGTCCAAAGGACCACAGTCGGGAAAGGCCGGGATGCGGGCGATGCCGGTGCGGACGGTGACCGTAAGTCTGGCTCCGGTGCCCCAGTCGAGCGAGTATGTGGCCACCATCAAGTCGCGCCGCTCGACCACGCTGATGCCGCAGGTGAGCGGGCTGCTGACGAAGATACTCGTCCGTTCCGGCGACCATGTGAAGGCCGGGCAACTGCTGATGGAGATCGATCCGCGGCTGCAGATGGCCACCGTCGCATCGGCGCGCGCCACTGAACGGCAGAAGAAGGCCGTCGACGACTACAACGCGGTGGAGATCGAGCGGCAGCGCAAGCTGTTTGATGCCGGCGTGACCAGCCGCGACGCCTATGACCAGGCGAAACAGGCGCATGACAACGCCAAAGCGGACTACCAGTCGGCCGTGGAGCTGCGCAAGACGCAGGAAGAGCAATTGGCCTACTACAGCATCCGCGCGCCGTTCGACGGCGTGGTGGGCGATATTCCAGTCCATGTGGGCGACTACGCTTCGCCGTCCAGCTCTCCGCCGACGATTTTGACCACGGTGGATGAAAACAAGGATCTGGAAGCCTACATCTACGTCCCCACGGAGCGTGCCGGCCAGGTGCGCCAGGGGCTGGATGTGGAACTGATGGACAACGGCGGCAAGCTGCTGGAAAAGACGAAGATCGATTTTCTCTCAGCGCAGGTGGATAGCACCTTGCAGGGCATTCTGGTGAAGGCCCCGGTGCACGCCACGCCAGAGGTGCTGCGCAACGCGCAGATGATCAAGGCGCGCGTCATCTGGAGCACCGCTCCGATGGCCGTTGTGCCGGTGCTGGCGGTGACTCGCCAGGGGGGACAGACCTTCGTCTTCGTGGCCCAGCCGCAGGAAGGCGGCTTTGTAGCCCGCCAGACCGCGGTCACGCTAGGCGATACGGTGGGCAACAACTACGCTGTCACTTCAGGGCTGAACGCGGGCGACAAGGTGATCATCTCCAACACCCAGTTCCTGGTGAAGGACATGCCAGTGATGCCGCTGCCGGGAGCGTAGAGCAGGGGTCACCGGGCGCTACGGAGACTCACCTTGCGAAAGAGAGATCGCAAGGATGGGATGCCCGGCGAAGAGCGGATCCTTCGACACCGTTTGGCGCAAAGATCCGCGCCCAATTCCGCTCCTGATGAAGAGGATGCATGTGGCGGAGGACCTTCTTGATTCGGCCAGAATGCAGAAGGACGGGTAAACAATCTAGCAGGTTAGCCCCGCTTCGCGGGATTGCGAGTTAGCAAGTTGGCGGGTTCATCGTTGGCTGTAACGCGACGCGGCGAGTCGAGCTGCTCAGGATGACAGCTATTTTGGGAAGGAAGGCAACTCTTGTTCGTAGATTTCTTTATTCATCGGCCAGTCTTTGCGACGGTCTGCGCATTGCTGATCATTCTTGCCGGCGCGGTGTGCATCCCCACCCTGCCGGTCGCGATGTATCCCACACTCGCGCCTCCCGTGGTGTCGGTGGACTGCAATTACGTGGGCGCCAATGCCGAAACCGTTGAAGAGGCAGTTACCATACCGCTGGAAGAAGCCATCAACGGCGTCGAAGGAATGCGCTACATCAGTTCCTCGAGCACGAACAGCGGCACCACCTCCATCTCCACGACCTTCCAGACCGGTTACGACCTGGACATTGCCGCCGTGGACGTGCAGAATCGCGTGGCCAGCGTAACGGGCCGGTTGCCCGCAGCGGTGAACGCAACCGGCATCAGCATCTCGAAGCAGAGCTTTAACTTCGTCTTCGGCGCCGGCTTCTTCACCCGCGACGGCCGCTACTCGCCCGAGTTCATCTCCAACTACCTGGATGTCTACGTCAAGGATGCGCTCAAGCGTGTGCCCGGCGTGGGCGACGTGATGATCTTTGGCGAGCGCAAGTACGCCATGCGTGTATGGCTTGATCCGGAGCGCCTGGCCGCCCGCGGATTGACAGCTACCGACGTGGTCAACGCGCTGGTGGAGCAGAATGTCGAGATTCCCGCTGGCCAGCTCGGTCAGCCTCCGGCGGATCCCAGGCAAGCCTTCCAGATCCCGGTGCGCGTCGTGGGCCGGCTCACCAGTCCCCAGGAGTTTGACAACATCATTGTCAAGAACTCCGCCAATGGCCTGATCCTGCTTAAGGATGTGGGCCACTCTCAGGTGGGCGCCGAGGACTATAGCACTTCGCTCCAATTCGCCGGACATCCTGCGATGGGCATCGGCGTCCTGCAGCTCTCCAACGCCAACGCTCTTGAAGTAGACAGCAAGGCCGCGGCGGTGCTCGCGGAACTCTCGAAGAGCTTTCCGCCGGGGTTGGAATACGCCATCGCCTTCGACACCACGACGGTGGTCGGCGACTCCATCCGCGAAGTGCTCCAGACCCTCGTCATCGCCATCTTCATCGTCATCGCCGTCATCTTCCTCTTCCTGCTGGACTGGCGCGCCACCATCATTCCCGCCGTCACCATTCCTGTCTCGCTGATCGGAACCTTCGCCTTCATCAAGATCTTCGGTTTCTCTGTCAACTCGCTCACCCTGTTCGGCATTACGCTTGCCACCGGGCTGGTGGTGGACGATGCCATCGTGGTAATCGAGAACGTGCAGCGCCACATCGCCATGGAGCACTCCGATCCCCATGAAGCTACTTCGCGCGCCATGGGCGAGGTCACCAGCGCGGTGATCGCGACGTCGCTGGTTCTGATCGCGGTCTTTGTCCCGGTCTCGTTCTTCCCCGGCACAACCGGCATTCTCTATCGTCAGTTCTCGCTGACCATCGCCTTTGCCATCGCCATCTCGGCCTTCAACGCGCTTACGCTCTCGCCGGCTCTCTCGGCCCTCTTCCTGCGCGGCGAAGAGGATCGTCCCAAGCAGCTCGACTTCCTCCATATCGCGGCGGTCTCGCGGATCTTTTCGGCATTCATTCACGCCACCGACCGCCAGATCACCTGGCTGGGCGCCACCTACGCCAAAGCGATTCACGGAGCGCTCAAGCTGCGCTACTTGTTCCTGGTGCTCTTCTTCGCCGGCCTGGGCGCTACCGTCTACGTCTACAACCGCGTTCCCACCGGCTTCATTCCCCAGGAGGACCAGGAGTTCCTCATGGTTGTGGTGCAGGCGCCGCCCGGCTCGTCGCTGGCCTATACGACGGCGCTCTCGGATCGCGCCGAGGCCATCCTCTACCAGAATCACGACATCAGCAGCGCGTTCTCCGTCATGGGATTCTCGCTGGCCGGAAGCGCCTCCAACGCCGGCATGATGTTTGTCTCCACCACGGCCGCCGACAAGCGCCGCGCCAAGGGCCATTCAGCCGCCGACATTGTCGCCAGCCTCAACAAGAACTTTGGCATGTTGATGTTTGCTCCCGACGGCGGCATCGTGCAGGCCTTTCAGCCGCCGGCCGTGAACGGCGTGGGCAGCTTTGGCGGCTTCCAGTTCATGCTCCAGGACACGGGCGCCAACACCCTCAGCGATCTCGACCGCGTCGCCCACCAGATGATGGGCGCGGGCAATGCGAGCAAGGATCTCACCGGCCTCTTCACCCAATTCTCGGCCAACGATCCCCAGGTGCTGGTCACCATCGATCGCGAGAAGGCCAAGGCGATGAACATTCCGCTCTCCCAGATCACCAGCACACTCAGCGTCTTCATGGGTTCGGAGTACGTCAACGACTTCGACTTCAACAACCGCACCTATCGCGTCTTCGTTCAGGCCGATCAACCCTTCCGCATGTCGGGCCGCGATCTGCATAGCTACTACGTCCGTTCCGACTCCGGCCAGATGGTGCCGCTGGACAATCTGGTCAAGGTGACTGAGAGCTCCGGCCCGCCGGTCATCAGCCACTACAACCTCTTCCGCTCGGTCGAAATCGACGGGGCGCCCGCGCCTGGCCTCAGCTCCGGCCAGGGACTCGCGGCGATGGAGAAGCTCGCGAAGAACACCATGATGCCTGGCATGAAGTTCGAGTGGACCGGCCTGACGCTGGACGAAATCGAATCCAGCGGCAAGGCGCTGCTGATCTTCGGCCTCGGCATCCTGGTCGTCTATCTCACGTTGTCGGCGCAATACGAGAGCTTCGCGCTGCCCTTCATCATTCTTCTCGCGGTGCCCATGGCGGTCCTCGGCGCGCTGGGCCTGGTCTCGCTGCGCGGCCAATCGAACGATGTCTACTGTCAGATCGGCCTGGTGATGCTGATCGGCCTCTCGGCCAAAAACTCAATTCTTATCGTCGAATTTGCCGAGCAGTTGCGCCGCAAGGGCCGCTCCATCGCCGATGCGGCCGCCGAGGCCGGCCAGTTGCGTCTAAGGCCCATCCTGATGACCTCGTTCGCCTTCATTCTTGGAGTTTTACCGCTGGTCTTTGCCTCCGGCGCGGGCGCGCTGGGCCGCCGCTCCGTCGGCACAACCGTCGTCGGCGGAATGTTGCTCTCGACGGTGCTGAACCTGTTCTTTATCCCCGTGCTCTACGTGATTCTGAGCCGGCTGCTCAGGCGCGGCGACGCGCCAACGCCGGATACGCCTCCCGCAACGGAGCCGGCCGAAACATAGAGCCCTTCTCATAAAGCGGTTTTGAAAGGGCACGGCTTCAGCCGTGCCGCAAAAGGCCGCAAAGGGCGGGGGCTTTAGCCACTGCGGGTCCTCCTACCTGGGCCCAGCAGGGCTCATGAGATGACTTCTGAGCGCGGAAGACTCCAGCCGCCGAAGGGAGCTGGATCACGCCGAGGGCATGGTGCACTTTAGAGTTACTGCACCAAATTGTATCCTTGCACCATTTCGCAGAATGATGCATAATGCTCCTATGAGAACCAGCATCACACTTGATGAAGATGTCTACCAACAGGCTACGCTCTATGCCAGGGGGCGGGGTGTCACATTGAGCACGGCGATCAGCGAGATGGCGCGCAAGGGGGTTGAGGCCATGCAATCAACCAGCCCGTCCCCGCGCCTGAAACGAGCGCCTAACGGCCTGCTGATTATCCCCTCTGACGGCCGGGTCATCACCTCCGAGATGGTGAAAGCAGCTCTGGAAGAGGACGAATTTTGAGTAAGCTGAAATACTTGCTTGACGTTAACGTCTTGATCGCTCTTACCGAGCAAGGACATGTGCATCACCAGAGGGTGATGAAATGGTTCAATGCTCCTGGACTCGATTGGGGCCTGTGCGCCTTCTCCGAAGCAGGCCTGCTTCGAGTCACGGCGAATTCGAATGTGGGCAAAGTATCTGTTCGGGAAGCGTCCGAAATCCTGAAAGCTCTAGAAAAGCATCCTGGCTACCGGTATTGGCCGATTACGGCCGGTTGGTCAGTCCTTGCCGAGCCTTTTCGTGAACGTATTTACGGACATCAGCAGATCACTGACGCATATTTGCTCGGGCTCGCGATAAAAGAAAACGGAGTTCTGGTCACTTTGGACAAGGCGTTCAAGTTTTTAGCCGGGGAGCGGTACAGCAAGCACTTGCTGGTTCTGGAGTGATTGCCTGGGCCAGGGGCTGATGGGGTCCAGAGTTCACTGCGCCTTCTGATGCGCAATCACATAGTCCTTGATGCGGTCGTAGACCTGGCCGGTCACCACCCCGCGCTCCAGCAGGTCCTGCTTGGTGCGGTAAGGCCGAAAGCGCACGATGCGTCCGGCCCAACTGCGCGTCATGCCGGGAACCTTCAGCAACTCATCCACGCCGGCGTGATTAATGTCGATGCGCGCCTCCGGCGGCGGCGCAGCTTCTGATGTCTTGGGCACGCCGCGAGTGTCCCGGTCCTGATATTGCGCGGTCCCCAACAGGCAAATGCCCAGCATCGCCGCTGCGAAAACCGCAAATCGCTTTCCCGCTCGCACGGCTCCATTCTCCGCCCTGCGGCGCACCGCCTGCAAGCCGGCAGCAAAAAAATGGACCCAGATCGTCATCTTCAAGCTCGAAAATCCGCGTTTGACCTGCAACAATTGACGCATGGCAATATCCCCCGCTGCTCCCGCTTCCAGCAAGTTGGTTCGCAAGCGCATCTTTGGCAAGATCAGTCTCATCTCGCTTCTCGCATTGGTTGTATTGCTGGTTCTGTGTCTGGCTTTCTCCTGGACCACGCGCGATGCCATGATGCATCTTTCTTTTCTCTCGGAGCGGGGTAACGTCCGCAGCCTTGGGAAGAGCCAGAAGACCCTCGTCGATCTGCGTCCCTGGCAAACGGCCGAGAGTCTGGCGCCACTGGCCGTAACCGCCGAGGAGACTGAGTACGCGCACGAGGCCGAACGTCTGGCCGATCACGAAGTGGACCAGGCCTTTGCTTCGGCGTTGCGCCTGGCCAGCGCGCAGGCACAGCATCGCAATCTTACGGGCGAGGCGCTCGCACTCTCGCAGAGGGTCGAACAGCTTCAACAGCTCATCAAGGAAGACCAGGCGCTGGTCGATCGCCTGACCGCCGCATCCGGTTCCACTGCAACTGCACCGAAGGACGCCGCGAAGCCAACAGAGGCCGGCGACGACCTTGAGGTTGCCAAGGCCCAGATCGGCCTCGATACCGACGAACTGGAGGATGCGCAGCAGGAGCTTGATCGCGCTTCAGGCGATGACCGCGCCCGGATTCAAGAGGAGCTTACAGCACATGAAGCGCTAATGGCCAAGTACGATAGCCAATCACACAACCCTGGAGAGGTAGCAGTTCTCTCCGCCAAGCGGCACGGTACGCTGGCAGGCAGGGTGAAGGCGTGGAGGAGCCAGCTTGACCGCAACGCATCGATCCAGCAGGCCGTGCAGCAGGCACAAGCCGATATAGCCATTTTGACTGCCGAACACAAGGCACTTGAGGTCAAGACCAATGCAAGCACGGCCGCGCCGGGCGGCAATTCGACGGACCATGCATCGAGACTGGCCGCCATCATCGATCGTACCGAGGAGCGCCAGCTTCTCACGATCTGCAATGACCGCATTCAAACCGAGCAGCAGCTTGCCGCCGTTTATGGCAAGTGGTCTACCCAGGTGCTCCTGCAACACCGCACTCTGTGGCATTTGATTTTGCAATCGCTGGCGCTGATCGCCTTCATCCTCATCTGTATTGTGCTGTGCGATGCCCTTGTGCGGTGGCTCCTGGCCAATCCCGCGCTCGACAGGAGGCAGACTCAGACGCTGCGCTCCGTTCTGCAATTGGCAATACAGGTCGCCGGCTGCCTGCTCGTTCTGCTTGTTGTCTTCGGCTGGCCGCAGCAGATGTCAACAGTTCTTGGCTTGACCACCGCCGGACTCACCATTGCATTGCAGGATTACATTCTTGCATTTTTCGGTTGGTTCTCCCTCATGGGCAAGAACGGCATTCGTGTCGGCGATTGGGTTGAAATCAACGGCGTGGGCGGTGAGGTCACCGAGATTACCCTCATGAGCACCACCCTGCTTGAAACGGGAGATTTGGCAGACAGAGGTCATCCAACCGGCCGCTGCATCACCTTCCTCAACAACTTCGCGATTCGCGGCAAGTGCTTCAACTTTTCCACTGCCGGTCAGTGGATGTGGGATGAGATCGCCGTCGACATCCCGGAATCCGGCGACACGCAAGAATTGGTGGAAAAGATTCGCAAGGCGGTGGAAAAAGAAACGGAAGAGAGTGCCCAAGCAGCAGAACAAGAGTGGAAACGCGGTATGCGCGGCGATGGTCTGAGCCGATTCAGCGCGGCGCCAGTGGTCAATCAGCGTCCCGCCAACTCTGGTATCGACCTCCGCGTCCGCTATGTGACCCGCGCATCGGAGCGCTTCGAAGTGCGCAACCGCTTGTATCAACATGTGATCGAATTGATGCATATGGAGAGCACACCAGCGCCTCCGGCCGAGACCCGCGGGAAGGGGACGATTGAGAGGCCATGAGCTGTAGATTTGAGCCATGGTTCGCGCCTGCAAGGAAGCCAATAGTTGACACCGCCGCGCCGTTTCCTTTATGGTTTGAATCAGATGCAGAGCAACCGCCATCACGGTCATCACCACCATCATGGGAACCCCATGCCGGCGGACTGCCATGGCCTGAGCTAAAACGGCCAGAGAGATCTCAAGAAACACACAAAGCCCGCCGGCAATCAAACCGGCGGGCTTTTTCGTGCCCCGACAAAAACCCCAACCTGAAAAAGGAAAACAATGAGCAATCCGAATCCAACAATCGATTTTGACAAGATGGATGGCCTCGTCCCCGGCATCGTGCAGGATGCGCGCACCGGCGAGACGCTGATGCTGGGCTTTCTCAATACCGCCAGCTATGCCAAGACCCTGGAGACTGGCTTCGTGACCTTCTGGAGCCGCACCCGCCAGAAGCTGTGGATGAAGGGCGAAACCAGCGGCAACCGGCTGCGTGTCGTCTCCGCCGCAACCGACTGCGACAATGACGCGCTGCTCTTTCGCGTTGTCGTCGAGGGCGACGGACTGGTCTGCCACGAAGGTACTGTAAGTTGCTTCACCAAACCGGTAAGCGTAAACGAACCCAAAGAGCAATCTGACACACAGAAAGAGGTAACTCGTGGCTAACAAGCTCAGACTCGGCATCCCCAAAGGCAGTTTGCAGGATGCGACCATTGCCCTCTTCAAGCGCGCCGGCTGGAATATCTACGCCGACGGCCGCTCCTACTTCCCCTCCATTGACGACCCCGAGATTGAGTGCATGCTGATTCGCGCCCAGGAGATGGCCCGCTACGTCGATCACGGCGTCCTGGACGCCGGACTCACCGGCATCGACTGGGTCGTCGAAAGCGGCCTCGACGTCACCAGCGTCACCACGCTCACTTACGCCAAGCAGAGCCGCCGCAAGGTGCGCTGGGTGCTGGCTGTTCCCGAAGGCAGCGGTTTTGAAAAGGCGGAAGATCTGGAAGGCAAGATCGTGGCGACTGAGTTAGTCGAGGTCAGCAAGCGCTACTTCGCCGCCAAGGGCGTCAACGTCAAGGTCGAATTCAGTTGGGGCGCAACGGAAGTCAAGCCCCCCATGCTGGCCGACGCCATTGTCGAAGTCACTGAGACCGGCAGCTCACTCAAGGCCAATCATCTCAAAATCATTGACACCATCATGGAGAGCGAGACTCATCTGATCGCCGGACAGGCCACTCTGGCCGACCCATGGAAGCGCGAAAAGCTCGACCAGATCGCACTCATGCTGCGCGGCGCCATCGACGCTCAATCCCAGGTCGGACTGATGCTCAACGTGCAGCGCGCCGATCTCGATGCGGTGCTGGCCGTGCTGCCCGCGCTCAACTCGCCCACCATCTCCCAGCTCAGCAACTCAGATTGGGTCGCGGTCAACACCATCGTTGAAGAGCGCGTGGCACGCGACGTGATTCCCAAGCTCAAAGCAGCACGGGCAGCAGGCATCGTCGAGTATCCGCTCAACAAGGTTGTGCTCTGAACCGGAGGCAACGAATGAAACTGATTCGAACCAAAGGCCAAGGCGCTCGAGAAGCGGCAGAGATCCTTGCCACCCTCGAAGATCGTGGCGGCGCGGCGCTCGATGCCGTGCTGCCCGCGGTTCAGCGCATCGTGGCCAGTGTGCGCAAGCAGGGCGAACGCGCGCTGCTCCGCTACGCTGCTCAATTTGACGGACTCACAGACGCAGCCAACCTGCGCATCACGTCCGGTGAGATGACCGCTGCGTGGGAAGCCATCACTCCGGCCATGCGCTCGGCTCTCACCATTGCCGCCAATCAAATTCGCGCCTTCGCCGTCGAACAACTCCCCGCCTCGTGGAGTAAGGAACCCATCCCCGGCCTCACTACCGGCCAGCTCGTTCGTCCTCTCGCCTCGGTGGGTTGCTATGTGCCCAGCGGCCGTCATCCGCTGCCTTCCACATTGCTGATGACTGCGATCCCCGCGCAGGTGGCGGGCGTCGAGCGTATCGTGGTTGTTTCTCCCAAGCCCGCTCTGGAGACTCTCGCCGCCGCGCACCACCTCGGCATCACGGAGTTCTATCGCCTGGGCGGCGCGCACGCCGTGGCCGCGTTGGCCTATGGAACCCAATCCCTCCCGCGTGTCGCCAAGATCGTTGGCCCCGGCAATCTCTACGTCACCGCCGCGAAGCGCCTCGTGGCCTTTGACTGCGCCATCGACATGCTCGCCGGCCCCACGGAGATCGTGGTTACAAGCGAGCGCGGCAACGCGAACGAGATCGCCTCCGACCTGGTCGCGCAAGCCGAGCACGATCCTGAAGCGCTGGCCATCTTCATCACCACGCGCGCCGATCTCGCCAAAGAGGTCATCGCCGAAGCCAAGTCCCGCAGCCGCAACAACGCAGTTGCGCGCGAAGCTCTTGATCGCAATGGACTGGTCATCGTTGCATCGAGCGTTGAGGAGGCGCGCGCGATCACCAATCGCCTTGCCCCCGAGCACCTCACAGTCGATGCGGCAAGCGATCTTGACTGGGTGCAAAATGCCGGTTCTGTTTTCGTAGGCCGCTGGTCCGCGCAGCCCATGGGCGATTACATCTCCGGCCCGAATCACACGCTCCCCACCGGCGGCATGGCGCGTGTGCGCGGCGGCTTGAGCGTCAACGACTTCGTCAAGCTCATCACCGTGCAAGAGTACACTGCGAAGGGAATCCGTTCCCTTGGCCCGCCTGCCGCATTATTGGCCGAAGCCGAAGGCCTCACCGCCCACGCCGAAGCGATTCGCACACGCACGACAAAGAGGAGGCCCCGTGTCTGAAGCCGCAACAACACTGGTCCCCGCGCCGCGCCTTCGCGTACAGGCCATGAAGGAGTATCACCCTCCGCTCGGCAACCGCGACACGCTGCGCCTGGACTTCAACGAGAACACCGTCGCCTGCTCGCCCAAAGTGCGCGAGGTGCTCGGCTGCATCTCCGCGGGCAGTCTCACGCGCTATCCCGAGCGCGAGCCGGTCGAGGCCATCGTCGCCGCGCATCTCGGCCTCGCGCCCGCGCAGATTGCGCTCACCAACGGCGTCGATGAAGCGATCCACGTGCTCTTTGAAGCCTTCCTTGAAGAGGGTGATGAGCTCCTGCTGCCCGTGCCTACTTACACGATGTATGAAATCTATGCGTCGGCCACCGATGCGCGCGTGGTCTCCGTGCAGGCCGCGGACGATTTGGCCTTTCCCTTCGAGCGTCTGCTCGCGGCGATTACGCCGCGCACCAAGATCATCGCCATTGCCAATCCCAACAGCCCCTCTGGCTCCGCGGCAACACGCGCGCAGTTACTGGAATTCGCCGCGCGCGCGCCTCATGCCGTTCTGCTGGTCGATGAGGCCTACTTCCACTTTCACGGCGAAACCGTGATCGATCTCATCGGCACTGTGCCAAATCTCATCGTTGCGCGCACCTTCTCCAAGGCTTATGGCCTGGCCGGTCTGCGCCTCGGCCTGCTTGCCGGCGCCGTGGAGCTGATGCGCTGGGTGCGCCGCGTGCTCTCACCCTACAGCGTGAACTCTCTGGCGCTTGCCTGCTTGCCACCCGCCCTCGAAGATGCAGCCTATCTTGATTGGTACGTGGCTGAAGTGCTGGCCGCGCGCGCGGAGTTTGAAGCAGCGCTCGATCAAGCCGGAGTTCGCCGCTGGCCGAGTTGCGCGAATTTTGTGCTGATTGAAATCGGCGCGCAGCACAAGGAGTTCACGCGCTTGATGAGCGCGGCTGGCGTGCTGGTCCGCGACCGCTCCAGCGATCCCGGCTGCGATGGCCGCGTGCGCATTACCATCGGTACTCGCGAGCAGATGCGCCAGGCCGCTGTGGCGCTCAATGAAGCGTTGGCAACACTCAGAATCGAAGGAGGCGCTCAATGACGCCCAAAGAAGACGCGCAACCTGTCGCCCCGCGCACCGCGAGCCTCGCACGCGACACCACCGAGACGCGCATCAGTATCAAGCTCACCATCGAAGGCAGCGGCCAATACAAGATCTCCACCGGCATTCGTTTTTTCGATCACATGCTGGAACTCTTCACACGCCACGGCGCATTCGATCTCGAACTCAAGTGCGACGGCGACCTCGATGTCGATCAGCACCACACCGTCGAAGACGTAGGCATCGCGCTGGGCGAAGTCTTCGACCGCGCCCTGGGCGACAAGCGCGGCATTCTGCGCGCCGGATACTTCCTTATGCCCATGGACGAAACCCTCGCCATCGCGGCCATCGACCTCAGCGGCCGCGCGGCGTTCGCCGTCGAAACCAAAGTCCGCACACGACTTGTTGGCGATCTGCAAACCGAACTGGTCACCGATTTCTTCGAAGGCTTCGCTCGTGGCGCACGCGCCAACGTCCACGTGAAGACGATGTACGGCCGCTCCAATCACCATAAGATCGAAGCAATTTTCAAAGCCTTCGCGCGCGCGCTCCGAGTAGCCTGTTCAAAGGATAAACAACTGGGCGAGATGCTGCCCTCCACCAAAGGATTATTGTGATGCGCGTAACGGTGATCGACTACAAAGCGGGCAACCTCACCTCAGTGCTCAAGGCGCTGCGCCACCTGGGCGCGGAGGCGGTCGTGACGGACAGCGATCTTTCGCTTGTCGAAGCCGCCGAGCGCATCGTGCTTCCCGGCGTGGGCCACTTTGCGGCAACCGAGCGGCTCGACGCGACGGGCCTTACATCCGCGATTCGCGCGGCGATTGCCCGTGGAGCTCCCTTTCTAGGCATCTGCGTCGGAATGCAGTGGCTCTATGCCGGCTCCAGCGAAGCGCCCAACCAATCGGGCCTGGGCTACTTTGCCGAATCTTGCGTGCGATTCTCTGAAGGCCGAGAAAAAGTCCCGCACGTCGGCTGGAACTCGTTGGAAGTGCGAAAGGGATCGCGGCTTTTGGCGGGCGTTGAGCCGGGCGAATATGTCTATTTCACGCACTCCTATCGCGCTCCCGTGACCGCCGACACTGCGGCCACTACGTTTTACATCGAGCCTTTTGCGGCAGCGGTGGAGCGCGGTAATGTGATGGGCGTGCAATTTCATCCGGAGAAGTCCGGCGCAACGGGGCTGAAGATTCTCAAGAACTTTCTGGAGGTAAAGTAATGCAGATCAGCTATAAGCTCAGTTTGGCCGACTATAAGGCCGCGCTCAAGCTACATTACAGACAGAGGGGCAATTGGAGATCACCTTTAGGTTTGTTCACCGTAATGCCAATTATTGGCGCATTGCTAATCTGCTGTACTGTTATCGGATACTTTGCTCAGGATGACTATTTCGCGCATAATCCGCCTGGGCTGTTAGCTGTTCCGATCTTCTTTTTGCTTTTGCCAGTGTTCTATTCCTACGCAATGAAGAAGCAGTTTGGGAACATGTTTCCCCATGGCCAGACTGACCAGCTTCTGTCAATCGATATTGATGATGGGCGGATCATCTCGGAAATGCCGGGCTTCAGCGAAAGCAAATTGCTTTGGACAGCGATCGTTCGATTTGCGCAGAACGAGAAAGTAACGCTTTTCTATGTAGCAAAAGCGCGATTCCTCTTTGTTCCAACCCAGCTATTCTCTGAGGAACAGCGCGCCGAACTCAACGACCTTGTCGCCCGCCATTTGCCAAAGGGAAAGAAATGATCACCAAGCGCATCATCGCCTGCCTAGACGTGCACGACGGTCGCGTCGTCAAGGGCGTACAGTTTGTCGATCTCGTCGATGCTGGCGACCCAGCCACACAAGCCGCGCGTCACGCCCGCGAGGGCGCGGACGAGATTGTGCTGCTCGACATTACCGCAACGCTCGAAGGCCGCCAGACGCTGCTCGACACGGTGCGCCGCACCGCGCGTGAGTTATTCGTTCCCTTCTGCGTCGGCGGCGGCATTCGTACCGCTGATGATGCGGCGCAGGTCTTCGAAGCAGGCGCGGACAAGGTCAGCGTGAACTCCGCCGCGCTTGCCGATCCAACATTGATCGATGCCATTGGCCGCAGCTTTGGCGCGCAGGCCGTTGTCGTCGCCATCGATGCGCGCCGCGACCCCGAAGCAGCCGACCCCGTGCGCGATGCGCAAGTCTTCGTCCAGGGCGGGCGCAAACTGGCCGGGCGCCGCGTAGTCGAGTGGGCGCGCGAGGCCGAAGCCCGAGGCGCGGGCGAAATCCTGCTCACCTCCATGAACTGCGACGGCACGCGCACAGGCTTCGATTGCGAACTGACCGCGGCGGTGAGCGAGTCGGTCAACATTCCCGTCATCGCCTCTGGCGGCGCGGGAACCGTGGAGCATTTTGTCGATGTCTTCGGTCGCGGCAAGGCCGACGCCGCGCTGGCCGCGAGCATCTTTCACTTCGGCATCTCCAGCGCGCGTTCGCTCAAAGAAGAGCTGGCCAAGGCTGGCGTATCGGTGAGGCTTCCATGCTGATTCCCTCTATTGATTTGCTGGGCGGGCGCATCGTTCAACTTGTTCAGGGCGAAAAACTGCGGCTGGCCTTCGATGACTTCGAATACTGGATTGAAAAGTTTTCGCGCTTCCCGCTTGTGCAACTCATCGATCTCGACGCGGCCATGCGCCAGGGCGACAACTCCACATTGGTTGCGAAGATTGCCAAGCGCCTTCCAGTGCAGGCCGGCGGCGGCATCCACTCCATCGAGCGGGCGCAACAGGTGCTTGATGCTGGCGCGAGGCGCGTCATCATTGGCTCGGCGCTCTTCTCCGGAAACGATTCCGGGGAGGGCGCAGTCAACACCGACTTCGCCGCGGCGCTAGCTGCCAGTGTTGGCGCGGAGCGCGTCGTCGCCGGGATCGACACGAAGAACGGCCGCATTGCCGTCAAAGGCTGGAAGGCGCATGTCGCGCTGACTCCCGACGAAGCGATTCCGCAGCTCGAACCGCACGTCAGCGCATTCCTCTACACGCATGTGGACGGCGAAGGGCTGATGCAAGGATTTCCCATCGCCACAGCAGCGCGCCTGCGCAAGCTCACCCAGCGCCAACTCATCGTCGCCGGCGGCATTCGCAGCCAACAGGAGGTCGATGCGCTCGACGTCCTGGGCGCGGATGCGGTGGTCGGCATGGCGGTCTACACCGAGCTGCTCGCGGTCTGAATTACCGCTGCGCCTCGCCGACGGCGCGGCTGGTCTCAACGCGCGAGTCGCGCAGCAGTCGCGCAATCTGCTTCAAATGAAGCTGCACCGCATAAGCGCGCAGGATCTCGGCCTGCGGAAACTGGAAGCCGGTGTGCCGCACCTCGGCCATGCGCGCTTCCAGTTGCGCAATATCCTCCTCCAGGTGCAATCCAGGCGGTGGAATGTGAAAGCGCCACTCGTGAATACACTCGGCAACATAATGAAATCCGGTGCGAATGTCCACGGCCAGGCGTCCCAGGGCCGGCTCCAACTGCTGCGCATAGCCATCCTCATGGCTGTCTTTGACTGAGAACTCCAGCGCCACTAGCGCATCAAAGAGCGAGCGGCCAAACTGCGCCAGCATCCCCAGCCCCTCGCGCCATCCGGGGCCGCCGGAGGGCTCGTTTCGCGAGGCTTCCAGCAAGAGGTTGTTGCGGCCAAGAAGGCTCAGCGCCTGCTCGCGCAGCGCGGGCAGGTTCTCCGCGGGCGCGCCACGAAACCCTTCGAGGATTGCCTCGAAAAACGCGCCCAGCACGAGAAACTCCTGCGCAAGCCCGTCGCGCAGGCGCAGCCTCGCACGGTCGGGAAAGACCAGCGTCGAAATCAGGACCGCGACCACGATGCCCAGGAAGACCTCCAGCACGCGATCCAGCGCGACGGTCCAGTGCGAGCCGCCTCGCTGCACCAGCATGACAATCGTGATGGTCACTCCGGCCAGCCGCGAGCTGCTGCGCAGACCCAGCAATCCGCAAATGATCACAGCCGCAAGCACGGCCAGAATGTAATTCCACGGCAGCACACCAAACTCGGTGAACGAGAAGCCGAGCAGCGCGCCTATCAGCGTGCCGAGAATGCGATCGCGCGAAGCGGAGATGGTGGCTCCGAAGTTCGATTGCAGCACGATGATGGCGCTGATTGCGCCCCAGTAGCCGTCGTGCAGCCCAAAGAGCATGGCGATCCACCAGCACAGCGCGGCCGCCAGGGCCGTCTTTGCCGCATGAATCAGCAGGCGCCGGCGCTCCCAGGTCAGGAACCCAGGGTTCTCCTCGCGCTCCACGCGCAGCTTGATCGCAAGCTGCTGCTGCGACAACGTCTTGTTTGCCTTCAGGCGCATAAGTGCAATCCGCAGCGCAATAGCTTCATGCTTACAGAATGCCCTATTCCGCCGGGTTCGGTCAGTGACCATTCTCACTTTCTGTTTCGCCCGGCGCCCATGGGCCCTCACTTTTTTCGACAGTGGAACGCTCCTTCCCGTGTAGCATAAGAGCAAGGCGCCCGTACCCCAAGGGCCCGCGAACTCATGCTGCGAGTCGGATATTCAGCCACCCTGGACGCGGAGTTATTGCGCGATTTCCCCGCCGAAGTCGAGCTTATTTCCCTGCCCGACGATCTCGACCGCGAGACTGAGATCGATGTCTGGATTCCGGACCCTTATCCGAAGCGGGCCATGAAGATCTGGCCGCATCTTCGCGGTGTGCGGCTGATCCTGTCGCTGATGGCCGGTACGGAGTGGATACCGGGCGTGGCCGGGCCGCACGTTACCATCTGCAATGCGCACGGCGCGCATAACATCTCGACTGCCGAGTGGACCGTTGCATCCATTCTGGCTATGTTGAAGTATTTCCCGATCTATTACGACGTGCAGCGCACCGGCCAGTGGAAGCGCCGCTTCGAAGCCAACGCTCACTATGCCCGCATCACGGGCGATGCGCGCACCCTTCATCCTGCCGTCATGCTTGAGGAGCTTACTGGGAAACGCGTGCTGCTGGTTGGCTACGGCGCCATTGGCAGGGAGATCGAGCGAATGCTCGCGCCCTTTCATGTCGAACTCGTGCGCGTGGCGCGCACCGCGCGCAGCGAACCGGCTGTTCATGCCGTCGCCGAACTCGACAGCCTCTTGCCGCAAGCGGAAATTGTGATTCTGATTCTGCCCTCGACCGTTCAATCGCATCATCTGATCGGCAGCCGCCAGCTCACGCTGATGCGCCAGGGCGCGCTGCTGGTCAACGCCGCGCGCGGGCCCATCGTGGACACTGACGCATTGGTCGAAGCGCTTAACTCGGGCCACATTCGCGCCGCGCTCGACGTTACCGATCCGGAGCCGCTGCCCGATGGCCATCCGCTGTGGAGTTGTCCCAATCTGCTGCTCACGCCCCATGTGGCAGGATCAAGCCCGCAATTCGGTCCCCGCTCCATGCGCACTGCGGCGGATGAACTGCGCCGTTACATTGCCGGTGAACCGCTGCACAACGTCGTTCAAGCAGCAATCTAATCGGTAACGCTGGGTGCCCCAGGTCTCGCTTCCGAGGCCTGAGAAAGTGCAAGCTGCCAACTTCGCAGTCCCAACACTGCGAGCGCGACGAATCCTGCATAAAGCATAGCCGTCGTCCACATATCCTTGTAGAGATACTCGCCAACATACACAGCATCGACCACAATCCACAGCCACCAGTTGGCCGTGTGTTTGCGCGCCTCCCACCAACTGGCCACGAGACTAAAGACGGCTAAAGTGGCATCCAGGTGTGGAAGCGCCGCACCAATTCTGGCCATCCACCATCCCACCAATATGCTGCCCAACGCGCCCACTATCAGACCCCCGAGCCAGCCTGTTAGGCGCATTGGAACCACTCGCACCTCGCCCTGCAGGCGCACCCCGCGAGCCCAGTTCCACCAGCTGTAAAGGGTGAAAGCAATGAAGAATACCTGGAGAAATGCATCCGACTTCAGGTTTTCGCGATAAAAAACCACCAAGTAAAGGATGTCCGAGATCAATACAATCGGCCAGCATATAAGGGTGCGGCGCGTTGTCAGCCAAATGCCGACGAGGGTAATGACGGCTGCAACATTCTCTAACCAATTCACGGCAAGGTAATTCGCGATAGCGCTCCAATGCATCACTCTTCGGCCCCCATCGGCGCCGCGCCGCGCGGCTTTCGCGTCTCTGCCCATCTGTCAATTGCTTCCAGAAGTTTCTTTCCGCCTACGCCGCGGAACCAGCGCGCGTGGCCGAGCAGGTAATCGATCGACGCAACCCGCGCCTTCTCTTCCGAATGCAGGACACCCAGAAGATAATCCGCTTCTGTCAGCGCAAACTCCGCGTGACAGAGCGCCGTCATCGGCTTGAGCGCAGTTGCCTCTTCATCGCGCAGCGGACGCACCGATTCATAGCCGTCGAGCAGAGCATGCAAATGATCGAGGTGCACCGGCACGTCGTCGAAGGCTTCCGTTCCTTCGCGCAATGCAAGCCACTCGACGATGTTGCGTTCGATGGCTTGCGCCAAATCATGCACGGCGTTGGTGCGGTCGGCAAGCCCAAAGTCGATCACGGCCACAGCGTGCGCCTCGTCGCTTGCATCGCTCCACAGAAGATTTGAGGCATGAAGATCGTTGTGCGTCCACAATGGCTTCAGCGCCGGCAATAGCGGAAGTAACTCCGCATGAAAGGGCGCAAGCAGATCGAGCGCCTCATCGCAGGCTGCGCGCGCAACCGCATCCTCGTCAAGCGCGGGCCGCGCAGCCATGTAGCGTTCCATCGCTACAACTGGGTCTTGAGCCCCAAAGATCGTGAAGCTGGCAACCAGCGGTTGCGGCTTTCGCCTTGGCGCGTCGAACCCATGCGACGCCAGGTGCAGCCGCGCCAGCGTCTCTCCCGCCGAGCGCGCATGTGCCGACGAACGAAACGGCGTCCACGAGAGCGCGTCCTCATAAATATCCACACCCTTTGGCGCCTCATGAACCTCATAGGTCCATTCGCCGCGCTCAATTGCGGTTTCACCCGAAGCGGCTGCAAAGACCCGCGGCACCGGCGCGCCGCGCGCGTGAAGATAATTCAGGAAGCGATGTTCTTCGAGCAATCCTTCGCGGTCGCGCACCGTTCTGTGGTGGCGCTTGATGAACACATCTCTGCTGCCCGCCTTCACCACGCTGGCCGCTGAAAACGGCCGCGGACTCACCGAAAGAATCCTCGATGGCTTTTCACAATCCGGAAACTCGGCAAGCAACGCGCGCACCTCGGCAAGTGTAAGCGGCGGCCAATCGGGCTCGACCAGCGTGCCGTCCAATCCATGCGCCTTTGCCGTCGTGCTCATCGCTTGTTGATCCTTTGCTTTGAAAGGGCACGACTTCAGTCGTGCCGGTAGCACCGCAAAATCAAGGTGGGCTTCAGCCCCTGAGGGAATCGCTCCTGTATCCAAAGAACCTCTTTACAGAGCCCCTAAAAAATGTAGTGCGCCGAAAGCCTCACAGTCGTCGGCGCGCCCAGATGGATAAACGTATCGCCATAACTTGCCCCGGTATCCTTCCAGTAGCGCCTGTCCGTGATGTTATCGGCATAGAGCCGCAGCGTCACGCGCCCCTGCTCGCCGCCCGGCGTATAACGCGCGCCCAGGTTGAAAAGATTGTAGCCAGCCA
>Ga0302320_10004087_pt1 | contig 33282 bp, 31 predicted proteins | sample Bog_T0_3_FD_202130 | JGI IMG/M metagenome (GOLD analysis project Ga0302320, IMG submission 202130) | Peat permafrost microbial communities from Stordalen Mire near Abisko, Sweden - Bog_T0_3 | ecosystem: Environmental > Terrestrial > Soil > Wetlands > Peat | place: Sweden: Abisko, Stordalen Mire... | reverse complement strand
GCCAGAGCGGTATTCGCCGGGTTGCGGGTATCGAGCGGCGTCTGCGCCTTCTCGAGCGAGTAGGGCTGCGACGTGGGCGCGTTGGCAAAAATGCCGAACATAGGCCGCGCCCCGGCGTCGTAGGTGGTAAGTGGATGCAGTCCCAGAATAATCTCCATGGTACGCAGCACAGAAGCCTGGTTATACATGGTGCTGTTCACCGTGCCTCGTTTCACCCACGGAGAAATCACCCAGCAGGGCGAGCGATGCGAATCGACATGGTCGGGACCGTTCTGTGCATCGTCCTCAATGACGAAGATGGCGGTTTCATTCCAGAAGCGCGATTTCGAAACTGCTTCCGCAATCATCCCCACGCCCTGATCGTTATCCGCGGCCATCGAAAGCGGTGAAAGCATGCCCGCGGCCATCCCGTGAGTATGGTCGTTGCCCATGCGCATGATCATGAATTGCGGCATGGAGCCGGCCTTTTCGAAATCGTTCAGTTCGCTCAGGAATTCTTTGGCGCGATCCACATCGGGGTATTCGAGGTCGAAGCCGCGGTAGTTCGGATCGGTGTTGGGCGCGAGGACCGGGTCGCGCACGCTGGTGATCTGCGTGCCATCCGCATCCGCCTTCGCACGAAGGTCCACGTAATAGCCGTAATTGCGCATGGTGACGCCGGCCTGGCTCGCGGCCGTCCAGATGTAACCGGCGGGCGGCAGATTGGCCGGCTCCTGGCCTTCATAGTCGTACGTCTTGCGCCGGTTGGCGTAGCTGTTGGGCCACATGCGCTGCGTGTAATCCGGCGCGATGGCCGCAGTCGCCCAGTTGTGCCCATCGGCGCTGACGTCGGAATTCACGTAGAAATTGTCGAGCAGGACAAACTCGCCGGCCAGCTTGTGAAGATTGGGCGTGACTTTCTCGCCAAACATGACGATCGAGGCGTCGCCGTTGCCCTGCTTCATATCGCCCAGCACCTGATCGTAGGTGCGATTTTCCTTGACGATGTAGATCACGTGTTTGATGGGGCCGTTGGGGCGCACCGGATTGCCTTCCGGGATGCCTGCGTCGTCGAGTTTCTCGTCGCGATAGGGCGAGTTCGCAATCACTTCCTGCGTCCACGCATCGAGCTGGTGCTCGTCGGCCACGTCGGTGAATTGCACGGTGCCCCGCTGAATGTGCGCGACGTACTCGACGCCATCTGCCGTTCCGCCTTCATGCACAGGCTCCGGCTTCTGCAGCGGATTGGGCCCGCCAGGATTGGCATACGAGCGCAGACCGCGTCCGTTGAGCACCGCCATGCGTCCATCCGGCAAACCGAACGCAGCGGTGGGATACCAACCGGTCGGGACGAATCCCAGCACGCGGCTGCGTGCGCCGGAGATGTCGACCACGGCCGCCGCATTGGCATCGGCGCAGGCCACAAACAAACGCTTGCCATCGGCCGAAATCCCCAAACCGCTCGGCGTCATCCCTAACGGCTGGCGCGGGGATAGCGCCAGATTAATGCTCTCGAGGCGCGAGAGATCGCCCGATTCCGTCGCGCCCATCACGTAAACACTGTTGGTGTTGCTGGCGGAAACGAAGAGGCGCGCTTTGACTGCGGGCTGATCCTCTACTTCGCCTTCTTGCCAGACCATATCGGTGGTGTGCGGCGCCACCCGTACCAGCGCCATGCGTTCGCCGCTGTTGGCGTCGTACTGGCCGATTGAGCCATCGGCCCAACTCGATACGTACAGGCTCTTGCCCGAGGGATGAAAAAGGATCCGGTACGGCCGCCGCGCAGTCTTGATGCGCGACAGAATGAAACCGGATTGCGGATTCATCACCACCACGGAATCGTGATAAAGATCTGCCGCGTAGAGCAGGTGGCCGTCCGGCGCGAGTTGGACATCGCCGATAAAATCTTCCGGCTTGCGATCCTTCTCGGCAACGACGGGGAAGACGCGGGCCGGCTTCAGGACGCCGTTCGCCAGAGTAAATTCGAAGACGGAGGCGCGTGATCCTCCACCCACATAGACGCGGTCGCCCGCTTTCGCGATCGTCATTCCCAGCCAGGCATCCGGTACCGGAGTGCGGCTCAACTCCTTCGCGGCCGCGATATCGATCACGCTGATGGTGGGCGGATTGTAGCCGCCGTTCAGGATGAGCAGGAACTTCTTATCCGGCGTAATCGCGGAGGCCATGGGCAATGTTTCCACAGGGATCTGCGTGCCCGCGGCCTTGATGCGCCATCCGCTGTTGAGAAGGAAGCTGCCGTCGGGCAGGATGCCGGGTTGCTCGCGCGGCGCCGATTGCGAATTCAGTATGGCGGCAGCCACGACCATCAGTACGACACTGAGCCGCGACCCGGAGATCCCCTTCAGGGGTCCCGGCCGTGAGGGAGTGGTATTCATTTTCATTCGTTTTCAAAATAACGCTGCGCTATGGGAAAGCGCCGGCCAATGCCGAACGCCTTCGAGGTGACTTTCAGGCCGGGAGCGGCCTGTTGACGTTTGTACTCGTTGCGATCCACTTTGAGCGCAACATCTCCGACCAATTCGACGGGAAGCGAAAGCTCCGCCGCAATCTCCTTCACGCTGCGGAAATCCTCTACATACAGCCGCAGAATATTGTCGAGCACATCGTAGGGCGGCAGCGAATCGCTGTCTTTCTGATCGGGCCGCAGTTCGGCCGACGGGGGCTTTTCGAACACCGATTCCGGGATGGCGCCGCCGTGCCTGCGATTGGCCGCGCGCGACAGCGCATAGACCATGGTCTTGGGAACGTCGCTGATGACCGCCAGTCCACCGCACATATCGCCATAGAGCGTGCAATACCCCACGGCAATTTCGCTCTTATTCCCCGTGGTCAGCACCATCGCGCCGAACTTATTCGACAGCGACATGAGGGTGAGACCGCGCAAACGCGCCTGGATATTTTCCTCGGTGACATCAGGCTTGCGGCCTTCGAAAACCGCCGCCAATGTGCGACACATCTCGTTATATGCCGGTGTGATCGAGATAACGTCGAAGGCAATACCGAGACGCTCGGCCATGTCCCGCGCATCGCGAATACTGTGATCGGAAGAGAACGGCCCCGGCATAGCGACCCCACGCACATTTTCTCGCCCCACAGCGTCCACCGCAATCACCGCCGTGAGCGAAGAATCGATGCCGCCGCTCAGGCCGATCAATACCTGCCTGAAGCCGCACTTACGTATGTAGTCCCGCGTACCCAGTACCAGCGCTTCGTACACGGCTTCGCAGTCGTCGGGAAGATCGGCATGGCGCTCGCCTTGGCCCGTTTCCGAATCGACAATCACCAGATCTTCGCGGAACGAAGCTCCCGACGCGATGACATTGCCTTCGGCGTCCATCGCAAAGCTTGAGCCATCGAATACGATCTGGTCGTTGCCGCCCACCTGATTCACCACGATCGCCGGGACATGGTGGCGGAGCGCGAGGGCGCGGAACATATCCAGCCGCAGTTCCCGTTTGCCGATGTGATAGGGAGACGCGTTAACGCTCACCAGCATGCTGCCGCCGCTCTGGATCAGTTCGTCGACCGGATCGCGGCGGTAGAGTTGCCGAGGCCAGAATTGTTTATCGTTCCACGCATCTTCGCAGATGGTCAGCGCAATGTTTTCGCTGCCCGCGCTCCAGAGCGATTGAAATTCCCCGGGAACGAAGTTACGCGATTCGTCGAAAACGTCGTAGGTGGGGAGCAGGATCTTGGTCTGCCGCAGCAATACTTTTCCCCCGCGAATGATCGCCGCGGAGTTAGTGGCCTGTTTGCCCGTCGGTATGTGCGAGCGGCCCACGTAGCCGGCGACGATAGCGATAGGTAAGTCTTGCGTGGTTTCGGCCAGCCGCAGGACGGCGGATTCGGATCGATCGATGAAGGTGCGTTTTTCTACTAAGTCCCGCGGAGGGTAGCCGGTGAGCGAAAGTTCGGGAAAAACAACGAGCTCGGCCCCGCGCTCCGCCGCTTCCCGGGCAAAGCGGGAGCATAGCGCGGTATTTCCGGCGAGGTCGCCGACAGTGGGATTGATCTGCCCGAGGGCGATCCGCATGAACTTCCAGTTTAGGGGATTGGCACCTGAAGTGCCCCACTGTGCAACTGAGGACCGACTATGCGATTGATAACAGACTTTTTCTTCCTGATGTTGTTCTTCGTCCTGGTGGTAGTGTGGCTGCTAGCCTGGGGCGCTTTCCATATTGCGGGCGGGGCGATTCACCTCTTGTTGATCATTGCCCTGATTTCGTTGGTGGCGCATTTTATGCGCGGCCACTCGGCTGTTTGAGAGAACGCGGGCGTAGGATAGAGCTCTGAAGGAGAGCTATCCGAATGAAGTTTGTTATCGCAGTTTTTGCCGTGCTGGCAGCGGCGAGTGCGGCGCCCCCGGCCGGCACGGCAACCATTGTCGACCACGACAAAGTCGCGGCTGGTTTTAATAAGACCACCTATGTGATCGAATCTCCGGATTGTCGGGTTGCGGGCGCGCACCGCGCGGGTCCGGGGCAGGTCGAAGTGCACGACAAAGAAGTCGACGTGATGTACATCGTGGACGGCGAAGCCACGTTCGTAAGCGGCGGAACTATGATCGGCGGCAAGAACACCTCACCCGGTCAATGGCTGGGTTCGGAGATTCAGGGCGGGGAGTCGCGCCATGTTGTCAAAGGCGACATGATCATGGTGCCCGCAGGCGTGCCTCACTGGTACAAGGAAATTCCCGGATCGCTGAGTTACGTGCTGGTGAAGATCATCAAGTAGGGCGCGGGAAATTCAGTGTGGGATACACTGGGCTGCCTGGAGGTTCTATGAAATACTTCCTTGCCGCCGTACTGCTGGCAGGTTCCGCCGCGCTCGCGCAGGATACTGTTCCGGAAATTCCCTTTGAATCGGTCCCGAATTTTCTGAAGCTTCCCGCGGATTTGTATCTGGGCGAGGCAGCCGGAGTCGCGGTCAATTCGAAAGGCCACGTCTTCGTTTTCTCCCGGGGTAACTCGACCGGTCCGGCTTATGCCGCAACCGCCGCTCAGCTTCTTGAGTTCGGTCCCGATGGGAAGTACATCCGCGAAATCGGCAAGAATCTCTACGCATGGTCATTTGCTCACGCCGTCAGGGTCGATCGGGACGACAATATCTGGGCCGTCGATAAAGGTTCGGACATGATGATCGAGTTCCATCCCGACGGCCGCGTCGCAATGGTATTCGGCCGCAAGAAAGAAGCTTCGGACGAAGGCGCGGAGGCGTGGAAACATCCGCGGCCGCCGCTTCCCGCCGTGGATGGCCAATTCCGCCAGCCCACCGACGTTGCCTGGGATCCGCAGGGCAACATTTTCTTCAGTGACGGCTACATCAACTCACGCGTCGCCAAATACGATAAGAACGGGCGCTGGGTGAAATCGTGGGGAACGCCCGGCAGCGGCCCCGGTCAGTTCAGCACTCCGCACAGCATTGCGGCGGATGCGCAGGGTAATATCTACGTGGCGGATCGCGGCAATCGCCGTATCCAGGTGTTCGATGCCGATGGCGCTTTCCTGCGCGAAATGAAAATCAATGTGCCGGTCCCGCCCGACGCGCAACCGTGGATGGGCGCCAAGCCCGCTCAGGGGGAAGGCCAGCCCGGCACTATGCAAAGCGGCGCGCCGTGGGCCATCTGCATCACGCCGGGTCCCACCCAATATCTCTATTCTTCCGACGCTTTTCCGGGACGCGTCTACAAGATGACGCTGGACGGAAAAGTGGTGGGAGTTCTCGGCAGCTCCGGGCGGCAACTCAAACAGTTCGGCTGGATCCACGAAATCGCCTGTCCGTCTGAAAACACGATCTTCGTCGCGGAGCTGCTGAACTGGCGGGTGCAGAAGTTAATCCTGCGTCCGGCTGTAAAGAAATAAAGATCGCGAGCCGGGTGCGTCCCGTAACGAGATATTCATACGGCAGTTACGCTACTGATGTAAAATTTTCGACGATGGATCAAATGGACATTGAGCGGACGTCGGGCACCTATGCCGATGTGACCGTTTTCAGACTCAAGGGCCCCTTCACGCTGGCTACGCTTTTCCCGTTTCAGACCGCCTTGCGCGACCCTTCTTTGAAGAGCGCGATTATCGACTAAAAGGGAGTTCCGTATATGGATTCCGCCGCGCTCGGTGTGCTTCTCGCGCACTTCGCCCATGCGATGAGGCACGGCACCCGCTACGCATTGGTTGGCATCACGCCCCGTGTAATGACGATTTTCGAGATTACCCATACCGATACCATCCTGCCGATCCTCCCCACCCAGGAAGATGCCGAAAAGGTTTTCGTCAGAACGGCCACCGCTTGATTACTGCGCGTTGGGCGCTGAGTCCGCAGAGAGAATCGCCTCGTAATTGACTACCTCCTGGCTGCCCTCCTGCAGAGTGACCGGCTGTCCCCTGCTCTCCACGGATTTCAGAAAATCCGCATCGTAGTATCGATTGGGCTGGATTTCGTTCCACCCAAAAAGCACGTAGTCTCCCGGCGCGAGACTGCCTATCGCGAAGTAACCGGTTTGATCGGTCACGGTGGTTCGAAAGCCCGGCGTAAGTACCACAGTTGCGCCCGCGATCGGTTCGCCGCCTTTATCGTGTACCACGCCACTGACCGTCGCGCCGTGCGGGCTGACCACGATCTCCATCGGATCCGCCGCTGCCACGTAAGTCAGGCCGTTCTCCCTGACATCCTGCTGGGCGTACGCGATGGATTTGACGTAGTAGCCGGGCGGCATCCCGCGGACCCCAATGCTGAGCGAATCGAGACCCGTGGCCGTGAGAGAGAATGTTCCGTCGGCGGCGACAGGCGCGGGTTGCACTGCCGACACCAGGTTTTTCGATTCCGCCGTCACCTCGACATTTGAATTGGCGAATGCCTCAAGGTCGTCGGACCCCTCTATGCGCAATTTACCAGAAATATCGACGGGGGGCTGCAGCGCGATGTTGACGCCGGTGACGTCGTGGGTAGTGACATCCACCTGAGCCAGCCCGGTGAAGCGCGTCCTGCCGACGGTTTTTTGCGCAATGAGGTTGTACTGGCCGGGCGGCGCCTCGATTGCAAAGGCGGTTGCCGCATCGGGCACCGTCTCCGAAATATTAGCCACGGTCGATACCGCTGTGCCGCGCGGCTGCAGTTCGATTCGAATCGGTGCCGCCGGACCCGTGTTACGGCTATCGATGCTTCCGCTAACGCGCTGCTCCACGCTTTTCCGCAGCGCCAGATCGACCCCCGAAGCGGTCTGGCCTGGTTGTATATCGAGCAGCGCGGCGGCTTGCGGGTCGACCGTGCCCGAGTACCATGTAGAGGCGAACGAGCGCGCAGAGGCCGGCGCAGCGTTCAGATAATACCGGCCCGGCGGGATATTGAAGATGCGGTACTCGCCCAGATCGTTGGTCGTAACCGGATCGAAGGTCGCGAGTTGCCTGCGGCCGTGGTCGTCATAAACCATCCGCGCCAACGCAACCGAGGCATACGCGACCGGATCACCGTCGGGACTGGTAATGCGCCCCGAAACGACTCCCTGGGGCATCAGCTTGAACGTCACGTCCTTCATCGCCATGTCAGGCTGCAGATCGAGCGGCGCTCCGTACGCCCCATCCACAAATCCGGCCCTGTGCGCACGCAGCCGATATTTGCCGGGGCCGATATTGCGCAGCGCGAACGCGCCTGTAGCATCGGTCTCCGCTCTGAGACTCACGCCTGCGATAGCCGGGGCTATGCCTTCGAGCACTAACGTGGCATTGCCGATCGGCGCGCCTGAAACGCCGTTCACGACGGTGCCTTCTACGCTCGCCTGGCCGGGCGGAGCGGGCGCCTGCGCAAGGAGTAATGCAAATAGAATCGAAACGATCAGGCACACCTCCCGCGTCTTCAGATTACGATACGACGGGTTACGATACGACAGGTTACGATACGATGATGTGGAACAAGCGGCATAGCCGTGCGGGTTTGGTTTTTCTTCTAGCGTGCGGCATGGCCATGGCGCAATTCCACCGGAGAATAAAAGAGGAAGAACCAGCCGTCGTCGCACCGCCGACGTTCGATCATTACGTACTGGCGTTAGGCTGGGCTCCCAATTTCTGCGCGCAGCCGGATGCTGCCGCCACCAATCCGAAAGAATGCGCAGCGGGGCGCCGCATCGGCTTCGTCGTCCATGGGTTCCGGCCCGAATCGCCCGAGGGCAAAAGTCTTGCCGGATGCGGTCCCGCCAAATCGGTTCCAAAGCCTGTAATGAATATGGTGCTGCGTTATATGCTCACCCCGGCGCGCATCCAGCAGACCTGGGCCGCCGAGGGCATCTGTACCGGATTGAAGCCCGGCGAGTACTTCGGTAACATTCTGCTGACTCGAACCGGTGTGCAGATTCCTGTGCAGATTACATCTGCGGAAGGCGAAATAAGGGAGAGCCCGGAGCAGATTGAAACTCAGTTCGCGGGAGCTAATGCGGATTTTCCGAAGGCGGCGTTTCGCACTTCCTGCGAGGCCGGCGCGCTGCGGGAGACGCGAATTTGTTACGACAGGATGTTGAAGCCTCAGGCGTGTCCGGTGGGTGAGGCAGAGTGCTCCTCGCAGGCTATTCTGATACGGCCACTGCGCTGAGAAGCCACCTGGCACGGCGGATAGAATCGATACAGCATGAATCGCCGGCAGTTCCTCAGTACTCTCGGACTCGCGACCGTGGCAGGCGCCCAAACGCGTCAACGGCCCAAAGCCGATTTCACGCTCCATATCGGCCCGGTCAACGTCGAACTCGCTCCGAAGAAAATTGCCCGGACCATAGGCTACAACGGCACGTCTCCCGGCCCGCTTTTGCGCATGCCGGAAGGCAAATCCGTCACCATCGACGTAATCAACGGCACTCACGATCCGGAAATCGTGCACTGGCATGGCCTGCAGATTCCGTCCAACGTCGACGGCTCCATGGAAGAAGGCACGCCGATGGTCGCCCCTGGCGCTACCGGGAGTTACACCTTCATGCCTGCGCCCTCCGGCACGCGCTGGTATCACACTCACGTATCGGCGGGTCGCAATCTGAAGCGCGGCCTCTACACCGGGCAGTTCGGATTTTTTTATATCGAGCCGAAAAACGAGGCGGGCAATTACGACAAAGAAGTTTTTTTGGCGCTGCGCGAGTGGGATCCTTACATGACCACCGGCAGTGACGACGAAGCCTCCATGGACGCCGCCTGGAAGCTCTTTTCGATTAACGACCGCGCATTGGGCGCCGGTGAACCGGTGCGCGTTTCGAACGGCCAGCGCGTGCTGCTGCGCATTCTGAACGCCAGCGCCACCATGCACCGGCGCATGGCCTTTGCCGGGCACAAATTCCAGGTAGTTGCGCTCGATGGCAATCCCGTGAGTAACCCCGCCACCGTGGATGCGCTTGAATTGGGACCCGCGGAGAGAATTGACGCTCTCGTGGAAATGCGCAATCCGGGCATCTGGATTCTGGGCGCCACCGACGATCATGACCGCCAGCAGGGTATGGGAATTGTCTTCGAGTACGCCAACCAGACCGGCGATCCGCGATGGCTGCCTCCCAGCGTGGCGCCTTGGGACTACACGCTGTTTGGCAAACCTCCGGTGGAAAATTTTCAGGCAGAGAGAGTCCCCCTGGTCTTCGAAAAGCTTTTTGCGGGACATCGCTGGGTAGATAAATGGTCGATCAACGGCAAGTCGTACCCGAAGACCGATCCGATCCGCGTGCGCGCCAATGGCCGCTACCGTCTGGTATTCGACAATCGCAGCGACGAGGCCCACCCCGTGCACCTGCATCGGCACACCTTCGAATTGACCAAAGTGGAAGGCGTGGCTACTTCAGGCGTGTTTAAAGATGTGGTTGTAGTGCGTCCGAAGACTCAGGTGGAGGTGGATTTCGTGGCCAATAATCCCGGCCAAAGCCTGTTCCACTGCCACCAGCAGATGCACATGGACTTCGGGTTTATGACGATGATGCAATACATTTGAAAGCCTTTCAGGCATCGTCGCGGCGCGTCCAGAACGAACGTCCGCAGACGTCGCACTCCCACTTTCGACGTGGCCTGACGAAGGCCATCAGACGTTCCATGGTGGAGCGCCGAATTCGCGAAACCGCCGCGGCCCGGCATACCGGACACTTCGGAGTGGGTGCAGACTTCGGCACGTCTTCCATTCTGGGTTTGGAGTCCGACACAAGGTCGCCGAGCGCTGCCCAGCGGCATTCATCATAGCATTTGTCAGCGGGATAGAATGCCGGCAGACCGACGCACCGCCTCACCTACACATCGCCCCCGATCCCGGATGGAAAGCGCGCTGCAAATCCATTTTGTAATCTGAAGGCATGCGCGGAATTTGTGTCCTCATCGCGGCGGGTTTTTTCATGACCGTGGCCGCTCTTGCCGACGACGTGGTCCTGCCTGAGGGGGCGGCGAAAAAGACTGTCGAAAATGCCTGCGGCGATTGTCACGGGTTGGACAAGATCGTCGACAACCCCGAAACCTCGGAGAAATGGCGCGCTACCGTCAACCGTATGGTCAGGAAAGGCGCCACGCTTTCAGATGCGGAGATCGACGCCGTGGTGGATTATCTGGCCACCAACTTTCCGCCGGAGAAAATCAACGTCAACACCGCCAACTCGAATCAACTGCAGAACATCCTGGAACTTTCGGCCGCCGAGGCGGATGCGATCGTGAAGTACCGCAAGGCCAACGGCAACTTCAAGGATCTGGCGGGGCTCGAAAAAGTGCAGGGCGTGGATGCGAAGAAGATTGAGGCGCAGAAAGAACTGATCGCTTTTTAATCTCGCCTCCCGAGACGGCGCAGGGCGCGCGCGGGCCAGCGGCGAAGCAGTGCCAGGCGATAAAGCACGAGGCGCCGCGATAGCGAATCCCAGGTGTGCTGGAAAACCGGCTGATATTCGGCGTCGAGGTATGCAAAGGCTTCCGCGTACATCAGGTCGCAGGTGCGATTGAGAAAGCCGAGAATGCCGGCTTCGAGAACCGGCACACAGGCGCGGGCCAGGCGGGATTTCGTTGCGGGGTCGCGCGACCGCACATAGCGCGCCAGGAAGCGAATGGTGGCGTTCGCCCAATGGCTCGGGGATAGAAACACCTGCTCCGCCAGCGGCTGATCGGCAATGGCGGCGAAGCGCTGGCAGGCTTCAAGGCCGAGAGTTTTCCGGATATCCTGCGCGCTGGCGTGGAAGCGGCTGGCCATGTCGCGGTGGAGATCCTGACGGAAGCCGGATCCGATCAGATCGCGCATGCGCATGGGCGCGGCTGGAATTTCGGGCGGCTGAATTGCGATGTTTCCCGGCGCCAGTTTTCGCACCACGGAAAGATGCCTGTCTACGTCGTCGAAGACGGAGTGAACCAGGTCCGGCAGCCGGTTGAACAGGTTCCGCGTGCTGATCGGCTCGTGCTCCTTGGCGCCCAGCCAGACGGCTTCGATGCGGCCGCCTCGACGGACCACGTGTGCCATTACGGCGCTGTCCATCGTGTAGGCGCGCTCACGCATGATCGAGACGTCGTCGAGAATGCCGTGCAGGAGTTTGTGCGAGATGGCGTAGTCGCCGCCGTGGCGAAAGGCGATCCATTTGCGAAACACGGCGCCGAAGATCAGGCGGTCCCAGATGTGGACAATGGCATCGTCCTCATCGAAGCGCCTGACGTAATTGGCCACGGCGACACCGGCGCCTCGCTGTTGGATGGCATCGAGATATCGATTCACCCAGCCTTCGGAGTTGCGCACATCGGCATCGATGAAGACGACGTCCGCGCGCAGCCGATTAGCGACTTGAAGGATGGCCCAGTGCGACCAGGAGCGGCGTGTGAGGCCGGGGCGCTGGGCAAAGCCGAAGGGTTTAAAAAACGTTACGACTTTGACACGGGCGCTGGATGGCGGGAGGTGCGCGTCGATGAGGATGGGGCGAGTCCGGCGTTCGCCGACGACTACGATGGCGGCGTCCTGCATGCGTGCTTCGAGATCGCGCTGCGTAGTCGCGACGAGCGTGCCGATGTTACCTGCTTCCTGGTGAAACGGGATGCCGACGACCACGCGTGCGGAACCGATGGCGCGCGCGGCTGCCTGGACATCGGGCTGGATGAGGCGGCTGAACTTATCGATTTTCCAGGGGCGCCGGCCGACGAACAACGCGACGTTCTCCGCGGCCCGAAGCCAGGCGACTGTGAGACGGCGCAGAGTGCGGAACATCGGCGTACGCTCCATGAGGGTAGCATTTATGTATATGAAGACCAGGATAGTCGTAGACGCAGAATTGCTGGATCGCGCCCGCGACTTGACAGGCATCCAGGAAAAGACCGCATTAGTCCGGGCTGGTCTCGAGGCGTTGATTGCTCGCGAGGCGGATAAACGGCTGGCGGCACTGGGCGGTACGCAGCCGAAACTGGCGAGCGTCCCGCGACGGCGAGCGTCCTGAAGAGGTGCTGGCCGATACTTCCGTCTGGAAACTGCACTTCCGGTACGGATTGCCGACCTTAGCGGACCGTCTGGGCGAGGGACTCATCCTCGTGCATCCGCTCGTGTCGGGCGAACTGGCGTGCGGCAACCTGAAGAACCGCCGGTCGATCCTGTCCGATTTTCAGGCGCTGCCGTCGGCTAAACCCGCATCCGATGAGGAGGTGCTGCAATTGATCGAGGATCGCAGGCTTTGGGGCCGGGGGCTGGGCTGGGTCGACGTGCATCTGCTGGCCTCGGCACTGCTTTCGCATTGCGGACTCTGGACGCTGGACAAGAAGCTTTTAGAGGCAGCGAAGGAGTTGGGCGTGAGCGCCGGGCCCACAGCCCATGGTACGGACGACTGATAGCATCACCCGTATGCCTCCCGTGAAGAAGACATGGCTCATCGATCCGGCGCTGGTTCGGCGCGCGCAGAAAATCTGTGGCGCACGCACCGAGACAGAGACGGTGACGAGCGCCCTTCGTGAGGTTGTAGTCCACGATGAAATCGACAGGGCGTTCCGGTGGTACGGACCGGCTTTAGCGGACATCGAGGATGTCTTTCCCGATGCCCAGGCGCCCCGACGCCGATGAAGGTCTTCTCGACACCCACGCCCTGATCGAACCGCCCACCAGCGCCAAATGGTGAACGATGTCCTGATCGCAGTGACGGCCGCGCGAGCGGGCCTGCTTGTGATTCCCGAATCCTGGAGCACACGCCGGTGCGCTGGATGCCGCCTCATTCCCCTCGATGCCGGTCCCGACCACCACGCTTCGGCGGCCTGGCGCACGGATGAAACCGATTATTCGCTGTGGGTACAATTGTGGGATTGTGGAGTTCGGTTGGGACGAAGCCAAACGCGACTGGGTTCTGGCCGAAAGGGGCATCGATTTTCTCCGTTTTCAGCTTATTCGACGGGCGTCCCGTTCTCACGGTGCCAACGCCGCGCGGCAAGGAAGAACGCTTTCTGAGTATTGGTTCGATTGAAGGGAAATTCTTTGCTGTCATTTGGACGTGGCGGGAGGGAGCTCTGCGGATTATCACCGCAAGAAGGGCGAGAGATGCAGAAGAAGAACAATACCGTTCGCTATACGGCGAGGCAGATTAAAGCCCGCATTTCGCGAGGCGAGGACCGCACGGATTGGTGCAAAGTCAATGCGGTGACCGGCAGGAAACTCGAGGCGTCAATTCAAGCCGATGGGGATGACGTCCAGGGTGAGCCCGACTGGACGCAGGGCATCATGGGCATACCCGGTCCAAAGGACCATATCAACATTCGCATCGACCACGATGTACTCGAATGGTTCAAGAGCAGAGGGAGGGGTTACCAGACCCTCATGAATAACGTACTGCGGGAGTTCGTAAAATCACGGCAGCAGCGGGGGCCGTCCGTGCATCGTGATTACCGGTAAGGCTCACGATTTTTCGCGAATCAGGAAGCACACGCCGGCGCGCTGGCTGCCATCTCATCGGTTTCCGTGATAGCCTGCCTGCAGAGGCGCTTCTTATGATCTGGCGAGCTTTACGTCACATGACGGCAACTGAGATACTTACGCGCGTGGCGGTTGGGGTGGGCGCCGCCATTCTCGGCAGCCTGGGTCTCTACCCTCGCTCGCCGATCGTATGGACTCTTGCGGCGGCCTTCGCGTTTCTGCTTATCTACCGTCTCAGGTACAAACATCTTTAGATCTTTCCGCGTGGTAAACTCCCGAAATGTCCGCCAGGGTTTCGGCCGCATTGGCAGTTTCGGGGGTAGTGTCCGGCATGACGTGGGCTGTGCGCGGGCGCTCCTCATCCGTCTTTGCGCCCTCGGAATGGCGCGGAGAACCCGGACGTAAGGCCATCGCTCTCACCTTCGACGACGGCCCCAGCCCCGGCACCACAGGCCTGCTCAACCTCCTCGCGGAATACCGCATACCCGCAACCTTCTTCCAGATCGGCGCCAACGTGTCGGCGCTGCCCGAGATTGCCCGCGCCGTCCACATCGCCGGGCATGAGATCGGCAACCACTCGCAGACGCACCCGAATTTCGCTTTGACACGTCCTTCGTTTATCGCCGGCGAATTCGCCGAGGCGCAGAGCACGATCGCGCAGGTGACCGGCCAGGCTCCGGTATGGCTGCGCGCACCGTATGGCGTGCGCTGGTTCGGCTTTCGCGAGATGCAGGAACGACTGGGGTTAAAGGGGGTAATGTGGACGCTCCTCGGGCGCGACTGGAAGCTGCCTGCCGAGGCGATTGCCGAGCGGGTCGCGGCCCGCGTATCCGATGGATGTATTATCTGTCTTCATGACGGTCGCGGTACTCTGAAAGATCCTGATGTTACGCCCACTATCGAGGCGGTCCGGCGAATTGTGCCAAACCTGCTCGAAAAGGGATATCATTTTGAAACCGTCACTCAACTCTTATGCCCGATGAAACGATCCCGGACGACCTGACGCAGCGCGTACTGCGAATCATCGCGGAGACCCAGCGCAAGGATCCCGCCCAAGTCACCATCGACAGCAGCTTCGAAGAACTGGGGATCGACTCGATGGACGGCGTGAACATTATCTTCGCGCTCGAGAATGAGTTCGATATCAACGTTCCCGACGAAGAGGTGAAGAACATCCGCAGCATTCGCGACATGGTGGAAGGAGTGCGCAAGCTGGTGGAGCAAAAGACCACGGGCGATGCAGCGCCGGCCGCTTCCTGATGCGTCGCGTCGTCATCACCGGTATCGGAGTCATCTGTTCGGCGGGCAACACGCGCGACGAGTTTCTCCAGTCGCTGCTGCACGGGCGCAATGGGATCAGCCGGCTGGACCAGGCGGATGCCTGGGATCTGCGTTTTGTCTCCGGCGGGGAAATCAAGAACTTCGATCCGACTCAACACATTTCGCCTAAAGAGGCCGACATGATCGACCGCTTCGCGCAGTTCGCCGTGGTGGCCGCGCAGGAAGCCGTGCGGCACAGCGGCATCGAGTGGACGCCGGAGTTGCGCGAGAATACCGCCATCGTCACGGGCTCGTGCGTGGGTGGGCAGTCGACCGAAAACACGGGCTTCTACGACGTTTACAAGATGGGTAAGACGCGCGTGCATCCCATGACCATTCCGAAAACCATGGCCAATGCGGGCGCCAGCGCCATCTCTCTCACTTTCGGCATTACGGGGCCGGCCTTCACCATTTCGACGGCGTGCTCTTCTTCGGCGCATGCCATCGGGCAGGCGTTCACCATGGTGCGATCCGGCATGTGCGACTTCGCTGTGACGGGCGGCAGCGAGGCGCCTTTCAGCTACGGAATTCTGAAAGCATGGGAAGCCATGCGGGTGGTTTCGCCTACCGTATGCCGACCGTTCTCGAAGGATCGCAACGGCATGCTGCTGGGTGAAGGCGGCGCCATGCTGATTGTCGAAACGCTGGAGCATGCAGTGGCACGCGGCGCTAAGCCCATCGCGGAGATCGTGGGATTCGGCATGTCGGCGGACGCCCACCACATTACGCAGCCCTCGGCCGAAGGCGCGGCCAAGGCCATGCAGAAAGCTATGAAAGACGCGGGAATCGGGCCGGAGCAGGTGGGTTTCGTGAACGCCCACGGTACAGGCACCACCGTCAACGATTCCACCGAAACGCGCGCGCTGCATCTGGCGTTCGGGAAACACGCGCCGAAGCTGATGGTTTCATCCACCAAGGCCATGCACGGCCATACCCTGGGTGCAGCGGGGGCTCTCGAATCGACGGCCGCGGTGTTGGCGTTGACTAATGGGTTCGTGCCACCCACCATCAATTACAACGAGCCCGATCCCGAGTGCGATCTCGATTATGTGCCGAACTGTCCGCGGCGGGCCGAATTCGAGTATGCGATTTCGAATTCATTTGCGTTTGGCGGACTGAATGCAGTGCTGGCTTTCCGGAGGATTTAAGTAGGGCAGGTTGGTAACCTGCGGCCGATTGGTAACCGGTCTTCCTGTGAGCTGAAGATGAACCTCTTCGATAAAGTAGCGCGCATTGGGCAGGGCACCTGGCATATCGAAACCGGCGACCGCCGTCGAGCTATCGACGCATTGCGCCGTGGCATGGATCTGGGTCTCACCCATATCGACACGGCGGAGATGTACGGATCCGGTGCGGCGGAACGGATTGTCGGGGAAGCGATTACCCGGCGGCGGGATGAAGTATTCCTGGTTTCGAAAGTGCTGCCGGGCAATGCTTCGCGCGAGGGCACTGTCGGGGCTTGCGAAAAGTCGTTGGCGCGCCTCAAAACCGATCACCTCGATTGCTATCTGTTGCACTGGCGCGGCCGGTATCCGCTGGAAGAAACTTTCGCGGCTTTCGAGAGGTTGCGCGAGGCCGGCAAGGTCCGGTCGTGGGGCGTAAGCAATTTCGACGTGGACGATCTGGAGGAAGCATGGCGGATCGGCGGGCCGGACCGCATGGCATGCAATCAGGTGCTCTACCATCTGCAGGAACGCGCCATCGAGCATGCGGTGATTCCGTGGTGTGCGGCGCATGGCGTGGCGCTGGTTGCGTATAGTCCGTTCGGATCGGGACAGTTTCCGAAAACGGGTCTTAACGAGATTGCGAAGGCGCATGGCGCCACTCCCCGGCAGGTTGCGCTGAGCTATCTGCTGCGCTGGCCCTCGGTATACGCGATCCCGAAAGCGGCGAATATCGAGCATGTGGTCGAAAACGCCGGGGCGGGTAGCGTAGTCCTCACGCAGGCAGAGATCGCGAAAATCGACGCGGCTTTCCCGCTGGGCCGGCGCCCGCGCTCGCTGCCGATGCTGTAGCCTTTCACCTCCGACAAACTCGGCAAAAGATGACCTTCGTCTATTTCCGTTTTGACGATAAATCTCCGCGCCACGAAGCAGATCAGACGACGATGAATTTGCCGCCAAAATTCACGACGAAAGATTCATACTCATCGCTGTCATCGATAAATCGGAGGATGTCCCCATTCGAGAAAAAGAGCTCAGCCGATTCGGGCGACATCACTCTAACGTCCGTGATCGACTTCCCGACCAACCTATGGAGTTCATTTGGGCCGGAAGAAGAACGAGCTTGCTCATTCTCTCTGTTTTCCGAGATAACTTCGTGCACGTAGCGGCCTTCCATCGACAGCGACGCGTTCGAAAACCGCAACTGCGTTTCAAATTCGCCGAGACAGATCTGCAGAACATCGCAACCCACCAAGGCGTTTAAGATAGAGGGCTCCCCGAACCGGTACATATCGGCAGTGTCGCATGTCTCATACTGCGGTGCGGCGCAACACGACAACGCCAGCCGGTGTTAAGGGTTTTTGCAATAATCCGGCCCGACGCGGCTGATGATCGTGCGATCTGTTCCACATTACGGCAGCAACCAACTTCCGACGCTTCGGACGCCTGCCCGACTTATCGTACTGATTCTTCCGTCGGGAACAACGGCAAGCGGGGCACGACAAGAGATGCACAAGACGTAGAAATTTTCGACCCCGGATCCGCGGTTTACTCGGTCTCGCGAACGTTCCGCAGCCGGGCCATCAACGCCTCACTTAGGCCATTCTCGACGTCCCTGGTGATGAGTCCCGCGGCATCCATGCCCCGTACATGGACGCGGTCTTTGTCGCGATACGAGCTCAATTTCATCCGTAACAGGTCCAAAACCGGTATCACCCAGAAAGTCTGGCCATGCAGCCCCGCGCGAACCGGGTTGATGCGGGGATGGGTCTCGAGTTGAGTCGCTTTAACCTTTTCGCCCGCATAGAGCAAGTGGATCGCATTGCGGGCGCTGTTGGTCTCGCCGAAGAGCAGCATATCCATACCTGCCGAATGGCGGAAACGAAAGCCGTAGTTCTTCGCAATAGCGACGACACGCGGCAGATCGTCCCGCCGGATCATGATGTCGATATCGCGAGTCAGCGAAGAATGCGTGGAATCCGCATTCTCAACGTGCAGGAAAACGGCAAGGCCTCCGACAAGTTCGTGCGGCACACCCGCTTGCTCGAGTGGCAGCGACAACTCCTGTAAGGTGCCAATCAGCTCGAATACGCGTTCCTCAAACAAGATGTTGACGAACTCCCGCTTTGAAGCGGCATTCTCGAGGAATTCCGCAAAGGTGACCATGGCCGGACCTGCACTCAGCCTAACATCTCAGGAAGATCCACTTCACCGTTCGTGCGGATCTTCGAGATACGTATAACCGTGCAGCCCTTCTTCATAGAAGCGCAGCAGGCGGCCCGATTCCTCGTAGCCCATACGCCCTTCGCGCACAGCGGCTTCGACACTGCGGCGCAGGCGCGCGATCAGGCTGTCCGTCTTGAACTGCACGTAGTCGAGCACTTCGCGCACCGTATCGCCCTTAATCACCTCATCGAGCATCACTTCGCCCGACGGGCTGAGCCGCACGTGCACGGCGTTGGTGTCGCCGAAGAGATTATGCAGATCGCCCAGAATCTCCTGGTAGGCGCCGACCATAAACGCTCCGAGGTAATAATCGCTGCCATTGTATTCGTGCAGGGCGAGCGTGCGCTTCACGTCGCGGCGGTCGATGAATTGATCCACTTTACCGTCGGAATCGCAGGTGATATCGCCCAGCACCGCATGGCGCGATGGCGTCTCGTTCAGCCGGTGGATCGGCATGATCGGGAACAACTGCTTGATAGCCCAGCTATCCGGCATGCTCTGGAACAGGGAGAAATTGCAGAAATAGGTATCGGAGAGCATGGCGTCGAGCCCTTCGAGCTCTTCGGGGAAGAAATCCAGTTCGCCGGCCATTTTCTGAATCTTGCGGCAGATGGCCCAGAAGAGATTCTCCGCCAGACAGCGCTGGTCGAGAGGCAGATAGCCGAGGCTGAAGAGGTTGAGGGCGGAATCGAGCGCCTGTTGGGAATCGTGGTAAGCCTCCAGCAGATTGCGCGAATTGACCGAGCGGAAGGTTTCCTGCAGATCGATGAGCGGCTGCTCCGGATCGCCCGGCAGTTCCTGCGGAGCTTCTTCTTCCCCCAGACCTGACACGCCGAGGACGTTGAAGACCAGCGCGCTGTGATACGCGGCGATGGCGCGCCCGCTTTCCGTGATGATGGTGGGATGCGGGACGTTGGTCTCATCGCAGATGTTCTGCGCGTGATAGACGATGTCGTTGGCGTATTCCTGCAGAGTGTAATTGACGCTCGATTCGAAGTCCGTCTGTGAACCGTCGTAATCGACACCGAGGCCGCCGCCCACATCGAGAAACTCGAGCCCGGTGGCGCCTTCACGCCATAGCTCGGCGTAGATGCGTGCTGCTTCGGTAACCGCGCCCTTGACCTGGCGGATGTTGGTGATCTGGCTGCCCAGGTGGAAGTGGAGCAGCTTGAGGCAATCCCCCATGCCCAGAAGTTTCAACTCCCGCAGCGCCCGCATAACTTCCGTGGTGCTGAGGCCGAACTTCGAGCGGTAGCCGCCAGACGACTTCCAGCGTCCCGAACCGCGGCTGGCAAGTTTGGCGCGGATACCTATGGTGGGCCGCACGCCGATGCGCTCGGCGTACTTGGCGATCAGGCCGAGCTCAGTGTATTTCTCGACCACCGGAATAATCCTGCGCCCGATCTTCTGGGCGAGCATCGCCATCTCGATATATTCGTCGTCTTTAAATCCGTTACAGATGATGGGCGTGTCGTTATCCGCCAGAGCCATTACGGCGAGCAGTTCGGGCTTCGAGCCGGCTTCCAGACCGAACTTGTAGGGCTTGCCGAACTCGAGCACTTCCTCGACCACCTGGCGCTGCTGGTTGACCTTGATCGGATAAACGCAGCAGTAGCCGCCGTTGTACTTGTGCTCACGAATGGCCACGTCGAAGGCATCGTGCAACTCCCCGAGGCGGTGCTTCAGAATCCCCGCGAAGCGTACCAGAATTGGCAGCGAAATGCCCCGCAGCACCAGCGTGTCGATCAATTGCTTCAGGTCGATGGCGCGCGCGGGATCCTTTTCGGGATGCACCAGAATGTGCCCGTCGTCGCTGATGGAAAAATATCCTTTTCCCCATCTCGCCACATCGTATAATTCGCCCGCGTCCTGGGTGGACCAGCGGTCGGTCGGCTCCAGAACCAGCGAGCCTTTACGTCCGTTTCTTTCCAACTTTTACATGCCCTCGGTTTAATAAACGACACGCCGGACCGGTGGGGGTCGGCTGTCCGAACTTTTAGTGTCCTTCGGAATGACGGCCAGGGCAACAAAAAATTTTCCGGGAGTTATGTGACATCGCCGTAACGGGGCTGCGATGCGATATGCTGGCCTGAGTCGGGAGGGAAACACGATGAAATCTATTTTGATCGCTTTCTGTTTGGCCGCATGCCTGGCGGCGCAGACGAAGCCAGTATTCACTGAGAATTTCGAATCGGGCCAGCTCGATCCCAAAATCTGGGACCAGCGCGTCGATGGCGTGGCCACGCTTAAGATCCAGCAGGATCAGGTGGCGCATGGCAAGTATGCCTTGCAGATCCACTACCCGGATATGGCCGCGCGCAGCTACGCATTTATCGTGGCCCCGCATCTGCCGGACGCGGTGAAGACGCACTTCTTCGGGCGCGCCTACGTGAAGATCGATCCGGCCACCCCGCCGTCCCACACGGTGCTGCTCTTCGCTGGTGGACCCGACTGGCCTATCTCGAAGTTCGAGGAAATCGGCGTCTCGCGTAACACTTTCCAGCCCTCCTATCAGGAGAACAAGTCGGGGCGCGGCCAGGGGCGCGGCGAGGATGTAAAGCACGCGGGTCCTGTGCCGCTGGGCAAGTGGTTCCTGCTCGAGTGGGAATTCAACGATAATCCATCGACGCTTACGATCTGGGCCGATGGCGAGTTGTCGCAGGTGGTTCAGGGCGACCAGAAGACCGACGTGGCCGCGTTTAAGTGGCCGAAGGGCAGCGACACCGACAAAGACCTGGTGGGTGGCTTCGTGGAGTTCGGCTTCGGAACGCGCGTGTGGGGGGCGGTGCCCACTGCCTTCGACGTTTATTACGACGACATCGCCATCGGCACCCAACGGCTCGGTCCGGTCAAATAGATCGCGGCTACTATAATCTTCCTGATGGATCTCAAAGGAAAAGTGTGTCTCGTGACGGGCGCTACACGTGGCATCGGCGCAGCCACGGCAATTCGGCTGGCGCGCGCAGGGGCGGACGTCGCGATTCAAGGCAGGGACGCGAAATCCGATGCGGCGCTGGAGGTGCGGTCGGCGATCGAAGCGCTGGGCCGCCGCTGCCACGTAATCGCGGCGGATATGGCTCTGCCGGCGGATGCGACTCGCTGCGTTGAGGAAACCATCGGCGCGCTGCGAACCATCGACGTGCTGGTGCATGCGGCCGGCGCGGCGGCTATGGGAAGTTTGCTGCAGGTGCCGGAAGAGGTCTGGTATCACGCCTTCAATGTCCATGTGCATGCGGTGTTTCATCTGTGCCGCGCCGCCGTGCCGCACATGATTCCGAAAAAAGAAGGCGCCATTGTGCTGATTTCATCCACGGCGGGCTCGCGCGGAATTCTGGGTGCCCTCTCGTATGGCGTGGTAAAAGGGGCGCTGCCGCAATTTACACGCGTGCTGGCGCGCGAGTTGGCGGATCACAATATTCGCGTGAACTGCGTGTCTCCCGGTGTGATCCGGACGCGGTTTCAGGATTATCTGACTGAGGCGCAGGTGAAGAATAATATCGAGAATCGGATCCCGCTGCATCGGGAAGGCACCACGGATCAGGTGGCGCAGGTGATTGAGTTGCTGGCCACCAACGATTTCATGACAGGCGAAGATGTAGTGATTGATGGCGGCCTGACGATGCGCATCGCCTGATTACTTTGGGCCGCGGCCGATTGGCAATCGGCCTCCGGATCACAATATCTTTTTCAATGCGTGGCCGACGCCTTTACCGACCTTGCCCACGCCCTTAACCGATCCCACCGTAACGTCCTTACCCGCCCTGGCTGCGCCCGTGGCGACATCCACTCCGGCATCGATGGGGTGAAGTGTCGCCACATCCACGGCACCTTTCGCCACGCCCGTGGCGGCGCTGCCCGCACCCTTAGCAACGCCACCCGCCGCAGTGCCTACGCCACTACCCACCTCAGCCGCGGCTCCCTTTTTGGGCTTCTTAGCCTTCACGGGTTTGGCCGCGGCGTCGGACTGGGTAGATTGGCCGAATGCCGCAGACGCCAGACCCAGACCGCAAAACAGGACGAATACCTTCATATTCCTGTATTATCGCGCTTGGATTAACGGCGGAAGCGGCCGCGTGCTCCAACCCAGCCCGCCCGTGGCGGAGCCCAATAGCCGCGATGCCACTCATGACCTGGCGCCCAGAAACCGCCCACCCACACATATCCGGGACCCGGTATCGGAGGAGGAGCTACATAATAGGCCGGAGGCGCCACATAAGCCGGAGCCGGCGCATAATATCCATAACCGGCGACCGGGACTCCCACGCCTACTCCAATTCCAACAGCAACCCTGGGCGCCGCAAAAAGGCAGCTTCCAGCCAGTAATAATCCTGCAATCAGCTTCGTTTTCATGTTCGTTACCTCCTTACGCCTATTACAAAGGCAGCCGGATTGCCAAATTCCATATCTTTAGATTCAGCCAGTTGCGGAATCACTGATGACTTACAAGCTGGTTGCGCGGTGGATTAGAGCCACCACCCGCCGCAATGTCGCTTTCGGTCTTCAGCAAATCGACGAGAACGTCGCTATAGGACTTTCCATCCAATTGATCTATGGTGCTCGCGACCAGAGCTCGCGCGCCTGGCTCAGCATCCGGCCCCTGCCCCAGCGAATCGGCCCATACCTTCAGGTCGCCGATCAAATCCGCTTTGGGGGTGAACGCCTTCTGGGCTTTCTGGACGCGCCTGAGCAGTTCGCGGGCGGTTTCGAGCAGCAATGCACGCCGGCGCTGCAGCGGCCCCATGGCTTGGCCCATCATCTGGGGATTGCCAGCGGACGAACCATCGGCATAGAGTGCACCCTGTAACTGGATCCGGTCGGGGCTTATTCCGGGAGGCAGGTCGGCCACCTTGAGCTGTCTGTCGGCTCCCGGCGGGATCGGAACCCTGATCTCATCCTGCCAGAACAGCAGATCGCCGCCTGGATGATTATCGGTTGCGAGAAGAACCGCTGTCAGAGGTTGAGAACCGGGATTATGGATCCACGCAACGGGTCCGGCCGCGGTGCGCTCGATGCGCAATGTGGGGAGCGGAGGCCCAGCCGCATGAATGGGCAGAGCTCCCATCAACCACATGGCTGCGGCAACAAGCCTCATCGCCTTCGAGAGCAGCATTCATACGGCCTGTGTGTCGGGGCGTACGTTCAGTCTTTGGAGGGTGGTGGAAATTTTTTGAAAACTTCCGTCACGGCTTTTTCCAGCTTTTTCTGATTCTTCCCCGCGTTTCCCGTCAGCGTATCGCTGGCATCGGCGTGCCAGATCACTTTCTTCGATTGCGCATCGAATATATCGATGTGCAGCGTGCCGACCGGCGTGATTTCGACAGTCGTGGTGGCGAATCCGGGACCTCCCCCAACCCACCAGCCGCGGTGATACCAACCGCCGCCGAAGCCTCCACCGTACCAGGTTTCGAAGGTCCGTTGGGTGCGCGTCGCACCGAACGCGGAGATGGATGCATCACTGCCCGAATCGACCTTACGCCAGCCTTTGACGGCCAGTTGATTGTCGATTGCGTTCCTGACGCGATCGTTCCAGAGGGAATCCTCCACGTTCACGCCAATCCACGAATACGTATGATATTTGCCGAAGTTGACCGAGTGGTCGTAATCAACCATGGTTTTCGCAAACAGGCAAGTGACGGAAACCACAGCCGCCACCCATAGCCAATTCTTTCTCATGATCGAACTTCTCCTTACAACCAATGGGGCAATCGAGCGCCCACCTGAAAACGGCAATTGGCGTGGTTTTACAGGTCCCGCTTGAGCGGATTACCGCAGAAATCGTCGCCCCCTCGCGCAGCAAACTAATCGGAGCGCAGCGAGCTAATCGAAGCCCGCACCTACTCTTTCAGATACCAGGGAATCGTCATGGTGGTGATGCGTTCATTGCCTTTCAATAAGAGCAGCGCTTTGAGTCCCTGGGCGCGCTGGTTGTGCAGTGCGTAGTGATACCAACTGCGCTCCACCAGCTCGGGAACGATCACAGCGATCTCCCGTTGCGGATTCTTAGCGCTGAGGTCGAGCACATAATCCACAATCGGAAGGACGATGTAGCGAAACGGCGACGGGAGGCAAATCAACTCCGGGACCGGCAGTCCCGCGGCGCGGGCTGGTTCTTCCACCAGATGCGGCCACGATTCGGCAAGATCGTCCTGCTTTTCATCGAAGAAAATATGCACTACTTTGATTTCCTTCGAAAGGCTGTAGGCAAATCGGAGGCCTCGGGCGCTGATCTTGCTCCAGCGGTCGATGGGAACCACCACCATCGGCTCGCAGATCGCCGAGCTGGAAAAAGGCGCGGTTTCGGCGACTTCCCGCGCCACCGAGTTCAGATGTCGCTTGATCGCAACCATGAAGACGATCAGGGTCGGGATCAGGAGGACCGTGATCCATGCGCCCGCCACGAATTTGGCGACGAGAACTACCAGAACCGTGAGCCCCGTGGCAATGGCGCCGACGCCGTTGACGATCATGTAGTGCCCGGCGCGCGGATCGTCCGATTTCCGCCAGTGAGCGACCATGCCCGTTTGCGAAAGCGTGAAGGCGAGGAAGGCGCCCACGGCGTAAAGAGGAATCAGCCGGTCGGTGACGCCGCCGAAGATGATGAGAAGAATCGCGGTCAGGATGCAGAGTACATAGACGCCTTCGGAAAAGACGAGACGCCGGCCGCGCAGAGAAAACGTGTAGGGGAGATAACCGTTCTGCGAAATGACGCGGCAGAGGCGTGGGAAATCGGCGAACGCGGTATTGGCCGAGAGGGCCAGCACCAGAATGATGGAAGAGATGGCCGTCCAGTAAAACCAGCCGCGTCCCGTGACGGCGGCGAGCAGCATGGAGAGAACGCTCTGGTAACCGGAGGAGCCGGGATCGGTGGCGCCGATGTGGTAAACGCGGACCAGATAAGCGATTCCGAGAAGCAGGACGGCGAGCACCGCAATGATGATGGTGAGCGTGAACTGCGCGGTTTTCGCCACCGGCTCGCGGAACGCTCTGACGCCATTACTGACCGCTTCCACGCCGGTCATGGCGGTGCATCCGCTGGCGAAAGCTTTCATAATCAGCCAGGCGCTGAAGCCCTCCGTGGCAGCGGCCAGCGCAGGCGGCGCGATCACCGGATGGGGATGACCGCCGCTGGCGATCGCCTGCCATACCCCGACCGCGATGAGCACCAGCAGGCAACCGATGAACATATACGTGGGCAGCATGAACACGCCGCCGGCCTCGCGCACTCCGCGCAGATTGATGACCGTAAGGAGAAAGAGAATACCGAGGCAGAGTGCAAGGGTATGGGGCTGAAGTCCGGGGACAGCAGAGACGATCGCGCCCACGCCGGAAGAAATTCCGACCGCCGCGGTGAGCACGTAATCGATCATCAGGGCGGCGGCGGCGAGCAGGCCCGCGCCATCGCCAAGATTTTCGCTGGCCACGGTATAAGATCCGCCGCCGTTCGGATACGCCTCGATGGTCTGCCGATAAGAGAAATAAACGATTGCCAGCAGCACAACTACGCTGATGCTGATGGGCAGGATGTAAGCGATGCCGGCAATGCCCAGCGGAATCAGCAAGGTCAGCGCCGCTTCCGGTCCGTAGGCCGCCGAACTTAGAGCGTCGAGGCCGAAGATGGGAATGCCTGCCGCCGGGCCGACGCGTTCCTCGCGATCGGCATCGGAACGCAGCGGGGGACCAAACAGGAAGTCAAGGACGGACACCCGACCATCATAGGGCAACCTGTGGGGCAGATTTCCGATCTGCCCGCCGCTCTTCATCCTATTCGTAACGAAGCACACCACGCGCGTGGTGGAGAAGGCCTTCGGCCTGCGCACTTGCTTTATCCGCAACTATTCGTAACGAAGCACACGCGAGGGATCGTACCGTGCGGCGCGCGTGGCCGGAATCAAGCCCGCCAGTGCCGCCACGCCGATCAGCAGAATCACAGCCACCGCAATCGATTGAGGGTCCTGCGGCTCAATGCCATACAACTGATTTCGCACCAGCTTCGAGAGCCACAGCGCGGCAGGCAGCCCGACGGCCATTCCAGCGCCCGCCAGCACGAGCACTTCGCGCATCACGATCCAGATTACGCTGCCCCGCATGGCGCCGAGAGCCATGCGAATCCCGATCTCGCGCGCCCTGCGCATCACCATATAGCTCATCACTCCATAGAGGCCCAGCACCGCCAGCGCCGTGGCGAGCACTCCGAACACGCTCGAGAGCGCCGCGATCATGCGCTCCGTCACCAGCGACTCATTCATCTGATCGTCAAGAGTTTTCATGCCCATTACGGGCACGCCCGGATCGCTTTCGCGCATCACCGAGCGTATGGCCGGATAGATGCTCTCGGGCGTGCGCGTGGTGCGCACATAAACAAAGAGTGCATTCGATCCGAACTTCCACTGCGCTTCGCACATGAATACTTCGCGAGGAATCTGATCGCGCAGGGATTCGTAGCGTGTATCGTTCACCACGCCGATGATCTCGATAGCGGTGGGCGTGCCGGGATCGGTACCTTCACCGAACCTGCGTCCCACGGGGCTTTGATTGCCGAAGTAGTGTTTCGCAAAGCTGGCGTTGACGATGGCCACGCGCGGCGACGTAATGGTGTCCTTCGCCGTAAAATCGCGCCCATCCAGAACATGGATGCCAAGTGCATCGAAGTAACCGGGCGTGACCGAATTAAAATGCGGGTCCATATCTTCGCCGGTTTTCGCGTTATACCCGGCAATGGTGATCCCCTCGTCCCATTCATTGCCGCCGGTGGGGATGGCCATTTGCGACATCCCGGCCGCCTGCACGCCAGGGATCGCGCGCAGCCGGTCGCCCAGCGTCTTGTAGAAGGCGCGTGTGCGTTCGATGTCGTAGCCGATGGAGCGCGGATTGACGCGGAACTGAACGATATTCTCCGTGCGGAAGCCGGGGTCGAGCGAATGCAGGTTGGCCAGGCTGCGCATGAAGATGCCGGCGCCGATCAGCAGCAAGAGCGAGAGCGCCACTTGCGCCGCCACCAGAACTTTGCGGAAGACCACCTGGGCTCCGCCGCCCATAATATTGCCGGCCTGATCTTTGAGTGTGGAAGCGATGCGCGGGCGGCTCGCCTGCAGCGCGGGTATGAGACCGAAGAGCACGCCGGTAGCCGCCGAGATGGCGCAGGCGAAGCCGAGCACCGTGGGATCGGGAGATGCGGAAATGTTATATCCCGTGACATTGTCGGGCAGGAATTTCAGCAAGGCGCTCACCATCAGCATTGAGAGAGCGATGCCTGCCGCGCCGCCCGCCAGCGAAAGCAGCAGGCCCTCGGTGAGCAATTGCGCCACGATGCGCGCGCGGCTGGACCCGATGGCCAGACGGATGGCAATTTCTTTCTGCCGTGCCATGGCGCGCGCCGTCAGCAGGCTGGCGAGATTGGCGCAGGCGATCAGGAGCACCAGACCCGTCAGCGCCATCAGCACCCAAAGCGGCTTTTCATATTGCCGGCGCAGAGAGGTGTTGCCCTGCGCCCCCGGCATCACGTCGAGCCACATGCGCAGGAACTCCGTCTTGTCGTAAGGAGTGGCGTTGCGAAACGCGGGCATCACGACTTCCCCATCGATGATCTGGTGAAACAGCGGCTGCAATCCGGCTTTGGCGCGGTCGATTGTCATGCCCGGCTTCAGGCGGCCGTAGACGTTCACCCAGCGTTGGCGCCGGTTGTACATACTGGTGAAACCGGGACGCACGGTCGGCGCCATGGTGACGGGCAGAAAGATTTTGGTGGGCAAGCCGGGCTCGAGGCCTTCGAAGCCAGGCTGGGCCACGCCCACGATGGTGAACGGATAGTTGGTGATGCGCACGGTGCTTCCGATTACGCCGGCATCGCCATTGAACTGCGCCTTCCAGTATGCGTAGGAGAGCACAAGATAAGGATGCTCGCCGGCGCGCTGATCGTCGGCAGCCGAGAAGAGGCGCCCCGCGGCGGGCTTGATCCCCAGGAGCGGAAAATAATTTCCCGAGACCAGTTCCACGCTGGCCACTTCGCTGTGTGAGGAAACTCCCAGCACCAGGGTGGTGCTGTAACGGCACATCATACCGGAGAAAACCTGGTTGCGATCGCGCAGATCCTGGTACATGGGGTAGGCGAGGGCGTTGCGGCCGTTGTTGCCGCCGTAGTGGCGTCCGCGTCCGTTGAGCAGGACGATGCGCTCGGGATCGCGCACGGGCAGCAGCCGCAGGATCAGTTGATTGACCAGCGTGAAGATGGCGGTATTGGCGCCGATGCCGAGCGCCAGCGACAGGATGGCGACGGCGGTGAACAGAGGGGAGCGTCGCAGCCCGCGCAGGGCGTAGCGCAGATCGCGCGCAAACGTGTTCATGCTGTTTATACTGCCGAACGGCCGAAATGTTACGCGGACCCGAGGAATTTATTTCGGTATGGCGAGCGGGCGTCATGTCAGTGCGGTTGACACTCCGTAAAGGGACCCGTACCATTCGAATATGGACTCGGTTTCCGAAACATATCGCTACGTCGTCCGTTCGGCGGGCGTGCGGAGCGGAAACCCGATAGTGGCGGGCACTCGCATCGCCGTGCACGACGTAATCGGCCTGCTGCAGAATGGCGAGACAGTCGACACGGTAAAGGCGAACTGCTTCCCGCAGCTGACCAAATCGCAGATTTACGAATGCCTCGCCTGGTATGAAGACCATCGGGGAGAGATCGATCTGCTGGTTGCGAAACAGATGGCCCCCGCTTCAGAGTGAAGTTCTTGCTCGATCATGACGTACCCGACGATCTGAGTTATCTGCTGGAGCAACTCGGCCACGACGTGCGATCAAGTGAAATGGGAGCGGTCTGGGCGAGCAAAGGCGCTGCGCTGAACGTAATCGCGAACAGGATAGTCGTGAAGAAAGCCACCATGCGTTCCCCCTCCTCCAGGCGAACAGTACTCATTTTAGGCTGGCGGCTGGGAGTCAAAGCGAAGCCAATGCGGCCCTGAGGTGGCGCCGCCGAATGGTGGATGCCCGGTTTGGACGTGTCGGCAAATATGGTTTCGGCACAGGTGCTTAATCGTTTCCTGCCTTCGCTGAACTGCGAAAGCGGTATAAAATAGCATGTTAGAAACAATATGACTCTTCAGATCGCCGAAGCTATCGCAGAATTTCTTCCAGCGCCATCCGACGCGGCTGCGAGCGAACTCATTGTTCTGGAACTTTACAGGCAAAGGCGCATCTCCCGCGGGAAGGCGGCTGAGCTTCTGGGCGAGTCGCTGGCCAGCTTCCTGCAGCGCGCCGCACGCGCGGATATTCCATACTTCAATCTGACATCGGACGAACTGCAGCAGGAAATCGAGTCCGCGCAGGAATTCGTCCGTGCGCGCTGTCTTTGACACGAGCCCGTTCATAGCCCTGAATTCCATCGGCCGGCTCGGTCTTCTTCCACGATTGTTCGATACGATCACGGTTCCGGCGGCGGTCGCTGCCGAACTGAAGAGCGTCCTTCTCCCCGATTGGGTCAGAGTCGTTTCAATTCCTCAGGGTGCGATTCCGTATGTCAGGGAAGCACGGCTGGGACGCGGCGAGACGGAAGCGATTCATCTGGCCCTGCACCTTCGCCCGGACAGGCTTCTGATGGACGACGGCGAGGGACGCAGGGGGGCACAGCGTCTGGGGCTCCGGGTTACGGGTGTGCTTGGACTGCTGGTCGCTGCCAAACGAAAAGAGCTTCTCCCGGTGGTTCGCCCCGAAATGGACGCGTTGCGTACTTCCGGATTCCGTATCTCGGAGGCCTTGTACAAGGACCTTCTCGCGTCCTGTGGAGAGATCTGAACCTGTCGCCTCCTCGCGGGTGGAAACTCGAGACGCGGATGGAGGCCGAATAACTTCCGGGCCGGCCGTACTCTCCGCACCCGGTTCCGATCAACGCAAGGAACAAGCCATGGAACGATTTAATTCATCCATGCCCACCACGAGCTGCCTGGACCGTTTGCTGGACCCGCTGGGTATCCTGCTGAATGGCTTCTGATACTGACTTAAGATTTCTCGCCAGAATAGCAATGAACGGACCAAGCCGGTCGTTGCGGCAGTCTCCGAGTGCCGGACAATCCACTCGGGGCGCGGACGACGCTCCCCCCAACGCCGCTTCGCCCCCGCATGTTCGACCGGTCTCTACACGTGCGACCGGTCTCTAAAGGAGCTTCAAAGCAGAGTACCCGAGAGAAATGGGAACGCCACACTCGAACAGCCCGGTCTGCTCCCGGCGGAACCTTGAGGCCCATCCTTCGGTCCGAATACAATGGCTGTCATGGCGGACGATTTTATACCACGCTCAACCACGTTAAGACCACTCCCGCTCCACATTGAGCGAGCATGCTGGTCTCAGGTCGCAACCCGCAAGAGAGAAACGCTGTACCGGAAGGCCGACGAACTGAAAGGAATATCGAACAATGAAACAAGTACGGAGGCTTAAGATCTTCGAAAAGAATCGCCATGCACCCACCCCGCCCTGCTCCCTGACTGCTGAATCGGCGCAACCCGAGCAAGCGAGAGCCTGCTTCAAAAAACCGACCATGCGTTCTCTTAACCGGTCCTTCAAGTGCGTGGCCGGCAAACGGAGCGAGGCCTTTATGACACGACTCAGAAAGCGTCTCCTCGCATTCCTGGTTTCGATGATCCCCGCGATTGGCTTTGCCACCACGCCTACAGTAGCGGTTGTATCGATGTTTTACAGCCCGGACGGAAGCTCGATCGCTTACGCTGGCATCAATGACATCGGGCAGATTGTTTTCTCGACTGTGAAAAACAATTCGTATCTTCGGCAATCCGATGGCACGATTACGCCAATCTCCTTTCCTGCCGCCACTAACGGAACGAGCGCCCGTAGCATCAACAATTCAGGCGAGATCGTTGGGTCGTACTACACACAAGGAGGTGGCAGAGGGTTTATTCAGAACCCGGATGGAACCTACGTCGATTTGGGGCCCCTCCTGGCATCTGCAGTCAATAACAGTGGCACAGTCGTCGGAACACAAAGCAATCCTGTGGTCATCCAGACTGACTTCATCCGCGATTCATTCGGGGACGTAACGTCATTCGACGTGGGATTCCTCCCTGTTCCTGCCGGAATCAACGATCTCGGTCAGATCGCCGGCACTTATTGCAAGTATTCGTTGTGCACCTACGGCGCCGGAGGGACGGGAGCATTCATCAGAAACGCGGACGGTTCGGCCATCACGAATTCCGGCCTCAACAGACTTGGAGCGCTCAACGGTCTCCCGGCTAATCCCGTGAACCCGACAGACACTTTCTCTCTTTACGGAATCAATAACGCAGGAGATATTTTGGTTGGGGCCAGTATCCGTCCCCCGGCAGGATCGTGCGGCTCATACTTCCTGCTCCACCAGGACGGTACCCTCGATTGCTTGTTGGTGCCGTTGCCTGCTGGTGACATAAGTGTTGCGCTCCTCGGCCTGAACAACAATGGGCAAGTCGTTGGATCTGCCGGAAATCTGGCTAATAACCAGGGGTTCATTGGGACTTATTCGGCGAGTTCTTCGCCCGCCGTGGCCGTTCGATCGGGGGTGCTTGCGCACATCGCCGCGGGCGGCGGCTGGACGACGACTCTCTCCGTGGTTAATGCGTCTGCGTCGTCGATCGATATAAACGTTGTCCTTCATGCCGACGACGGCAGCCCGTTGAGTCTGCCGGTCACTACGACTCAACTGGGGCTGGTGCAAACATTCACCGGTTCTTCAGTTGGAACAACCATGGGGCCGAATTCGACATTTATCATTTCTACCGATGGTCAAGCGGGTTCCGCTACCGAGGGGTGGGCCGATGTGCTTAGTTCGGGCTCGGTCGGCGGTTTTGCTGTATTTCAGTTCACGCCGCAATCCGGTTCGTCTCCCGAAGGTACTGCCCCGCTCCAGACCCGGTTCCCCTCTTCGATGATTCTGCCGTACGACAACACCGGCGGACACGTCATGGGTGTCGCGCTCGCGAATTTGTCAGGCACTTCCGCAGATATCACGGCCACAATTTGGGACGACACTGGTTCCCAACTCGGGTCACAGACAATCGCCGTAGTCGGATCTGGCCATACGTCGTTCGTTCTGCCGGACCTCCTCCCATTGACAGCTGGGAAGCGGGGAATTTTGCAGTTCCAGAACACGTCCGGCGGCAGCCTCACAGTCCTTGGACTGAGATTCAGCTCGTTCGGTACCTTTACATCGGTGCCCTCAATCCTTACGCAATGAGAGGGGCCGCACCACGCCAGTCGGCGGAAAGAACGCCGCGACCTCGTTGCCGCTGGCTATAGTCCGTCTCCGATGTTTTCCTCATATGGCGCGGAATCTCGCCCAGAATATCAGCGATTGCAACGCGCGTGGCCCTCCTGGGCCTTACGAGTCCGTGCGGGTGCGCCGAAGTACGTGGACTCGGCCGCTTTGATCGCCGCAGGCGATCCAGTCGCCATCAGCGGCCACGGAGTTTACCTTCGCATCCACTCGAAGAATGAGAATGCACGCACCGCTATAGCGATTCCAGATGCGAATCGTTTTGTCGTCTGAGCCCGACACCACCAGGTTCCCGGTCACCGCCACGCTGTTGACCCAATCGGAATGCCCCTCCAGCACCCGCAGCATTTTGCCGCTCTCGCGATCCCAGACGCGAATCGTGTTGTCGTCTGAGCCCGACACCACCACGTTCCCGGCCACCGCCACGCTGCGGACCCAACCGGAATGCCCCTCCAGCAGCCGCAGCG
>Ga0302320_10004086_pt1 | contig 33284 bp, 18 predicted proteins | sample Bog_T0_3_FD_202130 | JGI IMG/M metagenome (GOLD analysis project Ga0302320, IMG submission 202130) | Peat permafrost microbial communities from Stordalen Mire near Abisko, Sweden - Bog_T0_3 | ecosystem: Environmental > Terrestrial > Soil > Wetlands > Peat | place: Sweden: Abisko, Stordalen Mire... | reverse complement strand
ACTTGGGCCTCATCGAGTTGCGTCGCGCAATCAGCCGCTACGTCGGGAAAAACTTCTCCGTGAGCTACGCGCCGGAAAACGAAATCCTCATCACGGTCGGCGTCAGCGAGGCGCTGGATCTGGCCTGCCGGGCGCTCATCAACCCCGGCGACAAGGTGATGTACCACCAGCCGTGCTACGTCAGTTATCATCCGAGTATCGCGCTGGCGCACGGTGTGGCGGTGCCGGTGCCGACGTTTGCGAAGGACAATTTTGCGCTCACCGTGGAGGCGCTCCGGGCCGCATGGCAGCCGAGCTGCAAATTGTTGATGCTGAATCTGCCGTGCAACCCCACCGGCGGCACGTGCGACCGCACGCAAGTGGAAGCCATTGCGAAATTCGCCGCGGAAAAGGATTTGCTGGTGCTGAGCGATGAGATTTATTCCGAGCTGACGTTCGAAGGGGTGCATACGAGCATCGCAAGCCTGCCCGGACTGAAGGAGCGTACGATTTTTCTGCACGGATTTTCCAAAGCCTTTGCCATGACGGGCTGGCGCATCGGCTATGCGTGCGGGCCCGCTGCGCTCGTCGAGGCCATGATGAAAGTGCATCAATACTCGATGCTCTGCGCCTCCATCATCAGCCAGGAAGCCGCCCTCGAGGCGCTCGTCCATGGCGAGGACGCGATGAACCGGATGCGCGATCAATACCATCGCCGCCGCGACTTCATCGTGCGCCGTTTCAATGAAATCGGGCTGCCCTGCCATCTGCCGCGCGGCTCATTTTACGCTTTTCCCGACGTGTCCAAGACCGGCCTGGGCGAGAAGGATTTCGCGCTCGGCTTGCTGGAGGCGGAAAAGGTGGCCATGGTTCCGGGGACCGCCTTTGGCGCGAATGGCGCGGGTTTCTGCCGGGCGTGCTTTGCGACCAGCTACGAACAACTCATTGAAGCCAGTAACCGCATCGAGCGGTACGTGCAGAAACTGGCGGCGAAGAAATGAGCCCGCTTGGCTGACTGACTCTTGTGTTACATTTGGCGTTGGAGAGCCAGTTTCCGACCCGGCCCGTCCCAACATAACCGACACCAAGACGGGCCAGGAGACCGGCGCTGCGCAAATTAGGGTAATGAGGTTAATTGAACCGATTTGACCAGCAGCTCAAATTGGGATTAACTCCCGCACAAGTGAGCCGTACGAACACAAATCCATACGCGCCAATTATCAAGCGCTCGTTGCTGAATGCCGTCCGGCTTGAGCGAGATGCCATCAAAAGCTTCGATGAGTATCCATTTTGCGTTCCGGCCATCCGGCACTTGCAACGGCTTGAATTCCATCCGGCGGTGACCTTTTTCGTTGGCGAAAACGGTTCCGGCAAATCCACGTTGCTTGAAGCGTTGGCAGTCAAACTGGGCTTTAATGCGGAAGGCGGCGGGGGCGGGCTGCAATTCTCAACGCGCGATACGCACTCGCCACTGTACGAATGCCTCCAGTTGGAACGGGGAATCAGCAAGCCCACAGATCATTTCTTTCTGCGGGCGGAAAGCTTTTACAACGTTGCCTCGGAACTGGAAAAAATCGAAGGGGAATTTCCATCGCAATCTCCCTTTCGGGCTTATGGTGGCAAGTCATTGCACGCCCAATCCCATGGCGAGGCCTTTCTGGCGTTGCTCACCAACCGCCTGCAAGGCGACGGCATCTATTTATTCGACGAGCCGGAAGCCGCCCTGTCTCCACAGCGCCAATTGAGCGTTCTGACGCTGTTGCACCGGCTGGTTTATCACCACTCGCAGTTGATCATCGCCACGCACTCGCCCATTCTGCTCGCCTATCCCAACGCGCGGATTTACCAGTTTGCCACCGACGGCATAACGGAGATCAAATACACCGACACCGAGCATTATCAAATCACCAGGGACTTTCTGAATCGCCATGAACGAATGCTGGAAACTCTATTGTCTGCCGAAGATGAGGATTTGAAATCCAAAGAAAGATAGGACATACTCGCGGGATGTCCCGCCACGCAACCTTCTGGACGCTGATTCTGGTGGCCATGATTTTTGGCCGCCCGGCGCAGGCGCGAATCTTGTGGACCGACCCTGACGCGCGCACCGTACACAACACCGGCGAGGGCGTGGATATTCTAGGAGGGGCGATGAGGCGAACCAGCACGAACAACGATGCGCTCTTTTTCAAGTTCAAGGTTGACCCGCTGTCAGATCAGGCGTCGGAGCCGTATTTCGCGGGCTTCCAGTTGTTTGAAGGCAACGAGGAGCGTCTGGGGGTGGGCAATGCGCTGGAGGCGTGGGGTTATTCCGCATACATGGCGGCGGAGACCGGACCATCAAACGCCGTGAATTCGGGCGAATTCAACTTCAAATCCGCGCATCCCGAACCGGCCAACCTGGGCGCATTCCGACCTTATGAGCTCGTGCGTCAGGGGGTGGAACGGACCATCATCTTCAAGGTCCAATATGTGCCCGGCGGCCTGGACGTTGTGACCGTATGGCTCAACCCTAGTCTAGGACGCGGTGCCAGCGAGAACAACCAGCCTGAACAGCTCACGACCAAATTCAAGGCCCGGGCCACGTTCAATCAAATTCGCCTGCGCCACGGCAAAGGCGACAAAGGCGATGGTGGCAACGGCTGGATTTTCAGCGACATGGCCATCGCCACGTCCTTTGACGACTTCGTGGAGGTGCATTACTGGCAGACCTGGTGGTTCAACGCCTTGGTGGCGGCATCCCTCCTGCTGGCAGTGGGCGCCACAGTACGCATCGTCGAAAAGCGAAAATTCCAGCATCGGCTGCGGCGCATTGAACAAGAAAGCGCCCTCGAACGCGAGCGGTCGCGCATCGCCCAGGATCTGCATGATGATTTGGGCTCGTCCTTGACACGCATTTCGCTGCTGAGCGATCTGCTGCGCAGCGACAAGGACAATCCCGCGCAGGTGGCGCTGCACGCGGGCAAATTGTCCCAGTCCGCCAGCCAGACGGTCCGCGCGCTGGAGGAAATCGTGTGGGCGGTGCGCCCTGGCAGCGACACGCTACAAAGCCTGGTGGATTATATTACGCATTTTGCGGGCGAAATATTCGAGGGCAACCCGGCCCGCTGCCGACTTGATGTGCCGGACGAACTGCCGGCGCGCACCTTGCCGCCGGACGTGCGCCACAACATCTTCCTCATCGTCAAGGAAACGCTGACCAATGCCTTGAAGCATGCCGGGGCCACCGAAGTGAACTTGCAGATTAAAGTGACGCCGAAAAGCCTGGAGATCACGATCACCGACAATGGCCGCGGATTCAACCCCGCCGCCGCCGCCGCCGCCGGCAAGCGCAATGGCCTCGACAACATGCACCGGCGCGCCAAGGCGGTGGGCGGCCAACTGGCCTTGACGAGTTCGCCCGGGGCGGGGACGCGCACGGAGTTCTCAGTTGGTTTTCCCGGTTGACCTGGGGCACAGGCAGTCTATGTTCAAGGCGCCACCACCAATACATGCAAATTAAAGTCGCCATCGTGGATGATGATGAAGGCATCCGCAGCAGCCTGTCCACCCTCCTCAAGCGCGCGCCCGGCTACAAGCTGGTCGGAGAATATGCCAACGGCGAAACCGCGCTGAAGGAAATTCCCCTGGTCCATCCCGATGTGGTGCTGATGGACATCAACCTGCCGGGCATGAAAGGTTACGACTGCGTGCGGCGGTTGAAGGAAGCGCAGCCAGCCATCCAGTTCTTGATGCTGACGGTGTACGAGGATAGCGACTCGCTGTTCAACTCACTGCGAGCCGGCGCGAGCGGCTATTTGTTGAAGCGCACCGCCTCGGTGCGGCTGCTCGAAGCCGTGCGCGACGTGTACGATGGCGGCGCGCCGATGTCGCCGCAACTGGCGCGGCGCGTGGTGCAGTTCTTTTCCAAACCAGCCGCGCTGGATTCCGGGCTGGCCAGACTCACGCCGGCGGAACGAGAATTCCTGGACCAGCTGGCCAAGGGTTACGCCTACAAGGAAATCGCCGACCGCATGACCATCAGCATAGACACCGTGCGCAGCTACGTGCGAACGGTCTATGAGAAACTTCACGTCCACTCGCGCACCGAGGCGGTGGTGAAGTATTTGCGAGGATGAATTTCCACAAAAGGTTGCCAAGCTGCGCCGCGCGGCGTTAGTCTGACCGGGTTGAAGTCCCCGCCCAAGAAATCAAACCGCGCCAGTCCTCCGCCTCCCCGGCCGAAGCGGCAGCTTTGGATTTTCCGGATCACCGCCCTCTTGCTGCCGTTCCTTCTGCTCGCGGCGTTGGAAATCGGTTTGCGCGTTGGCGGCTATGGCTTCAATCCGCACTTTTTCAAGCCGCTAAAAATCGGCGGCGAGGATTTTTGGGTCCAGAATGACAATTTCAGTTTCAGTTTTTTCCCCCGGGAGACGGCGCGCAATCCCGGTGAAGTCCGGATGCGGGCGATGAAGCCGCCGGGCACGTTCCGGATTTTTGTCTTCGGCGAATCGGCCGCGATGGGCGATCCGGAACCAGCTTATGGACCGGCACGTTATCTCGAGGTGCAGCTGCGCGAACAATTCCCGGACACGAAATTTGAAATCGTCAATGTGGCGTTCACCGCCATCAACTCGCACGTCATTGTGCCCATTGCCCGCGAATGCGCGCGGCAGGCCGGCGATGTGTGGATCATTTACCTGGGCAACAACGAAATGGTTGGCCCGTTTGGCGCGGCCACGGTCTTTGGCCGACAGGCGCCGCCGCTGCCTTACGTCCGCCTGGCCACCGCCTTTCAGCGGACACGCTCCGGACAATTAGCCACCGCCCTGGCGCGCAAATTCAATCAGCACGGCGCCAAACCAACTTCCTGGGGCGGCATGCAGATGTTCCTGAATAATCAAATCTCCCCCGATAGTCCCCTGAAGGAGACTGTCTATCGAAATTTTCAACAAAACCTGGAAGATATTGTTCGCGCCGGCCTTGGCTCCGGCGCCAAAATCCTGCTGAACACCGTCGCCGTGAATCTCCAGGACTGTCCACCATTCGCCTCGCTTGAAAAGAGCAATCTGCCGGCAACCGATCGCGCGCAGTTCGGCAAACTTTATGCGGGCGCGCAGCAGGCCGAAGCCCAAAGCAATTTTGTCGCCGCCGCACAGTTTTGTGAGTCAGCGGCCAAATTGGATCCTCAATGCGCCGGGTTGCAATACCTCTGGGGCGAATCGCTGCTGGCCCAAAATGACTCTCCCGCCGCCCGCAAACATCTGCAACTCGCCTGCGACGAGGACGCGTTGCCCTTCCGCACCGACTCGCGGCTCAACGCCATCATCCGCGCCGCGGGCGATAAATTTGGCGGTGGCGGGCTGACGTTGTTTGACGCCGCAGCCGCGCTCGCCACGAATAATCCGTCCGGCATGTGCGGACAGGAGACCTTTTATGAACACGTCCATTTTGATTTCGGGGGCAGCTACCGGCTGGGCCTCGCCTGGGCGCAACAGGTTGCAGACGTGCTGCCCGCCAGCGTGTCGCGCCGCGGCCACGGGTGGGCCTCACAAGCGGAGTGCGACGACTTGCTGGGCCTTTCGGATTGGAATCGCGCCCTGGTTTTCGAACACATGGCGGGCCGGATGCAAGCGCCGCCCTTCAGCAGTCAGCCGAATAACCAACAGCGGGCCGACAATTTGCGGGCCCGCGCGCGGGAATTGCGCGCGCGCATGGGCCCGGACCAGGACGAGGCAGCCCGGGCGAATTTCCTGAAACAACTGGAAAAATGGCCGGACGATTTCCTGTTGCGCGAAAATTTCGCGCTATTTTGCCAGGCCTCGGGCGATGTGCCGCAGTCCATTGCCGAATGGCGGCGCGTGCACGAGTTGATGCCGCACGATTATCTGCCGTATTTTCAGCTCGGGCGGATGCTGGTTGGCCAAGGCCAGGCGGCGGAGGCGGAAACCAACCTGAGACTGGCCGTGCAAATTCATCCCAGTCTTACCGAAGGCTGGTTTGAACTGGGCAACGTGCAGGTCTTGCAGGGAAACGATGCGGGCGCGCTGGCGAGCTATGCGGTGGCCCGTGAGCAGCGACCGCAGGACGGGCAAACGGTTTATCGCATGGGGAAAGTTTATGCGTTATCGAACCGGCACGCGGAGGCGGTGCAATTATATCACGAAGCCATCCAATTGAATCCTGCGGACTGGGAACCACACTATGAACTGGGCGGCGAACTGGATGCTGCCGGCCAGCTCGACGGGGCACGCAATGAATTTGCCGCCGCCGTGAAGCTGAAGCCAGGCTACTCGCGGGCGCACTTCAATTACGGTGTCCTGCTGGCCAAACAAGGCCGGCTGGAAGGGGCGCAACAGGAATTTGCGGAAACTCTCCGCTTGGAACCCGATTACAAAAACGCGCAGGAGTCGCTGGCCAAAGTTCAAATGCTGCTCCAAAGTCACGGGAAAAATTGATTTACAACGCCTGGCGCAAACCGAATCCTGAATAGGTTGTGCCCTGATTTGAAATTGGAGCGCGGGTCTGCGCCCGCAGCACGTTGGTTGGCAATTCAGCATGCTGCGGGTCACAGACCCGCGGTCCGCAAATCAGGGCGCTGCCCTTGAAATCTAAAAACCCATGTGGTCGCTGTTTAAAGAGTTTCTGAAATTCGCCCGCCAGGAGAAAAAATGGTGGCTGATACCGCTCATTGTCCTGCTGCTGCTGCTGGGCGTCGTGCTGATCTTCACCGCCAGTTCCGGCATTGCGTGGGCGCTGTATCCCTTTCTGTGACGCATGAACGCGATCTTGTTTGAATCCGGATTCCGCCTCCCGCATCCCGGGTTTATTTGAGCCAATGCCCGCGCCGCGCCACATCCTCGGCCTTTCGGCGTATTACCATGATTCGGCCGCCGCCCTGCTGGCGGACGGTGGAATCATCGCCGCCGCACAGGAGGAGCGCTTCACGCGCAAGAAAAACGATTCCGACTTCCCCGCGCAGGCGGCGGCGTTCTGCTTGCGCCAGGCCGGGCTGGAGGCGGCGCAGCTTGACGCAGTGGTTTTTTACGACAAGCCGGTTCTGAAATTTACGCGGCTGCTGGAGACCTACCTCGCCGTCGCCCCCGGCGGGCTGCGCACCTTTCCCACCGTGGTCTCCAACTGGCTCGGCGAGAAACTGGATTTGCGCAAGGCCATCCGCGCCCACTTGCCGGGGCTGCGGCCAGACTGCGAAATGCTGTTCACGGAGCACCACCAGTCCCACGCCGCCAGCGCGTTTTATCCGTCGCCTTTCGACGAAGCGGCGATCCTCACCATTGACGGCGTCGGCGAATGGGCCACCACGACGATCGGGCGCGGTCACGGCCAGGAAATCAAGCTGCTCAAGGAAATCCGGTTTCCGCACTCGCTCGGGCTGCTGTACTCGGCATTCACCCATTATTGCGGCTTTAGAATCAATTCCGGTGAATACAAACTCATGGGCTTAGCGCCTTATGGCGAACCTAAATTCGCCGACGCCATCTTTCGCGAATTGATCGAGATCAAACCGGATGGCTCGTTCCGGCTGAATCTCAAGTTTTTCAATTTTTTGAGCGGCACCACGATGACGAACAAAAAATTTCACGCGCTCTTCGGCGGACCGCCGCGCGGCCCGGAGGAAAAAATCGAGCGGCGGCACATGGACGTCGCGCGCTCCATCCAGTCTGTCACAGAGGAAATCATGGTGCGGCTGGCACGGAACGCGCGCGAAGTAACCGGCTCCAAAAACCTGTGCCTGGCCGGCGGGGTGGCGCTGAACTGCGTGGCCAACGGGCTGATCCTGCGCGAACATATCTTTGAACGGATGTGGATCCAGCCTGCCGCCGGCGACGCGGGCGGCGCGCTGGGCGCGGCCCTGGCCGCGTGGCATCTGCACCCGGACGCGCCGGCGCGCAAGGCGGGGCCGGCCGATGCCATGCAATCGTCGCTGTTGGGACCGGGGTTCTCCGATGCGGAGATTGAAGCTACCCTGCGCGCCCATGGCGCGGTTTTTCAAAAACTGGACCGGCAGAATCTGCTGGATTTCACCGCGGATCTGTTGCAGGCGGAAAAAGTGGTGGGGTGGTTTCAGGGCCGCATGGAATTCGGTCCGCGCGCGCTGGGCAACCGCTCGATCCTCGGCGATGCACGCTCCCCGAAAATGCAGTCCGTGATGAATCTAAAGGTGAAATTCCGCGAGTCATTCCGGCCATTCGCACCTATAGTGCGCCGCGAACGGGTGGCGGATTATTTTGAAATGGACGCGGACTCGCCCTATATGCTGCTCGTGGCCGCGGTGAAACCGGAATGGCGCAAGCCGCTGCCGGCGGGCGTGACGGGCCTTGATTTGCTGAAGGCCGAGCGCTCGACCCTGCCCGCCGTGACCCACGTGGATTATTCGGCCCGCATCCAGACGGTTTCCCGCGAGGGCAACGCGCTGCTCTACGACTTGTTGCTGCGTTTCGAGCAGGCGACCGGCTGCGGCGTGCTGGTGAACACCTCCTTCAACGTGCGCGGCGAGCCGGTGGTCTGCACGCCGGACGACGCCTACCGCTGCTTCGTGAACACGGAAATGGACTATCTGATCATGGGCAGCTTCGTCATCGAGCGCGCGGCCCAGCCCAAGGCAAATCAAAATCCAGCGCGCCGCGTGGCGCCACAAGCCGACTGATGCCATTTCTGCATGAAGACACGCATATTCAAAACACAGCGCCGTGCTCCGCAAATGTGGCCGAGCACCGTAGCGCAGGCTTTCCAGCCTGCGGGTTCACGGGACTTTCCAGTCCCGTGTTTCCAGCCTTTGAAACTGGCGATTGGAAAGTCGCCAGAACCCGCAGACAGGAATGTCTGCGCTACAGTGAGGTCTGCGAGCCGAAGCCCGGGCTGCCATGAGTGTGCCCAATCAACTCAGGACAACTTTGACGATAGTCAGGGGTATCCCGCTTGATATGAAACTGAACCTCAAAGACGAACCAAAAGAATGGCGCAAATCCGCGCTGTTGGCTGCCTTGGGGCTGGCGCTCATGTGTTCAGTGCTGCGCTGGCGACATATTCTGGCGACTCCGACTTGGCTGGTGATTCTGGGAGCGCTCTCCGCGGCAAGCATCGCCGCATTGCTGCAACCGCGCTGGTTCCGCGGGTATCACCGGTTCTCAATGCGCCTGGGCGTTGTCCTCAGCCAGTTCCTCGGACGCGTGGCGCTGATTTTGTTTTTCCTTTTCATTCTGACTCCCGTTGGATTCGCGTTACGTCTCGCTGGCAAAGACCCGTTGCAGCTCAAACGCCCGGCCAACGCGGACACTTTTTGGCGACAGACACGCGACGCGGGTCCACTGGACCGGCTGTTTTGAAAACCATTCATCCGACACTCACCGCCCCGATGATTGGGCTTCAGGACACACCAACCATTTCGGCATATAAACAACGCAATTTGGCAGCACCTCACCCTTAATTGGCATCGGCCTGAAATTCAAGCAACAGCCATTCCAGCACCCGCACAAACATGCGATGGACGGTTTGGGTGTTCCATTGTAGTTTGTCACCGTAACCCATAACAGCCAGTTATGCGCAAATCCGATCTCGGTTTGAGCGGCGGCTGTCACTGACATATAAATATGAAACACACATTCAAAACATTCGCAGTGGCTGGACTCGTTGCTGCTTCCGCGTCCGTCGCACAGGCCCAACCCTATTATTTGGCTGGGGATTTCCAAGGAGCAAATTGGAATCCTGGGACAAACCAGATGACGGCCGGTCCTGGTGCAAACGAATACAGCTATACGATTACGGGTCAAACTGCGGGTACCTACGCAGGCGTCCAAGTCACCGACGGCACATGGAATAATAAATGGCCAAGTGATAACCATGCAGTAATCTTGTATGACCCCACCGGTTCAGCCACCATCCATTTTTATCCCGGAGCTCCCGGAGACGGCTGGCTGCCGCTGGCCAACCGCGTGGGTTATGATGACCCCGGCAATTTTACCAGCTGGGGAATTGCTGGAGACTTGGACGGCTGGGATGGCACACAGGATCTGTTGCCGTCCATCGGCAACGGAGTTTATTCGAACAGCGTGGTCGTAGCCACGGCGCAAACATTCGGATTCAAGTTCCAATCGCCGGCGGGAAACTGGAGCGACATCTATTTCGGTTCCGATTTTGGCAACGGCCAGAATAATGGATCATACACCACCACCGCTTCGCCCCAAACCATACCGGTCGTCTTGGATTTGCCAAACGGCCGTTATTTGATTGGTGCTTTGGCCCCGAAGCCGGTGACCAACAGCATCACTTTTTCCGTGGATATGTCCGCACAGATAGCGGCTGGGAATTTCAATCCGGGGGCGGACAAAGTATTCGTCAGCGGCAGCTTGAACGGCTGGCCGGGAACGGGAGCGGGCGCTTTGGTGCTCACAAATTATCCGCCCTACAATGGCGGGAGCAACACCAACATTTATTATGGAACCAATATCACGATCGATCTCCCTGGAACGACAGAAAATTACAAGTTCACGTGCAATGACGCGGCTTACAGTGGCAATAACGGCTATGAACCGGTCTCCAACAATCGCACGTTCAACCTGCTTAACGTTAATGGCTCCGAGGTGCTCCCGACTGTGACCTTTGGCAATGTCAATCTGTCAGATTATTTGAACACCCCCGTCAACGTCACCTTTACCGTCAATATGACAAATGCCACGACGTATCCTGCGAATAATACCCACGCGTTTAATCCGAACACAGACATAGTTTGTATCAACGGTGCTTTCGAGTCGGGCGGCTGGTCAGCGTGGAATCCAATATCTCTGAGCCAGATGACCGAAGTGGGTGATTCGGAGGTTTACACCTACACCGCCTCGGTACCCATGAATTCACTCATCAAGGTTGATTACAAATATGGAATAATCTATTCAGGCACAACCAACTATGACGACGAAGCTGCAGCTTATAATGACCATTTCCGCTACATCCGCATCACGGGAACCGGCAACTATACCATGCCCATGGACACGTTTGGCAACCAATATTCCGAACCCAGTTTCGGGCAATTGGCTTCGGCCACGGTGGGACCGGGCAATGTTTCCGTGTCGTGGCTCGGCCGGCCCGGCGTCCAATTGCAGGTAAATAACAGCCTGAACGCCGGCACCTGGCAAAGCGCCGTGGAGACGGACGGCACTAACTGGATCACTGGCAGCTACTCATCCACCAACGGTTTCGTCAGCCAGACGAACTATCCCGCCAGCAGCCAGCAGTTCTTCCGGTTGATCCAAGCCTGGTAATTGAAGATTAATGGCAATTGAAAACTAATTCCGGCCAGCCAAGGGCTGGCCGGAATCTTAAAAGGATATCAATGAAGACGATTGGTTCGAGGAAATATAATCCAACCCGGAAGTCCGGTTTCACCCTGATTGAACTGCTGGTGGTCATTGCCATTATTGCTATTCTTGCTGCAATGCTCCTGCCGGCGCTATCCGCCGCCAAGCAAAGGGCCTGGACCATCGCCTGTCTCAACAATTGTAAGCAGCTCGGCCTGTGCTGCATTATGTATTCCGGAGATAATAATGAAAAGCTCGTCACCAATTCCGACCGCAACGTGGGCGGCAACCAATACAACTGGATTTGTCCCTATGGCGTGACGATGGACTGGACGTCAAACTCTAAAAACACCAACAACTTGTATCTGACCGTGGATAGCCCGCTTTTGGGGACCGCCCTGCTGGGGACTTACGTTGCCAAAACGGTAAAAATGTTCACTTGCCCAGCGGACATCTATTTAAGCGGCGCCCAAAAGACCGCCGGATTTCCCAATCGCCTTCGCTCTTGCGCCATGGATGGCGCCGTGGGGGATGGCTCAAAATGGTTTGCCCCGGGCAATGGTGGAAATTGGCCGCTATTTTACAATGCAAAGAAAACGTCAGATTTTCACATGCCTGGACCTTCCGATTGCTGGGTGATCATGGACGAGCATCCGGACAGCGATGACGACGCAGTATTTTATGTGAATCCCGCGGATGCCAACGGCTCTGGCACCGCCTTCACAGAACTGCCGGGCAGCATGCATGCCGGCTCAGGCGCCATATTGTTCGCGGATGGCCACTCAGAAATACACAAATGGAAGGGCACGGCTGACCGACCGCCGGTCATTTACCAAGCCTATGTGCAGAACGTTCCCGTGGGTAGCGATAACTTCGCCCTGCAAGATTTGACATGGCTCGCGCAGCATACGCCCCAGAATTAATTTGGTTGCTGTGCATTTCCCGGCCGGTTATTTTCCTAGCGCATCTGGTTCTTCAGTTGCAATCACAAGGCGGAACGGGAGCTACACATTTATGACTTTTCACCGTTTGAGCAAGGGTTGGTCCGCACTCTTAGTCGCCGTGGCCCTGTTTTCGACCGCCGCCAAAGGGGACGGCGGAGCGGCGGGAATCGCCGCCCGCCCATCGCCGGACTGGCTGCGCAGCGGCACCATCTACGAAATCTTCCCGCGCGACTTTTCAGCCGCCGGCAACCTGGCCGGCGTCACCGCCAGGCTGGACGATCTGCACAATCTTGGTGTGAACATCCTCTGGACGATGCCCGTTCATCCCATCGGCCAGAAGGGCCGCAAGGGTGATTATGGCAGCCCCTATTCCATCCGCGATTACTATGCGATTGATCCGAACTACGGCACGGTGGCTGATTACCGGAAGCTGGTGTCCGGCGCGCATCAGCGCGGCATGAAGGTGATCATGGATTTGGTGGCCAACCATACCGCGTGGGACAACGTGATGATGACCAACAAGAATTTTTACAGGCAGGACCGCTCCGGGCAGGTCATTTCGCCCGTGCCGGACTGGACGGATGTGGCCGGCCTCAACTATGCCAACCCCGAATTACGCCAGTACATGATCTCCATGCTCAAATACTGGATCAAGGAGTGCGATGTGGATGGTTTCCGCTGCGACGCCGCACCCATGGTGCCGAAAGATTTCTGGGAACAGGCGCGCGCCGAGTTGTCCGCGATCAAGCCCGACATTATGATGCTGGACGAGGGCGAACAGCCGGACCTGCTCACGAACGCGTTCGACGTGGATTACTCCTGGAAGCTGCTGTGGACCATGAACGATGTCATCAGCCATGGCGCCCCGGCCTCCAATCTGCGCCGATCGTGGGAGGAGAGCCGCGCCCAATTCCCGAAGGACGCCTTGCGCATGCGGATTTCCGACGATCACGACGAAACCCGGGCCATCGAGCGCTATGGCATGAACGGGGCGCTGGCAGCGTCCGCGCTCATGTTCACGCTGGACGGGGTGCCGCTGCTCTACAACGGCATGGAAGTCGGCGATGCCACTGAATCCGCCGACCCGGCACTGTTTGACAAGCTCAACATCTGCTGGACCCCCCACCAGAGCGAGCGCCCGCATTTCGGCGGCATTTATCACGACCTCATCCAGCTCCGGAAACAGAATGCGGCCTTCCGCACCTCGGACGTGCAATGGCTGCATAATTCCAGCGAAGCCACGCTGGTCACCTACCTGCGCGCCGATGAAAAGGATGAATTTCTCGTGGCTATCAATTTTTCCAACCGGCCGCTCGACAGCCAGGTGGACTTGAAGGAAGCGGCGGGGTTTGTACCCGTGAAAATCTCCGGCTTGCAAGGCTCCGGAAATCGTCCGCTGCCGTCCGTGCATCTGAACGGCTTCGAATGGCGCATTTACCACCGGAGCATGAGTGCGATGGCGGCAAAATAATCCTTTCCCTCTCCCGGTTTCATAGGTTATCCCAAGGGAAATGCAAAAACCGCGCCTGAACTTCTGGCAGATTTGGAACATGAGCTTCGGCTTTCTGGGCATCCAGTTTGGCTGGGGGTTGCAACTGGCAAACATGAGCGCCATTTATGCCAAGCTCGGCGCGGAACCATCCAAAATTCCCATCCTCTGGCTTGCCGGCCCCATCACTGGTCTCTTAGTGCAACCTATTATTGGCGCGATGAGCGACCGAACTTGGACACGACTTGGCCGCCGACGACCGTATTTTCTGGTTGGTGCGCTCGTCTCCAGCGCAGCGCTTTGGTTCATGCCAGACTCGCCCGGATTGTGGTTCGCCGCAACCATGCTGTGGGTGCTTGATGCCTCGATTAACATTTCGATGCAACCCTACCGCGCACTGGTGGCCGACCAATTGCCGTCCGAGCAACGCACCGTCGGCTTCGTGATGCAAAGTTTTTTCATCGGCATCGGTGCGGCGGTGGCCAACGCATTGCCGGAACTGCTCGGTCATCTCGGTGTTACCGGCAACTCCGCCAACGGCGTGCCGCTGGCGGTCCAGTATTCCTTCAAGCTTGGAGCGGCGGTCTTTTTTGTGGCGGTGCTGTGGACGGTATTCACGACCAAAGAATATCCACCAGACAAAAGCGACACAGGTGAGTCCGCGGGCCATTTCCGGTTTGAACCGATGTTCCTCCTCATTGGGGCCATTGCCGGTGTCTTGGTTGGCGCTGCCCGTGGAATGCTCGTGGATCATCAGCTAACGCCATTACACCTGGTTATCGGTGGAGCCATCGGTGCGGTCATTGCTTTGATGTTGAGCGGGCCGGAAGTCTCCTCGGCCATCAAGCACATGCCGGTCACGATGAAACAACTCGCGGTCGTACAATTTTTCACCTGGCTCGGCTTGTTTTGCATGTGGATGTTTTTCGGCCTCGCCACTGCCCAGCAGATTTTCGGCGCAACCGATCCCAAGGCTGCCGCCTTCGATGAAGGGACTGCTTTTGGGGGCCGCACCTTTGCCTGGTATTCCATCGTCTGTTTCGCCGTTGCCTTTGCGCTGCCGGCGATGGCCAAGGCGACGAGTCGCAAAACAGTCCACGCGCTCGCTCTCATCGCAGGCGGGGCATGCCTGCTTGCCACCGGTTTCATCCATGACAAAGTGCTCTGGCAATGCACGATGATAGGCGTGGGTTTGGCATGGGCATCAATTCTAGCCATGCCGTATGCCATGTTGTCTGATTCCATTCCCGCCGCCCGCATGGGTGTGTACATGGGCATTTTCAATTTTTTTATTGTCATCCCGGAAATCATCGCTTCCGTCGCGTTGGAGCCCGTAGTCAAACAGGTGTTCAATAATGATCCGGTGAAAGTCGTCATGCTCGGTGGTGCGTCCATGCTGGTTGCGGCCCTGACCACGTTTATCGTACGCGACACGGCAAAATAATCTGTGTCCCTGCAAGGTCGGTGCTACCGTGTCAGATCAGAAAAGCGCCAGAGGGCTGGCGCACTCCAAGATGCTCCGCGCATTTTGAGAATCATCGGCCCGCGCGACAGCGTCTTGGACTGCGTGCGGCCCTCCGCCGCTTTGCCCGCGCGGCTTGTCCACCCATCAACAAAGGCCCTCGTCCGGCAGAAAGCCGTGCTGAAGGTACCGCAATCCAAACGCTGACGCGATTGCCATTCATCTGCCAACCTCGCGAAGCGCCTGGAGGGCGGCACATTCACCGCTGCTTTCGCCCAGAAACACGCAGCCAAGCCTCCAGCGCGTTTGACGGAACCGCAAATCATCCTCCCATCCCTTCATTACCCGAGCGGGGTCGCATTTTCGTGCGGGTTGTCTTTTGCCTGCGCCAAATGTTATTATTACCACCCCATGACGATCACCTTTCGGCTCCGATTCGGCACGCGGCCCGGCCAATCCCTGTGGCTGGCGGGCAGCCATCCCCTGCCCACTCACCCCGTGCAAATGCAATACGTTGACGCGGAGCACTGGGAGGTGGCGGTGCCGCTGGCACCCGAAGCTGCCCGCTCAACATTGAGTTATGCCTATGTGCTCGCCGACGCCGACGGTTCGAGGGTCACGGATTGGGGCCGCGACCGGAGCTTCATCCCCGGCGGATACCACTGCGCGGAACTGCTGGTGCTGGACAGTTGGAACCACCCAGGTTTCGTGGAAAATGCCTTTTACACGGAACCGTTCAAAAAAGTCCTGTTTGCGGAAAATTTCATCGCCGTCCGCACCGTCGCGCCGCCAAGTCCCACGCACACGTTCCGGGTCAAGGCACCGCTGCTGCAAAAGCATCAAAACCTCTGCCTGCTCGGCGATGGCGTGGCGCTCGGCCAGTGGAACACCCAAACGCCTGTGCTGTTGAGCCGGAAACCGGAAGATGATTATTTTTGCGTGTCGCTGGACCTGCGCGGACAGCCGTTCCCTCTGGCCTATAAGTTTGGCGTCTTTGATGCCGAAAAATCCGTCTTCGCGCACTACGAAGAGGGCACAAACCGGGTCTTGCGGGCTGGGGTCGCCGCAGACCGGCACACGATCGTCAACGACGGCTTTGCGCGGCTGCCGGCGAAACGCTGGCGGGGAGCAGGCGTGGCTGTGCCGGTTTTCAGTTTGCGGAGTGAAAACAGTTTTGGCGCCGGTGAATTCAACGACCTGAAACTGCTGGCGGACTGGGGCAAAAAAACCGGGCTGAAACTGATCCAATTGCTGCCCATCAACGACACGAGCGCCACCGGCACCTGGAAGGACTCCTACCCCTACGCCGCCATATCCGCCTTCGCGCTGCATCCGATTTATTTGAACCTGGCCGCCGTTGCCAGCCCCAAAAACCGCAAGCGGCTGGAGGCCTTGGAACCCGAGCGCCGACGGCTCAACGCGCTGGACGCGGTGGATTATGAGGCGGTGATGAAGTCCAAACTGGATTTTCTCCGGCACATTTTCCCCTCGCAGAAGAGCGCGACTTTTCGCAGCGCGGCTTATAAAAGATTTTTTGCGGAAAACAAACCCTGGTTGGTGCCGTACGCCGCCTTTTGCCATCTGCGCGACAAATTCGGCACGGCAGATTTCAATCAGTGGCCGGAACACCGGCTGTTTGACGCCCCAAAAATCGCCGCGCTCGTGGAGGGAAACGACGATGTCGCGTTCTACTGCTTCGTTCAATATCATCTGGATTTGCAGCTAAAGGACGCCACGGCATACCTCCACGCCGCCGGCCTGATCTTGAAGGGCGACCTGGCCATCGGCGTTTATCGGCATGGCGCGGACGCCTGGCAGTCGCCGGAGCTGTACCACTTGGACCTGCAAGCCGGCGCACCGCCGGATGCGTTTTCCGCAAAAGGCCAAAACTGGGGCTTTCCCACTTACAATTGGCCGCGCATGGCCGCCGACGGCTTCGCCTGGTGGAAACAGCGATTTGCGCAAATGGGCCGCTATTTCGATGCGTTTCGCATCGACCACATCCTCGGTTTTTTTCGCATCTGGAGCAGTCCGGCGCACGCGGTCGAGGGCATCCTCGGCTATTTCGTGCCGGCGCTGCCGCTTGAGCCGGGCGAATTTGGCGCGCGCGGAATCCACCTCGACCGGGAGCGGATGACCAAGCCGTTTATCAATGATGCGGTGCTGGAGGAGATTTTTGGCGGCGAAACGGAGGCGGTCCGGCGGGAATTTCTGCTGCCGACCGGCGGCGGAATCTATTCGCTGCGACCTGAATTTGCCACCCAACGGCAAGTGGAGGATTATTTTACGGCGGAGCGCCGGGCACCGTCCGGCCCCGGCAGCGCGCCTTTGGAAACAAGCCCGGTCGGAGTGACACGCTCCGAAACGGGCCGGGCGGATGCACGGCGCTCTGGCACCGACGAAAAAACCAAAATCGGCCTGTTCGACTTGATCAGCAATGTCATTTTGCTCGAAGCGGCGGGGGAACTTCATTTCCGATTCGCGATGGAGCAGACGTCGTCCTTCAAGAACTTGCCGGCGGAAACGCAGGGCAAGCTGCGCGAATTGTACGTGGATTATTTTTTCCGGCGGCAGGACGATTTCTGGAAGCGCGAGGCGATGCAGAAGCTGCCGGCGCTCAAGCGCGTGACGGACATGCTGATCTGCGGCGAGGATCTGGGCCTGGTGCCCGCCTGCGTGCCAGAGGTGATGCGCGACCTGGGTTTCCTGAGCCTGGAAATTCAGCGCATGCCCAAGGCGCTGGGCCAGGAGTTCTCGAGCCCGTCGGACGCGCCGTATTTGAGCGTGATCACGCCCGCGACGCACGACATGAGCACGCTTCGCGGATGGTGGGAGGAGAACCGCGAATTGATGCAGAAATTCTTCAACCAGGAACTCGGCCTGCCGGGCGAGGCGCCGGCGGCGGCGGAGCCGTGGATTGTGCAAAGCATCGTGCGCCAGCACCTCGCTTCGCCGGCCATGTGGAGCATTTTCCAGTGGCAGGATCTGCTGGGCATGGACGGCAGCCTGCGCCGCGAGAACGTGGCGGCGGAACGCATCAACGTGCCGGCCAACCCGAATTTCTACTGGCGCTACCGGCTGCACTTGACATTGGAGAGAATGTTGCAAGCCGACGGGTTCAATGCCCTCCTCAAAGAAATGCTCGCCATCTCGGGTCGTGTTGCCGGAAGGTAGCCTCAGGCATCCGTGCCGCCCGGGAAAAAGCGAGATTGCATCTCGTCATGGGAGAAATCCAGCGCGCTTCGGTCTGCGTGAGGTTCCTTGCGCTTGGGCTGGGAAGCCCGGCTCCACGGCAGGCAGGGCTGCACGTTCCCACATCTGGAAGCGGGCGATCGGTGATGAGCGTTCGTTGCCACCGCCCTGATCCTAAGATAGACTCCGTACTCAGTGACACTCAACCCGGCGGGACTCCAAGACAACTTGGCGCGGCTGGCCTTGGCTAAAGTGGCTGATACAAATGTGCCCCGAGTTAGTAATAATAATGAAAAACAAAAAAGATGTGGGTAAGGATAGGCGCTCAATCCTCGGCTGCTTTCCTTCAACTTTTCTGGTTGGCGGCTCTGGACTGCCCATCCGCCCATCTTTGATTGGCTGGTTGTGCTTGCTTTCATGGCTCGCGCCCTTGAAGTCTGGAGCGGTGGAGCGGACGCTTTTTTCCTTTGCGCAAGGCAGCAACGCAACCATTGTCCGGTGCAACGATGCCCAAGCGACATTTACGCAGTCCGCTGGGGGCGCAGCTTTGCGCATCCATACGGGTCACGAGCAATCGTGGCCGGGCGCGACGTTGCCCTTCGCCGGGGGGAATTTGGACTTGTCGCCTTTCGAAGCGGTGCTAGCGCAGGTGAAGAACACAGGCACCAATGAGGTGACCATTAATTGCCGCGTGGACGACCCGGGCGCTGACGGCACCAAGCATTGCGTGACCGGGTCGCTGGCCCTGGCTCCGGGTCAAGCGGACACGCTCAAGGTGCGACTGCCGCACGAGACGGGCAGTACTCTGGGCGGGATACTTTTCGGGATGCGCGGCTATCCGGTGGCCACCAACGGGCCGGAGACGCTGGATCTGAAAAACATCACGCAGATCTTGATATTCGTCAGCCGGCCAAAGCAAGACCATGATTTTGAGGTGACGGATATCCGTGCGAGCGGCGAGCACACGCCTCCCACCGCCTGGGTGACGGATGCGGAGCCGTTTTTTCCTTTCATCGACACCTTTGGCCAGTATCTGCACAAAAACTGGCCGGCCAAAGTACATTCGATTGCCGATCTCCAGCAGCGGCGAGCGGAGGAGGAGACGGAACTCGTCGCCCATCCCGGACCCAGCGGATGGGACAAATTCGGAGGGTCGGCCCGCGGTCCCCTGCTTACGGCCACGGGATATTTCCGGACGCAAAAGGTGGGCGCCAAATGGTGGCTGGTGGACCCGGACGGACATTTGTTCTGGTCGCACGGCGTGGACGCAGTGGGGAGGACGGACGCGACGCCGATTGAGGAACGCGAAACTTGGTTCGAGAATTTCCCCGGCGCACAGCCGGATTATCGCGAATTTCTGGGCACCGGTTTTGCCCTCAAGGGCCATTATGCGGGGCGCACGGTGAAAACTTTTTCGTTTGCCGGGGCCAATTTAAAACGCAAATACGGCGAGCATTGGCGGGAGGATAATTCTGCCACGGTGCACGCCCGGCTGCGGAGCTGGGGTCTCAATACCATCGCCAACTGGTCTGAACCCGGCCTCTATCTCCAGCGGCACACGGCCTATACCGACAATATCGGTTCGGACCGAGCGAAATTGATCGACGGCAGCGAAGGTTACTGGGGCCGGTTTCCCGACGTATTTGACGCCAGTTTTGCCACCGGATTGCGCCGCGAAATGGACAGCAAGACGAATTCGAGCGCCACTGATCCCTGGTGCATCGGTTACTTCTGCGACAATGAGATGTCTTGGGGCGATGAAACCTCGCTGGCGCTCGGCGTGCTCCGCTCCCCTGCCCCACAGGCGGCCAAGCGCGAGTTCGTGAGCGATCTCCGGGCGAAGTATGGCGACATCGCGCGGCTCAATTCGGCCTGGGGAACCACCAATGCTTCCTGGAATGAACTGCTGGCCAACCGCTCAGCCCCGGACCCGGCGAAAGTCCGGGAGGACTTGACTGCCTTTTATACCAAGCTGGCAGAAACCTACTTCCGCACCGTGCGCGAAACCATCAAGGCGGTGGCTCCGGACCATCTGTATCTCGGGTGCCGATTTGCGTGGGTGAATGACTCTGCCGCCAAGGCAGCAGCCAAGTATTGCGACGTGGTGAGCTACAACTTATATCGCCGAAGCATTGCTGATTTTAAATATCCGGGCGGAGATAAGCCATTGCTGGTGGGCGAATTTCACCTTGGCGCGCTGGATCGCGGGCTGTTTCATGCCGGGCTTGTGCCGGTGGAAAATCAAGCCGCCCGGGCGCAGGCGTATCGCGATTATGTGCTGGGCGCGTTGCGTCATCCGCAGTTAATAGGCGCGCACTGGTTTAAATGGCAGGACGAGCCCACCATCGGTCGCGTGTACGACGAGGAGAACTATCAGATCGGGTTTGTGGACGTAAGTGACACGCCCTACCGCGAAACGATCGCCGCCACCCGCGAAATCGGCGAGGAAATATACAAAGTGCGGATGGAGTGAGGCCGGGTCACCGATTCAAAGCGGCCATCGCCTGTGCCGGATAGCGCGCCCCAGCCGTGATGCCCGGGGGAGCGGCCGCGTTCAGCTCCGCCACGTCTTTAGCGGTCAGTTCAACAGATAGCGCCGCCACGTTTTCTTCCAGATAGCTGCGGCGCTTGGTGCCAGGGATGGGCACGATTTCCTGTCCCTGCGCCAGCACCCAGGCCAGAGCCAGTTGCGCCGGCGTGCAGCCTTTCCGCTGAGCCAGCCCCTCAAGGCGTTTGACCAGCAAAAGGTTCTGCTCAAAATTCTCCGCTTGAAAGCGCGGGTTTCTTCGCCGCCAATCGTTGGCCGCCAGATCGTCCAGCTTCTGAATCTTCGCCGTCAGAAAACCGCGCCCCAGCGGGCTGTATGGCACAAAGCCGATGCCCAATTCTCTACAGAGCGGCAGAATGTCAGCCTCCACGTCCCGAGTCCACAGCGAGTACTCGGTTTGCAACGCGGCAATGGGATAAGCCTTGATCGCCCGGCGGATGGTGGCGGCAGCTGCTTCGCAGAGTCCCAGATAACGGACTTTACCAACGCGAATCAATTCGCCCATCGCCCCTACCGTCTCTTCAATCGGCACTTGGGGGTCCACGCGGTGCTGATAGTAGAGGTCAATCACCTCCACGCCGAGCCGCTGCAAACTGGCATCGCAGCACTGGCGCACGTATTCCGGGCGGCCGTTCACCCCTAAAAAATTCCCCTGTTCGTCCCGGACGTTGCCGAACTTGGTGGCGAGAACGATCTGATGGCGATGACCTTTGAGAGCCCGGCACACCAATCGCTCGTTTTCGCCGCAGCCATACATGTCGGCGGTATCCAAGAAGGTAACTCCCAGATCTAGGGCGCTGTGAATCGTCGCGATGGATTCCTCATCGTTGCGCGCGCCATAGAATTCCGACATGCCCATGCAGCCCAGCCCAAGGGCGGAAACCGTCAGCCCCTGGTTTCCGAGTGTTCGTAGTTTCATAGTCCCAGTTTGGCACTCTCCGGTTCCTTTTCAACCTGGATTGTCACCGGTCCCAGCAATCCCGAGGGCAGCAGCGGCGAATCCTGTTTGTACGGGTTCCACGTGGTCCAGGCGAAACGCTTGGCTTCCGGCAGCGACTGGTCACCAATGAGCCGGTTGGGCCAGAGATTGGCGAGCTCGATCTTAAGCTCGTTGGACCTCGCTCGAAGGATACCCGTGGTTTCCACGCGCCACGGCACACACCACAGCACGCCCAAGTCGCGGCCATTCAATTCCACTCGCGCCAGATTCTTGACCGCGCCTAAATCCAGAAAACTGCGCGCGGTGCGATTCGTGATCCACAACGCGTCAGGTGCGTCAAAAGTCTTGCGGTACACCGCCTTGCCGGAGTAATACTTGATTCCCACTTCCGACCTTTGGCTCCAGTCGTCGAGTGCGTCAAAAGTGATCTTCTCCGGCCCGCCCCATTTGGGATCGAAACTGACTTCCCAAGGACCGCTTAATTCACCGGCCGAGTTCAGCGGGTGGAAGTTTTTCGCGGCGTGGTCTCTCGTGGTTACCGGCGACCGGAACACGACAAAATAAGATTGCCCAGGCTCAAACCGCAACGGTAACACCGTCCGGCCATCCAGCCAGGAAAAGTCCGGCAGGACTCGCGTCGTGTCCGTCACTGGGTCGAACAATTCCGGCTGCCGGTCAGCTATGCGAAAACGGCAGTTGGCTGCCACTGCTTCCGCCGCGCGGCTGGCCACAAAGTAAATGTCCGCGCCGCCATCGCGCCGATGCGTGAAACGGATGGGTCCATCCGAATCAAAATCCGGCGGCAGATGCTTTCGCGCGAGCGTATCCGTGACGGCGGTATAATCGCCGTATTGTTCTCCCGGCTTCGCCTCGGTCTGACGCCACAGCACCCTGCCCCGGCCCAGCGAATGGGCAAAGACACTTTTGCCATCGCAGTCACCCCAGATTGCGCGCGCCAGCCTGGCGATTTCGGTGTCGCACAATGGAAAATTTTCGAGGCTCGTGGATTTCACCGGCGGCGGCCCAAATACGGTTGCTCCGTCGCGCACCAACGATTCAATCTTGCGCAACAACTTCGGCGTCATCGTTCGCTGCTCGGGCAACACGAGAATTTCATAGGAGGTACCGCCGGGAAAAGCAAGTTTGCCATGCCGGATCGTGGCCCGCTCGATCAGCGTTTCGGGCGCACAGCCGTCGAACTCGTATCCGGAATGATCCGGGGGCGAGCCGCTCGTGGCCGAACTAGGCGGGCGAAAAACCTGGGGGGCGCCTTCCGCGACCAGAAAGCAAACATCCGCCACGGTAACGCCACGCTGCAACAGGAACTGGCAGCGCGCCAAGTATTCGTGATACGCGGGCGCCATGTCCCACCACGTCTGCGTGCGGTCCCAGTGAACCCCATAGGGCCCCATCGTCATGCCGGGCCGGCGATCATTCCACGGCTGCGCCTGGAAACGGTGAAAGTCGAACCGGTTCGCGCCCGCGCAGAATGCCCAATCGCCGAGCGGCTTCAGCGCGGCTGGATCGGCCTTCCAATCTTCCCCCGGCTCCGACGTGAAGGCCTCGGCGGCGACCATCGGCCGCCCGCAGGTATGCGCAATGGAAGCGGCTTCCACGACACTGTATAAGGTGTTGAATCCATGATACCAAAACTCGCATTGCGGCACATCGGCCACGCGGCCCATGGTGAGATCGCCGGCGGGATTCAAATCATAAGGCTCGACGGACAGGGTCAGGCCTTTTTCATGCGCCAGTTGGGCCAGATAGCCCACGTGATTCTCAACGACGAGTTCCTGCGCGGTACGCCGCACGTCCCACAGGAAACGTTCGGAAATCTCGGGGCTCCCGACGACGTGGCCGGTGTATGCCGGCAGGTACTTGGTCAAATCATACCCGCGCCGCTTCCGGAACTCCGCGCGAAAATTGGGCGACCAGTTTTGTGAGCCCATTTCCCAACTGTCGAAATGCAACATGGTCAGACCGCCGTTCGCATTGGTGTGCGGGCCGGTCTGCGCGATAATTTTTTGAATGAAGGCCGCATTGTGCGCGTCGAGCGCGGCGCGATCAAACTTGTCAGTTTCGAAACCCAGCCCCGGTAGCGGCGCGGGCCGCGTCGTCTGGCCGGTGATCGTGCGCCCGAAGCGCATGATCGTCCAATTCCCCGGCGGCACGTCCCAGTTCAGTTGTCCGTCCGCCGACAGCCTGGCCGTCAGATCCATGAGGTTGCCGGGGTTGACACATTCACCGGCAGGCAACGTTGGAAACTGCGCTGGCGCGGGCAGAAATGGTTTGACGCCCGGCTTGGAGGAATACGGATCACGATGATACAGCGCCTTTTCATTCACGTCGGCAATCCGGTTCGTGCCGTCCGGCGTGGGAAACGCCAGCACGGCAACGTCGCGATAGAAATCCTGCCACTGTTTTTTTAATTCCGGCGTCAAGGTGCCCATGCCGAAATACGGCTCTCGCGGCAGCGGGGGCGGCAGCCGCGCGGAGAACTGCGACGGGCCGGCCACGTTGGTTTCACTGGCAACGAGATGCTGCATGGACAATTCCGGCTGAATCCAAGGACCGCCCGTGCCGCACCAACCGGGCCCGGAGCCCAGCGCGATTTGGATCCCCAGACGATCGGCCTCGTGGACGGCGTGGATGAACAGATCCTGCCATTGGGGGCTCATAAAATCCACGGGGCCGCGCGGAATACCGATGTTGACCTCGAGAAAAATCGCTCCGCCGATGCCGGCTTTCTTCATGGCCTCCAAATCCGCCGTCATGCCCTCGCGCGTCAGGTTGCCGTCCATGAAATACCAATACACCCATGGCTTGGCGCTGGCAGGCGGATGGGCAAATCCTTCGGTCAGCGGATCAACAGCCGGGGCTTTTCCCGAAACAGCCAGCAGGGCCGCCAGCACCGCACAGAGGATCGCGAGTTTGGTTTTATTCTTCGGTTGCATTGGCGTTTAGAAAGATCGCCCCACGGGCCGGCAATCTGGCATACAATTTTTATGGGTGCGATTCGCAAACCATCCCCCGATGATTGCTTCAAATGGTTGGGGCAGCAACCGGAAAATGGTTATCACGGAAGGCCCTGGCAGACGGAAACACCGCAGCGCGATGTTCCCGCCTGCCGCCCGTGGCCAACCCACCTCAATATCCCCGTCCCCGGCCAAAATCGCCTCCCCCCATGCTTCGCCCGCACCCAAGTTGAGGACAGCCATGCAGGCGAAAATTCTTTAGATAAAGCCAAGATTTGTGCGCGCTTCACCCAGTTCTAAAGCAACGGCGGCCCTGGGTTACAGAGAATGTGAAATTATTTTACCAGAAATTGTCGCGACACGGCTGGTGCGTCTCGTAGAGCCTCAATTCAGCGGCATATTCGGTTCGCAAATCTATGTTTGGCACCATGGCCATGGCCTGTTTTTGAAAGCTGATGGCGTTGGTGAAATCACCGTTTTCCGCGCACGCGGCAGCGAGGATGCTCAAAATGCCGGGATTCCTGCCGCCGACCAGATTCGAGGCTTGTTGGGCAAAGGCCACAGCCTTGCTGCCGTCGCGCACTTCGGCGTGCCGGGAAGTCGCCAGAATCCAAGCGAGACGGCGCAGCGCATCCGCATTGTTGGTGGCGTGCGGCTCGACCACCTCGCAATACAATTTCAGCGAGCGAACCATGCTGGCGTCGTATTCCGGTTTGCGGACGGGTGCCGGTGGCGTGGAAGGATCTGCTGCGCTTGAATCACGGGCGATAGCATCGCTGGGAACTGGCCGAGACGGTGCGCGGTCCACACCCCGCAGTGCTGCTACGGACGAGCGCTCCAAGAGGGACGCTGCACCCAGACCGCCGGGGGTGGCATCGAGGATGCAAATATTACCTTCGATGTCCGAGCAGGCAATCTCCCGGCCATCCGGACTCCAAGCCACGGCATAAATCATCTGGGTGATGCCTCCGGGTTTGTCAAACGAGCAGACTTCCGTGCCGGTGATGGGATCCCAGATTTTGACGCTGAAATCCCAACTCCCCGTAACCACCCGTTTGCCGTCGGGACTCCAAGCCACGGAATAAACGGAAGTGGCGTGGCCGAGCAAGGTGCTGACTTCGCTGCCGCGGGCCACATCCCAAATTTTTGCGGTCGAGTCGTCACACGCGGACGCCAGACTGGTGCTGTCGGGGCTCCAAGCCAGACAGCGGATCGTATCCGCGTGCCCGTCTAGAATCTTGCTCTGGGTGAAATTGACGGCATCCCAGATATAAATCCAGCGGCCGACTGCGCCGGCCAGATTGCGGCCATCTGGACTCCAAACCAGGGAGGGGCAAATCACGTGCGGCAGATCCACGCTTTTGAACAGTTTTCCGGTGGCCGCATCCCAGGTTTTCAACTTGCCGTTGCGCCCGATGGCGGCAAGGCGCCGGGCATCCGGACTCCACGCGAGGTTGTGATATTCATCCACCGGTTGTCCGAAATGTTGCACCTGGACAAGGCTCATCGAGTCCCAGACTTCAATGCCATCCGTACACGCTGAAGCGAGGCGCGTTCCGTCTGGATTCCAAGCCACCGCCCAAGTCCACGGTGTATAGCCTCCCGGCAGGGCGCTTGCCATCGTTGCATGGCGCACCTCCCATATCCATGGCGGCATGCGCCGGCTTCCAGCGGCCAGCTTGGTACTGTCCGGGTTCCACGCCAAGGCCGTGCCCTGATCGGGCTGCGCGAATTGGATGGTGGCAGGATCATCTTTGCCGGCGTCCCACAGCTTGACGGTTCCGTCCGCGCTGGCGGAGGCAAGCTTGGAACCATTGGGCTGCCAGCAAACACAGCGGACGGATCCCAGGTGGCCGCGGAAATCGCGGATCACCCTGCCACCGGCCACCATATCCCGAATCGCAATCCTGCCATCCCCGACCGTGGCCGAAGCCAGCAGCGTTCCATTCGGGTTCCAAGCCACCGAAAGCACTTTGTTATGGTTGTCGAAAAAGGAAACCAAATTGGTGCCGGTGGCGGCATCGCGGAAACCAACCGAATTGTCCATATTGCCGGTGGCCAATTGCGTGCCATCGGGAGACCAGGCTACTGCCAGCGTATCTCCCTCAGAATTCGATGGCAAACTCCATAGCAGTCGGTAACTGGCGGCATCCCAACATTTAAAGAAACCGGCCCCGGCGGCGGTCAGACGCGTGCCATCACCAGCCCAAGCCACGGCAAAGACCTGGTTGGAAACCGCAATGGTCTTCAGGCTTGCGCCACTGACCGGATTCCAGATTCTGATCGTCCCGTCCCGGCTGCACGAAGCCAGCCTGCTCGCATCCGAAATCCACGCCAGACTTGCAACGGCCTGATGATGGCCCGTCAGGGTCAGAGCTTGGCCGGTCTTCGGATCCCAAATCCTGACCGCCGCATCCTGGCCGGCGGAAGCAAGGTGCCGCCCATCCGGACTCCAAGCCACGGCCAGGACGTCTCCCTTATGGCCCGGCCAAACCGAGAGCAGTCGGCCATCGGCGGCGTCCCAGATTTTCACGCTGCCCTCCGTGCCGCCGGTGGCGAGGCGCTTCCCATCCGGACTCCAGGTGACCGAACAGAGTTGATTGCTGTCCGCCCGAATGGTCAGCAGATCTTCATGGCACAAGCCGTTCAGGTAGTACCATTCCCAGCCGCGCAAGTCCGGCTGGTGGCGCCGCCAGGACTCCAGCAATTTCACCGCGCCTGCCAATCCGCCAACGCGGGCCACCGTCATGCGCGCCGCCAGATTCATGTCCGAAAGATAGGCCCGGAGTTCCGCCCGTTCCCGCGCTTGCTGCTCACGAAAAAACATCCAGGTGGAAAACGCCAAGCCGGCCACCAAGGCAGCCAGCACGATAACGGCGGCGCCAAACGCCAGGCGGTTCCGGCGTGCCAGCTTCTGAAACCGGTATAGCGCGCTCGGCGGCCGCGCGGCCACCGGTTCATGCTGCAAATGCCGCTCGATGTCATCGCCCATGGCCATGGCCGTGGCATATCGCCGGCCGCGGTCTTTCTCGAGCGCCTTCATCACCAGCCAGTCAAGGTCGCCGCGCAACTCGCCGACCAGCCTGAGAGCATGCAGCATCCGGCGCCGCGCGGTTTCGGTGAGCTCGTCGCGATTCAGCAGGGACACGCGCGCGGAAGGCAGAGCCGGTTCCTCCTCACGGATGATGCGGCAAATTTCATCCAAGGCGGCGCGGCGCAACCGTTCGGGTTCAAATGGCGGCCGACCGGCGAGCAGCTCGTAAAGCAAGACGCCAAGTGAATAAATGTCGCTGCGCGTGTCAATATCCTCGTTCGTCAATCCGGCCTGTTCGGGGCTCATGTAGGCGGGCGTGCCGACAAATTGGTCAAACGCGGTGTAAATCGTCTGGTTCGCCAGCCGTTGCTGGCCGATGGCCTTGGCCACGCCAAAGTCAATCACCTTGGGCACGGCTTTGCCGTCGGTCTGGGCGATCAGGATGTTCGAAGGCTTGAGGTCGCGGTGGATGATGCCCTTTTGATGCGCGTGCTGAACCGCGCGGCAGACTTGCTGGAACAGCAGCAGGCGTTGCGGAACGGAAAGCTGTTGGCGGTCGCAGTAATCGGTGATGCGTTCGCCGCCGACCAGTTCCATCACGAAAAACGGGCGACCGTGGCCGGTGACGCCCGCGTCATAGACGCGCGCAATGTTCGGGTGGTCCATCAAGGCGAGCGCCTGACGCTCGGCCGCGAACCGGGTGATGACCGAGCGCGTGTCCATGCCCAGTTTGATGACCTTGACGGCCACCTCGCGGCGGAGAGGATCCAATTGCAGAGCGCGATACACGACGCCGCAGCCGCCCTCGCCGATCTTTTGAAGGATTTGGTAGCCGGGAAAAGAATCGCCCTCGTCCATCGCCGGGGGACGCTCATCCGCTTCCGCGCCGGCTTCGTGCCGCAAGCCAAATGCCAGCAGGCAGCGGAGGCAAAGACATCCGGGCACGTCCGCCGCGAGCGGCGCGCCGCATTGGGAACATTTCGACTGGCCAGACATCACATCAGGTTTCTAAAGCGAAACGCGCGCACAGTTACAAGTTCGTTTTTCTATTCGTAAGCGAATACGCGGCAACCAGCCGGGGCGATGGCTGGCGCGGCAACCTGCGATGCTCGCTTCGTCCCGGTCCGTGTGCGCCCGCGTCGTCTGTAACTGGTCATTCATCCCCTCTCCATTAAACGGAGCGCCGCATCGGCGGTTGGATGCGCTTGTTCGCCAACGTGGGCGAGACGTTGTCCGGCGCGCCAGCTGCCTATCGAGCCAGCACGGAGAGCAGATGACGGATTTCGTCTTCCACGTCTTCCGGGCGAGGGACGGTATGGGCCACTTCTTTGCGCAACAATTGGCCAAAACGGCGGCGCAGCCGGTGCAGCGCCACCTTCAGCGCGCCGGTTTCCAAGCCCAGGGTGGCGGCCAGACGCTCATAATCCTCCGCCGCCGGTTCGCCGGTCAAGTGCGGTTGGAGGGCTTCGAATACCGCCAGGCGGTTGCGTTCGGCATGTTCCACGCGGAGGTTATCCAGAACGCGTCGGATGATGGCCACCGCCCAGCCGCGTTCAAATGACTTGTCCGGAGCGCCGAAATCCGCCGGCTCCCGCGCGAGAATCTCCTCGGCGGTGGATTCATCCCATGAAACCACAACTTGCCGGCCGCCCCGTTTCGCCGCAGTGGCGTGGTCATGGTGGTTGTGCAGGAAGTTGGCGAGAGAGGCGAGGATGAAATTGCGGAACCGGCCCTTTTCCCGATCCGCCCGGTGCAAGACCTGCCGCTCCAGCACGAATTGGAAAAAGCCCTGGGTCAAATCTTCGGCCTGATGCACCGCGTACCCTTGCCGGCGAATGAAGGCATAAATGGGAAACCAGTAGCGGGCGCAGATTCGTTCGAGGGCATCCGAAGCGCGAGCGGGAGCCGCATCCATGATCGCCAGCACCTGGCTCCACTGGGTGGTGGTAAAATCAGGGTTCCGCCCCTGCTGCCCCTGCGTCATGTCCGGTTCGTTCCCGCTCACGGTCATGCATGCTAAAAGTAACATCCGACTGGGTCAATTTTAATGCAATCGTTTGCGCCGCCACAATGCCTGCAAATCAAAAAGCAACCTGCGGCAAACCTTTAGCCTAAACCGGTTAGCTAAACCGCCGATACTAATAGAAAGATAAATGTGAAGTTCTAAAGTGCATTAAGAGCCCATGAATTTGTTCCGGACAGCCTCGCTCAAAAACAAGCAGGTGATGATCGTAATGGCCATCACCAGCGTGGCTGTGCTGCTGGCTTCTATTGGTTTCACCTTCTACGAGGTCATGACGTTCCGATCGGCCACCGAGGGGAATCTATCCATTCAGGCCGAAATCATCGGACACAACATCTCGGAGGATTTGGTCTTGAACGACCACGATGCCGTGGAAGCGACCATTTCCGCCCTCAGGGCCGACCCGGACATTTTGGGCGCGTGCGTCTATGCGGGCAATGGCAGGGTGTTTGCCACCTATCAGCGCACCAACTCCGGTGCAGATTTTACCCTCCCGCCACTCGCTCCAACCCCAGCCCAGGCACTTCGAAATGGCCTGCTGGTTCTCTCGCGCCCCGTCGTTTCCCATGGCCACGCCAAAGGCACGGTTTACCTCGTTTCGGACCTGAGCGAGTTATTATTTTGGCGGCTGGGCCGATATGTCGGCATGGTTGCGGCGGTTTTGGCGCTGACGCTCATTATCGCGTGGATGCTTTCCAGCCGATTGCAACGCTTCATTTCGGATCCGATCCTGTGCCTGGCGCACGCCGTCAGCGCCGTCAACCAAAACCAGGATTATTCCGTCCGGGTGGAGCAACACAACCCGGATGAAATCGGCGGCCTGATCATTGGCTTCAACCGGATCCTGGGACAAGTTCAACAATGCGACCTGGAATTGCAAAAGACCAGGGAAGCACTGGAAACCAGGGTGCGGGAGCGTACCACAGAATTAGCCGCCGCCAACGCCGCCCTGCAACAGGAGAATTTGGAACGTAAACAGGCCGAGGCATCGGTGCGGCGAACCGAGGATCTTTATCGGCGGGCCATCCGTGGCGCCGGGGCGGTTCCCTACGCCTATGATTTCCCGACGAAATCCTATCTGTTCATGGACGAAGGCATTCAGCAGTTGATCGGCTACTCCGCCCAGGAAGTGAGGCCCGCATTGTGGGCGCAACTGATGCAGGAATCAGTCATGGGCGGAGAAACGTCCGGCATGGACAAGGCTGAGGTGGCCAGAAAGATAATCCACGGCGGCATCCGAAGCTCCCTATGCGATCTGCGGGTGCGCACACGCGATGGCGCACTGCGCTGGATTTCCGACGGCTCGGTGCATAGTTTTGACGAGTCAGGAAATTTCTTGGGTTCCATCGGCATTCTTCAGGACGTTACCGAGCGCAAACAGGCGGAATCTTCCGCCGTGGCCTTTTCCAAACTCGGCCAGGCGTTATTTTCCGCCACCACTCTGGAAGCCGCCTCCAGGATCATCTCAAATGTGGCCGAAACCCTGTTCAGCTTGGACGCGTTTGCCCTCCATCTTTATGTGTCGGAAACGGATGAAATATACCCCGTGTACCAATGCGACGCGGTCGATGGCCAGCGAGTGGACTTCACCATGTCAAAGGAACGGCAGAAACCCAGCCCGACTAGTAGGCGGGTGCTGGAAAAGGGCGCGGAATTGATCTCCAAGGACGGCATGGATCCCAACTCGGTCCCCTATGGCAACACCAGCCGTCCGTCCGCCTCCATCATGCGGGTGCCGCTCCGGGTGGGAGCCAAGGCCATCGGCGTGGTGGCCGTCCACAGTTATACCCCCCACGCCCACAGCCCGAAAGACCTGAACATTCTGCAAACTCTGGCGGATTATTGCGGCGGCGCCTTTGAGCGCATTTGGGCGGAGGAAAGCCTGAAGGGGCTGCACAAGCAGTTACTGGAGACTTCGCGTCAAGCCGGCATGGCGGAAGTGGCGACCAGCGTGCTGCACAACGTGGGCAATGTCTTGAACAGCATCAATGTCAGCGCCTCCGTGGCGGAGGATGTGGTGGGCAATTCACGCCTGCCAGACCTGCTCCGACTTGCGCGGCTGCTCCAAGAACATGCCGCCGACGAGGCCGCGTTTTTGACCAGCGATCCGAGGGGACAAAAAGTGCCGGAAATCATCCGCCAATTGGCGGAGAGGCTGGATTCGGAACAGGCGGCCGTGCGCGAGGAATTGGGGTCCCTGCGCCGGAACGTGGACCACATCAAGAATATCGTCGCCATGCAGCAAAGTTATGCCCGGGCATCCGGGGTGCTTGAGAACATCCAGGTGGCCGAATTGGTGGAAGACGCCTTGCGCATGAACGCTGGGGCCCTGGAGCGGCATGCCGTGAAAGTGGTGCGTGATTACGCTGCCCTGCCGCCGATCTGCACCGACAAGCATAAGCTGCTGCAAATCATCATCAATCTCGTTCGCAACGCGAAATATGCGTGTGATGATTCGGGCCGGGACGAGAAGCAAATCATGCTGCGCACCACCAGCCAGGACGGCTGGGTGAGAATTGCGGTGATTGACAATGGCGTCGGCATTCCTGCGGAAAACCTCACCCGCATTTTCAGCCATGGTTTTACCACCCGGAAAGACGGCCACGGTTTCGGGCTTCACAGCGGCGTCTTGGCCGCCAGGGACTTGGGGGGCTCACTCACCGTTCACAGCGAGGGCCCGGGGCGCGGCGCTGCTTTTACGCTGGAATTGCCTTGCCAGCGGCCCCCCGAAACGGTAATCAACCCTACCCCTAACGCGTGACTGAACCAGAGTTCCAACCCGCAGGCAAGCCAATGCACACCCACTTGAATCGCCGAATCCTGATTGTGGACGACAATCGCGCAATCCACCAGGACTTCAAGAAGATCCTTGCGGCCAAGACCGATACGAAATCCTACGGGGAATTGACGGCGGAGCTTTTTGGTGAAAAACCAGAGCCTGACAGTTTCGCCAGCTTCGAGATTGACTCCGCTTATCAGGGGCAGGAGGGGTTGCAGGCAGTGTCGCAGGCGCTCGCGGCCGGCCGACCATATGCCTTGGCGTTCATCGATGTGCGCATGCCTCCCGGCTGGGACGGCATTGAAACCATCGCGCGGATATGGGCCGTGGATCCCGCCCTCCAGGTGGTCATCTGCACCGCCTATTCAGATTACAGCTGGAGCGAAGTGGCGCACCAACTTGGCAAAAACGACCGTTTGCTCATCCTCAAGAAGCCTTTCGATGTCGTGGAGGTGTTGCAATTGGCGGAAACTCTGGCCCAAAAATGGACTCTGGCGCGCCAAGCCGGCCTGCGGCTGGCGGAATTGGATGATATGGTCGCCCAACGCACCCGGGAACTGCGCGCGGCCTCAGAAACACTGGCCCAGGAAATCGTCGAGCGCTCCCAGACACAGCTTCGCTTGTCCGC
>Ga0302320_10004085_pt1 | contig 33284 bp, 27 predicted proteins | sample Bog_T0_3_FD_202130 | JGI IMG/M metagenome (GOLD analysis project Ga0302320, IMG submission 202130) | Peat permafrost microbial communities from Stordalen Mire near Abisko, Sweden - Bog_T0_3 | ecosystem: Environmental > Terrestrial > Soil > Wetlands > Peat | place: Sweden: Abisko, Stordalen Mire... | reverse complement strand
AACCGCGAACACGAAATTGAATTGCCGTAGACGGCTCCGGCGCGGTATAACAACCTTGTCCTGCCTCACGCCCATTGGCCGCTTTTGAGGTGATCCTCATTGGCCGGTTTTCAAGTGATCCCCGAGGGCGTCGGCCACACACTGTTCGAGAAAGTGGATCGATCTCAGCCTCTCAAGCTCGTCCTGAACCGGTTGGAGCATGCCAGCAAGTAGAGCGCGGTCGTTTAACTCGGCGAACTCAGCTTCGAGCTTTTTCCGCTCCTCAGCGGTCGCCGACTTCTGAAGTTCAATTGCGTAGGTCCGAAGAGTCGCTTCGAATTGGGTCAGCTCGGCAAGCTGGGAAGGCGCGGCATCGGGCAGATCTGGCGTTTTTGTTGAGCCTAGCGCCCTATTGAGGGCACATCTGCGAAGTCGTGCCGATGCAAGACAACGCCGTGCGCTTCGCGCCAGATCAGCGTTCTGAAGCGCAAGCTCTTGGAAAATAGCTCTCACGTGACGAGTGGACAAACTTAGCGAGTCGAGTTCCTGAACTGCGGTCTTGCTCGTTCGCTGCGCCTCTTGCGCCTGACGTTCCGTATCTTTCTGGATGAATTCCTCAAACCGTGCCATTCTGTCTCGGGCCGCCTCGTCCAACGGCTGTTGGCAAAGAACGCAGAGGGCGTCGCCCAAAGATGGGGGGAAAGGCTGACCTTGATAAGCGACCTCCGTCGAATAGCGGCGCGCAGAATCCCAAAGTGCTCGCCACACTTCTCCTCCCACACCTTCAAGCGGTTCTCCAGAAAACGCTTTCTTGGCAGCAAGGTGCGCTGCTTCCTGTTTGAGCCCGGCGTCCCAAACAGATGCCGCAACAGAAAAGAGAGCGGTCTTACTGGTTTTCAACTCCGCGAGACTTAGCAAGGCCAGAACGCGTTTAACGTTGTCGGCCTTCAGTAACTGTTCTGCTGCTGCCTTGGCTGGGTTCTTGGAGAGGTCCTCCCTTAGGCGCTCCAACCGAGCAGACTCCGCTTGTGTGAGGGTGGCCAGCGACTTGATCTTCTGATCTTCGGTGTCGTGCTTCAATGTAGCCAACATGCGGCCAACCGCCGTTGTCTCTTTCCATGAAGGCTTAAGGAAAATCGGATTGCGCGACTTTTCCAACAGCCTTTGCTCCGCTGTTAACGCGTCCTTTACCGCCTGACACGCGGTCGCAAGTTCGTCGGGAACGTCGGACCCGAAGGGACGAAACGCAACTTCGTTCTTTTCCTTGATGTGAATGGCCGCGCACTCACTGTCGAATACGCTGACCGCCGATAAGACGGCGTGCGGGTGACCGCTATCCTGCCATGTTTCAGGAGCCTGATGAACGCCCCCGATGGTGTAAGCCAGCGTCGCAGACGCGCGCGGTGGTGGCTGTTGGGCGTAGACGTTCGGCTCTATTTTCCCGGCATGGCGTGCCCGACAAGCACGCTTGAGAATTCTTGCATAGCCCGATTTTCCAGCACCGTTGTCGCCGTAGATTATGGTGATGCCGTTAGGTTCAAAGGTCAATGTCTGGCCTGGAGCAAGATTGTTCACCCCGTCGACCTCTGTTATCGCAGTCACCGACACAGCGGCTCCCTGGCCGGGATTTGCGGGCAAATGGACTTTTGCAAGCGGAGAAGCTTTCAACGCGATGTTCTTCGCGCCCCGACCCTGTTTGCAGAGGTCCAGAAGTTCCTTCAGGTCGTCAGCTTCGAGTCGCCCCCTGGCGACAATGCGCCGAAGGGCATCGCGTTGCCACATCGGCCTGTCTTGTGACCAGGCTAGGATGTTGTCGAGGACGGTCTTCGGATTAGTCGCTGGCATTTTTATGCGGCACTCACTCTTAGCGTTTTGTCATTTCCAGGACCGCGTTGTTAAGGTCGTCGATGTTGCGGGCCTTGAGGAATTCGGCAGGGTTTTCACCAACTGCCAGGGCATTGAAATGCGCTCTGCCGCATTCGACCTTCGCGCTCTCCTTATCGCGCAGGTCATCGGTAAAGAGACTGCTCTTGGTTTCCACCACGAAATACAGGCGCTCCGCGCCGTCTTTTTCGACCAGAACTGCCCAATCGGGGTTGTAGGTTCCGAGCGGCGTTGGCACCTTGAACCAGCCGGGCAGCTTGGCATAGACTTTCACCGCCTCGTTCTTTTCTAGTTCTTCAGCGAAGGTGCGCTCGACGCCCGAGGAGTCATAGACGACTTGCTCATACACCGACTTCTTAGCGGCCAGCATGTTCTTCAGGTATCCCGTCAGTTCTTCCTGCTCGAAAAGCTCTTGCGCGTAGTACACTTCGTCGCCGATCCGCTGATAGCGTATGCCGTCCACGAGGGCGAGCCGTTTTGTCCGGTTGATAGATTCCGTCGCGATTTCGATGAACTGCTGCGGGTTTCGTTTGAAGTCGTCGAGGCGCTGGCTGCCGGTCAGGATGCGCGCAAGGCTCCGGCGCGTCAGTTGCGTCTTGTCCTGAAGGTCAGTCAGGACATCCGGCAGCTCAATGTCGCTCTCTTCAATCACAATCGGCGCAGCCGTGGTGGTTTCTTCTGCCTGCACGCCGCCGCGCCCGATGGCCAGGTCCGCTTTGCGAATCTGGACGCGGGTTTTCGTCACGGGTGGCCCCTTGCGTATTGCTTCGGCACAATCCGCCACGAGCTTTTCGTTGTCGAATTGCACGCGATAGGTGGTCTTGTGCTTGATCCGGTCCCAGAGGGCCTGGAATTCCGCGCTATGCAGAATGGCCTTCCGCGTCGAGATCGGACGGCGCTCGTCAGCATTCTTGATATCGAGCTTCCCGGCTAGCTTACGGAGAATGTCATTCACCTGCGGCAGGTGCGCCGTGAAGGCGTCCGGCAGCTTGACCGTTCCGTCCTTCAGCGCCTTCCGGAGCGTGTCCTGTACCTTGCCCTTGGCATCGACATAACCGGCCTCCTTGAGGTGCACCCAAATCGCTTCCGACTGGGCAACGCCGAGAGCGCTTGTCTGGCCCGCCGCATCCGTCACCGGAATAGCTGCGAACTGGTGCTTTTCAACGATACCGAAGCGAATGCCGGTATCCTGCTCAATCTCCTTCTGGAGGTTCTCTGCAAACTGCTCATAGCCCTCTGTCGCGACGACAGTGAGCGTGTTTATTTCAAAACCGCGCAGGCGGTCGCCGTTTTGGTTCACGCACAGCCGAAGCCCGCGTCCAATTGTCTGGCGGCGCTCCCGTTCCGTGCCGATGTCGCGCAGGGCACAAATCTGGAAAACGTTGGGGTTGTCCCAGCCCTCGCGCAAGGCGGAGTGGGAAAAGATGAACTTCAGCTTGCTATCGAAGCTGAGCAGCTTTTCCTTGTCGCGCATGATGAGGCTATAAGCGCGCTCGGCGTTGTCGCGGCTCGCCTGGTTGCTCTCGGATGTCTCCGTCCACTTTTCCTTTTTGTCGATGGAAAAATACCCGTTGTGGACCTCCTCCGCATCGGAATCCAGATCGACTTCCTTGAAAAGAGTGTTGTACTTGGGCTTTGCGGCAGCTTTGCGGTATTCTTCCTCAAACATCAGGGCGTATTTGCCCTTCTGAGCGCCGTCTTCCGTATAGCGCCGGTAGTGTTCGACCGCGTCTATGAAGAACAGGCTCAGCACCTTGATACCTTGCGGACGGAGCCGCAACTCCTTGTCGAGGTGTTCCTCAACCGTGCGCCGGATCATGAGGCGCTTCAGCGCGTCGCCATCCACATCGCCGACGGATTCACCGGGCCTTAGAGGCTTTTCGAGATTGCTCAGCTCCAGGAATTCATCACCGGCCTTGCAGCCGATATCTTGGACAAGATGATCGGAATAAACGGCGCGACCTGCAATCTGCTCCAGATCCGAGCCCGGCTCGACCGTGACGGTTTCGCGGCTGACGGCGGTGCCGCTCTGGACATCCAGCTCAAGCTTCGCTGTGAACTTGCCCTTCTTGTTGCTCGTGGACAGCAGCTTGACATACGCCTTGTTGTGTCCGCCCTCTACTTCAAGGGAAGCGACTTCAATTTGCTTGACCAGCTTCTGTTCGTAGGCGTCAACAGCATCAAGGCGATAGATCATGTGATGCTTGACAGCATGGGTTGCGGAATAGCGCAGCGTGCAGAGCGGATTCATCGCCCCGAGTGCTTCCTTGCCGCGCCCCTCCAGGCCGCCGTCAACGCTCTGCGGCTCGTCCACAATCAGGATCGGGCGCGTTGCGCGGATCAGGTCAATCGGCTTTTCCCCGCCCGTTTTCTCTGTGTCCTTGTAAAGGTTGTTGACGTCCTTTTTGTTGATGGCACCAACCGTCATGACCATGACCTGGATATTCGGGCTAGTCGCGAAGTTGCGCACCTGGCCGAGCTTGGCAGAGTCATAAAGGAAATACTCGAAAGGCGTGTTCGCGTAGAGCGCGCGGAAATGGTCTTCGGTGATCTGGAGCGTCTTATAGACGCCCTCCTTGATCGCGACGGTTGGCACGATGACGACGAACTTCGTGAACCCGTAGCGGCGGTTCATCTCGAAAATAGTGCGCAGGTAAACATAGGTCTTACCTGTGCCGGTTTCCATCTCTACCGTGAAATCACCCGAGTCCAGAGTGGATGACGGACGCAATCCGTTCCTTGTCTGGATGTCGCTCAGGTTGGCAAGAACCTCGTCATCCAGCAACTGGAGGCGGTTTCCGATACCAAGGTCACTTTGGGCGTATTCAAAGGCTTGCTGCTTGCTGTCTTTCTCACGGACGACGGTGAACTCCGTCCTGCACACTTCTTGTCCGCGAAACAAGCCGCATGCCGCTTCAATGGCGGCGCGTTGATAGTCAAGCCGGTCATCGGTGTACGGGTTTTCAAAGTGGAGCTTCATGGCCATGCCTACAGGCTCCGCACATTTTCCAGCCCGTGTTGCTGGAGAATGGCCGTAAGGTTCGTTTTCGCAACATCATCGGCGAAGGCGCTATCACGGAAAACGATGGTGGTATCACCGGCAGGCGACAGCGTCTTGTGCCAAGCCACGATCCCGAGCGCCAGCGGCTCAACTTCGGGTGTGGCAAGTTTTTCAGCCATGCAGGCCAGCAGCGTGCCCGCACCGATGCTGTTAACCACCTTCCCGGCAATGGTTTTGTGCTCCATTGGGACAGTCAGGTCGAGCCCGAGCTTGAGGAGAAGCTCGAACAGGATGTCTTGTTCGGTTCGGTCAGTCTTCAGATGATCGATTGATTCTTCAAGGGTCTTCGGCAGGTCGTCGCGGTTGGGTTCCCAGGCCCGAATGTTGCTAGAGGCGAGTTTGAACACCCGGAAGCCGAGATCACCTGCGAACAGTGGGGCCACCTCTTTAATTTTCTGGGCCGACCGTCGGAGTCGTTCTTTCGTCAGTTCCGCTATATTGCGAGGCTTGCCTATCTGGTCACAAAATTTAGCGGCTAGCTTTTGATCTTTGTCATCGGGACTCAATGGCTCCGGTAATTGAACCAAGATGAATCTTCTTGTCCCTCCGTCGGTCGCATTCTGAGCCATCACTGCATGTCCTGTGGTGCCGGAGCCAGCGAAGAAGTCCATAACGATATCGTTCTTTGCGGTCGAGCTGAGGTAACTTATCCAACGCGCCAAAACCTCATGATCTTTGGGACTGTCGAAGACTTTAGCGCCAAAAAGGTCAAGCATCAGATTTGATGCTTGGAGCGCGCTTCGATAGAAGTAGCTACCTGCGACCTGAATGCCAACGTCCTCCTCATCGCCGCCCTCGACATCGTCAACATCTTCCTCGCCCCGTACAAGGTATGTTTTTCTTATGGGCGGCTCCGTGTGATCTTCACGAAACAGGACGCGCCCAGCGTCAATCATTTCCTGCATCTTTTCTTTGGTTGAGTATCGCCACCCACCCTCGGGGACTTTGCAGGGTTTGCCAGTCCGGGGGTGCTCAACATCGTAACTGGGGCCCCCTCCGCCTGGCCAAGACATATTATCGTCGCGCCAGACCCCACGTTCGTCTACGTTCGAGTATCGCGAGTGCTTTTTCGACGGGTGCCCTTTGGGCAATTTGGAATAGAATTCTCGCAGTTCGCGCTGTATAGCTGCAATATCACCGCCATGGGAACTTTTGAGGCGCAAATACTCTTCCTGAATCTCCGCCGCCCCAGGTTTTGCCTCACGCCAGCGAACTTTCTGCTCCGTCAAGAACGCCTTCGACTTTGCGTATACCAGCATGTAGTCATGACCCGTCGAAAAGAGCTTCGCATCATTTTTGCGGCCCTTTTCCCAAATCAATTGGGCGATAAAATTCTCCTCGCCAAATACTTCAGCGCAGCAGAGGCGCAGGTCGTCGATTTCGTTATCGTCGATACTAACGAAAATGACTCCGTCCTCTGTGAGAAGATTCCTCGCGACCTTCAATCTCGGGTAAATCATGTTCAACCAATGCGTATGGAACCGACCTGACGCCTCAGTGTTTGTGGACAGCTTTTGTCCTTTGGCATCGACCTGCCCGGTGAGCTGGAGATAGTTCTTGATGTTGTCCTGGAAGTCATCCGGATAGACAAAATCCTTGCCGGTGTTATATGGCGGGTCGATGTAGATGAGCTTTACCTTGTTCGCATAGCTCTTTTGCAGAAGCTTCAGCACTTCGAGGTTGTCGCCCTCGATCATCAGGTTGCGCGTGCTCTCCCAATCAACGCTGTCTTCGAGAGATGGGCGGAGCGTGCCGGTCGACGGCGTCAGCGCGATTTGGCGGGCACGGCGCTTCCCATGCCAGTTAAGTGCGTATTTCTCTTCCCGATCTTCGACGGAGCCGCCGAGAAGTTGCTTGAGGATGTCAAAGTCGAGCTTGCCCTCCGCAAATGCCTCCGGGAACAGTGTCTTCAGATGGTCAATGTTCTCCGCGACAATGTCGGGCGACTTGGTTTCCGGGTCAAGGGCGGTGAGTGGTTTCATCTCGTATGCTTTCCTAAAGGGTCTTCTGCGTCGCGGCCAGTTCGGCTTCCAGACGTTTGATTTCTGTATTCAGTTCGACGCGGCGATTAAGCTGCTTTTCTTTATCGGCTCTGCCCCTCAAAATGGCAAGATCGCGCTTCAGCCGTGCGTGCGAACCCAGGCCTTCATGAACGGCTGCGGCGCGTTCAGGCGACTCCGGCAGGGTGAAACTGCCCGTAATCCGCGCCGCTTCGAGGGCGGCCAGCCGGTCGTGCCATCCGCCGTACAGCGCGAAGAGGTCCCGCGCCGGCAAGCGCGAAAGCGCCATGTTTTCCAGAAACGCTGATTCTTCCGGCCGGGGCGACTCGGCATTTAACGAAATCTGGCGAACCTCCTCTACGACGACCTTTCCGCCTTCGCCTTGCGACCACCGTTTATGAGCCACGGAAAGACCAAGAGTTCCGTTATGCACGCTGACCAGCAGAAGCGGATACGGAATGGTGCGATGGATAAGCTCGATCAGGCGTGGGGCTTTCGCCGTCGCCCGCAGTTCCGCGGTCAGGACGGATATTTCCAGATACTCGCGGGACGCATCCTTGAAGGCCGGGACGCCGATATTCGTGGGCTTGAGCGCCGCCACCCAATGGAGTTCTTCAATGCCGTCCATGATCCGTCGCTTGTCGGCAGCGGTCGGCGCGCCCTGTTCCACGAGCAGCTTCTTCGGGACACGCTGATCGACAAACGCGTTACGCGGGATGGCCAGCGCCTCTATAACTGCCTTGAACCTCATGCGGAGTTTGCCTCGGGCAGAACGACCAGAAAGGCAACAACTTCAAAATCATTGATGCCCTGAAACTCGCCTTTCATGGCATAGGTGCCGCCGGGCGAGAAAAGGCTGGCAACGGCGCGCTCCTCTCTCTTGCCTACGACAGAAGCGACCGCTTTACCGAGGAGATCTTGCGGCGCGCTCATATCCTTGCCGTTCTTGGTGGTCTTGTCGAAATTGGCAGTCGCTCCGACGTCCGGCAGATCGCGCCCAATGCAAAGCCGCTTAAGGCGGTCGAGCGCCTGCTTGGCTTGGGTGAAGGGCAGCAGGATTGCGCCATCGTCCCCCACATGGACAACATAGTGCGGAGCCAGCGGATAATTGGGCTCAATGGTCTTGAGCGCGTCTTCGCCGACGGCTCGCAGGCAGAAAATCACGCCGGGCGGAATAGCAACATCGCCGTTGTCCTGCGTCACCGTTACTGCAAGCGTGCCGAACGGAAAGCCTTCCAGTTTTTGGCCGTTCTCCTTGAGGAAAGCCGCGAGATCGATTCGGAAATCATTGAGGGTGAGATCAGCGATGGAGACGCCGCTGCTCAAGTCTTCGAGGTCGATGATGGCGTCCTGCAACTTCAGAAGTTGCTTCCGGCGGTACTCCAGGTCATTCATCTGGTCGCCGGACTGGTGCTCGATAATGTTTTCTTCACCGGTCGCGGATATATCCAGCAGTACCATTCGGCCACTCACACGCTGTTCGAGGTTGATGTACTCCTCAAGCTCGATATTTGGCCAGAAATTGACGAGTTGGATACGCTCGTTGGTCGAGCCTAGGCGGTCTATGCGACCAAACCGCTGGATGATGCGGACGGGATTCCAGTGGATGTCATAGTTGACGACGGTATCACAGTCCTGAAGGTTTTGGCCTTCGCTGACGCAGTCCGTCGCGATAAGTAAGTCCACCTCCCCGTCCCCTGACAGGTCCTCCGGACGCTCTTTGGAGCGCGGCGAAAACGCCGTGATGATGCTGACAAAATCCTTGCGCAGATTGGGCAGTGTCGTCTGGTTGTGGCCGGTGCCTGTGACCAGCGCCGAATGCAATCCAAGTTCTTTCTGCGCCCATCCTGCAAGTTCCTCGTAGAGGTATCCAGCGGTATCCGCGAACGCCGTAAACACAAGGATTTTGCGGTTGGACGGGTTAAGCGGTGACCGGCACTTCCGCTCGATGACTTCTCGTAGAGCCTTCAGTTTGGCGTCCCGCGCCGCTCCTACCTGTCTTGCTGCTGACAACAACGTTGCCAAGCGGTTGCGGTCTTCGATAAGGTCCTGTTGCCAGCGGATGCGGTCCACATCCTGCAATAGCACCTTCACCTTGCGCCCGACGAGGAGACTTTCAAAGGCGGGATCTTCCGCATCAACATCGTCGATGTCTATCTCCTCAAAGGCTTCCGTTTGCGCCTCGATCCTAGCGAGCGTGGCTTCGACATCCGCCAGCTGGCGCTTGATCGTCAGCATGAAAGAAGAAACTGAGCTTTCCATGCGCTTGAGGACGTTCACTCGGAGAAGGTGGACAAGACTCTCCTCGCGATCTGCCTGACGAAAGAAGCCCTCACCGCCCCTGATTCGCGTGCTGTATTTGGCGTCATATGCCGCCTGCTTATGCGGCAGGACATAGCGCAAAGGCGCATAGGCCGCGAGGGTCAGGCGGCGGATTTCGTTGTTAATGTCCCGGATGGAGCGGAATTCGCCCGCTAGGTCTACGTCCGGCTTGATGTTGACCGGCTTCAAACGCTCGGGGAAGCGGCCAGTTTCCTTGGTTCCGTAATATTTTTCGATGTGCTTGCGGGAGCGAGCAATTGTCAGCAGATCGAGCAGCTTGAAGTAGTCAAAGCCGAGCATGTCGAGGAGATGTGCCGGGCGGCGTTCGGCATCCTCAAGAGCCAGCCAGCGGTTGAACTGGAGCTGCGCCTGTCGGACGGTCGCTTCCACACTGGTAATGCCCTGGGCGGTCAGCGCCGCGTCGTCGCCCTCGGTGACAAAGGCAATCTGGTTTTTGAGATCCGCAAGGCGATTGTTCACCGGTGTAGCCGAGAGCATCAGAACGCGGGTTTTGACGCCCTCTTTAATGATCCGGCGCATCAGGCGGTCATAGCGCGTCTCGCGCGTGTTGTGGGTTGATTTGTTGCGAAAGTTATGGGACTCGTCGATTACCACGAGATCGTAATTGCCCCAATTCACATGTCCAAGATCGATGTCGCCTGAGGTGCCGCCATCGCGTGACAGATCGGTATGGTTTAGGACGTCGTAGTTGAAACGGTCGCTGGCAAGGAAGTTGCGCCTGTCATTCGCCTTGTAGAGTGTCCAATTGTCACGCAGACGCTTCGGCACGAGGACAAGGACGCGATCGTTGCGCAGTTCATAGTATTTGATGATCGCAAGAGCTTCAAACGTTTTGCCAAGGCCGACGCTGTCAGCAATAATGCAGCCGCCTAGTCGTTCCAGCTTGTCGATAGCTCCGATGACGCCGTCGCGCTGGAATTTATACAGCTTCTTCCAGACGGTGGTATTGCGGATTCCTGTGGCAGATTTGACAATACGCTCTTCATCCAGCTCGTCTCCCAAATCCTTAAAAATCTGAAACAGGATCAGATAATAGATGAGAGATGGCGCTTTGGGTTCGGCAAGTTCCTGAAGGCGCAACAGAAATGCCGCTTTCTGCTGATCGGAGACTGGCAGTGTATTCCATAGATTTGCGAACCAGGAGCCAAGGATTGCGGATTCCTCGGGCTTCTCGGAGCACTGGATCAGGCTGAATTGGTTACCAGGAGTGATGCCAAGTCCTTCCGTTGTGAAGGCACAGTTGCCCGTGATGACACGATGAAGCGCTGAATCTTCTTTGCCAGCGATGAGAATAGATTGCGGCAGCAAGGCCGGCGCATTGCGCAACTCCACTTTCTTTTTGATCCAGGCGGCGCACTCGCGGGCGAGCCAGCGGAGTTGGAGGCGATTTCTAAAAGCACGGTCCGTCTCCGAGCCCGTCAATCCAAGGTCGGCTCCATTGATCGCAGGCAAAACCACGCGGCAGGCGTCAAGCTTCTCCAAGAGATCGCGCAACTCTGCGAACGCGAAGAGGGAAAATGCGGGAGAAGCCAAGTCCAAACAGGATGGGGTTGCTAACGTCCGGCGGAGTTCGTCGATTACGCGGTCGCTGCCTGTATTCTTGATTAGCTTCATCTACTGATCCGGCGTTGGGCAGAGAACTGCCAAGCATTACTTTCGGACACCTTCTCAAGCCTCTGGTGTATCGAAGTTCTTCTGAAACACCTATCAAATCAACATCCTGCTGTCATTCGCCTTGAGAAGTACGATTGTACCCGGATTGCACATGCCTCCGGGCGAAGAGCGCGATGTCTGGGCAGAAAACAACGAGGTCGCTTGGGTTCGCAACCACGCGCGCGGCCTCGGGCGGCATGCCCCAGGCGCGGTTGGAAAAGAACTGGGGCGTGAGGCCCCTGCCCTCTTAAGGGCTGCGCTCTTTTGCTTCTGCTGCCCACGCCTGCGCGTGTTGGAACAATGCCGCGATCTCCGCTTCGCTGGGCTTCTGCTTGGACTGGAAACGGAACGTCTGGTATCCCGCCGCCTTCGTGATGGCGTCACGCTGCCGGTCGGCTTTGGCGTCATGCGTCCGATCATCCAGTTCGATGATCGCAATAACCTTAAGGCTAAGGCGTTCGCAGACAACGAAATCCGCGATCTTGCGATCAAACCTGTTCCTGATCGACCAGCGGGCTTTTCCCGAGAGCTCTCTGTCAACCGTTAACAGGGCTGCAAACGGCACTTGCGGAAACACATGATAGGCCGGCAAGGCCCGCTGCAAACGATGAAAGAACTCTGTTTCGTTGGGCGTGAGCAGCGGCTTCCTCCGAATCTGCGAAAGCCATAGATCTGGCCCTGGCCGCAGGAGCCAAATAATAAAGACCAGGAAAAACAAAACAGCGGCCATGCGCCTCTATAGCTGCCGCGCGAAATCCCCGCAAGGCGGCTGAACGCCTTGCGCCGCGCGCTTCCGGCGTCACCACGGGCGATTTTGTCTTTGGCCCTCTTTCTCAGATGGGCTTTAGGAAGTGCTGTGCTGACGCACATGCACTTCTGCCCACCGGCGAGGTCGGGGTAGCAACGCGCACAGGGCGCATGGCCGGGAGCGTGCTTCACCCGCCTGCACAAGCCCCGTTTTTGGGCGCGGAAGGCGGGGACACCCGGTCAGGCGGCAGCGCTTTACCCTTGCGCGGCGCGGGGGCGGAGTCCCTAGCCTTCTTGCTTTCTTGCGAAAGGGATCGTTACCGAATGGCCGAGACGCTTTGCGGCTCGGTGAGCGGCTCCCGCGAATAGAGCCCGGCCCGCATTTGCGGGTTCGCCCTAATGACTTCTTCAGGATTTAATGTTCCGGGTGCGGCGCGGAATCCTTTGCGGCTTCGCCGCGCGGAAAATTAATCAGAGAGGCGTTCAATGAGCGAAGCGCGCAGAGAGATAAGTTCCTCCGATGCCCTCCGGGCTCATGGATCGGCGGTTTGATTGCGTGCGGGCAATTTTAGCCCCGTGTCGTCAGGATTCTTCGCAGAGCCATCCCCACGGCATTTACCCTCGTCTGCCCCTGCCCTTTTATTGACAAGCCTGCAGTCCTCTCAGCGTTCAATGGCGGATGTTTGTTGGAACGGCCTGTCAACATTGGGCAAACCCAACAGTCGTGTCACCAGCCGCCATCTGGGAAGCAACTAATTGAATTTACCGGCGATTACCACGTGAATCTTTGTCGGCTTCTTCTCTCGGTACGTGCCGCCGCTTACCCATTGAATCGGCATACAGAACAGTGGCTTAAAAGTTTACTTTGCGGCTTGTGGTTCAAATGTTGGGCTTGCCCCCAGGAGGCAAGCACCGAGTTGTAGGACAGTCAGTCGACGGAAGCCGGTATTTGCGCCTTTAGTGCTCTTGAATCTCATAGTACAAATCCGCATGAATATGGGCGCGGTGGGAGGCAGAAATAAATGCCGCTAGTAGGCCGATCACTCGCATCTTATAACACATCGCACTGAAGCGCGCGTGATGTTATAGCGTCTAATAAACGCATCCACTCTCCGATTGTATTCGGAATCGTATTCTTCAAATGTTTCCTCGTGCACATGCAAGGCGTTATTTCGGCTATCTCCATTAATTTCCTCGATCTCATGGATCTTGGTCTTCATGCCGTAATGAAACCCATCGTAGGTATCGTCCGTAAGCATGGAGACTTCGGAAGGAGCGGTAAAATCATAAAAGCGGTCAAATACTTTGCCCGATTGATAGATCAGCCTGAGGGTTGGTTCGAGAACCCCGGATAACTTCATTTTCGCCGAGACCCATGCGCTCCTATACGGAGCGACCCCAACAAATTCCGCAGACTTAAAGACACTCCTCAATTCCTTAACATATTCTAGATTTTCAGCAGAAACTGGAAACAATTCTCGGGGATCGTTTGGCCACAGATCGATAATAGACTGCGTTGGCTTGAACGGCGTTGCAACGCTCATCACACCTTTGAAATCCTTGTCGTAATAATAGCGGTCCCCCTTCATAGGCAAAGTGATGCGATCCCATGAGAACTTGAGCATGTTTAACGACAGATAGGTCTCAACCATGGACGGCGGGGCCTTCAATTCGACCACTTCTTCCAAGACATCGCTTGTGGAAACGGCCTGCTTAGTGAAAGCGAATCGATCCACCGCTACTATGATAAGAGAGGGACTGAGACCGAGAGCCTTTATGTATTTTGCATACAGTGTAAATTCACGTATATTGCCCATCGCGAAGGAAAAATTAAAGCACCGGTGTCCCTTGATGAGCGTGGCGTTCAGGGTCGCCATCGTCGAGCCGCCGAAAATAATGCAATCATAACTCCCAGCCGACTTTAGAAACAAATTGAGTTTCGCGATGCGTTCCTGGTAAGACGGATTAAGCCCTGAGAATTTGTTGCCGCCGCGATACCATAGCGGATCGACATAGGCATTCATCGCAATAATGGCCCACACTGGTAGCACGGTCAGCATGAGGAAGGTTCTGACGAACGTTCTATAACTATCCATAGCTTCACGCCCGAATCAGAATCTGAAATAAATGAACTGTTTGACGTTTCTGGTAATGTTGAATACCGGGATGAGGAACAACACAATGGTCAACAGTAAATACCACATGTTTGGCCGGAACGCTTTAGCCAGCTCCGTTGAGTTTCTAGTAACCTGCACCACTGCTATCAATACGGCCGCGGTGAGCGACGACAGAATCATGCTCGTCTCCGCCGCGCCCTGAGCCGAATATAATGGACTCAAGGGCACTCCGTTGAGCCCAAACATGCTTTTCATGACCCGGATCGTTTCGCCGATGTCTTTCACGCGGACGGGTATTAGGGAGAGATTGATGAAATTGAATGTCAGAAAGCATCCCAATGCATTCGGTAATTTGATCTTCAACCTCATCCAGATGCTGAAGGTGGCTACCGCCGCACCATGCATAATGCCAAGCAACACAAAATTCCAGCCTGCTCCATGCCAAACTCCCATAATAAGCATGACAACAAAGCTCACCCACAGAGAAAATGCGAAGGTAGGGTTCCGACCAGATTGATGTAAAAATATGTTCTAAGGGCCTGTCCGTAAAGTTGTTGTCTATGCGATAGCCAGCCAAGGCCTGCATTTGAGCCGATTCTCCTGTCGCAAAGCTTAGTCGCAGAGCACACAACTATTGCGACATGATTTGCGCCAACAATCTGGAATGGGGGTTTTGCGGGGATATGCAGGAAACCCCATCATCGATCTTTGGCGTTTCGGAAGTAAGCCCTTACCGCTTGCAGGCGCTCTTCCGCAGTACCGGCGTTTAGGTTGAGCCAGATTGGGTTTTCGGTTTGGGCGAACTGCTTGATGAAGAAGTCCACCATCTCATCGCGGCCTACCTGCAGGATTGCTTCCAGTCGAGCGCGCTCCGCAGGATCGTCTTGAAGAATCAGGTCTACCGCGCTTTCTGTCACGTCTCTTTCCGCCATACCGCAGCGTTCTCCCATTGACGAAATACTAGGCCAATCAGCCTCACCTGACTGGCCCTGCGCAAGTATGGGAGCAAACCCGTTGCGCAGCTCCCTTGTGCTTCATGAATACGAATATCTGAGATTGCGCCTTGATCGCAATCAAATACCAAGGCCGGGATTCCTTTAGCCCTGCGAAACGTCAGGCACTACATGGCCAAGTCGCAGGGGGCTGTTTGCGGTTGCATTTCATTGGACGAACCCGGAGACACGGCCCACAGCCTATTCGAACAGGCGCTGCCGGGTTAACGCGCGGTGCCCAGAGTGCTCGAAACGCTGGAGAAGGTGCTGGAAAGTTGGGTTCCCACCGCCGACATCGCAACAATCGCCGCAACGGCAATGAGAGCTGCCAGCAGGCCATATTCAATGGCCGTCGCGCCGGACTCGTCTTTCAGTAAGTGAATGATACGCATTAATGTGCCCCGTTTGTTAGTCGTTACGTATGTCTTGCCGCCCAAGTGGAACAACGATACGCGCAAATAGTTAACAAATGCTTACACCCCTGATAAACCGCGCGGAAGCCTGCCGGGAAGAGCCATATCAGGCGCGCGCACCACTATAAATCTCACGGCGATTCGAGACGCGGGGGAAGAGAGTATTCATTCCAAAGCCCCCCCACTCACGGATTGTCCGTTTGATCCTGTGCGGGCACGTTTGGCCCCGTAGTGTCGATTCTTCGGTGAGCTATCCCCACGGCAGTTACCCTCGCCTGCCCCTGCCCTTTTATTGCCGAGCTAGCAGTCCTTTCAGCGTTCGATGGCGGATGTTTGTGCTCAGAGGCCTTTCAACATAGGCTCTTTAACTACGCCTGAAGATCGCTTGGCAGTTTTTCTTACTTGCTTTTCTTTAGTGCCCGGATGGGTGGAAGGGCTGGCTATTAGAAGCCCTTCCACAGGAAGCGAAAGGGCTCGATGCCCTTGAGCTTCCAAACTGAACCCCTCCCCAAGCGATCCCCATCCGAAGTCGCAACTGATTTGTCCACAGCGTAAATTTCAGATTCTCTTAAGTTCAAGTTCCGGAGCAAAACACAACGAGAGAACAATGCATTAAGACCCCAGAATGCGACTAAACGGGCGATTATCGTGGACTAAACGGGCGGCTGGTTGCGACTTATGGGGCGGGCAGATGTGACTTAACGGGCAGAAAAAACGCCCTCCGGACGGAGATGCGACCAAACGGGCGGGGATGACTTTGTCGTAGGCTTTCATACTGTCCATCATCGCTGCTGCAAGCGTCACGTTTGACCCAATTGTGCCTTCTCCCAAAGCTAAGCGGTCGCGATGTGCGGCTCTGACATTACGTTTCCGAGAAATGCGACCAAACGGGCGGGTAGTTGTGAGACGCGGAGTAGGCCACGGGAAAAGCTCTCTCATGCGACCGAATCGGCATGCTTCTCTCCCGGTCTGCGCCAGTTGCGACCAAACGGGCGGCCCTACTATTGCGTTTTCGAGGCGCAAAATGCGACCAAACGGGCGGGTGCGGCGCGTGGCGGGAGTAGAGGTTTGACGGGTGAGATGCGACCAAACGGGCGGCAATAGTGCGGTTTGAGCGACGAAACGACTTGCCTATCAGGGCGGGTCGCATTATAGGTCGATCATGAGCCTGACCGTAAAGCAATTCACCAATTTCAATGGCTTTCCCAAGGCGGCGGAGCTTATTGAGATAACTGGCGCGCACGCGCTCGAGGCGTCAGATCGAGCCGTTTTCAATCAACTGCTCAAGATCGCGCACGATAGCAACCGGCTGGTTGACCCGGACGCTGACTGGGAGATCACGCTTTCGGCCTTACGGCGAGCCTCGTCGAAACACGAAAGCAATGACCGCGTAAAGGATAGTCTGCGGCGCTTGCGCCGCACGGAGGTCAAGGTGACCTACGTCGAAGAGAACACCGGCAAGCGGCGGGTGATGGAGACGCATCTGCTGGACTTCACAGACACGGAGGCCACTGACGAGGCAAGCGACGGAACCGTGCAATTTGGAATACCTAAGCGGCTGCGGGTGGTGCTCGCGAAATCCAATCGCTGGGGCCGCATACGCTGCGAGGTCTCCTATGCGATGACCAGTAAATACGCCATTGCCCTCTATGAGCTTGTGTGCCTGCGGGCAAATCGCGAACACTGCGTCGAAGTGCTGTCCTACGACGAGTTCCGGTCGTTGCTCAATGTTCCGCCCGGAACCTATGAGCGAGGATTGGATTTTCAGCGAAAAGTCGTGGCCCCTGCCCTGCTCGAAGTGAATGGCCTGTCCGATATGGGCGTGGACATCCAATTACGGCGGCGGCATGCGCGCGCCCCCATCGACGAAGTTGCCATCTCCTGGTGGAAGAAGTCTGCAGACGAATACAAAGCTGCTTTGGAGGAACGAAACCGCCCGAAGGTCGGGCGAATGGCGAGGCTGCGCGGAGAAGTCGAGAACGCCGAAGCGACCAGTCAGTTGCCATTGTCAAAACCGGACAAGATCAGCGCCACCGTGGAAGCCATGCGGGCGGCGGGCGCTCCCGAAGCCGATATTGAGGAGTTCCTTGCCTCTCAGGCTGCCTGACGCCCCGACAGCCTTAACTCTGAACGTGCAGCTTACGCGTATACGCGTATCAGCTTAAATCCTTTACCGCTGGTAATCCGCGGTCCGCGAAGACGCGGTCGAGCCCTTCGATGAGGTAATCGTGCATTTTTCGGTTCTCCTCAAAGGCCAGCTTGCGGAGCTGCTCATGTACTGGATGAGGCAAATAGGCCGTGTGTTGCTTGACGGCGGGACGCTTGGAGTCCCCTCCCCGCTCGTTCTGCGGCGCATCCACCCTTGCAGGTGTTACCGCTTCCGGCTTCGCCTTCTCGGCCCGCTCCTTCGCAGGGACGGATTTGGGAAGCTCCTGTACTCCGAATACCGAATCAAGCGACGTGCGCTTCTTTGCGCTCATTGATCTTCTCCAATTTCTTGCTAATCCACTTCCAGAGATCCCGCACTTCCTGAGCCGCCTTACCGTCAGGCTCAAACTCCGTGACGCCGAGGCCCCTGCCCTGCGCATCCTGATACGAATTGCGGATAACGATGAGATGGGGGCAAACCATGCCCAGCATCGAGAGTCCCTTCTCCGCCTCGGAATTGCGATAACTGCGTGCCGGCGCTTGCGTGAGGACGAAGGCGGCATCTTTCTTCAGTCGATTGATCGTGGCAATGGTGGGCGGCGTTGCTTTCATGTCACCCGGCGTCGGGCGGCATGGAATGATGCAAAGGTCGGCCGCGCGTATAGCAGCGGCGGTTGAAGGCTCGTCGCGCCCTGGCGTATCGATGAGGACAAGGTCGTATCCGGCTTTGTCCGCCCGCCTGATAGCGTCCGAAAGTTCAGACGACGTGATGGTCGCGAGCGTCGGCGTCTCGGCTTCGCGGTCCTTGAACCATGCCGCCGCCGTCCCCTGCGGGTCCATATCGAGGATGAGAACGCGTTTGCCCTTCTCCTGCGCTGCCACCGCGCAGTTGAACGTCAGTGTGGATTTGCCGGAACCGCCTTTCTGGGTCGCGAAAGTAAGTACGCGCATAACGGTATCCCCTGTTCATGGCCTCATGGTGTACGATGATCCGGCTATACACGTGCACGCGTATAAGGGCAAGGCATCATTTGACAGATGACCGCGTATACGCGTTCACGGCCCTAGGCGTATACGCGTATCACGGCACGCCCTTATGCCATGAAGAAAATGCAGTTTTCGACGCGTATCATTGTGTCGGTGTTCACCCTGATACGCGTACACTGTCTTCGTGGCATACGCGGAGACGGTTATACGCTCACGAACGCTCTCCACGGAAAGCATTCTGTGATCATAGTCGCAGACTGAACGGCCCCGGATTCATTACGATTTGGCGTTGCGCGATTCGGAATGCCCTTTCTACGCGTATCCGCGTAGACCCGTTTACGGCTCTCGAAAGACACTGCCCGGAAGGGCAGGGGCCTTCGCGGCAACGGTACGCAACGGACTGCCAGTGGGCAGGCCCAAGACCCGCAGAAGGAACTACTGCCCGCCTCGCATGGCGTCCGGCAGTATCTGTGCGACAAGCCATTTGGATTCCGCCTCGCGGTCGGTGTGGCTGCGCACGGTATGGGTCTGTTCGTACTCGGACATCAGGCGCGCTTCTTTGCGCAGTGCCATGATTCGGTCCCATGGAGCGAGGTTCAGCACATCATTAGCCACCCGCACATGCTCGTCGGATATCCTCTTGTAGTCCCGATCCGACAGGCGATTCGCGTCGAGATCATCAAGGGTGGTGCCTTTGATGAAAATCAACTTGTGAAGCTCGGAGCGCAGTTCGTCCTCAATGGCGGCGGCGAAGGCGATAGGGTTCTTTGCGCCTAGCGGCCCTGCGCCCTCCAGATCGGCGCGCAGGCCCGCCTCGCGCGACTCAGCGGGATGGTTGTGGAGATCTGCGACGACATGGGGGACGGTGTCGCCGTAGCGGATACGCGAAAGCTCACGGCCAAGCGACAGCTTTAGTTTCTCCGCGCCCTCGTCCGAAAGCACTGCGGTCCTGAATGCGTTCCGGTTCACGAGGACGAAATCCTTCCCCTCCTTGGTCTGCGTGGCCTGCGTGGTCAGCATGCTGACATACATATCAGGGATGGGCATGATCCCCATTTCAAACGACTGATCAGCCGCGAATTGCACTATCCCGCTGAGGCGCTTTTTCGACATGTCATAAGACCCGGGGCTGACATCAGCGCCAAAATCCTTGTAAATTGTTTCGAGATGGTTGGACAGGCTGTTATAGGCGACCGCTTCTTGCAACTGAGCATCGGTGATCATGTATTTGCGCACGCAGGCGGCCTTGGAGGGTGTCCCAAGCGGGCATTCATCGTCCGCGCCCGAGGCCGTCTGGGCGTCAGCAGTGCAGGAGAACGCAACAAGCGCCGCGACGCTGCACAGCATCTGAAGCGTCTTGCGAAGGGCAGGGGCGGCGGGTTTCATAGGACATCCTTTCCATCACGCGGCCCTTGGCGAGGGCAGCGGATCAATCCGGTGATCGGATCGTAGCATTAACAGGGACAAGCGTGAAGAGCTTTGCACCCGGCGGGCGGCATGCTGAACACCGTTTGAACACTGTTAGGAACTGGGAAAAAAGGCAGGACGAAAACCGGCTGTTCTCTATCGCCGGAAAGAGGCCGACAAAAACGCTATGGTCTTTGTTTGCAATGGAATGTCATTTTGGGAAGCTGGCATTCTACCACTGAATTACTCCCGCTCGTGCGGTGCTACAACCAGAATTCTACCAGATCGATGCCAGCGCCAATCCTCCCCGATTCCGCAGTGGTCCGGGAACTTCAGCGCGTCAGCGGATCTTCCACCCACGGCGGCGTGGCTTCGATCAGCCGCCCCAGTTCCGGCTCGGTTTCCTCCATCCGCAGCTTCATCTGCCAGGCGATTTCGCGGTAACTGAAGTGGCCCTTCACGCCGCTGCGCAGCTTCGCGATGTACTCCGCTTCGGCGAAATCCATTTTGAACAGGAACCTCGACCGGGCGCCCAGCGCCGTCATGTATTCGCGGCCCGGCGCCGCCAGCCGGCCCGCCGCTTCGGCCGCCTCCCGCATCGCCGCCTGGTAAATTTCCTCAGCGCCCGCTTCGACCACCGCGGCCGGCGTCGCCCACCCGTGCGCCCACGTGTAATCCTGCCGGAACTGCTGGCAGCGGCGATGGCGGTGCAGGTCGCGGTACGCGCCGATGTCGATCGTCATGTCGTAGACGTACGGCCCGCCGCGAAACGCGCGCAGCAGTTCGTCGCGCCGCGATCGCTGCCCCAGCGCCACCCCGGCCACTTCCTGCAGTCTCGTCCGCGGCCACGCGCATGCCAGTTCGTACAGTTCGCGGTACGGCCGCGTCGTCACCGGGTACAGCAGCGTTGCCACGATGTCGGCCAGCGTGTCCGTGACCTTCACCAGCTCCACCGCCCGCACATCTCCGAGGCTGGGAGCGGGCAGATTCTGCTCCGCCCACAACCGCAGATCCGCCTTCGCCAGCGCCGGATAAGGATCGCGCGCCACATACTTCGCCAGCGTCGGCGCAATCGCCTCGCCGTCCTCGCCTTCCTGCCACTGGACGCCCGGCGGAGCCGCGCACGCCGCGGCCGCCTCCTCGCCGATTCCCCGCAACTCGCCGTACTCCGATCCCTTCCAACGCCGGATCTGCCGTTCCAGCGTCCGGATGCTGGTCACCTGGCCCACGCCCGTCGGAACCCCTAGAAACAGCAGGTAGCGCGCCACGTCGAACGCCCGCGCCGCCAGGTTCCGCTCATACGCGCCGGGCTTCATCGATTCGGGCCGCGGCAGCTTCTCGTGCAAATACGCGAAAACTTTTTCGTGCACCGCGCGGTACGCCGCCAGCAATTTCTCGCCCGTGGCGCGGTACAGCGCCGCCTGCGTTTCGTCCAGTTCCGGCGGCGTCACGTACCCCGCCAGCGAGAAGTCCTGGTAACGCGAAGAGCGCGCCTGCCCATCCCACAGCGCTTCGTCTTCGATCTCTATCGCCGCCAGTTCGGAGATGCCCTCAAAGCACACCGCCAGGTGGCCCAGGTCCGCGATCGAGGCGTGCCCGTATTGGAAGTAGAAGCTCTCCAGGAACTTCGACGAGTCGTGCGTACGCACCCACTTCAGCGATTCCTGGATCGAATCCGGCGAGCGGCTGTAGCGCGCCAGCGCGTACGCCAGCCGCTCCGGCGGCAGCGGCCCGAGTGTGAAAACGCGCGGCGGTGCTGTCGCGTCGCCCAAACCGTTATCATAACGGGTTGCCATGCGGATCCGCGTGAAGGGGAGGTTGCGGTGATGATCCGTGTGACTGTCAGGTTGTCATGAAGATTCGTGTGAGTGTCAGGTTGTGATGACGATCCGCGTGAAGGCTAGTGTCCTGTCGCAGTGAGTTCGTTAGCAGGCGCGAAACCAGTCGCTGGCGCTCGCGGCTTAGAATTGGCGCATTGCAATCACAATTGCTTGCAGAGCCGCGACCGTGAGGGAGCCGGTTGTGCTAACGTTTTCTCCGCGACAGACCCCTAGTGTCGTGTCTCGCAGATTCTCTGACAATCACCGGCCATTCACCGTGGCGCAGGCACCGTGGCGCAGGCACTCGTGCCTGCCGCGTCGACACTCGTGTCGGCGCTCGGTCGGCGTTGTCAATTCTTATCTGAGACACTACACTAGGTTGCGATGAAGCTCCGCTTGAAAGTCAGGTTGCGACGATGATTCGTGTGAAACTCAGGTTGCCATGAAAGTCCGCGTGAAACGCCTCCACCCTGAGGCCAAGCTGCCGGCCTACGCCCACGGCCCTCTCGAAGACGCGGGCCTGGACCTCTGCGCCTTAGCCGACACTCTGCTCGATCCCAATGTCCCGGCCGCGATTCCCACCGGGCTCGCCTTCGAGATTCCGCCTGGCTTCGAAGCCCAGATCCGCCCGCGCAGCGGCCTCGCCTTGCGCCACGCCATCACTCTGCCCAATGCCCCCGCCACCATCGATCCGGGCTACCGCGGCGAGTTGAAAATCATCCTGCTCAACCTCGGCCTCAGTCCCTACCAGGTCCACGCCGGCGACCGCATCGCCCAAATGGTCATCGCGCGCTGCGAGGCCGTCGAATGGGAAGAAGGCGACCTCGCCGATTCAGCCCGCGGCGCGGGCGGCTTCGGCTCCTCCGGGCGCTAATCCGGAATCCAGTAATCCGGGGATCGCAATCGCTGATTTCATGAGACAGAGCCGGCCGGACAGGCACTGACAGGAAACCGGGGCAGTCCCCAATTCTTCGTGCCCCGGCCGAAGGCGCCCGCTTCCTCCCTGCGAGAGATGCGCTGCTACCCTGACTTGAGTGACCCGATTCCGCCTCATCAGCGCCTCCGTGCTCCTCGCGGCTGTTTGCATAACCTCCTGTGGCGTGGCCCGGCGTCCGCCGGAAGTGCCCGCCATCCGCCCCCGCACGAGCGCCACCTTTCTGGTGGTCGGCGACATCATGCTCGCGCGCGGCGTCGCCGCCGCCATCGAGCGCTCCCGGGATCCCCGGCGGCCGTTCAGCGGAATGAGCGACGTCCTCCATTCGGTCGCCTTCGCGTTCGGCAATCTGGAATCGCCCTTCGCAGCGAGCGCTCAGGCCGCCCCGTCAGCCAACAGGCTGATTTTCGGCGCGCCTTCCGACGCCCTCAGTGGCTTGATCGATGCCGGTTTCAAGATCGTGAACCTGGCCAACAATCATGCTCTCGATCAAGGCCCCGCCGGACTCCGCCGCACCGCCCGGCTGCTCGATGAAAACGCCATCCAGCACGTCGGCGCCGGCTCGGATCTGGACCAGGCCTGGCAGCCGGCTATCGTAACCGCCAACGGCATCCGCATCGCCTTCGTCGGCGCTTCTTACGCTTCTCTCAACGACCTCGGCGCCGCTCGCAATCCCTTCGTCGCGCGCATCGAGGACCGCGCCCGCCTGCGCCGCGCCCTCGCCAACTGCCACGCCCGCGCCGACTTCGTCGTCGTCACCATGCACGCCGGCAACGAGTACACCCACAAGCCGAACCAGGCCCAGATCGATTTCGCCCATGCCGCCGTCGATGCCGGCGCCGACCTGGTCGTGGGCGCGCACTCGCATTGGGTCCAGAACTTCGAATCCTACAACGGGAAACCCGTCTTCTACGGTTTGGGCAACTTCGTTTTCGATCAGGACTGGAGCCGCGAGACCACCCACGGCCTGGCGCTGCGCGTCCGCCTCGCCAAACTCCCCGGCGCCGCGTCCGCGACGCTCGAGCGGATCGAGCTTCTGCCGGTGATTATCGAGCATGCCAGCACGCCCCGTCTGGCCAACGAGCGTGAACGAAAGGCGATCCTGCAGGATGCTGGATTGGATGGTCTGGAGGGTTCGACTGCGAAACCCCGGAACTGACGATTCTGTCCCAAGGCGGCGCCATCCACTCCATCCACACTCTGCATCTTCCGCGCCGCGCGGAGCGAGTCGTCCGTCTCCGAGCTTTCACGCGCGCGAGCCGTCTGTCCCCCGTGTTTTCGCCTAACGGAGAGGCGCCGGCTGAATTGGTTGCGATTATTTCGTATTCTCCCGCCGGGCGGTCCTCAGGCTGAGGAATGTTTTTATCGAAAAATCAATGAGTTGCAGGCAGATTTCTCCTCACGTTGAGGAAAACGGGGGACTGAGGTCGCCTGCTTAAAGCACTCACAGCTTTCCCGATCCGCACTCTGTCGCCAATCGCTTGAGGACGCCCGTTGCCCTGTGAGAAATGCGGGTGGAATGGTTTGGAAGGAGGGATTGGTGGACGGCGCGGGACTTGAACCCGCGACCCCCGCGTTGCGAACGCGGTGCTCTCCCAACTGAGCTAGCCGCCCACTCTGTCTTCCGTCTTCAATATAACATGCGTCTGCCGGCCTTCGGCCGCCGTTCTACTTCACGAAGAACGGCCACTTCCACACCCAGTGGAGGTGGAATACCAGCATCGTCACGAACACTCCGACGGCGCAGATCGCGATCGTCCACAGCAGCGGCTTCACCGTCCTCTTCCATGGGAACGGGCGTCCCTCGCGCCGCAGCACCAGCAGGAAGCTTGCGAACACGCCGACGAAATACAGCAGGATCATCGGTGTCGCCACCAGCGTCATGGTCACTGCGTCCGGTGTCGGCGTGACGATCGCCGCCACGATCACAATCGCCAGAATGGCGTAGCGCGAGTGTTTCAACAGGAACTTCGGCGTCACGATCCGCAGCAGCGTCAGGAAGAAAATCAGCACCGGCATCTCGAAGATGAGCGCCACCCCGAGAATCACGTTGACGAATAGATCCATGTATTCGGTCGGCGCGATGTACGGCCGGATGCCGGCGTCCTTGCCGATCTTCAGCAGGAACGTCAGCGCAAAGCGGAAGGCAATGAAATAGGCGAACAGGCCGCCGGTGATGAACAGGCCCGCCGTGGTCAGGATGAACGGCACCGCCCAGCGCCGCTCGCGCTTGTACAAACCCGGCGAGATGAACGCCCACACCTGGTACAGCACCCATGGCGAAGCGATGAAAATGGACGCCAGAATCGGTACCCGGAACCAGACGATCGAGATGCCCTCCATCGGCGTCCGCGCCGCCAGCTCCGGCGGATAGCCCAGTGTCTTCAGCGCCACGACGATCGGCTGCTTCACCGCGTTCCACATCTGGTTCATGAAGCACATCGAGATCATGAACGCGACGACCAGTCCCATCAGGCTGCGGATAATTCTCGTCCGCAGCTCCTCCAGGTGCTGCAGGAAGCTCATCCGCAGCATGCCATCCTCTTCTTCCGGCTCTTCCGGCGGCGGCGGTGGAGGAGGTGGTGGAGTTGGAGGCATCACCGAACGCGCCGCGGCCACCGGCTCCACGGCCTGGGAAGCGGGCTGCAAGCCCTGCTCCGGCGCGACTTGCTCCGGCGCGGCCTCTTCCGGCAAAGCCTCTTCCGGCAAAGCCTGCTCCGGCAAAGCCTCTTCCGGAATCTGCCGCCCGTCATGTTCGGGGTCGGTCTGGTGTACGGGCTCGGGCTCTGGTTGGGGCTCTGGTTGGGGCCCGGGTTCGTGCTCCGACGGAGTGTTTTGATCCTGCGGATCGTCTGAATTCGGCATCGATCTCTATTCTGGGAGCCCTTCTCGCCAGCTCATTCAGGACGCGGCCGGCTCGTCGTGGGCATCTGTGGCGGGCGTCGTGGAAACGTCGGTTGGAACCGTCCCCTCCGCGGCCGCGATCACCGGCGCTGCCTCGGCCGCGGCAGGCTCGGAAGCCGTCTCCGTGGCTGTGTCCACCGCCGGCCCTTCCGTTGCCGCATCGGTTGCCGGTTCCGTCACCGCGCCCGCGGCTGCCACGCTAGCGGCTGTGGCCGCTTCGGAGGACGAATCCGGGTAGCCGTAGGCCCCGTAATCGTACGAGGAATCGTGATGGTAATAGCTTTCGTTGTAACCCGAGCCCGGCTGCGTCAGCTTATCCGTTTCCGCGGTCAGGTCCTTGCGGATCTCCTGCGTCTCCTGCTCCAGCGCCGATAGCTCCCGCTGCCAGGTCTCCTTCAGCTCGCTGCTGGCGCGCTTGAAATCGTTCATGAACTTGGCGATGGTCTTCGCCACCTTCGGCAGTTCCTTGGGCCCGAACAGCACCAGGACCACGATGAAGATGAGCACCATCTTGTCCCAGGCGAAGGGACCCATATTTCGACGCTCCTATCCTTTGATTCCATATCTATCGTAGCGAACCCTCCCCACCCCTACAACCGATCACTCGGTAAGCGCCGCGCGCCCGGTCCCGCGCTTTCTACCTATCGTCCGATCTACCGGGCCCCCTGCAGCGCGGCATGACGGGTAGTACTGAACGGCCTGCGAAGGGCCGTTCGCGTAGTACTAAACGCCATGCGGCGCGGCTTCTCCTGTGATCTACTGGACAACGTGCGACGGGGCATTTTGCCGATGCTGATCGGCTGCGCGGGGCTTATGACGGCCCCCGCCCAGGTGCATTTCAACCGTCAGCCGGACTCCATCGCCGTCGAAATCAGTGGCCGGCCCTTCACCACTTTTTACTTCGGACCATCCACGCCCAAGCCCTACCTGCACCCGCTGCTCAGCGCCTCCGGCCAGCGCCTGACCCGGCTCTATCCGATGGAAACGACCGAGCCCGGCAGCCGCGACCACCCGCACCAGCGCGGCCTCTGGATCACCCACGGCGACGTCAACGGCGTCGACTTCTGGGCCAACGAGACCGAGCAGCGCCAGGGCAAGCAGGGCCTGATCGTGCTGCGCGAAATCCGCGACGTTCAGGATGGACCGGAGAAGGGCGTCATCTGGGCGGTCTTCGAATGGCGCGATCCCGCGGGCCAGGTCCTGCTGATCGAGGATCGCACCATGTTCTTTTCCGGCGACGGTCCGGTGCGCACCATCGACTTCGACGTCACGCTCCACGCCGTGACCCAGGTCGTCTTCGGCGACACCAAGGAAGGCTTCTTCGCGCTGCGTCTGCGCGACGAGTTGAGCGAGCTCACGGGCACCGGCAAAATGACCAATGCCGCCGGACAGACGGGCATGGCGCTCATCTGGGGCCATCGCTCGCCGTGGGTCGATTACTCGGGAACTCTCGACGGCCGCGCCGTCGGCATCGCCATCTTCGACCATCCGGCCAACTCCACCTATCCCACCTGGTGGCACGCGCGCGATTACGGCCTCTTCGCGGCCAATCCGTTTGGAGAACGCGACTTCACCGGCGACAAAACCAAGGACGGCAGCCTGACCCTGGCGCCCGGCCAGAGCGTGCGCTTCCGCTACCAGCTCTTCATCCATCCCGGCAACACCGCCCAGGCCAACGTCGCCGCCGCCTACCACGCCTGGTCCGGCGAATAGCGTCGCCCCGCGTTTGTGACGGGCCGCGCTTGTCGCGGGCCGTACTTGCTACGGAGCCGTGCAAGTAACCGAGCCGTGCGTTTAACACCGGGCCGCACGCGCCGAACCCGGCTTCGGCTGGCCGCAAGCGGGTCGGTTGGCCGCCGGGCGGCGCTTGCTCCAAAATGGAACCGGTAAGGGCTTACTGCGGTGGCCCTTTAGAATCAAAAGTCTGCGGACAAGAATCAGTAATCCCTTACTGGTTTACCCCTATGCCCCCCGCTCGATCCGCACTGAAGACGCGCGCGTCCGCGGCCCCGCGACAGGCCCGGCGGGCACCGGGGTTGCCGGTCGGATGGAGAAGATTTTCAGATCGCCTGGCTGGCGCTTTGCGGCGCGCTTCGCTCGAAGCTGCCCGATCTTGAGGGAAGCTCTGAAGATGGCTCCAACAGGAATCACACCGCCCAGCTTGTGCGCCGCGACGGCCTTCAGACCCATGGATACGATGCATCCGCACGCAGCGCAGTCCGGATTCCCCCCGAACTGGCAGGGGACGATCTTAGTTTTCAGGTCGGCCGACAGAGTCTGGGTGGTGAGTGCGAAGACGCATTCCTGAGCGTTTCGAGGAGGCGTGCGAAACTGCCGAATCATGCTTTCCGGCATGTCCAGTTTGGGAAACCGTCGTCTCAGCGCCATCATCTCCGCAATCGCACGTTCACGCTCCTGTGGTTGCAGCATCTCCGGCAGTTGATCGCCTTTTTGCGGCGTAAACAAGCTGAACCATACTTTAAGGACCTCCGCTCGTGGGGTCCAAAACTCGAGGAATTCCTTCAAATAGCCGGGCCGCTTCATCATCTGACCGGTGACCGTACAGTGGATCGTGACGATCTGGCCGACAATGTTCGAGAGGATCCGATCGTATGTGGCGGGGGCTCGCCGGAGGTCGTGCTCGGGCTGGAGCCCGTCTATCGACACCACGACATTCACGTGGGGCAATCCCGCCCAACTGGCCGCCAGAGGACGGAAAGCGCTGGTGACCACCTGCACATGGATTCCCCGGTTCAGCAGTTGCGGAATCATCGACTCCAGTTCGCGATACCGAACCAGCGGATCGCCTCCCACCAGCGACAAATGCAGCGGGCGTAGCCGGTCGACCACTTCCAGCACACCGTCTATGAGCTCCTGGCCCTTGCGATCGTTCAAGCTGCGCAGGGTCGCACCGCCGCCCAGATGAGCGTCGTCGTAGGCATAACATCCGGGACACCGCAGCGGACATTCACGCGTAATTTCGATAGAGAGCGAGGGGCGCTCTCCCTTGAGGATTCTGCCCCATGCACGAATCACTTCGGAAGAATTCATGAGAAACTCCCCTCTCGAATCGGTTCAACATTGTGGCCGCGTCAATCTGTTTGCAGAAGCCAATCCGTCTGTAGAATTGGAACCCCCAGGCGCGACACGTCGCTCGACGATTCGTCGTTCGAGCAGACGACCGCTCAGCTTGCGGGCAACCCGTCGACTAAGATTGGAAAGCTGGCTTGCGCCCGATTTGCGGCGCCGGAGGAGATGGATCCGCCGCCTGTCCAGCAAGAACCATGCAATCGCTGGGGCGGCAGGTCTGGCACGTGTCAGGTGCGACCAGACTCACAGGGAAGGGATCGGGAGCAGGGAGGGAATCGCCGCGCTGCATCGCGATGTCGCAGTAGTAATCTCGCAGATGCAAGACCTTACATACGGCGGCGCAAGGACTTACTGCGGGGGGATCGGGTATATCGTCCAGCACGGCCGCTATCAGCAAGGCGGCCAGGATCCAAATTGTGCACGAAAGCGATTTCATCTACTGTTGTGCACCTGAGATTATCGTAACGCATCCTCAACGCTAAGGATCCGTTGTTGCTCCCGGGCGCGCACGCGCCGCCCGGTCGCGCGTCAGGTCCCAAACCAGGAGTTTCACCGCGCGGGCACCGCAAGAAGCACCTTGTTTTTACGGTAATTCACCGTGCGCGCACGGTGAAAACACCATGTTTGACGCGGGGAAAACACCGTTTTTGCCGTGTTTTTCGTATCGGCGTAATCCCCATTTTCTAAAGGACTTAGCGAAAACTCCAGCGTGTTCGCCGGCACGGAAAATCACGCCGTTTTGACGGCCTTTTCACGGCGGAATGACGCTGTTTTGCGGTGCTTCCCCGGCCAAATACGCGCATCGAAACTACTGGAAACTTCAACTCAAACTGAACTTGTCAACCCTCGTGTAACTTTTCTCTTGACTCACGCGGCACCCTCGTAGACAATATCATAGCCTATTAAGAACGAGGACCCCGGCCAATGACGGCATTGGCGTTTTTAGGCTAGTTTTTCTGAGGAGAATCAATTCAGTGCTGCTAAGGATCAGTAAAGGCCGCCCGACTGTATGGACAGTGCAAACACGGAATATCTGCCGCCTGTTCACGGTTGGCCTCATTGCCACTATAGGCTTTGCGCAAACGCCAATTCCGCCTCCAGAAACGGCTCCGCTGGAGAGGGTGATCGAGGAAGTCAACAAAGCACTCGATGACTACCAAAGTAATCGCGGCACAGGCGCCGACGCACTGCCGCCACTGTCGTCCGTGGAATTCGACTTCAAAGTCACCAAATCGGTAGTAATTGGCGGGAGTGTGAATCTCTTCATCTTTAAGATTGGGGGATCGCATGAAAAAGACGACGTCAATGACGTCACGTATACCTATAGTGTTCCAAAACCTAAGGAACCGCGCGCATTGATAAATAAGAAGCCGCCGGAGCTAAGAGAAGCGCTGGCGCAGACGATTCAAACCTCAGTGGCCGCGCTCAAGACCGCTGGGGTTATCAAGGGGACGAGTCTTACCAAAATCGCCATTAATATTCAGTACGGCGTTAAGTGGGATGGGAATGGGGGGATCAGCGCTCCTATTTCATTCGTCACCATCGGTTTGAGCGGCGATGTGAGCAAGAATACAGTCCAATCGGTCAAGTTGACGTTCGGCCAATAGCCACCATCGAAGGCCGGCTCCCGATCCACCGGCCCTCAACTGCGCGTTGCCTCCGGCCCCAATGGGGGTAGCATGCTCTCCGCGCGAGCGTAACTCTCAGGCGTGCCGATGTCCAGAAACGGCGCATCGAGGACGACTCCGGCCGTGCCCAGAGCGGGCGCCAAGGGCTGCAAAAAGTCCAGTTCCCACGAGAAGACGTCGGGCATCGGGACGCTGCGCCACAACTCACGCGGCAGCAGATACAGCCCGGCGTTGACCAGGCCCGGCCCACTGCGTCCTTTCTCATTGACGCGCGCGATCAGCCCTTGCTCCAGCTCCACCGCGCCGTAGCGCGATGTGTCCTCCAGGCGCCGCAAAGCCACCGCCAGCTTGATATCGAGACGCTGCGCCGCGGCTTGAAACGCGGCGAGATCGGCCGGGAAATAGGTGTCGCCGTTCACGATGAAGGCGCTCTCGCCCTGCACTTTTTTCAGTCCGCTGTAGATTGCTCCGCCCGTGCCGAGGGGCGTTTCTTCGCGCAGACTCGTGATGGACATGCGTCCGCGGTAGTGACTGAGTTCCGCTTCCACCTGCGCGGCGAGGTAGCCCGTGCAGGCCGTGACGCGCTCGATGCCCTGGCTCTCCAGCCAGCGCAGCACGTAGTGGACGAAGGCCACGCCGCGCACCGGCGCGAGGATCTTCGGCATTTCTCCCAGCACCGATCGCAGCCGCGTGCCGAAGCCGCCCGCGAGCACGATCGCTTCGGTTACCGGTCCACGGTCCACTGTTACTCCTTCGCCGTCCGCTCACTGCGGCCTGATTGCAGAAGCCCGGATGCCGGCTCCCTGACGGTCGCGGCTCTGAAGTCCGCTCTCACTCTTCCACGGTCCACGTCTGTACGCCTTCGGGCGTGAAATGGCAGGGGATCACCTGGCCGGGGAGCTTCTCGAGGGCGCGCACCACCGCGACCCGGCGCAGCGGATCGGCGACCAGCATGACGAATCCTCCGCCGCCCGCGCCGCTCACCTTGCCGGCGTAAGCGCCCTGGCTCAGGCCAGCCTCCAGCGCCTCCTCGATCACTGACGTCGAGATGCCCACGGCCGTATTCTTCTTGGCCTGCCAGCTTTGTCCGAGGCTCTTGGCGAAGGCGCGGATGTCGCCGCGGATCAGCGTCTCCTTCATCTCGAAGGCCTGGCGCTTGATGGCATGGAACTCTTCCAGGATTGCCGGACTGGCGGTCGTCAGGTTTTGGATCTGGCGGTCGATGATGGCTGCCGAATCGCGCGAGACGCCGGTATAAAAGAGGACCAGCGAGGCTTCCAGCTCGGCCACGATCCACGGTTTCAGGCGCAGCGGATTGACGATCACGCGTTCGCCGGCGAAGAACTCCATGAAGTTGAAGCCGCCGAAGGCCGCGGCGAACTGGTCCTGCCGGCCGCCCTGCATCGCCAGTTCGACACGCTCCACCTGGAAGGCCGTGCGCGCGATATCGTGCAGGCCGAGGGGCAGTTGCAGCCACTCGGTGAAGGCCTGGACCATCGTCACGCACAGGGTCGAGCTGGCGCCCAGGCCGGAGCCCGCCGGCGCGTCCGAATAGGTGGTCAGATCCAGAGCAAGCGGCCGGCCGCCGGCGTGGTTTTTGACGATGTGGTTGTACATCGCCTTGTGCAGCACCAACGGTTCTTCGATGGGGAATTCGCTCACCGCGCGGGCTTCGAAGACGCTGCCGCGGTCGGCGGCGTGGAAGCGCACGGTGCCGTCCGTGCGCGGCCGCAGCACGGAGGTGGCGTAGAGATCGATGGTGGCGTTGAGAATCGCTCCGCCGTGCAGGTCGCAATACGGGGAGACGTCCGTGCCGCCGCCGGCAAAACCGAGCCGGAGAGGCGCCCGCGAGCGAATCAGCATACCTCCGAATTGTCGCAGGACGGGCCCCTTCCGCGACAGGCCTGCGGTGTTATGAGGAGTCGCACGCTATCCGCAATTTGCGCACACTGGGGCCGAGGATGACGTACAAGACTGCAGCCAAGAAGTGGACGTCGGCGAAGAAACCAGCCCGCCGCCCTGCAGCCGGGGCTCGCGTCATCGAAGGGCTGGAACAGGCGGTGGCCTGGACGCAGGGCCGAACCACTGGCGCAAAAATCACCGTGGTCCAGGTGCCGCGCGCGGGCAGGCCGGCAAAAGGCGAGACCGAAGATGGCTAATCGAGAATGTACGCCAAGTTCGGGGAACGTCTTTGCAGACCTTGGCTTGCCCAAGCCGGGCGACCTGTTGGCGAAAGCCGAATTGGCGGCGAAGATCATCGGGGAAATCCAGCGGCGGCGGCTGACACAAAACCTGGCAGCGGTACTGCTCGGGATCGATCAGCCCAAGATCTCGGCGCTCAAGCGGGGCAGGCTGTCGGGCTTCTCGATCGAGAGGCTGATGCGGTTTCTGGTCTCATTAGGCTGCGATGTTGAAATAACGATCAAGACCAGACCGAGGTCTCGTTCGACAGCCGAACTCCGCGTGGCCTGACGGCCGCAACGCTAAGGCCGCCGAGGATCACCTTAAGGACAATGGACGACACACAGGGACAGAAAATCGAGGTCGTGGGGGTCTACAAGGTTCCCTGGATGGAGGCAGAACTCATGGAGGCGCTGCGGCAGTTCTATTGCCCCGGCAACGCCTATGTGGAGCTTGGGTCGCCAGTAGCCGCATACATTGAAAGATGCGTTCCGCTGGTCTTGTTTGAGATCGCCGTCGGCGACGTCGATTCGCGATTTCGGGTTGGGGATTTCGCGCAAGAAATGCCAGGCAAGCCGAAGACCGCGGCCCAGGTGGCGTTTGACGAGGCGCTGCTGTCATCGGATGGGCTCGCCCTCATCGCCAGACGGCAGGGCTGTGCTGATGCAATCAGCGCGGGCCGAATCGCATTTTACTTTCACTACTACGATCCCGAATTGCCGATGCGCTGGACGTTCGGTGAGTTTTCGTGCCCAGCGGTTCAACTTGTTCCACCTTCACTATGGAAGCTGGTGCCATACAGGCCGGTTGGCTGACGCCCATCGGACCTCGCCGCAGTGTTCGCCTTCGGCGAAGCAAGCCATCGACAAACAATTATCTGGCTGGATTCCTGTAGCAGTACCTATAGCACTCACTGAAATGAGCCGAGAATCGCTCGAAAGAGGGTCGGTAACCGATTGAAGTGGAATGGCGGGGACGACGGGGCTCGAACCCGAA
>Ga0302320_10004083_pt1 | contig 33287 bp, 20 predicted proteins | sample Bog_T0_3_FD_202130 | JGI IMG/M metagenome (GOLD analysis project Ga0302320, IMG submission 202130) | Peat permafrost microbial communities from Stordalen Mire near Abisko, Sweden - Bog_T0_3 | ecosystem: Environmental > Terrestrial > Soil > Wetlands > Peat | place: Sweden: Abisko, Stordalen Mire... | reverse complement strand
CTTATGTTATACTACGCCTATGAGGAGGCTCTCCCATGGCCACAACTGCAAAGATCATCGCAATCGGCAACTCCGCAGGCATCATTCTGCCCAAGGAGACCCTGGCCCGGCTCAACGTTCAGAAGGGCGATACGGTTTATATCACTGAGGGTTCCCAGGGCGTTCGATTGATGCCTTTCGATGAGGATTTCGCGACGCAGATGGAAGCCGCCCGCGAAGTCATGCGTGAAAACCGGGATGTACTTCAGAGGCTCGCAGAGTGAACGAGCCGGTTTGGATCCGGCAGGACGCTGTCCTCAACCTGCACGAAGAAGCCTTGATGTTCCACGGTGGCCCGGAAGGCGTTCGCGACCTGGGGCTGCTGGAGTCCGCTCTAGCGCGTCCCAAGAATCGCTTTGCGTATTCCGAGCAGCCTCCTTCGCTTGCGCAGCTGGCGGCATCTTACGCAAAAGGTATCGTCGCCAATCATCCTTTTGTGGACGGCAACAAGCGGACGGGTTTCATCGTTTCGGTAATGTTCCTGCGGTTGAACGGTCTGCACCTGACCGCGACGAAAGAAGACCGCGTTCTCACCTTCTGGAGTCTCGCTGCCGGTGAGATCAGCGAGGAGCAACTCGCGCTATGGTTTGCGAACAACACGGCTCCGCGCTGAACCGCTTTCGCCCCAGTTTTGCACCGTTCCACCATTTCCCCTGGCCATCCGCCCCCCTATCCGGTGTAGAATCAAAGAAGCAGAGCCAAACTCACCTGGCTCACCGAGCAAACAACTGCGAACCGATGTAGTTGTTGGGGTTTTATGGACGCCAATTTATCCGGCTCTTCTCTCTCCCGCCGCCGATCATCCCCTTTGTATATACGATTTACGTTCGATGATGCGATTCAACCATGGAGGCCCAGACTGCGCAGGAATCGATCCTGCCGCTTTGGAGACTTCTAATGGCCGATCTGGCAACGTTGGTTGAAGTCATGCCCGCAAGAGCTTCGGTCGTTGACCGCAAGCTCTTGCAATCCTCAAGCCGCGGCGGCCTTATACTTTTCCTCTTTGCGCTGCTTGGCGGCCTTGCCTACATCGGCTTTCATGTGGCCAAGGATCTGGATACCGTAGCCATTCCCAGTGTCTGGCCCTATCTTCTGCTGGGCCTGGCTCTGCTCATTGCCCTTGGCTTTGAGTTTGTCAACGGCTTCCACGACACCGCCAACGCCGTGGCCACGGTCATATACACCCACTCGCTGGAACCGAATGTTGCCGTTGTCTTGTCCGGCATTTGCAACCTGGCTGGCGTCCTGGCCTCCACCGGGACGGTGGCCTTCGCGGTCATCACGCTGCTGCCTGTCGAACTCATCCTCCAGGTCAGCTCCGGCGCTGGCTTTGCGATGGTCTTTGCGCTGCTGATTGCCGCCATCCTGTGGAATCTCAGCACCTGGTGGTTCGGACTGCCGGCTTCCAGTTCGCACACCATGATCGGCTCCATCATCGGCGTAGGCATCGCCAACCAGCTGATGAATATCCACACCGGGACCTCCGGCGTGGATTGGGAGCAGGCGATGAGGGTTCTCAAGTGGCTGCTGATCTCGCCGGTGTTGGGCTTCGCCTGTGCTGGGCTGTTGTTGTTCCTCTCCAAGCGGACGATCAAGTACCCGTCTCTCTACGAAGCCCCCAAAGACAACCAGCCGCCGCCGTGGCCGATCCGCACGCTTATGGTGCTCACCTGCACAGGCGTCAGCTTCTTCCACGGCTCCAATGACGGCCAAAAGGGCATGGGCCTGATCATGCTGATCCTCATTGGCACCGTCCCCACCGCTTACGCCCTCAACCACGCCGTCACCGCCAACGATATTCAAGAGTTCATTGCCGCCTCCGAGCAGGCCGGACACATTCTCGATCGCCATGTAGACAAGGCCGGCATCCTCGGCCCCGACGCCCGCGCCGAGGTTACAGACTACATCCGCACCAAGCAGCTTCAGCCTGACACGATTCTCTCGCTGCGGGAATTGGTCGAGGATCTGAACCACGAAGTAGCCCTCTACAAGGTCTTCAAGTCTGTCCCCGCGCAGGACCAGGCCAACGTCCGCAACGATATGTATGTGGCGGGCGAGGCCATTCGCCTGATGCAAAAGAGTGGCAACCCTGCCTTCATGCCCGCTGAGAACGCCGCCCTCGCAAACTACAAGAGCAAGGTAGACAAGGCCACCAAGTTTATTCCCGACTGGGTCAAAGTCGCAGTGGCCCTGGCTCTTGGCCTGGGAACGATGATCGGCTGGAAGCGCGTTGTGGTCACCGTGGGCGAAAAGATAGGCAAAGACCATCTCAGCTACGCGCAGGGCGCCAGCGCAAGCCTGGTGACCATGGCTACGATCTTCGCGGCCAACATCTTCGGCCAGCCGGTCTCGACAACGCATATTCTCAGCTCCGGCGTGGCCGGAACCATGGTGGCTAACGGCAGCGGCCTGCACTTCTCCACCGTCCGCAACATCCTTGCGGGATGGTTCTTTACTCTACCGGCCGCCGCGCTGCTCTCGGGCGTGCTTTACTGGCTCTTTCGCGCCATTTCCTAAGGAAGGCCGCTCGCCGCGGCGAATCCCGATTGCCGCGAACCTCGATCCATATCCCAGGACTTTTCCGTGCCTCAGGGCGCCTTCCCGAGGAAAATCGTGTCTCCCGATGGGAAATTTACACCCCTTTCATCTGCCTCGTATATCCATGATGGAGTCTGGAAGTTGTCCCCTTCAACTTGACTGGACGAATTCCCATCTCAATCTTTGGAGACGAACCATGTCCGATTTGGCGACAGTCCTCGAAGGCCGTCCCCCTGCCGCGGCGCTCCTTGACAAGAAGATGAAGAAATCACACGCCCTGATCAGCGGAGGCGTGGTGATCGCCGCGTTGGTGATCGGACTCGGCTTCATCGGCTTCAACATCTTCCAGGATTTCAACGGCGTGACCATCGGCAGCATCTGGCCTTACCTGCTGTTGATTCTTGCGTTGCTGATCGCCCTCGGCTTCGAGTTCGTCAACGGCTTCCACGACACGGCCAACGCCGTGGCCACGGTTATCTATACCCACTCGCTGGAGCCGAACATTGCCGTGGTTTGGTCGGGAATGTGGAATCTGCTGGGTGTGCTCACCTCCACCAACCTGGTTGCCTTCACCATCATCACGCTGCTGCCCGTCGAGCTGATTCTCCAGGTCAGCTCGGGCGCCGGCTTCGCCATGGTCTTCGCCCTCCTCCTGGCCGCCATCCTCTGGAATCTGAGTACCTGGTGGTTCGGCCTGCCCGCCTCCAGCTCCCACACCATGATCGGCTCCATCATCGGCGTGGGACTCGCCAATCAACTGATGTCCGGGCATGACGGCACCTCCGGCATCGACGTGGAACAGGTCACCAAGGTCTTCAAGGTTCTGCTGATTTCGCCGCTGGTCGGGTTCACCGCCGCCGCTCTTTTGTTCCTCATCTCCAAGGCGTCCATCAAGTATCCCGCGCTGTACGAAGCGCCTAAAGACAACGCGCCACCACCGTGGCCGATCCGCGCCCTGCTGGTGCTGACCTGCACGGGCGTCAGCTTCTTCCACGGCTCCAACGATGGACAGAAGGGCATGGGGCTCATCATGCTTATCCTCATCGGCACGGTGCCCACAGCGTATGCCCTCAATCACGCCGTGACCGGCCACGATATTCAGGACTTCATCGCCGCCTCTGAGCAGGCCGGGCACATCCTCGACCGGCACGTCGACAAGACCGGCATTCTGGGCGCCGACGCCCGCGCTGAAGTCACCGACTACATCCGCACCAAGCAGATTCAGCCGGACACGGTTCTTGCGCTCCGGGAACTGGTGGAGGATTTGAACCACGAAGTGGCTCTCTACAAGGAGTTCAAGCAGGTACCGGCCAACCAGCAGGCAAACGTCCGCAACGATATGTACGTGGCCGGCGAAGCGATTCGCCTGATGCAGAAGAGCCACAAGCCTGCCTTTACCGCCGACGAGAACGCGGCCCTGGCCAACTACAAGAGCAAGGTGGACAAGGCGACGAAATTCATTCCCACGTGGGTCAAGGTCGCCGTGGCTCTGGCACTGGGTATGGGCACCATGGTCGGTTGGAAGCGGATCGTCGTGACTGTGGGCGAGAAGATCGGCAAGGAGCACCTGACCTATGCCCAAGGCGCCTGCGCCGAACTGGTCGCCATGGCCACGATCTTCGCCGCCGATTACGGAGGGATGCCGGTCTCGACCACCCACGTGCTCAGCTCCGGCGTGGCCGGCACCATGGCCGCCAATCGCAGCGGCTTGCAGTGGTCCACCCTTCGCAATATCGCGGCTGCCTGGGTCTTCACGCTGCCCGCCGCAGCACTGCTCTCCGGCTCGCTCTTCTGGCTCTTCCGGCAGGTCGCCAGCTAGAATTCCGGCCCTGTTTCCTGACTCGATTGAAGCCCAAGATGCGGCCGCCCCCGATTGACAGTCAATCGGGGGCGGTAGGTTTACGCTTGAATTCCAAATCCTGGAGCCTCTTGTAAGTGGCTCTGAAGATAATGATTCTGGACCTGCCGCTGTTGGCAATGCAAGAAAACAGAAACGAAGCGAGTATTTGTCCAGAAATGAGGAACGGTTGCCTAAGCAACCGTTCCTCATTCACGTGCGAATCGCGAGGGTGAGCCTACTTGGCTGCGACTGCCACGCCTGCCTGCTCGGCCAAGGCGGCTGCCTTGTCGGTGGCCTCCCAGGTGAACTCAGGCTCGGTGCGGCCAAAGTGGCCGTAGGCGGCTGTTTTTTGATAAATAGGCCGGCGCAGGTTCAGGCTCTCGATAATCCCCTTGGGTGTCAGCGAGAAGTTCTTGCGAACCAACTCGGTCAGCCTGGCTTCGCCAACCTTGCCGGTGCCGAAGGTGTCGATGCGCACGCTCACCGGCTCAGCCACGCCGATAGCGTAGGCAAGCTGGACTTCGACGCGCTCGGCCAGTCCCGCCGCCACAATGTTCTTGGCGATGTAGCGGGCCATGTACGCTGCCGAGCGGTCCACCTTGGTCGGGTCCTTGCCGCTGAATGCGCCGCCGCCGTGCCGGCCCATGCCGCCGTAGGTATCCACGATGATCTTCCGTCCGGTAAGGCCCGTATCGCCCATGGGACCGCCAATGACAAAGCGCCCGGTGGGATTGATGTGGTACTTGGTGTGCTCGTCGAGCCACGCAGCCGGCAACACGGCTTGGATCACATGCTTGAGGATGTCGGCATGAAGATCGTCGTTGCTGACGGTCTCGGCATGCTGGCTGCTGATGACCACGGCGTCGATGCGCGCGGGCTTGCCGTTTTCGTCGTACTCTACCGTGACCTGGCTCTTGCCGTCTGGGCGAAGGTAGGGCAGCTTGCCGCTCTTGCGCACCGCGGTAAGCTGGCGGCAGAGCTTGTGAGCCAGCGAGATGGGGGCCGGCATCAGCTCGGGGGTTTCGTTCGACGCGTAGCCGAACATCATGCCCTGGTCGCCGGCGCCACCGGTGTCCACGCCCTGGGCAATGTCGCCGGATTGCTTGTTGATGGTGGAGATCACCGCGCAGGTGTTGGAGTCGAAGCCATAGAGGGCGTTGTCGTAGCCGATGGAGGCAACGACGCCGCGGACGAGGCTTTGGAAATCGACGTAGGCTTTGGTGGTGATTTCACCGGCGATGACCACCAGGCCGGTGGCCGTCAGGGTTTCGGCTGCGACGCGGCTGTAGGGGTCCTGCTCCAGGCATGCGTCCAGAATGGCGTCGGAGACCTGGTCGGCAATCTTGTCTGGATGGCCTTCGGTGACTGACTCAGAGGTAAACAAGAAACGGTCGCTCAATGTAAAACTCTCCTCCCATTGCAGGGAATTCAATTTGGGCAGCCTGCCGCGAGGACCGGTTCATGCTGGATCACCGGCGCAAGGAGCAAAAATATCTCCCGCATCGGACCCACTCTCGCACAAGACACGCCAGCACCGTCAGGCTTGCGCCTTGGGATGCATCCTTCCATGGTAATTGCGGCGGGCGTCTGGGGGCAAAGGGTTCTGGAGCGAATGGGGATTGTTAGGCATTCAAGGGTGTTTGTTGAGATGTGAACCGTACTTTGGGGTCCGGGGCAGGGAAAGATCAATGCGCCACGTTACTGGCTGATGCGGCCCAGTACGCGGGCAGACAGCGCGTGCGCCGAGGAGAGCACGTTGACGACGGTGGCGTGGAAGCGTCCCAAGGGCAGCACGGTGGTCCACCAGCCAGCGCGAATGCCAAAATAACGCACCACGAGAAAGGCCGCCGCGGCCACCACCAGCAGCAACAGGATGGCGCCGGCCCAGCGCAGGCGGTTCTCCATGGCATCGTGGTGCTGGATGCGCGCCTTGCCCACGTTGGCCGCAAAGGCAGTCCAGCCGCGTTCGTCGTCGGACATCTCGCCGGAGGCGGTGTAAGCCTTCATAAAGCGCTCGGTCCAGACCTGCTGGTCAAGGCCCAGGGCTCCGGTGTAACCGCGCACGATCCCCTTGTTCAGAATGCCGCCGGGAAGCAGGCGAAAACGCTCCTGCTCCAGCGCAACCAGATGGTGCTGGCTGATCTTGGTAATCGCGGTAATGTCTTCCAGCGCAATGCCGCGGGAAAGCCGCTCCATGCGCAGGTCTTCACCAAAGCTTTTCATGAGCCACTGGAAAGCGGGTAACGTACCCCATAGTTTCCATTTTTACAATAATCCCGGTTGCGGCTTTCGTCAAAGATATTTATCGTCTTTTCCTTTATTTTCATCAGGCTGGAACCAATATGTCCTATTTGACCTATTGATTAAATATTTACCCCATCCGGCGCTCTCAATGCAATGGCGTGCACCGGCAGCCGCAAAAGCCGGAGCGTACACCTTCCTTGCCAGCACGCCGCGATCCGCGCCAGCCCAGGGCTGTTACCCTGAATGCGGGGGGATTTTGGGGTGTTTCGCCCCTCCCTGGCCTGGGAGCCAACCGCAAGAATGAACAAGCTCATCATTGCCAATCTGCTGCATCGGCCTGTCCGCTCCATCATCAGCGTGCTCGCCGTTGCCATTGAAGTCATCATGATCCTGTCGATCGCGGGCATCTTTATGGGGATGCTGAACGACACCAAGACACGCACCAACGGCATTGGCGCCGATCTGATGCTGCGTCCCAGCAATGCCAGCACCTTTGTTGGCGTGAGCGGCGCGCCCATGCCGGCGAAGATCGTCGAAGTCCTGCGCCGGCTGCCCCATGTGGCGATGGCTTCGCCGGTGATCCAAAAGCTCAACACAACCGGTAAGATCGAGATCCTCTACGGGATCGATTACGCCAGCTTCAACGCCCTGAAGCCCTTTGTGTATGTCTCCGGCGGTCCTTTCCAGGAGCCCAATGACGTGGTAATCGACGATATTTTTGCCGCATCGGAAGGCGGGCATAGGGTAGGAGACACGATTACGATCATGGACCACCCTTTTCGCATTACGGGTATCGTGGAGCACGGCAAGGGAGGCCGCAAGCTGCTGCCCATTGACAGCATGGGCGCGTTGATGGGCGCGGAGGGCAAGGCCTCGCTTTTTTATATCAAGTGCGACGATCCGGCCAACGAAAGCGCCGTGATCCAGGAAATCCATGCCACGCGCGGCCCGGAGGACTACCCGGTGGAGACCATCGACGAGTGGCTTGAAGAGATGACGCCGAACAAGATTCCCGGATTCAATATCGCGCTCGAAGTGGTCACCGGCATCGCCGTCATTGTGGGTTTTATGGTGATTTTCCAGTCGATGTACACGGCTGTGCTGGAGCGCACGCGTGAGATCGGCATCCTCAAGTCGATGGGCGCCTCGAAGCTGACCATCGTGAGCGTGGTGCTGCGCGAGACTGCGCTGATGGCGGTAGCCGGCGTGCTGGTGGGCATTGCGGGCACCTACGGAGTGAAATGGCTGATCTTCCACCTATTTCCAACACAGCACTTCGAGATCACGGCAGCGTGGCTGGTTCAGGCTGCGGTCATCGCCTTTGTTGGCGCTTTGTGCGGTGCGCTCTACCCGGCATGGCTGGCGGCGCGGAAAGACCCTATCGACGCGCTGGCATACGAATAATCGAACCCACCGAAGCGATTCCCACCCAAAGAGAACGCGGCGGCCGAGGCCGCCGCGTTCTCTTTGGGGTGTTTCCCTTAGAACGTGAAACGAGCTGCGATCTCGATCTGACGCGGCGTATAAAGGAAGCCGCTGCTGTTGGAGTTAGTGAACTGCCCATAAGTGGCGGACTGATAGGTTGCCGTGCCTGACGTGGAGTTGCTGCCTGACGAGAGCACATAGCCAGTGCTGTTGATTCCGTCGAAGTTCTGATGGTTGGCCAAGTTGAACACGTTGGCCATCAACTGGAGGCGGTATCTCTCAGTCAACGGAATCTCCTTCTGCAGGCGAATATCGTCGACCATCTTGCGGCGGATGCGCTTGTTGTCGAATCCGATCTGAGGAACGAATGAGGAAGCGCCGGATCCATTCCAGCCCGACCCGATGGCGGCGGAGGAGTTAAAGCTGCTGGTGGACAACGTAAACGGCAAGCCGTTCTGAATCTGGAAGCTGTCGTCGAAGCTCCAGTCGTTGGTGATGTACTTGAGGAAGTTCAGCGTGTGGACATTGGGCAGGTTCCAAAGGGCGTACCCAACCAGCCGGTTGGGGACGTTCCACGCCGAGTTACCGTAGTTGGCGCGCGCGTTGGAGAACGGGTCATACCAGTTGTTCGTGGAGGTGGTAGTGCTTGCCTGCTGCGCAAAGTCGAGAGAATGGGACCAAGTGTAGTTCACATCGAACTGCACACTCTTCAGGGAGCGGTTCTGCACCTCAAACACCATGGCGTTGTAGCTGGAGTTGATGTTGCTAGTTAACTGGGTAATGCTCGTGTAGCTGTTGGCGGCCGTGCCGAAGAGGTTGGTGTTGCCATACGCCGTGTAGGTGGGAACCACAAACTGCGTTCCGTTCGGGATCGGGCCTGCACCAGCGCTGTCAGCGATGGTGATGGTCACATTCTGGATCGAGGCTGGGTTGAGGTTCAGGTTGAGGAAGTTGGGCAGCTCGCGGCCCAATCCGCCCAGATAGCTCAACTGAACCGCTGTGCCATGGCTCATCTGATGCTGGATAGCCAGATCGAACTCCTGGACTTCAGGATTGCGGAGATTGGAGGCCAGGAAGTAGGAGCTTGGCGTGCCGGCCACGCCGGCGCTGGCGACGATGTTCGGGAACTGCGGACCCGCCGGGGTTGTGCCTTGAGCGGCGGGCTTGAAAGTAGTCACAAACTGCCCGTTCGGACTTCCTGTGTTCAGGCGTACGTTGAGCAGATTCCCATTGGTGATGCGCCCGTAGTAGATGCCGTATCCGCCACGCAGAACGGTGTTGCCGCCGCCGAGCAGATCGTAGGCGAAGCCGACGCGGGGGCCGAAGTTGGCCTTGTCGCTGGGTGTATTCGAAAGGCCGGCATAAGGAACGAAGTTGCCGGTTGCCGTGATCAGATTGGAGAACGGGGGCGGAAGCTTCTCGTAATCCCAGCGCAGGCCGAGCTCGAGGGAAAGGCGCGGGGCGATTTTCCAGTTGTCCTGCGCGAAGAAGGCATAGTCGGTAGTGGTGATGGCGAACTGGGGCGGGCCAAATCCCTGCGCAGCGGTGGAGTAGCAGGGATAAGTGCCCACGGCGCTTGTGATCGCGCCGGTGGTTGCGTTCTTTGTTGCGGTCGCGGAGGCAGAGCTATTGCAGGTTGAACCGGATTTGGTCTCGTTGAGTACGTCGTTGATGTAGTTGCCCAGGTAAGTGTAGCTGATAAATCCGTTGCTTTCGTAGGTGTTGTTGAGCAGATCGTTGTTGTTGACGTTGTCTGTGCCGAACTTGAAGCTGTGATTGCCCCTGTTGTAGTAGAGGATGTCGCCGATCTGCCACTTCTTCTCGTCGGGCAGGGCCTTGCGGTAGGAATAGTAGGGCGAGCCGACGTAGAAACCGCTGGTGCCTGTGGCCACGGCAACTTCCGGTACGTTGGGCGTGAAGCCGCCCGAGGCAGTGGCGGTGGCGCCGTTGGTACCCATCAAGTACCGCTTGGTGTAGGCGCTGAACGGCTGCTGGCCTTCGTCGTTCAGCTCGCGGCCGTACTGGTAAAGCAGTTCGTTGCTGATTCTGGAAGTAAAGAAACTGGTCAGCTTGGTCACGCCGTAGTCGAGCTTGACGAAGTCGTTGCCCTGGGTGTCGAAGGCATAGTGATCGGTAGATGCGGTCTGCACGCCTCCGGGGGAATCCCAGCGCAGCCGGTGATAGAGAACGCTGACATGTTCTCTCTGATTGATCTGCCAGTCCACCTTTGGAGTGTTGATCTCCTGGAAACCGGCATGCGGGGTGGTCCCGATGTCGGAATTAAGAGCCGCGATCCCGGTTGAGTAGAGGGTAGCGCCCTGCGCGTAGCTGACGCCCTGGCGTGCCGCCAGGGTGCAGGCATAGGCGTTTTGGGTCGCAGTGGACGTTGTATCACCCGATTCATACCCGGTGGTCAGATCGCAAGCTGCCCCGGAAGGCAGCGCGGCTGCGGGCAAAGTGTAGAAGGAGGACGGTGAGTTGGGAACGCCGACGATGGGGTTGATGCGGGAGTGCTGATCGTAGGTGTAGATCCAGAAGAGCCTGTCCTTGAGGATTGCACCGCCGGCGGTGAAGCCGTAGATTTTGCGCATGTCCTCTGGCTTGATGGGTGCGGCGGCGTAGGTGTTGGTCGTGGGGTTTAGGGATGTGAGCTTGGAGAAATCGTTGTAGGCGTTCCATTTGCTTTCGCGCTGGAAGAAATAGAGTTGCGCATGAAGATCGTTGGAGCCGCTCTTGGTGATGGAAGTGACCACGCCGCCTGCGGCGCGGCCGTACTCAGCGGAGTAGACGCCGGAGTTGACGGCGAACTCGCGGACCGCGCTTGCCGAGGTCGAATAGGCCTCGCGGGTGCGGCCCCTTTCCTCAGCGTAATAGGCTTGGTTATCATCGGCTCCGTCGATCTCTATGTTGTTGAGAATGGTGCTGATGCCACGAACGCTGATCAAGCCGAAACCGCTGGTATCGGCAACGATGCCGGGTGTGGTCATGGCCAGGCTCGACCAGCGGCGGTTGTTGATGGGGATGGTTTCCATGGCTCTCTCATTGAGCGTGGCGGAAACGTCTGGGGAATCCATATTCAGCACCGGCGCCTGCTCTGTGATTTCCACCGAGGTTGAGGCGGAAGCGAGGGAAAGGTGCGGTTCAATGCTCGTAACCTGCCCCACCTGGACAATCACGCCATCGGCACGATAGCTAGCAAAGCCAGTGGAGGAGAAACTAACTGTATATGTACCTGGTTCAAGCAGGGGAGCCTTGAAATAGCCGCTGCTGTCGGTTGTCAGGCTCAATTCAGCATTGGTCGCCACGTTATGGATCGTGACAGCGGCGCCGCCGACCAACGCCCCGGACGAGTCGGCAACGGTTCCGGCGATCGCGCCTTCGGTTGTGGACTGCGCATGCAAGGCAATGCTGCCCGCGCACACGGCCAAAGAGAGGACAGCCCGGCAAAGAATGCCGTGGCGGATTCGATTGAAGGTCATGGTGGCTCTCCCAAAAGATGCACTTCGTACAAGATCGATTGCGTGAGTGAAAAACGTTGCTGCCCGGCGATCGCGTTGCGCCCCGGGCAGCGCGACAAGCTGCGAGGATTCCTCGCATGCTGACGAATTCGTGGGCGCAGGATTTTCCTATGACAGAACACTACAGAGTCGAGATGAATATCATGTAAACGCCGGAATACGCGTGGCGCGATGCAGCGCGATAGATGCCGTGGCGTGGCTGGCGAGAAAGAACGACTCAGACGCGGTATACTTAGGCTTCTCCACCGATGCTTTTTTATTCCGATCAAGCGGATCGTTCGTTTTTGGGGAGATTTGCGTTCTACGTCATCATTTTGGCGCATTCCTTTTGGAGAAACGACCATTGACGAATTCTTCCAGGCGATGGCTTTATGCCGTTTGGCTGGTTTTTATCGGGGGCTTCGCGGTTTTGCACGCGCTGCACCTGCGCGCCGATTTTCCCAACCATTCGCCGTGGTACATGGACTGGGCGAAATATACCGATGAGGGCTGGTATGGGAACGCCGCGATCCGGGCGCATTTGTTCGGAAACTGGTATGTGCCGGGGGACTCCAACCCCGCGCCCGCCGTTCCCGTTTTGCCGTTTCTGGAGTGGCTGCTGTTCTTCGTTACCGGCGTCACGGTCGAGGCCGTGCGCGGCTTGGCCGTGGCTTTCTTCTTTGCCAATCTGCTGTTGAGCTACCTGCTGTTACGGGCCAGGGGAGCGCGCTGGATGGCGCTGCTTGCGTTGACGCTGCTGGTGACCAGCCCCTTCCTCTACTGCTTCAGCCGTCTGGCGATTCTGGAGCCATTGCTCATCGCGTTTACCCTGGGCGCCTTGAATCTGGCTGTACGTCTGCCCAAGCTGCGCCACCCGGTGTGGGCTTCAGTTTGGATCGGACTGCTGTTTGCCCTGATGATGCTGACCAAGACCACCGCTCTTTTTTTGCTGCCGGCGCTGGGCTGGGCGATGCTGCTGCCGCTTTGGCAAAATCGAAGACTTTTTCTGCGCTGCGCACTGGCCGCGGCGGCCACCTCAGCCGCCTTGTTTGGCCTGTGGATGACAGTTGTGATCCGCCTTGGCCTGCTGCACGACTACAGATACCTCTTCATCGTGAACAACTACGACAAGCCGCCGGAGTTCTACTGGCCACTACAGGCCTTCTGGTGGTCGTTCCACGGCGGACTGTGGGTGGACCACATCCTGATGCCGCTGGCCGCCCTGCTGATGGCGGGCGCGCTGGCCGCGTGGCGAACGGCCTGGGGCCGCGAGCTATTGCTGAACCCGGTCTTTGGAGCCTCGGTATGGGCAGTGGCCGGCTACATTTTTTTCATGACCTACCAGAACCATCCGCAGCCGCGCTACTATGCCGTGGTTGCGTTTTTCAGCTTTTTTGCGGTCGCGCAGGGGGCTGAGGCACTGCTCGGCGGAAAAGCTCCAATCCGCATGCCAGGCCTGGGCCGAACTCCGGCGCGGTATTTCGGCTGGGCCGTTCTTGCGCTGGCCGCGCTGGCCGTGGGCATCAATAGTGATTGGACCCTGAACTACGCCGCATATCCCGAATACACGTTTGTGGATGCGGCCCAGCGGCTGACCCGCTACATTGACCAGCACCCCAACGGCAACCGGCTGCTGGTTTCGATAAGCGGTGACCAGATTACGCTAGTGACGCACCTGCCCGCCCTGTGCGACGACTTCAGCACCCAAGCCTTGCCCGCCAAACTGGCCGCATACCAGCCGGGCTGGTTTGCCTCCTGGAACGACCTCGACGCGGGCACCCTCGAGGATATCCACGCCCACTTCTCCATCGAGCAGGTGGCCAGCTTTCACGCCTTCGACGACCCGGAGCGGAAGCTGCTGTTCCTCTTCAAGCTCCATCCACTTCCCGGCGGCCAGGTTCGCAGCCCCAGCAGCCAAAACCTCCAAATCCCACTTCCGGAAGACAAGTTCGACGTTCCCGTAGAATGACTCGCTCCAGAACAATGTGACTGCAATCACTCGACAGCGACACCAGCGAATGGTACGCTTCGATTGACTTTTCTGCGGCATTCTGCGCGGTCGCTAATTTCACGGCCGGTCGCAATCGCGAATCAAACCTTTGTCTGGGAGGACACGTGACTGCACAGTATGGGGTGTTTTTCTCTCTGCTCGTGAGCGCATTCTCGCTCATTGTGGCCTTTTTCTCTGCTCGCCGAGTTATCGGCTCGGATATCGGAACGCCGGGGATGCAAAAGATCGCCGGGACCATTAAGGTTGGCGCCGCGGCATTTCTGAAGCGCCGGTACAAGACGGCGGCCGGCCTGGGCCTGCTGCTTCCCACATTCGCCTACGGGCAGGAACAGGCAGGCGGAGGCGAAGCCAGCCTGACACTGCCGGATTTGTCGAGCGTGAGTTTTTTCGGCATAGACGGACATGCCCTTCTGATGATCGGATTGCTCTTCTGCGCCGGCGGCCTGCTCTTCGGCCTGGTGATTTATCAGCAGTTGAAGAATATGCCGGTACATAAATCGATGCGCGACATCTCCGAACTGATTTATGAGACCTGCAAAACCTATCTGATCACGCAGGGTAAGTTCATCGCTCTGCTCTGGATCTTCATCGCGGTCATTATCTCGGCGTACTACGGCTGGCTGATGCCAGTGGGAAATAGGTTGGTCACCTTGCCCATCATCCTGGGCTTCAGCGTGGTCGGCATCCTGGGCAGCTACGGCGTGGCGTGGTTTGGAATTCGCGTCAACACATTTGCCAACTCCCGGACTGCATTCGCGGGATTGCGCGGCAAACCCTATGCAATCTCCGAGATTCCGCTGAAGGCCGGCATGAGCATCGGTATGCTGCTGATCTCCGTCGAGCTGCTGATCATGCTCTCCATCCTGTTGTTCATCCCGGCTGCTTATGCCGGCCCCTGCTTCATCGGTTTCGCTATCGGCGAGTCGCTGGGCGCAGCTGCCCTGCGTATCGCCGGCGGCATCTTCACCAAGATCGCCGACATTGGCGCCGACCTGATGAAGATCGTTTTCAAGATCAAGGAAGACGATGCCCGCAACCCCGGCGTCATCGCCGACTGCACGGGCGACAACGCGGGCGACTCGGTTGGACCCTCGGCCGACGGTTTCGAGACCTACGGCGTCACTGGCGTGGCCTTGATCACCTTCATTTTGCTGGCTGTTCATGATCCCAAGACGCAAGTGCAACTGCTGGTTTGGATCTTCGTCATGCGCGTGGCCATGCTGGTCTCCAGTTCGGGCGCCTACTTCATCAATGGCTTGATCTCCAACGCGAAGTACGCGAATGCCGACGAAATGGACTTTGAGACGCCGTTGACCTGGCTGGTCTGGATTACCTCCATCCTTTCCATCGTCCTGACCTTCATCGTCTCGTACTTGATGATCCCCACCCTCGGGGACGGAACGCTGTGGTGGAAGCTGGCTTCCATCATCTCCTGCGGAACCCTGGCGGGCGCAGTCATTCCCGAATTGGTCAAGGTCTTTACTTCAACCAACTCGGCTCACGTACAGGAAGTCGTTACCTCTGCAAAAGAAGGCGGCGCATCTCTGGGAATCCTCTCCGGACTCGTGGCCGGCAATTTTTCGGCCTACTGGCTGGGACTTAGCATGGTTGCGCTGATGGGACTGGGCTATTTCTTCAGTACCGGCCCGTCGATGGATGCTCTGATGCTCGCTCCCGCCGTCTTCGCCTTTGGCCTGGTCGCCTTCGGCTTCCTGGGCATGGGCCCGGTGACAATTGCCGTGGATTCCTACGGCCCGGTGACCGACAATGCTCAATCCGTTTATGAGTTGTCGCTGATCGAGACCATTCCCGGCATCGAAGCTGAGTTGAAGAAGGACTTCGGCATCGACGCGAAGTTCGAGCGCGCAAAATACCTGCTGGAAGCCAACGATGGAGCCGGCAACACCTTCAAGGCTTCTGCCAAGCCTGTGTTGATCGGTACCGCCGTTGTTGGCGCAACCACGATGACTTTTTCGATCATCATGGCCCTGACCCACGGACTGACCGTGGACAGAGATAAACTCTCGCTGCTGCACGCGCCCTTCATGCTGGGGTTGATCTGCGGTGGCGCGGTGATCTTCTGGTTCGCGGGCGCTTCCATGCAGGCCGTCACCACCGGCGCTTACCGCGCGGTTGAGTTCATCAAGGCGAACATCAAACTGGATGGCGCCGAGATGGCCTCGGTTACGGACAGCAAAAAGGTGGTCGAGATCTGCACCAAATACGCGCAGAAGGGTATGTTCAATATCTTCCTGGCCGTCTTTTTCGCCACTCTCTCCTTCGCGTTCATGGAGCCGTTCCTGTTTATCGGCTACCTGTTCTCGATTGCCATCTTCGGCCTCTACCAAGCGATCTTCATGGCCAATGCCGGCGGCGCTTGGGACAATGCCAAGAAGGTCGTCGAGGTTGACCTGAAGCAGAAAGGTACGCCTCTGCACGATGCAACCGTGATCGGAGACACCGTCGGCGATCCTTTCAAAGACACCTCGTCGGTGGCTATGAATCCGATCATCAAGTTCACCACATTGTTCGGATTGCTGGCTGTCGAGCTAGCCGTGTCTCTAACCAAGGAAAACGCGATGCTCACCCATATCCTGGCCGTTGCATTCTTCCTGGTGTCGGCGTTCTTCGTGCATAAATCGTTCTATGGCATGAGAATTGAAACCAAGGAGAACAACTGAGGGCGCATTTATTTCTGAAACACTTCAACGCCAAAACGGCCCCGTGCGACGAGCGCGGGGCCGTTTTGGCGTTGAAGTGAAGTTCTCAAGATTCAATCCTGGGCGGCTGCAATCTGGCCCAGGCCTTGGCGCTGCCGGCCCTCGCCATCGAAGTTGGTCGGCTCCAGCCAGGCCTCAAAGGCCCGCTTGCGGGCGGCCCACTCGCTGTCGAGCATCGAGAACCAAGCTGAATCGCGGCTCTTTCCTTTGATCACCAGGTGCTGGCGGAAGATGCCCTCAAAGGTGAAGCCCAGGCGTTCCGCAGCGCGGCGCGAGGGCAGGTTTTGGGCATTGCACTTCCACTCATAGCGCCGGTAGCCAAGATGGTCGAAGACGTGGCTGGCCATCAGATACATGGCCTCCGTGGCAGCAGTCGTTCGCTGCAACAGTGGCGAGAAGAGGATGCTGCCCACCTCGACCACCCCATGCGCCGGCTCCATGCGCATATAGCTGGCCCAGCCGGCGGCGCGGCCGGTTTCCGCTGGCACAATGGCCAGAAAGACGGCCCCGCGCGCTGCCTGCTTCTCCTCGATAGTCCTGCGCAGATCGGCTTCAGTGCCGCAGGGGCTGTCGAACAGCCAGGTCCATAGCTCGTCGTGGCCGCGCACAGCCTGCCAGAGATCGGCGGTGTGGCTCTCAGCGCTGAGCGGCTCCAGGGTTACAGTGCGGCCGCGAAGGGTCACCGGGCCGGGGGGCGAAACGGGCTTCCAGACGAATGGCGTTGGCGTGGGTGCAGTCACAAAACCAGCCTACCAGCCGCAACGCGCCCTCGATGTTTTTCATTCTCCACGGCGTTTTTTTGACTTTGCCGCATTCACCCTTGATACTTGCGGTTTACTTGTCAAACAACCCTTTTGGGGGAGCGAGAAAGCCAGTGCTGCTTTTCGTCTTTACCATTTCCATGTTTCTCAGCGCCGCCTTGCTCTTCCTTGTTGAGCCCATGCTGGCCAAGATGGCGCTGCCCATGCTCGGCGGCTCTCCAGCAGTATGGAACACATGCCTTGTCTTCTTTCAGTCTGTGCTGCTGGCCGGCTACCTCTACGCATACGCGTCTGCCAAATGGCTGGGACGGCGAACGCAGATTGCCGTTCACATCGGCCTGGCGCTCGTCTTCCTGGCCGTCTTGCCATTGCGCATTCCAGCCGGTTGGGAGCCGCCTGCGCAGAGCAATCCCGTGCTGTGGATCCTGGGCATGTTATCGGTCGCGGTGGGACTTCCCTTCTTCCTTCTCTCGGCCTCGACACCCCTGCTCCAGCGATGGTTCGCGCAGTCGGGCCACAAACAGGCAAGCGACCCCTATTTTCTTTATGCGGCCAGCAACGCAGGCAGCCTGGTGGGGTTGCTCGGGTATCCATTGTTGCTGGAACCCACGTTGCGCCTGAGCCAGCAGAGCCATTTCTGGAGCTACGGCTACCTGCTGTTTGTGGTCATGACGGCAGTGTGCGGCGCTTTGGTGTGGCGGGCGAGACCGGTTGTTGCTCCGTCTGAAGCCGCTCCCGCGGACAAAGCCGACGATGCAGGGAAGACCGCATGGAGCCAGCGGTTGCGCTGGATCGCTCTGGCCTTTGTGCCGTCCAGCTTGATGATCGGCGTCACTACGGTACTGACCACCGACGTTCCTCCGATTCCGCTCTTCTGGGTTCTGCCGTTGGCGATTTACCTGTTGAGCTTCGTGCTGGTCTTCGCCAGCAGGCCACTGGTTTCCCATCCCTGGCTGGTGCGCAGGCTGCCGACGCTGCTGCTGCTCACGCTCTTTCCAACCATATCCAAGATGGTGATTCCACTACCAATCTTGTTCCTGGTGTACCTGCTGGCTCTGCTTGCGATTGCCTTGGTGTGTCACGGCGAACTGGCCCGCAACCGGCCTCCGGTGGGGCGCTTGACGGAGTTCTACCTGCTGATTTCGCTCGGGGGCGTGCTCGGCGGCATCTTCAATTCTCTGCTTGCGCCGGTGATCTTCCAGTCGCTGGTCGAATTTCCGCTAGCACTTATTTTCGCGGCGTTGTTACGCCCAGCGATCGATCAAGTATCCGAGACACCGGCCAAGGCCGTAAAAGCCAGACGCAACGACTTGCTGTTACCCCTCGCGCTCGGCGTGACGATGGCTTCGCTCATCCTCACCTTTGCACATTTTGGATTGAAGCCCAGCCCACCTATCATCATTCTCCTCTTTGGTTACTCGATGGTCTGGTGCCTGAGCTTCGGCAAAAGGCCCCTGCGTTTCGCGTTGGGCCTGGCGGCGCTGGTGGCAGCCAGTTCGCTCTACGCCGGGGCCTACGGCAAATTTCTGCTCAAAGAGCGGAACTTCTTTGGCGTCTCGCGAGTGGCCAACGACCAGAACGGCAAGCTGCGGTATCTCTTCCATGGCGCCATCGTGCACGGAATCCAGAACCTGGACCCTGCAAAGAGCCGCGAGCCGGAGGCCTACTATACCAAGTCCGGTCCGGCAGGGAGCATTGTGCAAGCAAGGGCGGCCAAGAACCTTCTCGGCAGCTCCGTCGGCCTGCCCAGGCCACGGTGGGCCGTTGTCGGCCTGGGCGCGGGCGCAATGGCTTGCTATTTGCAGCCGGGAGAATCACTGACTTTCTATGAGATCGACCCCAACGTCAGAAGCATCGCATCCGATCCGCGTTACTTCACATTCCTCAGCCAATGCGCTCCCACTGCGCCCATCGTACTCGGCGACGCTCGGCTCAAGCTGCGCGACGCCGCGGACAGCAGCTATGACCTGATCGTCCTCGACGCCTTCAGCGGCGATACGATCCCCATGCACCTGGTCACCAGGGAAGCCTTGGCTCTTTACCTGCGCAAGCTTGCGCCAGGAGGCATGCTTGCGTTCCACATCAGCAACAACCATCTGAAGCTTGCGCCCGTCTTCGCGGCGCTGGCCCGCGATGCCGGGCTGGTGAGCCTTATCGACGACGACACCGTGCTGACCCACGCGCAGTTCTACGAGGGAAAATACCCTTCACAGTGGGTGGTGATGTCGCGCAATCGAGCCGACCTGGGGCAATTGGCGACTGATCGGCGATGGACGCCCTTGCTGGCGCCTGCCGGAACGCGGGTGTGGACAGACGACTATTCCAATCTGATCCGCATCATTAAGTGGAACTAGGGCCTAATCTGACTCCCAGAAAATCTAGTTTCCCGGCGGCGATCCGTGATGAATCACCTGCTCATACCCGGCCCTGAAGCCATGGCGATATTCATCCACTAGCGGCGGCGGCACGGGTGGATTCCGGAAGCGCGGATGCGCCTCAAGATTCAAGGGCCTTCCGTTTGCCAAGTCGCGCCCTGCGGCTTCGATTCCGGCGTTATAGCCCTGGTGTGCGGCGGCACTCAGCTCGGGAGGCGGCGGAGCATAAACAACCACCGGTTGCGGATGAGAACAGCCAGCGACGGACATGGGCAGCAGCAATGCGGCCAGTGCAATCCACTTCTTCATTTCATCGCCTCGCTTCGGGGATGGATTCAATGTCCCGCCAGCTCTAGCGCGGCACACCCTTTGAAAGGAACCCAAGTCGGCAAGAAGTGTTGCGCCTGCTTCAGACGCTATTTATCCACGCCGTCCGCTCCGTTCGCCTTCACCTGTCCCTCTACAACCGTTTTCGCCACTGCCCTTGGCGCAGTTGGCTGAGGCTGCTGCATGGTCACGATGATGGCCCCCGCCGGGTTCTTGCCCGCGCAATGGTAAGAATGCGGGCGGCTGGCATCGAAGTACACTGAGTCGCCGCGCTCCAGCGTCGCCACCTGATCGCCGTGGCGCAGTTCCAGCTCCCCCTCCAGCACATACAGGAACTCAAACCCGGAGTGCATGTGAGCCTTGAGCTCCATGTTCTTGGTGAGCGGCACAAACTCGGCAAAGTAGGGGTCCATGGGCCGGTCCGGCACCATGTAAGCAAGGCTCTCAAAGAAGTAGGTCGGCGGTTCCACTCCGGTCTGCGGCAGCCTCACACGCTCCTTTTGCCGGTGAATCCTGAAGATGGACTGCGGCTCGGTCTCAAAGAAATAGGAGAGATCCTTCGAGAAGACCATCGCAATCCGAGCCAGGTTGCGCAGCGTCGGCACCACACGCCCCGTTTCCAACTGCGAAAGAAAGCTCGCCGACAGCCCCGAATGCTTGCCCAGTTCCACCAGCCCCATGCTCTTTTTGAGCCGCAGCCGCTTGATGCGCTCCCCGATCCGCTTCTCAGAGATGAACCGCTCGGCAGTCTCGGGGTCCACCTGGGTCTTTTGCGTCTGCTCGTTCTTTACCGCTGCCAGCTCGGCCATCCGCCCCTCCTGCCGCACACAGTTAGGATGCTTCACGGGGCAAAAGTTTGTCCAGATCAAAAATTGTTGCTGTGCCACTAAATCAACCTGACCTAGATTCAACATTGAATTGACTGGAGCAATAGGATGATCCACCCGGTCGACAGGGGGTGTCTGGAGTGGATGCGATCATGGCGAGGTTTCGGGCTGGAACGCATTTTTTCGTTATCGACTGGTCTGGGTACGGGGCCGGCTTCCCATCGACCCTTGGCGCACCTCGGCCTCACTCCATTGTGCGCCGGTGGAAGGTAATTCTCTGCAAAAGCCGGCGCGCCTCCCGCCGGGGAAGGAGAAAGGTCCCTGGCGGCGGCTGCCGGTTTGAGACCTTGTGAGACCGCCCTGCTCCTCGACGTTCAACCGACGAGGATGGAGTGCAGCATGCTCCAGGGTTGTAGGTTGCGATTTACCAGCAACTAAGGGTTAACGGGCGAAAATGGCGTTTCCCGGGACTAATCCATGAAAAGCAGCATCGAAACGCGTATTGGGCTGTTCCACTCAATAGAGGGAAACTCATAGTATGCCTGTAACTCATGCGTCATGATCGCTTCGGATATCGAACCGATCCACAATTGTGAGATGTACTAAGTCTTTGAGTGCGGTGAGAGGCCATCTTCTTGAGCTGTAGTTGCCTGAATCACCAAGACGAATTTCGCCCATTCCATTGAACGCAGGATGTCCGGACGAAAGTGGGAGCGGGTTTAACACGAAATGCCGCAGGGCGTCGCCAAGAAGCCTATCCAAAATCTTGGGCTGTGTGTATAGTCCGAATTACCTGTCCCGCTGCGACCGCGCAGCTTCCCCCAGGTTAAGTCCCAACACCTAGAGGAGGCCTTGTGTCCGCCATCAGGCATTTCTGCACTCGAACCGCATTCTGCGCGTTCTTGCTTCCTGCCCTTCTTCTGGCAATTACGCCAGCTCCGGCTCGCGCTGCAGCCAAAGCCACCACAACCACCCTCGCGATCACTTCCGGCACCGGGCCCGTTACCTCGATATCGGCCGGTACGGCCGTTACTTTGACCGCAGCTGTTGCAGCGGGCGGCACGCCGGTGACGGCCGGGCTGGTGAACTTCTGCGATGCGGCTGCTACATATTGCACTGACATTCACCTATTGGGTTTCGCCGGTCTCACTACGTCCGGTGCCGCTGTGTTCACGTTCGTCCCCGGCCCTGGCATCCACAGCTATAAGGCCGAATATGCGGGAACCTCGGGGAGCACGGGCTACGCAACCAGTTCCTCCGCTGCTTCCAGCTTGACCGTCGACAATGTGCCCACCTCTACCACCATCACACAAAGTGGCAGCGCCGGCGCCTACACGCTCAAGGCCACCGTTGTCGGAACAGGCAGCGTCACAGGTCCAAGCGGCGCGGTATCGTTCCTTGACACGAGCAGCCAAAATGCCGTGCTCGGGACCGCCCCCCTGGGAACCGCCACGCATGCCCTCAACTGGACCACCCCGCAGTCCCCAGCCACCGCCCCTGAGCCAAATTCCATCGCGGTCGCCGACTTCAATGGCGACGGAATCCCCGACATCGCAATCGCAACCAACGGTACGACCGGGACCAGTGGGATCGGCTCGATCCAAGTCCTGCTCGGCAACGGCGATGGAACCTTCCAGGCTGCGAAGACCTACGCTGGTCTCTCCGGCAATCAGCTCATCGTCGCTGCGCCCTTCATCACGGGCGGTAGCGAGGACCTCCTCGTCGTAAACAACGCCACCAGCACCAAGAATGATGGCACCTCCAACAATGGCCTTCTCTTCACTGGCGACGGCAAGGGCAACTTCCAGGCGGGGACTCCATTCAGGACTGGTGTCGATTCGATAACGGCCATCGTCACCGGCGATTTGAACGGCGACGGGATCCAGGATTATGTCCTCGCCGGCACCGTCTATGGCACCTCCGTTTTGGGTGACACTTTTGGGAACGGGACCGGAACTTTCGGCCTCGTAACTCTGAACGCGATTAACAGCCTCCCCATTACCGTTGCCGCACTTGGCATCGGAGACTTTAACGGAGACGGGGCGCTGGATCTCGCCATCATCGAATCCGACGGCGAGACCGAAATTTTCGCGAACAACACCGAAGGCTACTTTTTTCCGTTTAGCACCCCCCCGTCCGTCGGCGCATCGTCCACCGCAATTGCCGTGGGCGATTTTAACGGCGACGGCAATGCCGATCTCGCCATCACCAACGGTGCACAAGACAATGTCGCCATTCTGCTTGGCAATGGAGCGGGCATCTTCACGGCAGCGGCCAGCCCGTCCACCGGCGCAACGCCCATGGCCATTGCTGTCGGAGACTTCAACGGAGACGGAGTCCCCGATCTGGCCGTCGCGAACAGTGGCGATGGCACTGCAACCGTTCTCTTGGGGAAAGGCGATGGGACATTTACTGCGCTGCCGGCCTTCAACACAGGCAACACACCCGTATCCCTTGCGGTTGGCACATTCAACGGCGCCAAGACTTCCGATATCGCTGTGGCCAATCAGGCTCCCGGGTCCACCCTCGGCAGCACAGCAACTGTCCTCCTGTCGCAACTTACGCAGACCGCTACGGCCACGGCAACCAACATTTCGCCTGTCGGCAGCGGAACAACTCACTTGGTCGATGCCAGCTACGCAGGCGATAGCATCTTCGCCGCCAGCGTCTCTTCTACCGCCAGCCTAACGGGCATCGGCGGCACCCAAACGGTGGTCGTCGCTCCCACCAGCCTCACGTTCACCGGACAGGCCGGCAGCACCAGCGCCGCGCAGACCATTCAACTCACCAACACCGGCACCGCGGCAGTCAGCATTTCCTCCGTGTCGGCCACCAATAACTTTGCGGCCTCCAGTGCCTGCGGAAGTAGCGTGGCTCCCGGCGCCAGTTGCCTCATCAGCGTCACCTTTGTTCCCACCAGCACCGGAAGCCTCACCGGAACGCTCAGCATCAACGACAATGCTACAGGTTCGCCGCAAACCGTCGGACTCTCTGGAACCGCCACCGCCCCGCCACCCAGCATCACGCCTGCCAGCCTCACCTTCCCCTCGCAATTCAGCGGAACCACGAGCGCCGCGCAGACGGTGACAGTGGCGAATACGAGCAACTATCCGGTAACCATCACTTCCGTTGCTGCCTCGGCCGGTTATGCTGTGTCGAGCGCCTGCGGTGTCTCCGTCGCTGCGAACACAAGCTGCCTGCTGAGCATCACCTTCAATCCCACCACCGTCGGGACGATCGCTGGGACAGTCACCATCGCTAGCAATGCAACCGGATCGCCGCAAACCGTAACGCTGAGCGGAACCGCCACAACGCCGCCGCCCACCGTGACCTTCGCTCCTGCCAGCCTTACCTTCACCGCGCTGGCCGTTGGCTCCAGCAGCACCGCACAGACAGTCACCCTCACCAACTCCGGTTCGGTCGCCGTCGCCGTGACCTCCATCGCAGCCGGTGGTGACTTCAGCGAAACGAACACCTGCGGCTCCGCCATCGCGGTCGGCGCGAACTGCGCCATCGCGGTCATTTTCACGCCCACCACATCCGGTGCGCGCAGCGGGACCCTCACCATCACGGATAATGCAACCGGATCGCCGCAGACCGTGGCGCTCACCGGAACAGGAATGTCGGTGTCTGTCACACCGACCTCCACTAGCCTCACCATCGGCTCTGCTGGAAGCTCGGCGACGGATGTGATCACTTTATCGTCGGCGCAGGGCTTCTCGGGTACGGTGAATCTGAGTTGTGCCGTCACCTACCAGGGCACAGGCACCCCCACGGATCCGCCAACCTGCTCCTTTAATCCCACATCCGGACAAGTCACCCCCAGCGCAGCGCTTACGGCAACGCTGACGGTCTCCACCACCGCTGCAGGATCCTCGCAGGCTGCAAATATTAATCCGCAACTGAAACCCAACGGCACGCAAGGTGGGTCTCGCGCAGTGCTGCTGCCGGCGGGCATCTCGTTTGCGGCTCTGCTTTTTGTCGGATTCCTGCCCCGCCGTCGCTGGCGTGCGATGCGCTTTATTGTCTTGCTCACTCTCAGCCTCGGCTGCGCCTTCACAGCGATCGGCTGCGGCGGTGGATCGAGCAACCAAACGAAGGGCACAACCACCGGCAACTATCAGGTCGTCGTCACTGCCACCAGCGGCACCGTGACGGCCACTTCCACAATCGCCCTCAATGTGCAGTAAATCGACCCTGCGCTCAGGCCGTGTCCGCCAACATGAGGAACACAGGCCTGAGGCAAGGCGAGCTGCTGCAGAGCTACTCTCCGGGACTGATGCCGCAAACACCTCCCAGAATCTGTGATTTACGACTGTCGTACTTCGGAGGGCGCTCTCGGTTCGGATCAACCTTTGGAACCAGTGGGTTATCCGTTCGGTGTCTTCAATTGACCGTTCAGTGGCAGATACCGCCATTCGCTGCATCGGGTTTGGGTTGACCGCCATACCCGGTTACCCTACAAATGCATTTCTAGTCTTCCGATTTCCGCAGTGAAATCCGAGGCTTGGGCCGGGCGGGCAACTCCAGCCGGCGGTACCTTCAAATTCTGAGGAGACAGCAATTTATGCCCAAAGCGATCAAGTACGTCGAGCAAGCAGCCGTCTACGCGGCCAAGGGTGCGTGGGTGGTTTTTGAGCGCATGAACCGCATCAGCCCCAATGCTGGGTTTACGCCCAAGTGGAGCGACAAGCCGCTTCAGAAGAGCTACCAGAAGGAAAAGCCGCCTCTCGGCTGGCCGCGCACCACGGATTCGCTTTGCCCCAAGTGCGTGCCCGAGATTCGCAAGCAGATTCTGGACGGCAAGCTGCCCCACGAAGTGCTGCTCAATGAGAAGGTGGGCGAGATCAAGGCCCAGATCATCGAGCGCGACGGCAAGATCCTGATGGTGAAGGATTGCCCCAAGCACGGCCACTTTGAAGACGTGATGTCGATCGACACCGCCTTCTTCAAGCACTTGGAAGAGAGCTTCCCTGGCCGCGACATGAAGGCCCACGGCAAGGGCTCAGACGATCTGCACCACCACGGCACCTCGACCGTGACCCACGGGCGCGGCTCGGTGCTGACCATCGACCTGACCAACCGCTGCAACATGATGTGCGATCCCTGCTTCATGGACGCCAATCAGGTTGGCTTCGTCCACGAGCTCACGTGGGACGAGATCAAGACCATGCTCGACAACGCCATCACCATCAAGCCCAAGCGGCAGATGAGCGTGCAGTTCAGCGGTGGCGAGCCTACGCTGTCGCCTTACTTCCTTGACGCCGTGGCCTACAGCCGCAAGGTGGGTTACAACAGCGTGCAGGCAGCCTCCAACGGCATTGAGTTCGCCAAGAGCAAGGAGCTTTGCCGCGCAGCCGCCGAGGCTGGCCTTCGCTACGTTTACCTCCAGTTTGACGGCATTGGTAACGCCGCCAACTCGCACCGCAAGGTGGGCAACCTCTTTGATGTGAAGCTACAGGCCATTAACAATCTGCACGAAGCGGGCGTGGAGATTGTGCCGGTTACCACCATCATCAACGGCATCAACAACGAGCAGGTGGGCCGCATCATCCAGTTCGCCCTCGACAATCCCAAGACCATCAGCTTCCTCAGCTTCCAGCCGGTCAGCTTTACGGGCCGCGACGAAGACATCACAGACGACCGCCGCATGGCGCAGCGCTACACGCTGAGCCACATGGCGCACGATGTGAAGAAGCAGTGCGGCATTGGCGAGCCAGAGCGCGACTGGTTCCCCATCAGCTTTATGAGCACGTTCTCTGACTGGGCCGACCTGATTCACGGGCCCGGCGCCGAGTGGGGCCAGCTCTCCTGCGGCTGCCATCCCAACTGCGGCATCGGCATGGCGCTGATGATCGACAAGGAAACCAAGGAATCCGCGCCGGTAACGGCCTTCCTTGACATGGGCCAGGTGGCCAAGGATCTTGCCAAGGTCAATGACGCGGCCCGCGGCAAGACCATGTCAATCATCGGCCTTGCGCTCTCGCTGATGCGCAACTACGATCCCTTTCAGTCGCCCACCCACTTCAAGATCACCGACATGATGAAGAAGATGGACAAGACCTTCAACGCCACCGGTAAGAACTACGGCAGCGTCAAGGGCGACCGCACCATCGACGACATCAAGAAGCGCCGCCAGGACCGCTGGAACTTCCTCTTCATCGCCGGCATGTGGTTCCAGGATCTCTTCAATTACGACTTCCGCCGCACCGAGCAGTGCATCATCCCCTACGCCACGCAAGAGGGCGAGATCAGCTTCTGCGCTTACAACACGGGCGTGGGCTGGCGCAACATCATTGAGAAGATGCACATGACGGCTACTCTGACCAAGTGGTATGAGGAGCACGGCCGCCATGAGATTTTTGCCGGCGGCAAGAAGGTGGGCATGACCGAGGTGGGTCACCATCTCGCGCTCAACATGGAGCATGTCAACTCCGAAGCCAACCACACGCTTGATGAATTGGGCATCGCCAAGAACTCCCGCGAAGAGAAGATGCGCGCCCGTGCCGTAACCTCAGCGGACAAGCTTAAGCAGGATGCCGAGAATGCGCAGATGGCCAAGCTCTATCGCGAGCACGTCCTGGGCGAAAAGCCGATCGATGGCCTGGTTCGCCTCGACGCCATCCGCCCTGCATCCAACAACGCCACCAGCCCCATCAACAGGCAGCAAAAGGAAGCCGAGCCCGTCGCCGGAGACTAATTTACTTCACTTGGCCCACTCAGCACACAAAGGCCGTTCCCACCGGGAACGGCCTTTGTTACTTAGAGTTCAAATTGCGTTCCGGCCTGTTGGCGTCATCCTTCGTCCAGCTATTCTTAATGATTCTTCTTGACTCCCGAAGCGACCGGATCGGATAATTCGCGCACTGTCGCCGGATTTTACCCCTTTTGAATCCGGGACAGCAGACGTTCCAGCCGCCCCATCGACATAACCAGGGATCATGCAAAGTGAGCCCACGCAGTGGAGTAGTCGCATCCATTCGGGATCGGCGGCCCTGAGTGAGTTCCCTCAGGGCAAAGTTTCCTTGGTTTCGCTCTGATCCAGACAAATCAAGGACCTGCACAGGAGATACCAGGATGAAGCAAATTCAAGCATTGATGGCCGCTGCGGTCATGGTGATGGGACTGCGAGCCGCGTGTCAGGACACGCTGACACCAGCCGACGGCGGCAAGACGGTGGTTGATGTTGTTACCACCAGCTTTTACGGCACCACAACCATCAAGTGGCTCGCCGATGCCAACTTCGCTGCGAGTCTCAGGCCCGACAGCCCTTATTGGGTTCCCGGCATCAATCGCGATGGTTCCATGAGCCTGAGTACGGCAAAGGCCTTCATCGACCGACTCAACGCACATTCTTACCTGGGCATCTCCAACTGGCGGCTTCCGACTACCGTCTACACCGATACGAGTTGCAGCTTCCCCTCATCGGGCGGGACCTTCGGCTACGACTGCGGTGAAGCTCTCCTTCTGGCAGACCCTGGCTACCCAAACCCCGGCTACCCGTACAGCGAGCTCGGAGGTCTTTTCTATAACGGCCTCGGCGGCCAAGCGCACAATAATATTCTGCTGGCCCACAGCTCAGCCTTCTATCTATTCAAGAACCTCCAGCCCTATCTCTATTGGTCTGAGACGGCGCAGTACAACAATGTCCATTTCGGTAATGACTTCTGGTTTCAGAATGGATTCCAAGGGACTGAAGACGAGTACGACAGCATGTTCGTTCTTCCCGTCTCTACCGTCACTACCGGTACGGCGCCCACTGAGAAGCTGCCCTGCGCCATTGATCCAACCGTTGACCCGGTCAAATGCGCTGGTCTTCTGCCCGGCCTCGGGTTGAATACGACGATTTCTCACACGCGGCCCACGCTGCGTCCAAGCTGGGATGGCAAACTGGTTTACGATCCGGTCTTGAATGTGGTGTTTCTCGCCAACGCCAATCTGGCTGGAACTCTGCCTCCCAGCAGCCCCTACTACGTTAAAAACATCAACCCCGATGGTTCCATGAACCAGGAAACACTGGCCAAGTTTCTTCTCGCCCTCAACAACAAGGACAACCCTTATATGGGACTGACCGGCTGGACCCTGCCCGAGATCTCCGTGGATGGTTCCAACCCCGACTGCACCATCAATCCCATGAACGGAAACCCGGTCTACGGCTATAACTGCGACGGGCCATCTAGTCAGTTAGGAGAACTGTTCTATAACCAGCTCGGTGGCGAAGCTGGCCAGGACATTCGCTGGAGGTCTAACTGGTACGTCTGGTTATTCGATCACCTGCAATCGGACTACTATTGGCAGTGCCAACCGCCATCCGAAGCCGGCCAGTGCCTGCCCGGCCCAGGCAGCACAATCCCCAGCATGTCGTTCCGCACCGGCTACCAGGGTCTCCAGTCCGATCCCAACGACTTGTTCGTCTTGCTGGTGCTCCCGGTGGACGCCATCCCGCATGACAAGCAATGGTGGTTGAAGCCCGAGCCCTTCCACTGGTTTTGGTAGCACTGGTGCGGCAATGGCTGGCCGGACTGAACGCAGGCCCGCTCCAGTACCACAAGTTAGTCGCTCAGAGATTCGGCATTTCCTTCACAAGCAGACGGGGACTATGATGGACTCTCACCAGGCAAGCGGAACGGCGTAGGAGGTCTTTATGAGCGAGATGGAACCGGTTACGGCGCGCAGGCACGGTCGTCGCGAATTCCTTAAGGCCGGCGGAGCGGTAACCGCCGCGTTGCTGACGCCTGCCGCGCTGGCGGCGGAGACGGCCAAGACACTGCCCGGCCTGCCGTCGAATCCCGTGACCCCAACAGCCATGCCGACGCGCAACCTGGGCAAGACCGGCTACAAAGTGGGCATCTTTTCCCTCGGCGGTCAGGCAACTCTGGAGCGCGCGAACAACTTCGACGCTGCGGTTCCGATCATCGAGCGGGCGCTTGACCTGGGCGTGAATTACATCGACACTTCGTCGATCTACGGCGGCCCTGAACGCTGGAGCGAGCAGTACGTCGGCAAGGTGATGGCGCACCGGCGCAGCGAGGCGTTCCTTGCGACCAAGACCAAAGAACGCACGCGCGACGACTCGATGCGCATGATCGAGAAGTCGCTGGAACTGCTGAAGACCGATCACGTAGACCTGTGGCAGTTGCACGATGTTGGCACCATGACCGATGTGAACGCGATCTTCGCCAAAGGCGGCGCCATGGAAGCGCTCGTGGAGATGCAGCAGCAAAAGGTGGTGCGCTATCTCGGCATCACCGGGCACTACCGGCCCGACGCCCTGATGGAGTGCATCCAGCGCCATCCCTTCGACACGATTCTCATGGCCATGAACGCGGCCGATCCGCACCACTACAGCTTCAACGAAGGGTTGCTGCCGCTGGCTGTCGAGCGCCAGATGGGCATTATCGGCATGAAGATTCCGGGCCGCAGCCGCCTGCTCTCCAGTTGGACGCCGCCGTCTATCGAGGCGCAAAAGCTCTCCTGGGAAGGCATGACCATTCTAACCACCACGCCGGGAACGCTGACCATGCGCGAGGCGATGTACTACACCTTGTCGCGCCCGGTAAGCACGGTCATCATCGGCTGCGACACCATTGTCCAGCTCGAGGAGAATGTGCATCTGGCGCGGGAGTTCACCCCGCTGAGCGACAGCCAGACCGCGCAGTTGGTGGCGCGCGCTGAGCCCGTGTCGAAGCCATCGCTCTTCTTCCGCTTCTACGACCGGCCGTAGCCACCTGCGTTGATTATCCGGAGCTCAGGATGGCAGAATTTTCGTGCTTGCCGTTCAAGCGCCTGTTTCTCAAGGTGATAGACTCACCCCATGGCACGCGGACTGCTCATTACGCTCGAAGGTCTCGATGGTTCAGGCAAGACCACGCAAATTGAGCGGTTGGCCGTCTGGCTCAAGAATCGCAGCAAGGAATCCTCGGAGTCTACGGCGGCTGATTCAGAGGCTTGGGATCCCAGCCACGGCTTTGTGGTGACGCGCCAGCCCGGCGGAACCGCAGCCGGCAACCACATTCGTGCGCTGGTACTCGACTCACGCTCCACGGGTCTTGCCCCCATGGCTGAGATGGCCCTGATGTTTGCCGATCGCGCCCAGTGCATCGCCAAAGTCATTCAGCCCGCTCTCGACGCGGGCAAGATCGTCCTCTGTGACCGCTTTACGGATTCCACCGAAGCCTACCAGGGCGGCGGCCGTGAGCTGGGCTCCGCGCCGGTTCTGGAACTTCACCGGCTGATAGCGGGGAATCTGCAACCCGACCTGACGCTGCTGCTGCTGCCCAGCCTCGAATCCAGCCTGGGGCGCGCCCGCCGCCGCAACAGGCGCGAAAACGAAAAGACCGGCGTGGACGAAGGCCGCTTTGAAAGCGAGAAAGACGCCTTTTATCGTCGCGTCTGGGAGAAGTATCGCGAAATCGCTGCCCGCGAACCTGAGCGCGTGGTGCTGATTGAAGGCGATCTCTCCATCGACGAAGTCCACGAGAAGATTGTGGCCGCCGTCGAGGCTCTGCTCAACAAGTCAGCAGACAAGACGGTGGCCAACAAGGCCTGATTCATTCCTCTTATACGCCGAGTTCAGACCGGATGGCGTCGGCGATTGCGTTGGCATGACGCCGCATGGCTTCTTCGCTTTCGGCTTCGATCATGACGCGGGCCAGGGCCTCGGTGCCGCTGTAGCGAATGACCACGCGACCGGAGTCCTTTAACTTTTCTTCGGCGGCGCGAATGGCCTGGGCTACGGCGGGGATGGATTCGAGCGGACGCTTTTCGCGGACTTTGACGTTGACAATCACCTGCGGGAAGACCTTCAGGTCGGCGGTGAGTTCGTCGATGCCCTTGCCTGAGCGGGCGATCAAATCCAAAACGACCAGGGCTGTGAGCAAGCCGTCACCAGTGGTGGCGAGATGAGGCAGCAGGATATGCCCCGACTGCTCGCCGCCCAGCGCCGCGTTGTGCGCGAGCATCTGTTCGAGTACGTAGCGGTCACCCACCGGCGCGCGCAACATGCGGATGCCGCTGCGCTTCAGCGCTGCCTCAAGCCCCATGTTGGACATGGTGGTGGCTACAACCAAGTCTCCGGTGAGCAGGCCGCGGGCTTTCAGATCGCGCGCGGCCATCAGCAGGATAGCGTCGCCATTGAGGACATTGTTGCGCGAACCGGCTAACATGCAGCGGTCGGCGTCACCATCGAAGGTGAGGCCCAGATCGGCACCACGCTCGCTCACTGCGGCAGCCACGCAGGCCGGATGAAGAGCGCCGCAACGATCGTTGATGTTGCGGCCGTCGGGCGTAATGTTGAGCAGCGTGACCTCACCGCCCAATCGGCGGAAAAGCTCAGGCGCCACGGCTGCGGCGGCTCCGTTGGCGCAGTCGGCCACGATGCGCAAACCGGACAGGCTCAGCCCCGGCACGCAATCGATGAGGAACTGGATGTAATCGGCCTGGAGGGCTGGATTGTCTTCAACCGCAGGTAGCGAAGCCGGATCGGGTGCGGCAACCTGCGCGGCGTGGTGCAGAATCTCGTCTTCCATGGCCAGCTCGACCACATCCGCCAGCTTGAAGCCGTCCGCGCCGAAGAGCTTGATGCCGTTGTCCTGCCAGGGATTGTGCGAGGCGGAGAGGACCACGCCAGCCTGAAATCCATGGGTACGGACCAGGAAAGCGACCGCGGGGGTGGGTACGATGCCGGCGCTTTCGACACGTGTACCCGCGGCGCGCAGGCCGGCGGCGAGCGTGGCGGCGATCCAGGGGCTGGATTCGCGCGTATCGCGGCCAAGCAGGACGGCAGGCTGGGCGGCTGTGTTGCGCAGGGAGTGACCGAGAGCCAGCCCAACCGCAAAGATGGTGGTTGGGTCGAGCGGAAACTGGCCAGCGACGGCGCGAATGCCGTCGGTACCGAAGAGCTTGCGCTCGGCTGGTGCGATGGTTGCGGTGTTCATAGGCTCAGTTCTTCATTCTATTGTGTTCGGGAAGATTGTGGGCTGTCCGTTGTTTCCACGCGGCTGGCGAAGGCTCCGTCTGCCAGTCGCGTGGTGAGCCGGTCACCGGGGGCGATCTGCGCGGTGGAGCGGACCAGCTTGCCATCGGACGAGAGAACCAGAGCGTAGCCGCGCTCGAGAACGGCAAGGGGCGAGAGCGAGTGAAGCCGCGCATTGAGTGCGCCGATGCGGACGGCGGAGCGTCGCAGAGTGCGTTCGAGAGAGCGGTCGATGCGGGTGCGGGAGGCAAGAAGGCGCTCGCGGGCTTGTGCAAGGGCTTGGCGTGGATCGTGACGCAGGACGGCGGCGGCGAGGTCGGCCACTTGGCGCTGCCGTTGGCGGAGTTGGTCTTCAACGGCTGCTTCCTGGCGAAAGCTTAGGTCGTCCAGCCGCTGGGCCTGCCGGTGCAACAGCGTGGAGACGCGGGACTCGGCGCGGCTGACCGGCAAGCGTGTGAGCCGCTGCCGAGCCTGCAAAAGCTGGAAGCGGACGGCGCGGTCGAGACGGTGAGACTGGTTCGCAAGGTGCTCGGCGATCTTGTGCTGCGCTTCGGTGATGAGCTCGGCGGCGGCCGAAGGCGTTGGAGCGCGCAGGTCGGCGGCAAAGTCGGCGATGGTGAAATCGGTCTCATGGCCGATGGCGGAGACCACAGGCAGGCGCGAGACGGCGATGGCGCGGGCCACGCGCTCACTGTTGAAGGCGGCCAGG